>Ga0247779_1000204_pt1 | contig 45176 bp, 50 predicted proteins | sample UWRJL221509R5_FD_179925 | JGI IMG/M metagenome (GOLD analysis project Ga0247779, IMG submission 179925) | Plant litter microbial communities from Arlington Agricultural Research Station in Wisconsin, United States - UWRJ-L221-509R-5 | ecosystem: Environmental > Terrestrial > Plant litter >...
TATAGGACCTTCCCAGAAATGAGTACGCAACGCTAAAAGAAAATATAACGCAAGCTGTGGGAAGGAGAATTCCAACCATTTATATTGCTCGTCGCATACGCAACAAAGAAAGATTTGCATCGTCCACGAGTTGCCGTGTAATTTTGCCAGCTATTTTTGAGTACACCATACTCCGAATCAGGCCGCAGCAGCCGTACATTCGAAGAACTTTTGCCAGATTATGCTTACAGGAGCGAATCATTGGACAATAGTGAGAGTCCGGCAAGCAACTGGACGAATAACCGGTGATTGAGACGCTCGTCAAGTCTTCATTTGCTTTTGAAAATGCCAGGTTAAGCCAGATTGTATTTTCATTCCTTCCCAGCGAGAGCTTTGCGCTCCAAGAAGTTGTCCCTTGTGACAGACGAGAAGAAAAGAGGAGTTGCTAAGAATCGTAACCAATCCGACCATAGCTTATAAGACTGCTCGTTGCTTCGACGTGGGTTCCAAAGGGATAAATGGGCATTGGTGAGAGCATACTGTGCATCATGATGGCTACCTAGAAGGGGCCCATACGTACTTTGAATGACTTTCTCTTTTGACATCACCCCCGCCACTATGGTTTTTCACCTTCGCTCATCGGCCCTACATAAGCCTAGATAACGCTCCCTGGAGAAATGTAGCATATATTGTCGCGTTAGATTCATGTATAAATTTTCCAAGGGCACGTAATGGTAAGAGAAAGCAAGTTGCATTTGAAATTTGGCCAAAGTCCAACAAAGGGTCAGCGCAGGCCGGGCGGGCCGCTGAGGGTCTATCGAGACCTATTTCCTCATATAGAAGGCAAGTCCCACCGAAACGCATGAGCCTCAGAAAACGGTCCCCGGTCCTCCCCGGTCTCGCGAGGTTGTTCCAAGGCTTTCAGGAATCAGCGTTTCAACTGATAAGTGACAAGTTTAACAAGCTACCAATTTCACAATTTACAAGGCCAACAATCAGCCAAATCCTTGATTGAAGTTTCCTTTTTTTCTCCAATTTAATAAGCAAGCTCAAGGCCATCATATGATACATACCAGCGAAATTGAAGGTCGTACCGAAGAGCAACGTCTTTCAGGCTCTTTCTGAAGAGAAAGAAAACCTATACATCTACTACTTATGAGAAAGATGGATTGTTGCCGGACGACACGAGACAACAACCAAGAAAATCAAATTTGTGTTTGATTTGTGTGCGATAAAAGCGTAAGTAGTAACCAAGCTATTAAGCTTTTGAATTTGAAGAAGACTGGATAAATATAACATCAATTGCGTGTGGTACAAGCGCTATGCATATTGTATACGTGTTACAATCATGATACAAATTGAAATTGGTAGTGAAAAATGGGAATCCTATTACAGACTAGAGCAATACTTTTCAACGATACTACTACCAGAATGTCGTGCATCATGTTACGGTGGGATAGCTATAACAAAACAAGGAAAACGCTCGAGGAAAAAAAAAACAAAACAAGAAGGCCTGGAGAGCGAAAAGGAGTTTTAAATGGGAAATACAAATGGGTCCTATCCTGGATCCGAATTTGACTTTGGAGCGATGACCGGTGCGTATATTGCAGATTGCGGAATGATGGGGTCAATCAACACACCCAAAAAGAGTGAAGAAGACTCTGGAAGACCGAAGATGGTCAAAGAACATCAACGCAAAATCGATAAGGGTTCGGAGTCAAAAACTGAATCGCCAGGGAGAAAATAAAGGGAAAGGAATAGTGATAGTATATGAACGAACAGAACGACGAGAGACGGTAACAAAACAAGAAGACACTATAGACTGAGCGATGAGGAAGAACAAAACCAGACAACTAATCGTAGAAAAAATATTCGTAAAGTGTAGCCAAAGGAGGAATGGGATGAAATGTAACCAACGAAACAGATAGAATACGGAGTATGATGTAGATACTATGCGAGAAAAAAAGTATGACCAGAAAGGAAGAAAAAAAGTTTGTGACTTAGGGTAAAAAGGGAGATGACAATCCGTCCAAAGAAGGAGACAATCTCCCATAAAAAATAACGAACAAAATTGGGAGGAGTGGTACCTAAAAAACTCCAACCGATGATAGAGTATGTGAGATTTAGCGTGGAGGTGTAATATTCTTGAAAACATAACAGAAAAAGAAGGTGCGCTTATGACGGGAAAAAACGTTCGTTTCGTGAATGGCGTACGACGTCGAAAATATGGTCGAAACCTGAGTGATCGGACCATCTAGCTGCTGGGCTTGCTGGGTACTGCGGAAGAGTCTGGCGACTTCCAATGATCAATCTCAAGACTGGCAAGAGTGTTATTCAAGTCTTGGAGACGATCAAATTCCTGGTTCATCATAGCATGGGCCATGTGGTCTGAGGACGGTCTAGAGATGGGCTGTTCAGCGCGTCCAGGAGCGCGATTGATGGGAGTCGGCGGGTCTGAACTCTCAGCGAACGTGTAGCGGCCATCGTTCGACGGGCGCACAGATAGGGGCGAGATCTTGCCGTTACCCGAACTAGCGCCGGGCGTGGTAATCTTAAGGTCCTGGTGCGACGGATAGAAACCAGGACCATACTTGCTAGAATGAAGCATAGTATCTAGTCTCGAGTAATCGCGTCTGGAGTCTGAGGTTGTGTAAATGTTATTGGGATCCGGGGAGAAGGGCGAAAAGTTGGACTGCGAGCGATGCAAATCAGGGCGCGACGCAAAGAGGCTGTTGTTGGATGTCCCTTCATCCTTCTTATGTTCGTCGCGACCACCAGCTCCATACGTAAGGAGAGTGTTCTCAAGCTCGCTGACATCTTGTGAACCACTCCCATTATCATTAAAGTAATTCTGCGAGGAGAACTTTTGCAAGATTTGGAGCGCTTGGTCTTGGGAGATGCCTGTCTGCACAGGCAAAGGCTGATACTGCGCTTGAAGAGCAGCAGTCTGTGCAGCCTGAGCTGCGGCTTGCGCAGCTTTGTCTTTACAGACAAACGTCAGAGAAGAACAGAAAAATGAGATAAAAGAACTCACATTGACTCCTACCCCAACTCAACCTAATTCTACTTCCACCAATGGGGAATCCTTGCATCTTCTCGATCGCCTTCTCCGCATCCGCCTTGCGCACAAACTGAACGAAGCCACAATGCTTACCAACAGGCACCTTGACCTACAATTAACGAAGATGATTAGTCGAAGCGCTGGTGTGGCGTTAACAGTTACGTACGTAATGAATATCCCCAAAGGGCGCGAAGAACGTCCTCAAGGTTTCCTCAGAGATCAGCGGAGACAATCCCCCAACAAAGACAGTGGTGTTGTACGGGTCCGTCGAAGTCAGCTGTTCGCCGTTGGGTCCAATCAAATTGCCTAGAATGGCCCTCGCTTGCGCGTGATGCTTCCAAGACTCTTCGGAAATCACATACCGCGGCGATGGATCCTCTGCTTGTTGCGCCAAAACTTGACGGATCTGAGCTTCATGTGCATAAGGATTAAGACTCGCCATCTTCAAGGGACTGGTGTCGACCACACCATATGGGCTTGTAAAATGACCCATCATGCTGTGGACAGCGTTGACGCTCAAAATGTCATCCGAGGAGGAGGCAAATACCGAAGTAGACAAGCTGTTGCTAGAGCCAGTGCCAGAGCTCAACGAATTGTTCGATTGCGAGCCGGTGAAAGACGGCGCTCCTGATGCCGAAGTCGTTCCGGCATTGCTGCTCAACGACATATTGGACCCTGCCGCGGCAATAGGCGCCGATACGCTTTTGGTCTGCGTAGACGTAGGTAAAGGCACGGCAATAGTGACTTGTTGATTTGCGCTATCACTGCCTCCATGAGGAAGGGGAGGCGTGAAAGACACCTGTGGGAGGTCGAAGTTGGGTACAGTTGTCGGCGCTTTGAACTTGGCGGTAGCAGGAGAGATGCGCACTGGTGGGGAAGGGAAAGTTTATAAATATATGCGCATCACTCAATGCTGGAATGAGCTTACTTGGACGTGAAAGGCAGTACAAACCATGCATTTCAATCAGTGCACGCTGTTGGTCGGCTTCGTCGGTGAATCTAAATTCTTGGTTAGCATATACAACCTATATATATGATGCATCAAGTCGAGACTTACCGGACAAAACCATAGCCTCGTGAGACTCCCGTCAAGGGGTCCAGCATGATTTTAGCGCTCTTGCAGCTCAGGAACGGTCTGATAAACTTAGGCTCTCTATCGTTACGAAGACCTAATACAGGATTACGGAAGACGGCCACCAAATCGGAATTGGAAGTTTCTGGAGCCAAGTCACCCACAAAAATACTGTATTCCTTGGGGTATTGCTGCTGCTGCTGCTGTTGGCCGGTGTGCTGCGCAGACAGCGGTTGGTGTAATGCGGCAGTAGCGGGGAATGTAGCAGATAATGGAGAAGGAGAATTGACTGAAGACGCCCAATTCATCACAAACGGCTTCGCCGAGTTGGGCATTGGCAATGACCCGCCATTAACCCCTTTGGAGATCTGGGCGAGCACGGAAGCAGCGTGCGAGGCCGAGGGGAATGTCAAAAAGCAATAGCCAGGATTATTGGCCTGCTGTCCTGTAGTCGGGTCTGGGGCGGGATGAGGAACCTTGATGCTCGCCGGCTCCCAATTCATGAGATTGCATACTTGTTTGGCGTATTCTTCGTCCATCCAAGGTTCCAGTTCGCCCCACCAAAGTGTTGAGCGCGAGGCGGCAGAAGTTGGAATGCTCGTTGGCTGTGAGGCGTGAATTTGTTTGTAAAGAATGGTTTCGCGCTCGCTCGGACTAGTAGGAGGATATATAGCGCTGGCGGTGTTGTTGGGAAGGGCGGAATGAGGAGGAAGGGGAGGGGAAGAGCGGGGATTATGGTGGTTGAAGGTAAGGAAGGGTGAAGAGGCAGACGAAAGGGCTATACTCGAACTGGGATTGTGCCTATTTGGTCCTCCCTCTGACTGGTGCGCATAGTCACGATGGTCCTGCGTTTGCATCGGTGCAGATCGCGCCAATGTACTCGAAAAATTGTTTCCAGAATACCCAAAAATCCCATTTCCCGTTCTTCTGTCGTGAGAACCGTTCATGACAGAAAAACCTCCTCCTGAGTAGGTACCGAAAGGGAGATCCCTTTCCTGCGAGCGTGCATGGACACTGGCTGCCAGGCCGGGAGGGTAATCGAAATCGTGTTGCTGCTCGTTCCGCGACATCGTTCAGGTGAAAATCGGAGAGGGATAAAAAATGGAAGGTTGCTGACACGATTTTGGATGATAAGAACGATATGTATGTGGAAGAAAAGATGTCTCTGGAAATTTTCTGCGTATTTTCCTCTCCTTTTTGTGTATCTCGGGAATTCTTTTGTGGGATGGGACAAAAAAACGGTACGACGACGATAGGTGAAGCAAGAAGATAGATAAAGCAAAATAACAGAAAACGGCAGAAGGAATAGCGAGGAACAAATCGAAAGTAACGGACTGACGTGCAAACGATGATTATCGACTAGAGAGCGACCGAAAAGAAAAGAAACTTGTTAGGGGATAGCGAATTCGACAACGTTGGATGTTGGACAGCGAGAAAGACGGTGGTAACAAGAGCCAGGATGGTCCAAGCCGCAAGACGATTATTGGTTGAGATCACTTTGTCTTGCGTTGGCAAAAAGAACAGTTTGAAATTGCGGAGTACGAAGTTTCCCGCGCCCCCTGAGTCACCTTGGGCCATGTTTTTTTTTTTCGTCTTATATATCTTCCCTCTAACTTGTTGTATCTATACCCCGCATCAGATCCAGGTTTCTATAATTCAAGATGCCATTGTTTCCCTGCACGTCAAGGATTTAAGTAGCAGTTTACGTTTTCGCAGGGAACAATGGACTGATGGGCCCATCTTATATTATATAGATCTCTGACAGATCTACGATATCTGGGCCAACTTTAACCATCAAGGAAGCCTTACGTTAGTGGCTGTGACGGCTCAACATATTCATTCTTGGACCAACGTTCAGGCTTAACTTACTAACTCGTCATGACTCGTTTAAATAACGGGCATACGTTGTTCGCAGATTCAAAAAAATACCCTGTAGTTGAGGAGAGTAACTTTTTTCATTCGGTTTCAATTCGGCAACCTAATATTCGACCTCAGCGTTTCTACCTCATTGTGCCATGTGGACTACGTGTTATTCTCCTAGCGTCTAACCGGCGCTCTAACAAGAAGTAGTGCAGAAAAAAGATGCGAAAACAGAAGCGCATTAGAGTCAGAATACTAAGCATCGATAAATGGGTAAAAACTTGAAAATATAAAGAACAAGACCCATGAGTAAATTTTCTTTGAAGAAATACATTGCTTTCCATATCGATCGAGGTTTTGAGACTGCGGTGAAGCATTATGATTGCCGATTCGGATCACCATGATGGGCCACGGCTTCAGAGTCCGCATCGCGTGATGTCAGTGGCGACAGTGGCGACACGACCGGACTTTCCACTCAACCCCATTCCCATACTTTTAAGTATCTATTTGACCGTTTAGAACCTCGAGCTACCTGGGTCTTCTGCAAGTCGCTTATAATCGAGTCAGTGTTTACGGCTTTCATTAAGATACTGCGCTTATCAATCGTGCGTTTCCGTCTTCATATAATAGAGAGTGTCAGCGCTGAGCTGCATTTTCTCTGCGAAATGCGTATGTGGCTTTTGACGGATGTACTGTATTACAGGGCAGAAGTTATGGAATGCCGTTTTCGTCCAATTGCTGACAGAACAATGACGCGCAATGTTCAACATTCCTGGGCCCAGTTTCTTCATGACTCGTTGTTCGGCAGTTAAAATAACTGGTGCATATGTATACTCATAGTTACTCATCTCTTTCCTAGAACTACTTCCTCCGTGACTTAGGCAACGGAAGACATTGTAACCGTGGAGTCGTGCACTCCATCCTTCAGCACTCACGCTCAAAAGTAGTGAACAATGCGGAGTCAAGTTCTCCATTTCCACCAATTTGAGATTAATATACATATGTATACCTATAATTGCCTGGGGTGAGTGTCTGTTTCGTTACGTTTTACGGCAGTTACTTACCTTGTTGATCAGTAACAGACAAAGTACCATCTGAAAATAGTGACCGGTCGGTGTGTAAGGATGCTATTCGCGTATTGTCCTGTTCATCTACCCCACGCAGCTGGCCCTACTGCTTCGGTGCTTATTTTCCGACTTCCAGCGTACCACGGTTGGCCATTGTCTTCGTCTCTGCGGTTTCATCTTTCCTTACTCGCGCACGCTTCTTTCTCGGGTTGTCTCTTGTACTTGTGTGCGAGTCACACCAAGCTATTTACTGTCGCCTATTCTCTATTGTCTTGAAAATGGGTTTACGTCGTACCGTCTTGATAGGATGACTGTACCGCGAGGTGCTTCAGCTCTCTCGTCAGCATCTGCTAGGGCCAATTACGGCGTTCCGAGTCTTGTCAAGGATGGTGCTGGAATTGATTAACTTGTAACTATCATAAAAGGTTATCCGTCAGTTTACCTGCATCCGCGCCCGGGCGCTCGCGTCTTGTGTTAATATTGGCAACATCGGGGAACTCTGAATGTGTGACAGCTTTGTAAAATACAGCTGTAAATTGCGCACGAACTACGCTCACAATTTACTGAGGCATATTGGGCACTCTAGAACAAGAAGAGTTAAATTTTGCGCACCAGATAATGATATAGATTTCTATCTACCTGTGCCGTCGTTCTGTACGTAATTGCCCCGTATTTCTCGCCGATAACGTACCTTTAAGCTGAAAAATACATCATAAAACCAGCATACTTTATGTATGTCACTGAAAAAATGCGACTTCTGCGCTTTAATGGTCTTTTACGGCCTAGGACCAGCGGCCTTATAGCGTGGTCAATGCCGACTTGTATGCACAAGGCGTGGTACCTAGAGGCGGATATTTACATTGTATGTATTCGTTACTTCCTGTCCGGATAAAATTCGACTTGGATGGTTTGTGTACCTCCGCACTTTTGACCGAATTTATTCAGCAACGACAAACAGAATGATATATTAGTTTTGGTTTCTATGAGTGGAAATTACGTGGAAATACCTGAACATCAAAGTATTACTTGTCCTCAGCAGTATGCATCTGAGTAGGTCTGGTATTCAAGATTTTTACCGTAATCATATTGCGCATTCACTGACATCCTCATCAGCTTAATTGAGGACAGTCGGCTTTCTCATAATGCATTGGATTGGGCCGGGAACCCTTTGGCATTTTTGGGCGTCGGAGTGGTTTCACAATCCATAATTTTCATAATGCATAGAAATTTGAGGGAACCGTCGTTATGCATTATGAGGATGTCGACTGTATAGGCTGAATAAAAAGTCAAGAAAAGAAAAAGAACAGGAAACCATCATCAGGTTGCTAATTTTAAATAAGCTTAGTCATCAAAAACTAGGGGTTTGGCCGTCCTGGACTCCCAAGTCGCGGCGTCGCCTATCGCGTCCTCAGGCTTCTTCGGAGGTAATTTTTTTTCTATTATATACCCCTCAAGATATCCGCTGCTCATAAAACAGCTACAATCACGAGTCGACAAGAAGACAACAGGAAAAATACAGGTCGTCTTGAATGCCTCGCCGGCCTTCAGCGTCTGTGGGGGCCCCCTCCAATTCCTCGACACCCAGTGCGAGCACTATCGTGGTGCATCGTACCACTGAATCTCACCATGTCTTCACGTCTGTTGGGGCGTCATCTGTGAACCAACCTTCGGTGCATAGCACGTACAATACCAATCCTCAGTCAGCGCCACAGCAGAAGATCGTTCAGGTTTTGGTGAATAGGTTGAGGCAGAAGGTATGTCTCTTTTTATTTCTATGGAGTCTCCAAGCGTCTGAATGCTGTTGTCAGTTACCGTCTTCCTCAGGTCTTTCGTTGGATCGCGTAGAGGCCGATCAACCGACGCAACGAGCCATTGAAGCGCTGGTGGAATTATCAAAGGACTCGCTGGACATGATAGCTTGGGCGTTGTGTGAGCTTTTGGATAGCCAAAACAGAGTATGTGTCTTACGATGAATGAATTTATTGCATCTGTGTTTAATCTATATTAGCCCGATCCGCATAACTCTAAAACGGTTGAAATAGACGTTTTGCAATCCCAGCTTTTTATCTTGAAGGTTCTTTCGGTGGCCATGGCATCAAGGTGGTCACAAAACCCAGCAAACGACGATACATCTTCCCCCGGCTCTCCATATTCATCTGCAAGACCGGGTAATCTACAAGGGTCTTCAGAATATTCTGCCTCTTCAACATACATAGGAACATGGCGCGAACCACCCCCGCTTATTGATTCGTGCGCGAAATATATTCTCAGCGTCATGGTGTTGCTACTCAGGCAATCGGCATCGACTGAAGTGCCTCTCATGCTGCAAGTGCGATCCACGGATTTAAGCTTCCGAGATTTTGACGACAACATCGATTTAACTTCGCCGCACGACCAACAGAAAGTTCCTCTTGAAGAACCTCCTCTGAGGACGCGCACCTCTTCTAATTCTTTCAGGTCATCAAAAATGAGCGTTAATTCCGCCGTGCATATGGCCGCTACGAATACGGTTTATGAAAAGACGCATATGTCTCTCCTGAGATCGACAGAGTGTGTGAACCACCTCATCGCCAAGTTCGTTGGAAGGATAATATTCCACATATCTGCTTCCAACTGGAATGTTGTTTCTGAGCGCCTCTCTTCGAAACTAAGCAATCTAGCTGCGAATCCTGATGCACATTCGGATACTGTTGACCTTCACCTGATTTCTTATAGCCTCATTGACAAGCAGCGTCTGGTAGTACTTCTCAATCGTACGTAACATTTGACAGAATATGCATGTTTACTGACCTGTTATCATAGAATTATCGTCTTTATTGCTGGAAATGAAAGACGACGCTCAGCGTGCTATAACTGCCCACCTTAGAACGGCAGTATGGAACTGGATAGATATATTTCCCCAAGAGTTTAACGACGTTATACTTAGTAGAGGTCGAACGGAAGGTGCTCCTGAACGTGTATTCGATTTACTGTTCTCCATGACGCCAAACGGCGGAGAGAGGATTTTTTGGCCCACGCTGACCATCTTACACTGTATGACATCCGAGAGAATTACCTCTGATTACCGATTTGGGATGGCCACATCCAAGGGTAGAAAGGTATTTTCTTTCTACCTCTTTCTATTGTCGGAATGTTTATTCATTTCATATTTTAAGGAAGTCAAATTCACCGACTCGATTCTCAAGCATATTCAAAACAATTCCAAACTCTCCGAAGTGTCTTTGGTTTGCGCCGTTGATATCTGCCGTGCTGCTACATACATCGACTCATCAGCAGACGTTCCTTTGAGATCAGTTTCATATGACGTTGCTCATGAAATCCGGGTAAATTTCTCCGTATGAATTTGTTCAGTTTAACTAGCTAATTTCAGTGTTTTATCAGACTGCTCTGTATAAGTGCGGCACGTCACGAAAGCCGTTCTGGGAGTCGTACGATGATATAGATGTGGCTTTGTATGCAGACGCGTTAGTGGCTATCTTCCGTTTTCTTCCTCTGGAAGAATCGCAACCTCTATTCCAAGCATGCATCGAGCCTGAGAGATCCGACCCTGTCAAAACCGTCGTGGTGCGTGCATGCCTAACACTTGTACAGGATGCATCACGATTCTCCTGGCAAAAACCACTGGATAGTTTGGAGCTTACGGTCTCTGGGAGATTTCGAGATGTTTTAAAGGTCTGTTTTATTTCTTGAATATTCCTATTTTTTCCACTGATTATCTTTTCTACAGCATGCAGGTACACAACGTCAAAACGAGGTGGAGTACAACGGTATCATGAAAAGAATTGCCAGTCGACCCATGGCAAAACGTTACCTACCAGAACCTTTATCGGAACGAGAGGTTCTTATTCTCAGTATACTCTCCTTATGGCGAGAGAACTTGGGTTTCTTCATGAAAGTTATCAACAAAGAAAACATAGACAACTGGGTTACTGTCATCGATAAGTTGTGGGTAGCAAGTATCGATACTTCTGTCAAAATTTCGACTGCACGTTGCATGACAAAGATAACGGAACGAAGCATCACGGCAACTGAAGTGGACAACAGCGATTATCGTATGATTGATATTGTAAAAGCTGCTATGTGTGTATCTCATACCATATTCATAAATGCGTGCCTTTGCTAATCGTAATACTATAGGCCTGTGACGCTAATCACTGTGTCAAGCAATCTTCTAACGTCAAGAGACGATCCGGACAAAGAGCGCTTGTGTATATCCGTAGCTCATCAAGTCATGGAATTTTACTCCATGAAAAGTGATGTGAGTTATCAACCAAATCAGATGCTCACCTTGAAATGACACCGGTTTCCAATAAGTTGGAATACATGCAGCTTCTTCAGAATGACCCAAACCGCATACCAGCCTTTGCATTAGCAGAAGTGGCTTTCCTTGTGGAATTGACCTCTGCAGATAACGACATCTCGCATCTAGCAGCTAAAGGTCTTCGTCTTTTGGCTTACGCTGAACGCCAGCCGAACGCACCTGTCAACACGTCCGTTACGGAAGAAGATAGGTCAAAGAGAAATCCTATATACGAGCAGTTGGGAGATCCCAAAATTACTATCGCCGGTGATTTTTTGTGATTTTTTTCGTGGTCAATCCCATCTTGCTAATCCATTTCTTTAGGTCGTCTCGGCCATCAGAAACGGATACGCAAATTGGTTCGCATGTTACGCTTTTCTGCTGGCACGCACCTGGTAGTCTGGGAAGAGTGCTACTGGCGTTGGCGGGCGCTGAACGAATGCATCAACAATGCTCTGAATGAAGCTGTTTTGGAAGGAGATAGCCCAAAAAACCACATTTCTATTGCACAACAAGTACATACTTCTCTATCCCTCTGTAAATTGTACTGACACATCCATCCTATAGGACATTCGTCACCAATGGCACAACTTGACATTGTTTTTGGCCGCTTTAGGAGGCACGTGCTTGGAACAAGATTTCGACGTTACGGCACTCACCAAAGTTATCCCGCTTCATTCCCTCCCTGACAAGATTCGAGTGGCAGAGAATCCTCTTCCACTTATTGAAGGGTTCGTCTCCAATCTGATCAATCTGCTGGTCGCTGGAGACATCCAAATTCGTGACATAGTTCGTGAAGCTTTGGGCACTGAGCTCAGTCCTCGTCTTTACATCAAGCTCCTCCGTAACTTGGAAGAGTGAGTTTTATAACGCCTCTTTTCTGCTGCGCTAATGTTTGTACAGAACGCTTCTCTTCTTGCATAAAAACAGCAGTGATTCCGCATTATTAGAAGATCATTATACGCTGCTGCTCGAACAAGTAGGTCTTCTTTACCGCTTGTTTCTTTGTAAAGCTCATCAGTCGAAAGATTGTTTCGCTATTGAAACTTGTCGCTGACAATACGGAATCAACTGTAGAGGACCTGAAAAATGTGGACCTTAGCATGATTATGGAGTCCCTTGCATCTTTTGTATCGCGCGTGTCTGAATCGTCAGCTCACAGAATCAAACTCAAGTTCTGTGCACTTTGTGAAAGTGTTTGTGACAGAGTGGATACTTTAGCGTTGCGTAGAGACAGTACAATCCGTCACGAAATCCTTAACTACATCCTTCAATGGATGGTTCCAAGCAAGGTAAGTGGCTCAAGATTGATAGCAACTTGATAAACTAACTTCTTTTTCTTTGTCATATTAGGATTTCAACGATTACACGCCCGCCACTGTCATTGAGCTCAACATGGCGTGTCTTAGAGCCACTGTTAAGCTACTAGATAGACTCCCGTTAAGAACATCAGATATGTCTAACCAAGGAGATGAAGTCACGCACGTTGTTTCACGACTATTCAACAAGTACTCAACAGCTCTCCTTTCCTGCATCGGCAGTGGCCAGCCGGAAAAAATGGTTATTATATTTACATGAATGATGTGTTTACGCGTATTGATTCTTCTTCTTTCAGGCGTCAGATTCTGCCTCTGAACTAGGTTCTGTACATCAAGTATGTATATCTCATGATTTTGCACAGGTTTTGCCTGACCTTTTTACCCAGAAAATTCGCGCTTCTCAAAAAGAAGCCGAATCACGAGAATTGGTTATCACTGGTCTTGCACATTTGGTCAGCGCAAATAGCGAAAACGGTTTTAGACAATGTCTCCCGTTGGCCTATGATTCAGATAATCGACGGAGGTCCATCTTTGCCCATGTGTTTTCCCGAGTTATTGGACAAGGGACCGTATTCGACCAGCCAGAAAAGTTGGATGGCAAGCCACGACAATCAGCTTTGTGTGACGTAAGTATCCAGTTATTCGGCGACATTTATCTTCTTATCGAAATTTTTTAGCTGGTACGAAGTCCTGATGTAAGCTTTGCCAACCGTTTCCAGAGTACATGAGTTACTCAAACTCGCTTAGATGGTTTTAGCGATGACGATTTGCGAAGCGTGCCCACCTGCCGAGGTCGAGATGATGATTTCTGTCCTCTTAAATATCTTCAACACTCGTGCTTCTCTCGTGCCCCTCCTCAAGCTCATGATAGAACGCGAGGTGGCACAGACAGGTGACCCAATCACTTCTTGATAAAGTATGGACGCTCAATTAATATTTTATGTACAGACAACCAGGCCAACCTGTTTCGAGGGAACTCGATCTGCACACGCTTTCTAACAGCATTTGCCAGATTACATGGCTATCAATATTTAAGGGGTCTCGTGCAACCCCTCATTGATGTCATGCTTAAATTACCACCTGGAAGTGGTTTCGAAATTGATCCAAACAAAGCAATAGGGCAGGATGTCGTCCAAAACCAGGCCAATGTAGAATATGTTGCCAGCCTATTTCTTGAAATCGTATCTGGGTCCATGCCCACTTTACCTGGGTAAGCTTTTTATTTTTTTGTCTCTATTCTGTAACTTCTGTAACCCAAACTTACCTTCAACAGAATGTTCAAAGAAATTTGCACACATATTTCGAAAGTCGTGTATGTCCTAATTTTAGTCTGCGTCAAATTTAGCACTCATAACTTGATTAGTGCTGACGTATGGCCCGAAGCTAAATATGCTGCAGTAGGCGCATTTATTTTTCTGAGGTGAGCTTCGATTCAATACTCCTAATTATAGTATCACCTCTCATCGATACTCTTAGATTTATTTCGCCTGCAGTAGTCACCCCTGAAATAGTCGACATTGAGATCCCTAAAGGGGAAAACTCTCCAGCCTTGCGCCGTGGACTTATGGTAATGGCCAAGATCTTGCAAAATTTGGCCAACAACATTTTCTTTGGAAAAGAACCCCATATGGCGTCTCTAAACAGCTTCTTAGAAACGAATATCTCGCCTCTTACGCGGTTTCTTCAAGCTCTTCTTGTGAGTACTCTTGGATCGCATTTTAAAACGCTCTAACAATTGCTACAGCAAGAATATACACCCCTACCCGAAGACATGGAAACATGGGATGGAGCTACGTCGGATGATACTGATGCTGTGGTCCTGCATAGATTCTTTCATAAGCATGCAGATAAAATTGGAAAGGAACTTTTGAGTCTGTCGAAACCTACCGTGGATGGTGAATCTTCTGTCATCGTTGGAAAACGCGCATGGGATTCGCTGTGCGCTTTACTCGTCGATTTAGGTCCTCCCATGGATGCGCCTCATCTATCAACATATACTTCATCTTACCATCGAGAATATCTTGAACTCATGAGCATGTACGCGAACCATAGTACCGCCTCAGTGGAAGACTTATTCTTGGAAACAGAAGTTCAGGTAAAGTTGGCTTTTTCTGGCATTCTAGCATATTATATGCTCAAATTCATGCAGGACAATACCGCCGTATTTATTCTTCGACTATCCAAGATCGACGTTGAAAACCTCGACGTCGAATTGTTCATGTATCACATCCTAAAGGTCTGCCGTCCTTATCCTCCGGGTGTCGTCGTGTTGATCAAAATTTTCAGACGCTCTCTTCTCCAGCTTACGAGGCGCGACAATATGATATCATCCTCGACTGCACGTGTTTCACACCAACATCCGAAGTCCCGTTGCAATGGCTGAAATATTGTGCTGAACTTGTGCCCAAGGATATTCGTTCGCGTTTCGCTGCTACACGCATTCTCAGTCCAAACTTGTTAACCCAGAAGTACTTGCGAAGACTGTATAACGTTGCAGCTGGTATGTCCTGAAATTTTTTATCATGTTTTCATTTCTTATTTATGCCTTCATATAGGCGTCCCTTTCTGCAATGAAGTCAAAATTTATACATCTGTTATGCAATTGATGACGGACGTTCGAACTACCGCTCTTGCACCTTTGGCGTATCCAGGTACGTACTATTGATTGCTTGTTTTGGTTTAACGTGTTCAACGTCAGATCTATTTAGTTTCGTTGGAACAAGAGTCGCACGAAACCTTTACAGATATATTGATGAAAACCCCCACAAAAATTCCTGTCATCTTTCGTATTGGTAGTAGTCATATACGAGTGACTTCTGTGAGTATCGGTTGCTTTCATTATCCTGACCACATTTCCAAATTCCTACATGCATTAGGTCCGGGCTATGCCTATATCTCCGGGACTTTCCTGTAAATCGACTGAATTGATACCACTCGCTGAAATAAGCGATTGCTACAACGTTTCGACCGGGAGCACCGAACAAAACGAATTCATCATTCGTCGGAGACAAGGTCATACAACCTATTTCTTGTGCCCTGCAAGAGAGCACGTTGTAAAGGTATGTCTTTCAGTATTTGCCACCATTTGTTTGCTTTTTTCATATTTTTCGTGTCAAGGCTATTCGAGCAGCAAAAGGAAAATTAAAAGAAGCTACAGCTCCATTGACAGAACGATTTCTTGCCTTCTCTAATGTAGCTGCCACACTACTGCATATAGGTCTTTTAAGCGTCGATCTCGATGACGAAGAGTTGCGTGGCGCTGCATACGATCTTCTGGGTGCTGTTTGCAAGTATTTAAAATATGACAAGAGCCCAATAATCGCGTCCAAAGGTAAGAACTCTAAACAAATATTTGTGGAGTTATCCTATTGAAGACTCTCTTGCTAGCCGGTTTTGTATCCGGAGATCCTGTCGCTTTTGTTTCCGGCTTAAGCAACAAAATCGCCGACTTCGCACCTCAATTGACACTTGACTTTATCCATGAAGTATCCTCTGCGATGACAAACATGAATAACTCTGATGCCCGCCGCATCACTTGCCTGCAATATTTGAGCCCGTGGATTAAGAATCTGTCTTTCTTTGCAAATCCAACCCATCCTTTACACGAAAGGTCGGGTGCTCGTCTCCGTGACTGTATTCGTACCCTGACCGACATTTCCGTTGCCTTTCCGGATGTGAGTTCTATTCGTTAGGAGTACTTTTAAGGTTCATTTTTTTGAACTTACGAGCCGACTTTTAGATTACTTCTTCAATCCAGAAGCACATATGGAGCGAAATCGGTAAACTGGACTCCGGAATAGTTGAAGTTGTTCTGAGCGTGTTGGTCCGGTGTGCAATGGATGGTGGCATTGGCACTAGACGATGCGAAACTATGTGTTTGATAGTAGCTGCTTTGTCATCTATCACCGTTCGGGGCAAAATTTACTCAAGATTACGGAAGGTTCGATATCATTTACATCTGGGTATATGTGTATTGTACTGACTGTCAAACAAGACCCTCTGCATGTTACCTCTGCAAGCTCATACCAATAAACTGACAGAACATACACAGTGGAATGAATTAGCCACGTTAATCCGGCTTTCGTATGTTGTTGGATCCCAATCCGACCAAGCGGGAATCACCTACCTTTACGTCCCAGAAATCCTTCACCTCGTTTGTCTTACTGCTGGTGAAGGACCATCGTTAGTGCGCAAGTCGGCTTATGGAACAGTGGTAAATCTTCTGCAGTCATTGTACATCGCAAGGCAGGACGATAGCACGGAACCTGGGATAATGCAGCTGATAAATGAGTGTTCTCTTCCTGAGACCCTCAAACTATTTGGTTTGAAACGTGAAACTCCAACTGGAGAATATTTTAATTTTGATTCCTCGAATGAAAGGACGCAATTGGATTTGGGCGAGCAGCTCATACAATTCCTCATTCGAATAGTGGACGTCAGCGCTGGCACTCGGGGTGAGTCGTTGAGGAAACATATATTGGTAAACAAGCTGACTTTTCAATCCAAAAGGTCTCATAAACGTATGGAAAGCTCGCTGGATGAGTTTGGTTACCTCGACCGCATTTCAACAGACACCTGCTATTCAAACTCGATCCTTTGTCGTCCTTTCAGCTCTCGCTACTGCAGAGGTTGACGACGATTATTTGTACCAAATATTGGTCGCGTTCCAAAGCGCTCTCGAAAGGGCCGACGAAACGAATACAATCTCTTTGGTCAGTATGCTTCGGTGCATGTGGAAAGTCCTTCCTACTATACGGGAATCCCGCTATGCTGGAGTTCTCTTCTGGTTGGCTGTTTCCCTACTTCAAGCCAGCCATCTCGGGTTCTACGTTGAAGCGGCATGTCTTTTACGTGCATCCCTTGAAAATCTCGAAAAACAAGGCATCTTCAAGGACATGTCTGTACCGCAAGCTCTTCTGATTTGTCGCCAACCATTGGAAGGGGTGGCCTCGGAACTGGATGAAATGCTTCGGATATCTTTCGAACGTAATTTTACTTTCTCATTGTCTGCCATCATCTTCAAAGGAATGCGTCATTCAGGGCTGAGGCCATCGGCAGAAGCAGCTCTTAAGACTCTTCTCAGGGTGACGACGGTTGCAGAAATGGAGAACGAGGACATATCGAGCGCGGACAGGAACATTATGAGCCCGGATATTTTGGGATATTTCCTTGCGTTAATCCCTGTTACGACGACAACGGAATCATACCACCAACTTCTAGAAGAATGCGAATGCAATATTCCAGACGGAATCGATGATCCATCCGATTTGGAACGTCAAGTTCCTCGTCTAGATCTAGATACTCTTGGTATCAGCGATCCAGATACGGCGCTTCTTGTAACTTCATTTGTCGGCACCATTCTAACATCCGCTCAGGGAGACGACGCAGAGACCCAGATGTTATACGATTTGCTTGCATCGATAGCCGTCGCCTTCCCACAAGTCGTAGCAATAACGTAAGCTCTTCATTTGTTTTAAAAATTCACCACTGACACCAAGTTCCAAGGTACGAGACAATGCAAGAGCGCATTAAAGACATTTTTGCCAACTCTTCCAACCCGTCAATTGTGCGGTCTGTCTGTATCATCCTGCGCGTAGCCTTACAAGACCCTGGCCGATCACACTACGTCAGCCGTCATGGATCAGCCACTACGCTCAATACGATTGATGATGGCCCCATCGGTCCGGGACGAACGCACATTTTAGCTCTTGAAGAGCTTGGGATGCAAGGATTGGCGAATAGCTTTACGTTTTTACCTCCTAACAAAGGCCATTCCACCAAAGTGATAAAATGGATACCCACATTGGTCACTCTCATACTTGCTCAAGATTCCCCCGACCTGATGTAATTCTGTGCTTCTTCTTCACCAAATATGCGGGTCCATATCTTCAATCATTTATCTTGCAATAGTCCTTCGTACATGCATACCATCCACTTGTAATTTAGAATGCTTACTCTCCCGACGGCTTCGCAACCCTTACCCTCATTCAATCAATCACTGTCCCAACGTACAGGGAAAAATGTAAATTGGAATAATGTATACATAGTATGAATATACCATTCTGAATCCAAGCGACATGAGCAAGAAGAAAGGAGCTTTCATTTCGAGTGTGCGTTTCGCAGTTCAAGACGGTTATGAGGACATAAAGTCGTAGTGACGCGCCCAACATATGACCGCGATAGTATTGTCAGACACTCAGCGCACTGAAATGCGAAGCTCTGTGCCAAGAAGATATCTTCGACATAGTAGGCGCCCACTGTTTTGCATATGGATACGGATATGTTGACTGTTGATATTTTAATCGAGGAAAGCATTCAAACCATCTCCCGATGTAGCTACAAGTAAAATGTCCATTGGCATAGTATACCCGTGCAATTAACATGTGGATATTATCTGTATAAGCCCACGAATGTGAGAATGGTTGCTGAAGTTGTCGAATGTGTCGAGTGAGATGTAGGTCGGTGCCACCCAATTAGGAACGACGTCGATCCTTTTGTGATCACGTGCTTAGCAACAACCAGTGCGGCTAATGGAGCTCTAACATTGTCCATAATAATCCCTCTTACCCCATCCGCCATATCTTTCGACCATGTTACCTTAATATCTCTTTATTCGCATCTTGCTCCTCACCACCATGAATGCTCCGGACTCCAGTCGTCCACCAACTCCTTTGTCCCCCTTGGCCAGCAGCCTTTACCATGCGACGAGCACAATAGACGATTTGACCGCGGCATTAGCAGACTTCTCTCGAGTACCTTCTCCAGAACCTGTATTTGCTTTGACATGCTGCTGTGGAAGGGATGATTGTGAGAACTTAAAGGCTTGGTTAGACAGGAAATCTCGCCTTGGAAGCAGGCTAGTCCTCAGCGCAGGTGAGGCTTTACATCCTACGCTGGGAAGTGTCAGAGTGATTGAGCGACGCAGAGGTCGGCCAGGCGTTGCTTCAGAGACATGCGGCATATGTGCGTCAGACGGAGGTATGTTGTGTGTAAACAATATCTTTTAGGCTTTAATTTACCAAGGAATCGTAATTTAGCGCAAGCTCCAGGTCGAAGATGAGTCCTATGCACGGGCAGGGTCCCACGTTAATAGGGAAGAAGAGTTGCACAATGAAATTGATCAATTGGCAAGAGAAAAGGTTCAGTTGGAGAAAGTAAGTCGGCACGGTATTATTATGTTTGCATTCTGTTCTGATGATATGCAGAGACTAAATCAAGCTTTGGTAAATAACGAAGTCACGGAAGTATCAAACAAGACCATTATCCAAGAACTACAAGAAGCCAGGGAAATGATATCACGTTTAACTGCCCATCACGCTCGTTCTGTGGGTTGGGATACCCGCCTATCGGCAGCGATGAAAGAAAGAGATGACATGCAACAAGAAAGGGACGGAGAGACCCACAGAGCTCGCCTGGCAGAATCTCGTTTTGCAGCTTTGAAAGAAAAGACAGGCATGTTTTACTCTTCGTGTATCACTCCTTATCTAAATTTTAAAACATCGTAGCCAAATTGCAGGCCGAGGTTCGGCGACTACAGCAGAACTTAGAAGAGAAACGTCATAGTCGTTTGGAATTCTCAGAAAGTGTGTTGCAAGATGCTAAATCCCGGCTTGACTCCTTCAAAAACTCGGTACGCTTTGTATGTCGTTATCCAACTGTTTCTTCGCCTAAATCACTGTTAGCAACTCGGCCTTAGTGCGAAGGTTGGAGAAGAGCAGCTGACACATGCTCTGGAATCACTAGTTCAAGACAACGAGGTCCTAAAACACGACAACGCGGAGCTGCAGCACTTGCTTGCTGAATCTCGAGAGGACCTCCATGCTTTACAAGAAGAAGTAGAAGAACAGCGCGCGTACGCACCTCCATCACGATCTGGTGGTGAGTGCAGTTTATCTTTTATACATGGTTACATTCGTTCATCAAATATCTCAAATCAGCCAGTACACCATATTCCCGACACTTCCATTCAGGAAGTGTTCCTTCAATATCGCTCAAAGACTTTGCCGTACGTATTTCTCTTCCTACATCGCGCGCCTGATCTCACACGTTCTCGTAGGGCAAAGGTCGTCGCAACGCCAGTGCTGAAGGACGTTCTCGTCGTCGCTCAATTCCGCATAGCATTGATGTTCGTTTGAACATTGAGCCCCTGACTCCAGAAACCGCTCGATCTCCGTTATCCTTCAACGAGTCCCTCGCGCCTTCTGAAGGAAAATGGAACGCATTTGGCCAACTTTCTCCACGTTCAACTCACGTCAGCTACGAGGTCGAACAAGATGCAGAGCAAGATGGTGATCCATCGGATTTCGAGAAGTCCAGAGGCCACAAGCCCCTCCTTCTCTTGCATAGGTCTAGAGGGACACAAACTGACTTCAATCGTTACGGAATTTTAACTCCTTCTCCTTTGCCCTCACAATTATCATCTCAAGAACAGCGGTCCGAGACATCTTCGTTCTCTGAGTCTCACTCTTCCCATGTTTCCATAATCCTTGAACGTTTCTCTAACCTTCTCAATCGCATGGCCCAAGCTGACGCTTTAACGTTAACCAACCGACTCAAGCGTCAACATCTCAAGGGCGCCGACGTTGGACATCTTTCTCGCAGTACGGTTGCCAATATAATCTCAGAAGCAACAGCACTTCGTACTCAATTTCGAGCAATATTGGAAGACGAGAAAGTAATCTCTACTTGCACTCGGAAAGATCTACGAAATTTGTTTAAGATTATTAAGGATGTGTTTACGGAAATGGGAACGATACGGGCAACTTTAAATGATGTCGTTCTTGACCCCTCGTCCGCCCCTCGAATAAGCGACGCCGTGTTGAACCCTGGAAAAGCCGAAGCGGAGAAGAGGGAGAGAGAACGTGAAGGCGCCGTACAAAGCGGTGTTGCTGGGTGGATTGCTCCTATCTCCAAGCTGTTCTCACCTAATGGCAGAGTTGATCCAGGAACTGGTGAACGAACTGGCCTGGCTCGTTCGGTCAGCCTTAACGTAGGAAGGGACAATTCACGCACCCCCCGCTTTGTTCCTAAACTTGGTCCCGCACTCGCAGCCTCGGCTACTACTGTCAATGTTGAATTTTCCGGAAGTGGTGTTGGGCGTTCGGTAACGAGCACATTCTCAGCTGCTCCTATTCCAGTTCCCCCAACGGAGTCTGCAATAGACATGTCTCAAGCTGCACTGTCCGGAGTGATGGGTATTTTTGCTGGCGCTCCTGCACCCAGACTTGTTGAGACCGACCCATGGGTTGTTCTTCCTTCGACGTCGACACAAACATTGCGCAAATCTGCGTCATTCACTAAAACAGCGGACTTATCTGCGTCAACTGCCACTATTGGGCGAAATAACGGCAGAAGAACTGCGGCTAATAGGTTGTCACGTAATGTCGATGCCGTGATAGATGTCGAGAGGCCTCCAGATATTGACGAGGAACCTGACTTCCTTCCGCCACTGCTGGAAAGAACGTTACGTAGGCGTGGTCTGTCCGATTCATCCATCCATTCTACCTTCACTAACCACGGAGAGGAACCGAAGTCGCCTGGTTCTCCTCCATCTCCAAAGAGGGCTAACATTATCAACCCTGCTACACCTTCATCAAGGCTACCTGCGTGGCCTGACCGGGCTTCGATGTTCCAGGTGCTTAGTCGCACGGTACAGAACCTAAGGCAATCCACGATGTCACCATCGACCCCATCCCGCGTTTCTGCATCTGCTGCAGAACCTCCTGAATTGGTGTCGCGTCCTTCTACAGCTACGCAGGCTGATTCATCTCAGTCGAATTCCCAACCACCCTCGCAGCCTTCAACTCCTAGGAAGCCGATCCCGTCAAAGCCTCTGCGTATATCTACACCTAGCAGAGGTACTATTCTGCCGAACCTCAGTTCATGGGCAGCTTCTAATGTCGTCTTTGACCCGGTGTCAAACTCAGACCCATTTATTGCGAGCAGCATTCGCGACGAATCGTTCATTCCACATGAACGAGGTAGTGGTAGCGATACTCATGGTCAAAATTTTTATTGAAATGATACTTGAATGATACGGACTATTTTATACTTCCTCGATTTTTTTATTTTTTTGGCTTATTTGGATTTTCACATTTTCATACTATTCTTCTCATCCATACTACTATGTACATACCATCACAAAACATTCCATGGCATTTTCAAGTTTACATGTTACTATCGAAGTAGGTCAAGTTGTCACGCGATCAACCAACTGTAAACGCGACGCGAAAGCGTTACAATGACGCGTATCACGTGTAGTGACATGCACTCAAGGAACTGTCACTTTCTCAACCTGGTGGCGAATCGTAATCAAGAACATCATCCCCTGGGACTCTTTCATCATGTCTCGACTATCAAGATCAAATCTCAAAGCTCGGGAGTCGATTTTCACAAGTAGACCAGACCAATACATCGGAGATATTCAAGCTATATGCCCACCCGACTTGGAGGAATGTGTAATGGCGATGGAAGATTGTTGCGAAGAGGTAGGTGTTATACTGTTTACTGTTTAGTATTCCAAAATTAGGTACCTAAATGCTGTCAGGCTTATGAAGCTCAAGTATTACTTCGTAATGGGACCTCTGACTTATCCCGTATGAGCAAGGTCTTACACAATGAACGGGTATGAACCTTCCTCTTCTATTACCCCATAGCAAAGTTTAAAGTTAGGATTAGGTCTTTTTACTTGTAAACGAAGACACTATCAAAAGATACAAGCGCGGCCTTGCCGAAGAAATTGAACCTGCAATTACCGAGCTCATTCAACGTGCAGAACAAGGACTCGCAGCATTGGAAAAGAAGGAGCAAATGTTGCAGAACAAGGTAAGTAATACGTCTCGCTTGTGCACCTATCGTCGTGGTCTAATAAATCTGCGACATTATGAAGATTGAGACTGCCAGGATGATTCCGCGCAACGCTACTGGAACTAGTGCAGTGCAGAAACTTGAAGCTCGTCGACTCCAGAGTTTGGTAAAGCAACGAGAGGAGTTGGAAGCTCAGGTGCAGGCACTGGAGAATGAGATTCTACAAAAGGTAGGACAGCCCAGATCCACTTCTTCGGAGTCCTGCTCATGGTTATTTCACAGGCTTCTTCTCAACCCTCGAAGATCCCTTCATCAAGACGATAATATCATCTGCATTCGATTGACAAGATTTCTACGGGCACATTTCGTGCTATCTCAATGGTGCGACTTCCAGCTCCTTACGACAAACTCTACTCTAGTGGCCAGATTTCATTTCATTTCATAAGGCCGCCTTTGGTTTGGAGGGCATCATCTTGATGTGCACGCCAGAAGCTACCAGTCGGTGATGCGTAACGTTCCAGATCTACGCAAACGGTTCTCAAAGTTAATCAACGCGTTTGACGACGATAAATAGGCCGTACCTCTGTCCTAACCGACTCTGTTCTCCTTCCAACGGTCATTGTTGTGTTCACCAATCTCAATCGTTCGCCGCTGGTTTTTGGTTAGAAGTAATCATGGAGGGAAAAGGATTTACTCACATTCCGGCGGGCGAGTGGTATACGACATTCAACGCTTGTGAGACGCTCGGGTATACCGTGCCTGCTCCCATTTCATACATCGTCAACACAGACAATGCAAAAGATGATGCCCTATGGTCGTACAATCGGTCTACATTTACAATGGTGATGATGCATAAATATAGTCGACTTACATATCAATCAAGTATGCTGAACATCCTCCGTGGATATTTCCTCCGCCATTCACCATGTCTTCGGTGAGGATCAAACAGTGCTCAATCAGACATTAGTATACTTGAGGTGTATATTGACTGACGTACCTTCCGTGACATCGATTTCCAAGACAGCTCTACCTTCTAGCTTATTCGGTTCCTCAGCTTTCTTCAAGATAGAAAGCTCGGTAACCACCATCCGATCTTGGATCGCCTTGCCGAATGCGTTGAGCTCGCGCTGTCCAGGCTTCAGGAAGCTATTAAAGAATCTCTTCGGGTCACCAAGAATCGCTTTTATATCTTCCGAAGCGTTGCCTCCTACTTGAGATACATCGAAGATGCCATTGACCGTGGTTGCGTTATCCATTACTGAGTTTCGAGTGTTGTGAGCTTCGTCCGTCTGCTCAAAGTCTAAGTGTAGAAAGAAAGAAAGGTGGATGTGGGAGGGGTTGAATGGTCTTAATCTATAACATTCAAGCTATAAGACCAGGAACGCGCTGGGCCTCCTATATTCAAATACTCGATGTGGGGAAACGTAAAAATCATGAAAGAGAATAAGAATGGCCCGGCTATACAGCGACCGGTTATTGCAATGCATCTCCCGACGGCTTCTTGGCATGAGGACATGGTCTCAGATATGAAGGAGAATGAAGTATAGTACATTCGAAATTTTGAGAACGATACAAAGAGATATGTAACAATGTATTTGTAGTTTTACCAGCCTAGCCGAGGTTGTTATTTGTTGTATACATAAAATGCAAGATCATAGGCAAGTCGATAGCATTCCGAAAGCAATGGGTATCACTGAGAAGGATTTGGATCTCCGTTAGCGCGTTGCTCTAAGCAAAATAATGAATATGAATATTGCATACCATGAAGTACATCATATTGGCCATGTTAGGATGAAGAGGCTTATATTCAGTTTGGAAGGTCTTGAGCGGGTCGGCACCCGATCCGCTGACCTGAGTGGCGGTTTCGGACAAGTCGAAGTTCGTCCCTGGGGTATAGTGATTCTTTGCACGGGAGCAAACAATATCGGCATCTATAGAAAGAAATTGCTTAGAAGTGTGGCTGAAGCTTGTACATATCAGAAACGTACAGTATACAGGTGCAGGGATGGAGACCGAACGCGTTGCTCGCGCATAAACGTGACAGAGAGCGAATGACAGATTTTGCATAGTGTCGGCACTGTATGGAATTTTAAATCAGCAACGATGAAGGATAATCATCGCACACTTGTACTCACTTGAAAGTGTTCTCCTGCAAACCCAACGAAGAAAGGTGTTAGGATAGGAAACGCAGATAAAGATGATACTCTTACGTCATAAATCACCTAACAACATGAAGTGAGAAGGAATTCGAGCGGGCTGGATAATGCGTCAAACTTACAGAGTAGTGGGCAGGTCGGCTAGTACCGAGCAGTCCTCCGTGAGTCAACTGGTAATAGTCGAACTCAGTGGGATGACCCAATCCTTCGTCGATGGTAGTGCCGGCTGGGCAATTTCCCGTTTTGTCTCCGTCGCTTGGCTGCTTAGGGAAGAATCTGACCACGATGTAAGTATTACATAAGGCATGTCTACAAGGCATAGTGCGTACCGTATATGGTGCCGTTTACCGACAATGATGAGCGTGATCTTCATCTTCAACTTATGGAATTGAAGCGCAGCTGGAGAGTAAATTTAATATAATATACAAAAGAAGCAACAGATATTACAAACCTTGAATCTGAGGCAACTCTATAGGGATAAATTCAAGGTCGGTTCGTCAGGGAATAGAAATTGAGTAAGGATTAGCACGCACCTTTATCCAGAACTTGTTGGAACTGTCCTTCGGAAACGCCATCTGTATTAACAGTGAGCATAGCATTCCTTGAGGCAGGGTGGAAGGCCTACCTCGGTAGAATATGAGACGAGTGCAAGCAGGCGATCCCGCGTCGAACTTCTTTTTATAGTCGATATGTTTAGCAAGAACGTTCTAGTAGTTTATCTTAGTAATGTTGACTGACGAGAGAATTGTCATAAAACTCACGCGACACATTGATTCAAGGTCAGCTATCATCTCAACTCTACCTTCCTGGGCACGACTTTCCGTGACGTACTTAGCCACATTTATATCTACGCTAGAAACCAAACTGGTGAAGGAAGGTTTTCCGTCGGCACCTGGAGCTGGGTGAATAACGTCTGCGCCTATATTGATACGATTAATTTAGCCATGACCAGAACAGGGTCTTAAAATTTCTGCGCACCCATTACAACTGAAAGGTTGTGAGGATCATTTAGAACTTGGAACTTGTCGAGGACATTGTTGATTCCTCCCAATTTGACATTGACCCTGTAAAGACGCTTAGTTGATGACATATCTAGTATATACTCACGAAGCGAGACATACTTGAGCATGACGTTAGCCCAATACTGAATCTTGGCCCTCCCGCACTTCTGAGACTTCAAGCATTGCGTCGCAACACCCATCTAAGAAATAAACATCAGCAATGAAAAACATTGTGTTAAGTTAGCGAGAGGAAAGTACCACAACATCACCGAAGCTGAAAATGAATTATAAATCAACGACGCAATTTAACGAAGGATCATGAATAACATACTTTTTAACAGCGGTGTAAATTTGATTGCCACCTTCGGGAAGAACAACTACGATAAGTTCTGGCCCTTTCTTTTTGGCATCGAAGCAAGCCTTTCCTGCCTTCTTCAATTGCTAGAGATGTCGCTGTCAACAAATATTTCAAATCATGATCACTTGAGCGTAGCTCCATACATTTGCAATGATTCCTTGACCATTCTCGTAAAAAATCTGAGGCCGCGGGTCCACTACGCGAACGCCTATATGCCAATGATGAGCGTGGCCTATAAGTAGAGCGTGGGAAATAAAACCTACCGACACTAGCTGCGCCCTCAGCGAAGGATGTAGCCATTTCCTGAGCCATGGGCAACGGGAAGCGCCTCTCTTGTTCGTAAATAACGATCACCCATGTATTGATAACGGCAGCCTTAAACAACCTCTTGTCACGCCTATAATACAAATAGTGAGTAGGATATCAAAGAGAAAAACATTTGACAAACATGTTCCACTGTCCGTTAGCAGGTCGCTAATCAATAATGTGTTAGTCTTTGGTAAGGATAAAGAAAATTTAAATGAATATACAATAGTGGCCTCACGACTTCCTGGGCCGTATTTCAAGGTCGGAGGATTCAACACCCGGGCTTTGACGGTCAATGGCGTTTGCTGGACATTCATGCCAAACTGACGGACATAATCACTTTGTCCGTATTGGAGTACCTGATAACATAATGAGTTAATGCGAAAGAGGGTGCCGGAGTACATATGGACTTACACCTAGACCTTTCCGAATGCTTGCGAGGCGTTCAGAAGGTGACAATTTGGAGAATTCCAGCATGTCGTTAGTCTTCTCGGAAGGGATCTGTTTGCGCATGATCTGTCCCGCGGGGACTTCGCACAGTTCAAGAGGAATAAGTGCACCTGAGCCAACCTAAATCAAAATAGCTTAGAAAGTTTCATGTGGGAATAAAAGAGATGCGTATATATACCTCAATGCAGATAACATCGGGGAATTGGAGTGACCTATTCAAGACTGTCTTGAAGTAATTTGCGACCGACTGGGTTTGGCCTTCCCTGGTTGTAAACATCGATTGGCTGGCACCTTGAGAAGAAAGCTTCTTGATAACTAAGGTGCGGCTACGTCCGCCGTGAGCTGTCGTGACGCGCATGCCGGAAATGAAGCGCTGCAGGCGCAACCTTTCCCGGTCCGGGAAGCGTTGGACGGGTGATAGAAGCTTGGGGTCCCTCTGACCCAGGAATTCCAGACAGAGATCAAGAAGACGACCAGACTTGTACATGACGCCGGTTGCGATGTCCAAGTTGATATACATACGACCTTGGGACGGGCGTAGAGATTGGAAATAGCCTCTCCACAATTCAAGTCCGCCTCCGATGAGCCTCCTACCTTCTGGAGTGAAGAATGATCGTACATTGAAAGGATACTTTTGGTTCGGATCCATACGAATGACAGTATTCAAAGCCTGGCGATAACGATAACTTAATTGATCTTCTAAGATTTTCTAAGATTGGGATTATTAGACATACCATGAGTGATGTAGAGACAGTAGAGTCCTCAGATTGTTTCCCATCGATAAAGCGGTGAAGTACTCTGGCAGAAAGTTTAGATTGCGCGCATTTTGATACGAACAAGAAACGTACTCAGTGTTTATTTCCGCGACTTTAGTTACCTTGACCTTGTAGATTTTGGGAGGCTTAGCGCTAGATGCTGGAGGACCATCTCGGGCAAAGGAAACATCGAACTGCATATTTATCGAGTTAAATTAGCCAGTCGTGTTAATAAAGGAATACGGACATTTGCGGAGTCAGTGGGCCCCAATGGCAACCGGTAGATTGAGTATATGTTCTTTCTACCATCATAAACAATAGGCCTGCTAAAGATCGTGGGTGCGACTTGTTTGGTTAGGGTGTCAATGAGTAACATGTTCACTCGAGCGGGAAGGGTGTCAGGGGAAATAGCTAGTACAGGGAATAAGTGATATGACCCAATGAAGATAACACCTCATATCCACTTACCGACTGTTCGAGTATGCAGGTGAGTATGTAAATTTCATTGACTGAAAGCAAAAACATGAAGAACGAACCATCATAGTGGTAAATCATAACGTCCGGGATAGTTGTTGCGAATGCGTTGATAACAGTCTCGACAACGCGTCCTCCAGTTCCAAAGCCTGGACGTCTAACCCCAACGGTGCTCAATTGACTCCCTTTTGATTAGGAATAACGATCTTATTTTACTACAAAGAAAAAGCAAGTATACCGAAAACCACTTACCTGTCATAGTGCCAACGGGTACGCCACCACGACCCGCGACTCCGCCGCGGGTAGGTCCACCGCCTCTAGGGCCTGAGCCGCGACCAGTAGCGGAACGTGGGGGCATAGTTGTCAAAATGAACAGTTGAAGAGTGAAGTAAGTAGTGGCGGGATAATCTGAAAGAACAACACGAGGGTTTGATACCCCGATGCTTTATAGGACTTCATTCGGCAAGATCCGAACGCGATTGTCTTTCTTTGCGCAGCGTGTCTTTTTCTATTTATTCTTAACAACAGGGTCATTGTACGATGCCTGTACGTGTGGCAGTCCTCACTGGTAAGTAGGGACTGCTTTGTGTTTTTATTATGTTCAGTGGCTCATACAAACGCAATAGTCAGCGACACCGCGTCTATTGACTCCAGTGCCGACAAATCAGGACCAACCATAAAGGAATTTTTGAAGCTCAATTCAACTTTCGAAATCCTCGATGGCCAGTTTATTGTCCCAGATAATCTTGATGCGATAAGGAGCTTTGTTAGAGAGTGGTGTCAAGTTGGATCTGTTGATTGGGTGATAACGACGGGTGGTACTGGATTCGGAGTCAGAGATGTTACCCCAGAAGTCAGTTCAGAATGCTATCATCGACGCACGATCATCTGAGTGGCTTCGTGTCAGGCCATAGGTCCTCTCATAGAACGACCGGCACCAGGCTTGGTTCACCTCATGTTGTCCACGTCTCTGAAATATACCCCACTAGCCGCACTCTCACGGCCAGTGGCAGGGACTATCGGAAACACACTGGTGACCACCTTGCCTGGGAGCGTGAAAGCTGTGAAAGAGAACCTCGATGCTTTGATTACGGCAGGAGTTCTTGAGCACGCCATCGAACTCATCAAAGGAGGATCAGGTCGTGCTGTTCATTCCGAGCTTGCCGCCAAAGAGGCGCCCAAGGACGCAGTCCGCAGCCATTCTCATGACCACCACCACCACCATCATCATCACCACGCGCCAAAACCAAGATCTGAAGGAACCTTATCTCATGATCCTTCAGCCCCAGGTGTGTTCTATCGATTATTAGTGCTTTAATCTCACATACCTGTAGTTTCGGCGCGTCACAGGAAATCACCGTATGTTCAGATAAGCCTGGAGAGGGCCCTTCAATTAATCAGAGAAAAACTTCTTCCTCTTCCCACACAAGCACTGCCGGTACGCGTCACTTCGATACTCACTACGTTTTCTTCTTCGACAACTCTATCTACAATTCACAGGTTGATCATAAATTGGGTGGACACATTTTGGCTGAAGATGTGTATGCTCCGCAAGACGTTCCTTTCTTATCTACGACAAGTGTAGATGGATATGCCATCAGATGTGGGATAAGCTCTTCTTTAACTTGCCTTTACCTCATTGCTTTCTTCTTTCAGCGTCCGATCCACCCGGGACATATAACGTTCTGACTACGCAATCGCACGATATATTGAAGCCTCTACCACCTGGTCATATATATCGCATCAACACCGGAGGGCCGCTTCCAGTCGGGGCAGATACAGTAATCATGGTTGAAGACACAGAACTGGTATCTACTTTTAAGGCAGAAGTAGGAGGTTCCGTAGAAGAGAAAGAAGTGAGAACACTTGCCCAAATACCCCCTGGAGAGAACGTGCGAGCCCCAGGCTCCGACGTTAAACAGAACCAGCTTGTGATGTCGGCCAACGAGCGAATTACAAGAGGTGGAGGTGAAGTCGGCACACTAACTTTTATTGGTCGCAAAGTGGTCAGTGATATTAAATCCAATGGTAGTATACAGAAGATTGAATTGAGAGCTGTAGGTCAAGGTTTACAAAAAGCCTATCGTAGCTATCATGAGTACCGGGAACGAGATCGTCGACCTTCATGACGCTTCGAAGGATGGCTGGGGTGGCATTTATGACACGAATAGACCGTCTCTAAGAGCCACTCTAGAGGGTATGGGGTATGAAGTTCTCGATCTGGGGGTTGTGCCTGATGAGTAAGTGTGATATTTTGTTATTTCAGAATCTCTCTTACTATTTTGACAATTCCTAGGATATCGGCTCACGTCAATACTCTAAAGAAAGGCCTACAATCAGCCGATCTCATTCTGACCACAGGCGGCACGTCTATGGGACCTACTGACCTTCTTAAACCAGTCATTGAGCGCTATCTAGAGGGAACTGTACACTTTGGTAGAGTTAGCATCAAACCTGGGAAACCAACTACATTCGCGAGTGTTCCTTTCGAGGATAACTTGGGAAATATTATCCACAAACCCATCTTTGCTCTTCCCGGAAATCCTGCATCAGCTCTTGTCACCTTTTACGTTTTTGTGGTTCCTGCGCTACGAAAACTAGGAGGTTATCCTGATAAATTCCTCGAACTACCTAAGATCATAGTTCAGGTAAGTCATTCTCGAACATTACTGTTTTTGTATTCTTCTGTCGAATACGCCAATGTTTATGACATGTCTGTAGCTGCAACATGATATGAAGTTGGATTCTCGCGTGGAATTTCATCGCGTTATTCTGAAGAGTCACCTCGACGCATCTTCAGGACTCTCGAGGATGGTACTAAAAGCTTACAGTACGGGTGGCCAAAGGTCGAGCCGGGTAGCGAGTCTCTGTGAGGCCAACGGCCTGGTCATTCTCCCCGCTTTGGCTATTTCTGACGATGGAAAGACGGTGCTACAGAAGGGAGAACATGTACAAGCCTTGATAATTGGAGAGATCGAAATGGAATAGGGCATAATGAACGAATAGAAAATTTATAACAGAGTTCGCGCTCGGACGTGGTGGCTATATAAGAATGGATAATCATGTACATACAAATCTAACCCAATAACAACAGGTGTTCTTTCGACCGAGGTTTTATCTGACACGGGAATGGTTTCAAGTGCCTAGAGGATTAAAATTCACACATGATCAGAATAGAAAAACAGACCATATTAAGCAAACGTGAAAGTAAGCTCACATAGTAATGCCTGAGGTCCAATCGATCTCAGGTTCGAATTCCTGTCCGTTCTTATCGAGTGGCTTGGAAATATTGAAAACCGCAAGAATATTAGTGATGCTCAGGAACAGCGACATCTCAGCCAGATGGGCACCTATTTCAGAGCTTCGGTGAGAAGGATGATCGAGGGAAAGTTGTAAGGAAAAGTCAACTGACCAGGACAAATCCTCCTTCCAAACCCGAAGACAAATTTGAATGGGTCGGGTTGAGGACTTGGTCCAACGAATCGTGAAGGGTCAAATTTAAATGGATCTGGGTACACTTCTTCATCATGGGTTATAGCCCTATCCGCAGTCCGCTATATAAGAACAATCTTGTAGGTAAAATAGACAAGGCGTACCAGATGTTTGCAACAATCTTCGTTCCTTTCGGGATGAAATAACTCTGGTAAACATCGTCTTCCATCACGCGATGTGAAACGCCTGTTTAGAGACGTTAGTTCGTAGTCTTTACTCATGTTTGTGAAAAGGCACAGACCAAGTGGTGCAACAGGCGCCCAGCGAAGAACTTCTTTGATAATTACCCTGATGAACGGTAGAGATTCATAATCATCTAACGTTGGAAGACGACCTTGTGCAACTTGATCGACATCGGCCTGCGCCCGTTTCTGTATTTCGGGATGTAGAGCCATCAAGTATACAAAACTTGTCAACGCAGAGACAGTCTGTATAACACGAAAATAAACACAAGTCAAATCATGCGAAGCGATTAAAAGTCCCGGGTGCTTACAGTATCCCCGCCTCCAACATAAAGAGCTGCCGCGGTGAACCTTACTGAATCCAAAGTCTCTTTGTCAACCTTTTCCCCTCTTTCAGAGCCCAGAGTGTGCTTGGAGACAAAGGACTCGACAAAATCTCCTGTTTCCTGTAGGAGGTTTATGAGAAAATCTCAAACTATAGGCGAGATTGTTATTTACTATTTGTTTCCTCGCCCATGTAAATGGGACTTGATTAACTTTACTCCTCTCCTTTCCAACGTCGCGAGCCAATTTCTTGAACCCTGTCCCAGGAATCCACTCTGGCAAGTGGCGCACTGAAGAAGGCACTCAGCTTATTATCCCTCGTACTCAAATGATTTTAAAAGCTTACGTATAGGGAAGAATTCAACCCAGAATTTTCCAGGCACGTTTATGGAGGCAGTCAGCTTAAAGCTCTTCTCTATAAGCAGGACCAAAGGATCATCGTTCGACTCCACTTCGTAACCGTAGGCAACTTTAAGGATGATGGCCACCGCATTCCTTGACAAGTGAATGTTAGAACTAGCTTTGACAAGGGTTATGTAGGAATACACGTAAACACGACATACCTTCGGATGTGGGACATGAACTTTTCAGGAGCGTTTGCCAAATTCTGAAGGAGGATATGCGTTTCTCGCTCTTGTATTGGTCGATAGCTCTTCGCAGCTTTTGTATTCAAACCAGTCTGTAGGAGTCGTCGCAATGTCTTGAAACGAGGATTAGCAAACGACGTTATGAAGACGATATTTTGTCCTCCAGAGAGTTCTCCCATCCAAAGGCGGGGCCTATCAGAGTATATAGCTGACCGTGACTCCAGTAAGTCCAGGGCGGCTTTCGCTGAGTTCAAGATAATGGTTTTTTGATTGAAAACTTGTAAATAAACGATGGGTCCTGCGTGATTCTGCTCAACGTCATGATATAAAGTGAGAAGTCCAGAAGACCTACCATACTCAAGGGACCATGATCTGAATGTCAACCATTGGTGAGCCTTCGGTATCTGATGCAAGTTCCCAGTGATGAATTTCCGCTTCGGTCCTGGTGGGAGTCGAAGCCCTCGTCTTCTCAGCCGCGTGCTTGACCAATACCAAAGGCATGCATAGTAGAGCAACACTGCACCAGCTAGGGTGCTAGACGATACAATGAACATACAGGAGGAAGACCAAAGAGAAGAAAGGCCACGGGAAGGAAGCTTGAGATCTTTGTTGGCTAGGGCCTTGCTTCTCGTATTTATATAGTTTTGCCATGGCTATTTATAACCGTATCAGAAACAGACAGCGGTATGTGATTAAGCCTTGTGTATGCGTCGAGGGGTAAATTGGGCGGACGTACATAGACATCTACTCTCTGATATGGATAACCGTTACAATCCAAACCCATGATGGGCCTGCATGGCTTTCCCAGGCTTTTTCCCGCCCCTGTGACGTCCAGACTTGTCTACTTTTACTTACCTTAATATTCTTGCATGTCTTTCCTACGAACATGCACGATTTTTTTTTCTTATTTTAACGTTCACTTTTGATTCCTCGGTCGTACTTCCGCTGACTACACGCATTCGCAGAATTACTTCATCACTGTTCTAGGACGCCTTTGTCTGGGATGGCATGATACAGTTGATGGCTATAATATTGGCACATCTCAGTCATTGAAGTCTATTTGGATATCCTGATAATTTATAACGTTTGTTTGAAGATGACGTTGTAGCTCCGCCAGAAGATCAGACTTGACCCGGATACTTATCTACGAGGCTTTCAAAAATGAAGCTAGTGTCAAGTTACCGCATGCAAATTTATCGCATGAAGTCCCGAAGATCAAGTGTTGCAACGTTGGCCTGTAATCTTGCCGACGAGATTTGATCTAAAAATAATAAAATAAGCAGAACTTGAATATGTACATGCAGCCAGTTAAATGTTATATCAAGAGAAGCTGTTCCTTCGACCTAGGTTTAATCTGACACGGGAATGGCCTCAAATGCCTAGAAAGATTGGTCTAAGAGTCAGTAAAATATACACCGCGTCAAGGGATATAACCTCAACCCACATCGTTACGCCTGAAGTCCATTCGATTTCGGGTTCATATTCTTTCCCATCTTTACCAACAGGCTTAGAAATGTTGAACACGGCCAGGATATTAACAATGCTTAAAAATAATGACATTTCTGCGAGGTGAGCACCTAGAGAAAGTTAGACATTAACATTCTCTACCCATGTTTATTCAGCTAACTGACCAGGACAGACTCTCCTCCCAAAGCCAAATATGAACTTGAAGGGGTCGGGCTGAGGGGTCGCTCCTAAGTGTCGACAAGGATCAAATATAAATGGATCCGGGTATATTTCTTCATCATGGGTGATAGCCCTAGCCGCAATTTCAGATAAGGCTCAAGCAATTTGTCTTTATGCGTACCAGATGTTTGCAGCAATTCTAGTTCCCTTCGGGATGAAGTATCCTTCGTAAACATCGTCTTCCATCACTTGATGCATCAGACCTATAAAATATGAGAATTATTGAGACTGACGATGTAGTGGGAATGCCGTACCAAGGGGTGCCACAGGGGCCCAACGCAAAATCTCCTTGATGATAGCCTTTATATACGGTAAAGAATCATAATCATCAAAAGTGGGTAGACGGCTTTGTGCAACTTGGTCGACATCTGCTTGAGCTCGTTTTTGTACCTCTGGGTGCAAAGCCATCAAATATACGAATGTTGTCAACGCTGACACAGTCTAAGAAACAGCATCTGAGTAATCTGCAGCAAAAAATAGAGTCGGATCTCATACAGTGTCTCCTCCCCCAATGTAAAGAGCTGCAGCCGTCCACTTTACATCCTCTAAAGCATCAGCGTCCAGAGTATCTGCTCCCTCAGAGACGACAGTGTGCTTTGAGACAAACGACTCAACATAATCGCCCCTTTCCTAGAGAAGATTATGGTACTGTTGAGTATCATAGATGTCAATTTCTTACTATTTCTTTCCTAGCCCATGCGAAGGGAATTTGCTCTATTCTATTCATCTCCTTTCCGACAGAACGGGCAAATTTCTTAAACCCAGTTCCAGGAAGCCAATCTGGCAAGAATCGCACTTGAATTCATTCAGCGCTTAGCTCGTATTTTAAGAAATAGAAGTGTGATGAACATACATATGGGAAAGAATTCAACCCAGAACTTGCCAGGCACGTTGACAGTGGCAGACATATTAAAGCTCTCTTCGATGAGACGAACCAAAGCATCGTCATTTGATTCCACCTGATAGCCGTACGCAACCTTGAGAATAATGGCTACAGCGTTTCTTGACGCAAATATCAGAATGGTGTGAAGAACACATACAACGCCGCAGATAATACCTCCGAATATGAACCATGAAGTCTTCAGGCGATGTAGACAAGTTCTGAAGAAGCACACGGGTTTCTTCCACCTGGATCGGTCGATAACTTTTGGAAGCCCTGGAATTCAAGCCAGTCTGAAGGAGTCGTCGGAATATCTTGAAGCGAGGATCGGCGAATGATGTCAAAAAAACACTTTTGTTTCGTCCTCCAAGCTCTCCGCCCATCCAAAAGATAGGCCTGTCGGAATATATAGCCGATTTTGAATCCAATAAATCCAACGCAACCTTTCCTGAGTTCAAAACAATGGTTCTGTTATTGAAAACTCTAAAATACACAATAGGGCCTTCAGAAATTTCAGCTTGTAGTTCTTACAAAACAAGAATAAACCATACCGTATTCGATTGCCCATGATCTAAACGTCAACCATGGATGAGACCTAGGGATCTGGTGAAGATTTCCAGTAAGGAATTTCTGCTTCGGTCCTGGCGGAAGTCGAAGACCTCGTCGTTTATAACGTGTGCTTGACCGGTACCACAAACACACATAGTAAACGAGAACCGCTCCGACAACAAAGCTGGGAGAAAGAATGGACACCATCTTTAGGAAGCGGTAAGAGCCCTGCTTGACGTTGACGAACAACTTTAACGGGGACAACGTGGGTTTGGGTCTATGTCATTTTGGGCCGCCATGGGAGAATTTGGGAGTCAATTGGGACCATGACACATGGGGCAGGAGGGACGTGGTGTGCATTGGTGTTTATTCGAAAGACCAAATTTTCCGTAACATGAACTGATGACTGTGGGTCGCGATTGAAGTATGTACGAAATAATGACTGTGACCGTTGCCCTAACACGAGCGTCCGACGTCGAGTTGCCAAGAGAATGACTAAAAAGAGCAAAATCAACAAAAATGACCACCGCAGGACTCGAACCTGCAACCTTTTGGTGCCATTCAGCAATCGAAGCCAAACGCGCTACCATTGCGCTAGGTAGCCATGGTAATTGGTCTTAATATGTATTATATTATATGAGCAAGAAATAAGCAAACGCTGTAATCATTATCTATCTGTGTCTGCCGAATCGTAATGGCCGTCGTGGAAGATGATGATCTTGAACCTGTACCACTAAATACCATTACGACCGACCAACCTACATCATGGCACTTAACTGGGCGATGCTTTCCAAGGACCGTACTCCAGTCCCTTTGCCTAACGAAATGACGATTACGACTATTGACACTGGTGTTGAAGTCTTTCTGACCATTCCAGATGCACCGCCGGTTGGTTCATCTGCCGCTGGCGGGTCTGGAGGAGTCAAGAAAATCAAGGCAGCTGGAAAGCTCTGGCTAACGGACCAGAGGGTATGTTGTATAAAATGATGTGACTTTGACGGAAAGCCAATGATATTCTAGTTCTTGTTTGCGACGGATGCGGGATCGTCTTTCGAATCACTATCCGTTCCATTACACTCGATCCTGACGACTAGATTCGTCCAACCAACGTTTGGTGCCAACTATCTGACATTCGAAGCCAAGCCCTCGCCAGAAGGCGGTCTTACAAATGGCACTACTGTTGAAGTTCGCTTCAAAGACCGAGCTATGTTCGAATTCGTCAGCCTTCTCGAGAAGTCCAGGGAAAGGGCAATCTACATGAAGCGACAGCCCCCAGAAGATGAAGAAGGATTGCGTACGTTTGATGCATTTTCTTAGTTTCTCGATGCTCATAACACTTCGCTTAGCAACTTATACGGCCCCAGCAGAGTCAAGTACCGTCTCAATGATCGGCGACGTCCCGGTGGAGAACCCTCCTAGTTATGACTAATTTATCGATGTATATTATGAAGTGTACGCTACGGCACCAAGCAAGACTCTAGTCCAAGAAACCATGACCTGGCAGAGAAGACAGATGAAAACACCTTATGACCGCTGTTAATGTCAATGCAGCAGAATTGGTTGACATGTCGTGACCTTTGTTAAACGAATGCCATCTACAATATCGTGCGAATGGAAATTGAACCAGCAAAGAAGACTTCTAATGTTCGCGTTGACAAGGACAGGGGTGCTGGACTAAAATGCGTAGTTGTGTCTCTCAGACACTATTTAATCGACACTTGAAGACATGGGCACTGGATACAATTTGAATCCTTACAAAGTCGAAATGCCGACTTTCAAACACTTGTTGGTGCTCTCTTGCCTTGTGCTGCTTACAATCGCCGTGAACGCCCAGAACAATGTGCAATATACTGTGATTAATCGTTGCCCTAACGCTATCAACTTGTACATTGGCGGTATACTGCAGAGTAATCTTGCTTCAAAAGGCAGCACTACTCTGTCCCTAGGCCCTATTGCAGGTTTCTTTTTTACAGATGCGAATAACGGGACTGCAGCTACCGGAAGTGCTACAAGAGCAGGCTTCTTTGGTGACGCCAACGTAAGTCGGTGCAATATAACATGTGTATGCTCTTTACTTGACCGTAACTCAGACCAGGTATTATTACATCGTACAAGATCCGACTAATTTCAATACCGGAATTAGCATCACGCCCAATTACCCCAGTGTAAGCTATTGCAGTCTCCAAATATATTTACGATGACCACATATTTTCCGACGTATAGAGCGCCAAATTCTGTCAAGAGGCCCGGTGCGACGAGGTTGGCTGTATCAGTGCATTCTCGCAGCCTCCAACAAGATTTCCTCCTCCATCTTCGACACCGCCACCTTTACCAGTCTTTTCCTGCCCCCATGCAAACGTCGCTTATACGATTACGTGAGCTGCGTCTTGAAAATATGTGTAGCAAAAACTCAGTCTATCCTCAGCTTTTGCCCATCGGGAGTCTTCCCGTCTCTTCCAGGTGCAAGTGAGCTTCATCCCAATGGAAACAGGAACAAATGTGTGGATGTTCGCGGTAGTGTTTTAGCGAATGGGACTCCAGTCCAAATGTAAGCATCATATAGTTGGTGCCAAAGTTTATCAGTTCAAATGAAGCTCTTTGTAGATATGATTGCAACGGTACCCCAGCACAAAAATGGGTTTTCAATCGAGGAGGACCTACCCAAGTCCGCCTAGCAGGAACGAACTTCTGTCTGGATTCTACTTACCCAAGTATGTTAGTTAATCCTTGCATTAAAAGCCTTCCTCACAGTGTTTACATTACCATCACTAAGCACCTTCAAGTGGTACCCACCTGAAGATTTGGCAATGCTATAACGATCTCCCAGCTCAGCAATGGATATACAGTAGTCCAAATAATAAACTTTCCCTCAGTGGTGCAGGTTCAGGTAAAGCCGTCTTCATTACATCGTTCATTTCAGAGACTGATTTTTCATCAGCTCAATGTATGGACCTAGCAAACGGAGTGTTAACAAATTCGAACCCAGTACAAACTTGGCAATGTTTCAATGGGAACCCGAATCAAGTTTGGACGCAGTAGTGAATAAAAGGCCAACGGTGATGCAAGGGTCCAATGAATTGAGATCTTCCAGAAATCTCGGGTGGGAGGGTCATGCTCGTTCACGCTAAAATGTATTTCCTGTATACAATTCTTTGACATGTCGCGAGAACAACTTGCGTAAAGTAGAGTAGCGCGACGCGACGCGACTGTTTCTGAGCGTGGGACTGCGTCGGAAGCAGCCATCACCGATGCGGTCGCCTTTAACCACCGTGTCCTAGCCTCAAAATCCAACGGTCACTTTCCATGATGTCCTCATGACTGTTTCAACTTTCTGAGAAGCCACCATTACTCGCGAAATACCAATATTGATGATCCAGGATGCTCCGTACATGGTGCTGATCCCATGGCTATGTTTTCAGGCGAAGTGTCTACACCTTCAAGCCCGACTCCGCAATACCATTACAGTACGCACGAATCTCTGTGACTTTGGGAAGAACGCTTCAGGCCAATGCTCGCCGCTTGCGTCTGGGTCATGATTTGCATCTTATGATTGGAATCTCCGACCATACCAGACGAGAGGTTAGCAGATAAAACGGACTAAGGATCCATATTCAGGTAAAAGCACTTGGAGTTGAGGAAGTCGAACACTTACGACAACGACCGCTGTAATACAACTTATCTGTTGTCTAGTCATGTCTGGTTGGCATCTAGCTCGAGACGATTTTGAACTTTGGGGCAATGCAAGAGCCTAGTTCAGAATGCGCGGGATGTAGGTTGAATTTCGAGTTCGAAGATTATGGGAGGAGCAAGTAACGGAGTTGGCACGCCGATCCTTCTTGGCAAGATGGGCAGCGTCAGCTGCAGATGATCCGCTGAGCAGCCGTACAACGAGGGTGTGAAATGCAAAAGCTATAAAAAGAGACAAAAGAAAACATAAAACATACAGTTTTCTTTCGTTTCTTCGATATTCTCTCGAGCATGCTTACTTTCCGAGGCCTTCTCTTGTCTTCTGCCTCTGTTTTGGCTTTGACTCTCGTTGTCAATGCCCAAAGTACTGTGCAGTATACAGTACTCAACAAGTGCACTGGTCCCGTTGACCTCTACATTGCGGAATCGTTCGACCGCACACTCGCTCCTGGCGCAAGTTCAGTTCATTCGCTCGGGGCGAGCGCTGGTTTTTTCTACACCAACGCCAACGGAGGGGTTGCAAACAGCCAAAGTAACTCCCGAGCAGGATTCGTCTCCGGAGACAATGTAAGTGATGTATCCTCAGCCAATCCCTACGTCGTACCCACCGATATACCAGGCTACTTACTACTGGCTCAACATTGACAAAGCCAATTTCAATACTGGAATCAGTATCACACCTAATTATCCCCCTGTGAGTCAAATGACGTCGATGGTATATAATAGGCGCTTAATTAACTTTGCTATAGTCTGGAGGTTTCTGCGAAGTAGCCCGCTGTGACGATGTCAATTGCGAAACGGCCTTTACCTCCCTCCCGACGAGGGCTCCTTTACCATCCGCAAACCCACCTACGCCTCCTTATTACTCTTGCCCTCAATCAGGCTCTGCCCCGGTTTCGTACACCATTACGTCAGTTATTATGATTTTTGGTTTGGAGTCCTATTTAACTCTTTGCTCATAGCTTCTGCCCCTCAGGCGCGTTCCCAGCCCCTATCGCCCCGACGGCATTGCACCCGAATGGTAACACCAACAAATGCATGGACGTTCGCGGAGCTGTATTTGCGAATGGCACCCCTGTTCAAATGTATTCACTTCATGGATCAATTAGCATGCAATTCTCTGATAGCTGGGATTTCTAGATACGACTGCAACGGAAGTAACGCACAAAAGTGGATCTTGACCAAGGAATCTACCAAAATCCAACTGGCGGGAACTAATTTCTGCCTTGATGCTACTTCTGCTTGTACGTTCAACATTTTCGCTATATGGGGTTCGGTTGCTAATCCTTTTTCACTAGCACCAGTCAGTGGTACTGGCCTCAAGATCTGGCAGTGCTTCGACAATCTCCCTGCTCAGCAGTGGTACTACAGACGCTCGGACAACAAAATCTTCTTGAACGGACAAAGTATGTCTCTTCCTTCTTTCTATCGGTTGTTGCATCTGATTGCTTTCTCTAGGCCAATGTGTTGACCTTCCCAACGGCGTGCTTGTCAACTCCAACCAACTGCAGACTTGGCTGTGCAATGATGGAAACCCGAACCAAGTCTGGACTCAGTGAAGCGAGGTAGATGATACTCGGGGACCCAAATGAACTATTATTATTCTTTGACACACAATTGCTATCGTAATTACCATGGACACTTGACACATCGGACATTTGATTTTTGTACCCATTGCTAATAGTCATAAGTTTTTGTAGCATTATACTTGTACCAAATGTGTTTCTAGAGGAGGAAGCATGCTTAATTTTACGCCTTTTTCGAAGTGTGGTTGTAACTCGAGATCTGATATGAAAGCAATACGCTGTGATCTCCAATCATACTACAAACATTTGAACTTGTACGGAAGCACTAGTGACTAAACTCATAACTCATGATCCCATAGTTGTCCAATAATAATGCAATGAAACGAAGGGTAGGATATACACGAGAACTGAGGGAGTAGAAATTGATACTATCGTGTGGCATGGTTTTTCCTTAAGAATGAAAGAAAAATGTCGCCTAGGCCATATAGGGCGCTTGAAAAAAAAAAAGGTTATGGTCCGAGACCTATTCCGATTCGCGACTCACTTATTTACATTAAACGCGATCACGTGGTGCGCGTTTAGGGGCTCCAGGTCAATCTCAAATCGTATTCTTTTAGAGCTACATATATGCCGAATTAATCAGTCATATAAATTGTTTCGGGGAAGCCATATGTTGTGAATCGTTAAAGCTCGATAAAGTGGTTGATGGAGGCGTTTAAATTTTTTTACACTACCCTTAGGGGATACTGTATCAGATATCCTAGGATATCCTGCAAGCATGGGCTGATCTCCATTGCGACTGTCACTCCTATTAGGAACACAAGTCGCGATGTAATCTGTTTCTTGGTCACCGAGCTCTCTTTTTTGTTTTTGAAAATTTTAGGGTTGCAAAGACCTTATGAAAGGAAGGACCGTTCACTTTTATTTATGGCCTGCCAAGACCTGTATACGCGACTACAGAAGGTCTAGCCCTTTCACTCGTCTCTACTTTACGAAGTGGTCGGTCTGTACTCTGCCCTCTCAGTTAAAAATTCCCCTTATATCCTTGTCTTGGAAATGGTTTTTTTTTGCCTTGACGTCGAGAATGTTAACGAGTCTAAAAAAAACTGGAAATGACCGTGGGATTGGTTTGGTGCTTAATTTGTATAAGAGATGGAAATTCCCACGGAAATGATGGGATTCGACCCGTTATATCCATGTTTCCGGTCAAGACAGACCGAGAATTTGTAGGCTGAACAGTTGATTCTCCTTCGCTTGCTTTTCTCTTCCTCACCACTACCACAAGCCCGCCGCTATGGCGCCCTCCCGCCATTCTGCGTCTTTGAAACGCTTATTATTCCCTATATCCGTCTTTTCCGTGCTGTACTGCTTGCCAACAGCTGCAGCATATACGTGGTCCTTCCAAAATACCCCGCAGCAGTGCAAAGATCTCACAATTCAGATTCATGGAGATGACGGTGTTCCCCCATACAGTGTTCTCATTCTACCTAGTGGCCCTACCCCTCTGGCAGGAGGTGTTGAAGCGAGAAGGAATACGGAGGCCAAATCCCAAGGCCAGAATGCCAATATAACTTTTCAACTGAAATACCCGGGAAATTCTCAATTTGTTGCAGTGGTGCGTATACATGTCTTCTTTTTGCTCCTTTCTTTCTCTTTCTTTCCTTTCTGTGTATTTTTTCTGCGGTGGGCTTGGAATTCCTCAACGGCGATTCCGACACTCCTGTATGATCAATTCAAGGGCGCCCTAGCAGTTCACGACTTGAACAAATTTACCATTGGACTTTCTCAACAACAAAACGACACTGTTTGCGCTTCATACACAGCACATCCAACCTTGACAACTCGCAATGCAAAGTTTGGCAGCACCGCAATTGTTATTGCGTTCCATCACTATAACCCACTTGTGGAGCCTTTGGGCCCCAGCAATACATTTCTCACCTGATTGGAACGTTTGGACCCAGAGTCATATTTACGCCTCTCCTGGGTGTCATACAATAGGCCTTTTGGTTGCACGGCTAGCGAAATGTAGCGTTCGAAGATAGGGCCACCTTGTCCTTCTTCCTTATCCTATGACACCTCGCTTATTTCTCCGGCGTTTGTCGCACACCAAATATGGCCTTCCCGATTACGCAATCTCTTCTTCGCAACAGCAAGATCTTACCGCTCCAATAGCAACTCCATGATGCTGCTACTCTATGGATTCGTGACGTTTTCCCCATGACTTCCAACTGTCCTCTTAAACCAGTGCGGGTTCAACGTCATTGCTCCCCCTTCAAGACCTCAATATCGCATTATTGGCCCTCCCTAACCCTTCGCGTTTTCAACCCTAATGCATGCAAGACCCTTTCGTTATGCTCACGTCCGCTGACGTGCGTGTGCATAAAGTGGTTTGACTACATTGATCTATTCATATCGCATGACGGCAGCTGCGGCGATGCATCAAATCTCAATTGGTCGGTTGTCTTCCCCATCCTTCGTGGCAGATCATCAGAATCAAAACTCTCGTGTTCTATTTTTGTGCAAGAGGCGTGCGGACGGATTGGATATTTTTTGTTGTCGGGAAGGCTCTGGATTCTCGTTGTTGTTATATGGCCTGGAGGCTTCAAAACGAGCACAAAGACAGACTGGAAATGGTTCCCACCCCCGCATTATTTCTGTGACATGACTGCGGCGACTCGGTTGGCCCAAACGATTAGCATCATATTTTCGCGCGGCACCCAAACTCCAGTCAGCTAAATTTGCTTCTTTCGCTTTTCATTGATGCAAGGCCACATATCACCGCTGCTAACGAATGAAGCTCGACTTTCCACTACATCTCGTTGGGACGCATGCATGTCTACCTACCATCTACCGCATCCGTCATTGATCATTGCGCTCGGCAATTAGACAGAACAGTTTTTCTAACCGATGCATCCGACAACGAGTTGTCATAATTATTTCCGACCTCCGACATCAGCCCATTTTCTATCCGGTGCCCATCTATGCGAGCTCTGCGAGGCGATAACCAGGATAGTTTGAAGCTAGTAGCCGCAAACTCGAAATTGAAGCTCTCGGGTTGCTCGTTCAAGACATTACGGGAAGCTTTCACCACTAGTCTAATTCGTCGGAAGTTATTGTACACCGACGGACCCACCACTTTCTCTCCCTCCAACCTCCTTCGATAAGCAACATGCCTGATTACCTTAACCTTGTCCTTTAGTCCAGACAAAACGCCGGTCGGATCCTCCTATGGAGCTAAAGCATGTTTCGTCTGGGTCACGAAGGTTCCACATGTGATGTACAGGCCGATGTTGGCGTAC
>Ga0247779_1000205_pt1 | contig 44622 bp, 35 predicted proteins | sample UWRJL221509R5_FD_179925 | JGI IMG/M metagenome (GOLD analysis project Ga0247779, IMG submission 179925) | Plant litter microbial communities from Arlington Agricultural Research Station in Wisconsin, United States - UWRJ-L221-509R-5 | ecosystem: Environmental > Terrestrial > Plant litter >...
CAGCGTCAAGTACGCGATCCACCCGGTGGCCGGCCGCATGCCGGGCCACATGAACGTGCTGCTGGCCGAGGCCGAGGTGCCTTACGACCAGGTCTTCGAGATGGAAGACATCAACGCCGAGTTCGGCCAGGCGGACGTGGCCATCATCCTGGGCGCCAACGATGTCGTGAACCCGGCCGCGCATGTGAAGGGCAGCGCCATCTACGGCATGCCCATCCTGGAGGCCTACAAGGCCAAGACCATCATCGTCAACAAGCGCTCGATGGCGGCCGGCTATGCCGGCCTGGACAACGAGCTCTTCTACATGGACAAGACCATGATGGTCTTCGGCGATGCCAAGAAGGTCGTCGAGGACATGCTCAAGGCCGTCGAATAACGGCGAGCCTGCGGCGCGCGGCGAGAGCCGCGCCGCCCAGCATCATCAAGGCCGCGGCACCCGGCTCCGGCACGGCCATCGCCGAGGTGACGAAGTGGCCGTCGGTGGCCGCGCCGGTCGAGGCGGTGAAGCCGTAGTAGATGCTGCTGCCGGCGAGGTCGCTGAAGTCGACCGCCGCCTGCACGGCGAAGGTCTGGTACTGCGAGGGATCGCCGTCGGCCGTGTAGACCTGCAGGAAACCGTCCAGCGTGCCGGTCGCATCGTCGTTGCCGGAGGGCGTGTAGCTGAGGCTGGCGTAGGACTGGAAGGGCACGTTGCGGATCACGTCGCCGATGCCGGTCTCGGTGACGGCCAGCGGCGTGGACGCATCGCCGTTGCGCAGGATCTGCAGGCTCGGCGAGACCGGCTCGCCGTCGAAATTGAAGGTGTCGATGGCCAGCGCCACGCTGTGGTCCAGGCCCTCGTAGCCGAGCGAGCTGCCGCCGCCGCCGAAGCCGGGTGCGGTGGCCAGCGTGAAGGTCAGCCCGTCGCCGCGCAGCTCGGTGCCGGCGATGAAGAAGTTGAAATCGAAGAAGAAGGGCTGGTTGAAATCGAGCGCCAGTGCGGTCGGCGCGAAGCCGGCACCGGCCTGCGCTTCGACGCCCGGCGCCGTCAGCCGCAGGTCGCTGTAGGTGAAGCCGTTGCCGGGCGTGGTATTGCTGGCCGTGGCGCTGCCCAGCAGTGTCCAGGTCGTGAAGTCGGTGAAGCCGGTGGCGAGGCTGGCGCCGGCCGGGGCGGCCGTTGCCGCATGGTGCAGCGTGGCCAGGCCCAGCAGCAGGCTGGCGGCGAACAGGTTTTTGCGGATGGGCATGACGTCGAACTCCTCGTGCGGTGGAAAAGCCGCACGAAGCGTCGCCGCCAGCCGTTAGGCAACCGTTAGTGCCAGCGCGACGGCCTCGGCCAGCGACTGCGTCGCGCCTGCAGCCCACAGCTGGCGAACCCTCGCTGCGCCCAGTTGCAGCGTGGTGAGCCGGCGGATGCGGCGCAGGTCGCGCCGGTCGGCGTCGCTCAGGCCGCCGAAGCCGGCGACCCACAGCGCCTCGGCCGCGGCGGCGAGGCCCACGGCTCGCTCCGGCTCGCGCAGGTGCGCGAGCGGATGGGCCAGGTACCAGATCGCCATCAGCAGCTCCAGCCGCAGCAGGTGTTCCCAGCCGAGGCGTGCGCACTGGTGGTAACTGGCCGCCGCATCGGCCCAGCAGCGCAGGCCTCGCTGCGCGTCGCCGCGTGCCACCAGCAGCTGGCACAGCATCTTCCAGTCCATCTGCGCGCGCAGGGCCGGCTCCAGCTCGACCAGCCGTGCCAGCGCCGCCTCGTGCCGGCGCGCGCCGTTCTCGCAGTTGGCCAGGTAGATCTGGCACATGTGGACCATGTGCAGATTGCCCAGGCCCTGCCAGAGCTGCAGCGCGCGCTCGTGCAGCGCCATGCAGCCGTCGAAGTCGCGCCAGTCGTGGCTGGCGAAACCCTGCATCGTCAGGATGCTCGCGAGCAGGTCGTCGTCGCCGTCGGACCGCGCGAGCTCATGGGCCTCGGCGAGCCGGTCGACGACGCCGTCGGTGCCCTTGTCTAGGCGCCAGCGCGCCCGCGCCGCGGCGAAGAGCGCCATCGCGCGCCAGGGCGCATCGGCCGCGGCCAGCGCCAGGCCGCGCTCTGCGTGGGCGACCGCATCGGCGCTGCGGCCGGCGCTGAACAGCATTGCGCCGAGCACGCAGTGGCCTTGGCTCTGCAGCGCGGGCACGGTGCAGCGCTCCGCCGCGAGCGCCAGGTCGGCGAGGCCGGCGGCCGGCAGGCCGAGGCCTTCGAACGCGCGCCACAACAGGAACATCAGCCGCACGGCGGCCTCGGGCAACTGGTCGGCGACGGCGCTGGCCAGCGCGGCGAGCAGGTTGGGCGTCTCGGCGCGCAGCTCGTCCAGCGAGGGCGTGGCGGGCAGCCGGGCTGCCCAGTCGAGCAGCCAGGCGCGGTGCCGCTCGCGCAGCGCCCGGGCGCTGTCGGCATCGAGCTGCAGCGCCGCGTACTCGCGCACCGGCTCCAGGCAGCCGTAGCGCGTCGCGCCGTCGCCGCCCGCGGTGGCGCGCAGCAGCGAGTGGGCGACCAGTTCGTCGAGTCGCAGGGCGATCTCGGCCTCCGGCACCTGGCAGACCTGCGCGGCCGCCGCAGCGCTGAAGCCGCCCTGGAACACGGTGACGCCGGCCATCAGCCGGGCCAGCGGCGAATCGAGCAGATGCCAGCTCCAGTCGACGACCGCCTGCATCGATGCATGGCGCGGCGCATCGGCATTCGCGCTGCGGCCGCGCGAGCTGCGGGCCAGCAGCGCCAGGGCCTGGCCGCCCGGCTGGCGGCGCGCGTCGCGCAGCAGCCCGGCCATCGCCGCTGGCGCGATGCTGCGCACCCGCGCCGCCGCCAGTTCGATCGCCAGCGGCATGCCTTCGAGCAGGTGGCTCAGTTCGGTCAGCGCGGCGAGGTTGCTGGCACGCAATTGGAAGTCGGCTCGCGCCGCGCGGGCGCGATCGACGAACAGCGCGATCGCCGGATTGACGGCGGCCGCCGCCAGCGTATCGCCGCTGCCCGGCAAGGCCAGCGGCGCGATCGCGAACTCGCGCTCGCCGTCCAGACCCAGCACGCGGCGCGAGGTCACCAGCAGGTGCAGGTGCGGCAGCGCTGCCAGCAGTTGCGCCAGCAGCTCGGCCGCCGCGGCCTCGAGCTGCTCGAAGTTGTCCAGCACCAGCAAGGCATGGCGCTCGGCCAAGGTGCCGATCAGCGGTGCCAGCGGCTCGGACGGACTGGGCTGCAGCTGCAGGCTGCCGAGCAGTGCGTCGAGCAGCTGCGCCTGCGTGCGCGCGCTGGCCAGCGGCACGAAGACGACGGGAGCGGTGAAGTGCTGCGCGATGTCGACGGCCAGTCGCGTCTTGCCGCTGCCGCCTGGCCCCAGCAGCGTGACCAGGCGGTGCTGCTGGAGTTCGGCACACAGCGCCTCGCGCTCAATCTCGCGGCCGAAAAAGCGGGTCAGGTAGATGGGCAGCGCGTGGCCACGTTCGGTGGCGCGGGGCGGCACTGTGGCGACTACTGCGGGCGGTGTCGGGTGGGCGGCCGCGGGTATCGCCGCTTCTTCCGCGCGCTCGTACAGCGCGGCCAGGCGCAGCCGTTCGTCAGCGATCCAGTCGTCGTAGAAGCCGGGCATCAGCTCGCCGCCGTACTCGCGCAATGCTTCGGCGTATTGGCCCGCGCGGACATGGCGTTCGAAGCGGACGGCGTCGGAGTCCAGCGCACCCGGCACCAGCCGCAGGCCCAGCCGATCGGCCAGCAGCACCGGCCGCGCGAGCGGCCCCGGCGGCTCCAGCAGCTGGCGCAGTGCGAACAGCGTCTGGCGCAGCCGGTTGCGGCCGACGTCGAGCGCGACGCCGGGCCACAGCAGTTCGATCAGTTCCTCGCGCGGATGCGTACGCTGCGGCTGCAGCGCGAGCCGGGCCAGCAACGCGGCGACGCTGCGGCTGCCGAAATGCTGCAGCGCCGGCTCGCCATCGCGTTGCGCGCCGAGGCCGCCGAGCAGGCGGACCTGCCATGCTGCAGCTGGGCCCGCGGCGTGGCCTGGAGTCGGCGGTGACGGGACCGGGTCTTGCATCGCGGGTCGAGATTACCGTGGTCAGAGGGTGCGACCCACCCCGCATTCGTGCTGTCGAGATGCTGCTGAATCTGCGCGTTATGCACCGCTTCGGGTAGCCAATGCACCGCTATCGAATCCCCTGATGCTGGGGCCGCCCCGCATCGGGGAAAATACCCAGCGCTATTCTGGGAGCAATGATTCGATGGAGAAGATCTGGTTGAGCCACTATCCGGCCGGTGTTCCGGCGGAGATCAATGCGGATCTGTATCCGTCGCTGGTCGAACTGATGGACCGGGCGTTCAAGAACTTCCCGCAACAGCCGGCCTACAAGATGATGGGCGCGACGCTGACGTTCGCGCAGATTGACGACGCATCGCGCGCACTGGCCGCCTACCTGCAGGGCCTGGGCCTTGAGAAGGGCGACCGCGTCGCGGTGATGATGCCCAACGTGTTCCAGTACCCGGTGGCCGTGGCGGCGATCCTGCGTGCCGGCTATGTGGTCGTCAACGTCAATCCGCTGTACACGCCGCGTGAGCTGGAGCACCAGCTGAAGGACTCCGGCGCCAAGGCGATCGTCATCCTCGAGAACTTCGCCCACACCTTGCAGCAGGTGATCGCCAACGTGCCGACCAAGCACGTGATCCTCGCCTCCATGGGCGAGATGCTGGGCTTCCCCAAGGGGCTGATCGTCGACCTCGTCGTGCGCCACGTGAAGAAGCTGGTGCCGCCCTTCGAGCTGCCTGGCGCGGTTCGCTACAAGGACGCCGTGTCGCGCGGTCGCGGCCTGAGCTACACCGCGCCGAAGATCGGCCCGGGCGACATCGCCGTGCTGCAGTACACCGGCGGCACCACCGGCGTCAGCAAGGGCGCGGTGCTGCTGCATCGCAATCTCGTGGCCAACACGCTGCAGGCCGAAGCCTGGTACCAGCCGGCACTCGGCAAGGTTCCGCGCGGCCAGCAGCTGATGAGCGTGGCCTCGCTGCCGCTGTATCACATCTTCGGCTTCACGACGAACATGATGCTGTCCATGCACCTGGGCGGCTGCAACATCATGATCCCGAACCCGCGCGACCTGCCCGCGATGTTCAAGGAACTGAGCGGCCACACGGTGCACAGCATGCCGGCGGTGAATACGCTGTTCCTCGCGATGGCCAACCACCGCGACTTCAACACGGTCGACTGGAAGAACCTTGTGATCTCGGTCGGCGGCGGCATGGCCGTGCAGCAGGCGACGGCCAAGCTGTGGCTGGAGAAGACCGGCTGCCCGATCGTCGAGGGCTACGGCCTGTCGGAAACCTCACCGGTGGCCAGCTGCAACCCGACCGACAGCACCGCCTACAGCGGCACGATCGGCCTGCCGGTGTCCAACACGGAGATGTGCCTGCTCGACGACGACGGCCAGGAGGTGCCGATGGGCGCCGCCGGCGAGATCGCGATCCGCGGCCCGCAGGTGATGGCCGGCTACTGGCAGCGACCCGACGAGACGGCCAAGGTGATGACGCCGGACGGCTACTTCCGCACCGGCGACATCGGTGTCGTCGACGAGCGCGGCTATTTCAAGATCGTGGACCGCAAGAAGGACATGATCCTGGTCAGCGGCTTCAACGTCTATCCGAACGAGATCGAGGACGTGCTGACCCTGATGCCCGGCGTGCTGGAGGCAGCGGCCGTGGGCATCGCGGATGCCAAGGCCGGCGAGGCGGTCAAGGTCGTCATCGTCAAGAAGAACCCGGCGCTGACCGAGGCCGAGGTGCGCGCCTACTGCGAGGCCAACCTGACCGGCTACAAGCGGCCCAAAGTGATCGAATTCCGTACCGAATTGCCGAAAACACCGGTCGGCAAGATCCTGCGCCGTGAACTGCGGGACAAGAGCTGATTTAACCTCGTCCGCTCCACCCGCATGAGCCGGAACCGAAGGTGCTTGACCAGCGATACCAGAAGACCGAAGCCGGGCGCGCAGAGATCAAGGCGCGCTCGCTGACGGCGCTTTCGCGCAGCGGCCGCAACCTGCTGCTGGTGATGGACGGCTCGCGCAGCGCGCGCGAGTGGCTGGCGATGGTGCAGGGCGCGACCGTGGGCGATGTCGAGTTGCTGCTGTCGCAGGGGCTGATCGGGTCCTTGTCTGCCGCGGCGCCCGCGCCCGCTGCAGCCGCTGCCGCTGCCGCTGCCGCTGCCGCAATGGCGGCCACGCCCCCGCCCGCTGCGGTCGGCTACGCCGAGCTCTACGCTTACCTGACGGGCAAAGCCAAGCCCTTCTTCGGCCTGATCAAGGGCTACCGGATCGTGCTGGAGGTGGAGCGCTGCACCGACCTGCCGGCGCTGCAGGCGCTGGCCGAGCGCTTCGCGCTGGACGTCGAGCGGGAGCATGGCGCGGCGAAGGCGAATGAGGTCCGACAATCGCTGGGTCTGCCGCTCTGAGCCTGTTCTCTCCTTCCTGCGATGCCGCGTTTCTTCGTCGACCAGCCGCTTGCCGGCGCTCCCGCTGAACTGAAGCTGCCGCCCGGCGCGGCTCGTCACGTGCAGGTGCTGCGCCTGCAGCCCGGCGCGGCGATCACGCTGTTCGACGGCTCCGGCCAGGAATGGCAGGCCGAGGTGCTGAACATGGGCCGCAGCGAGGTTGGCGTGCGCCTGCTTTCGAGCCAGGCGGTGCAGCGCGAGCTGCGCCAGGACGTGACCCTGGCCGTCGTGATGCCGGCCAACGACCGCATGGACGGCATCGTCGAGAAGGCGACCGAACTCGGCGCCTTCGCGATCCAGCCGCTGATGAGCGAACGCTCGGTGCTGCGCCTGGCCGGCGAGCGGGCCGACAAGAAGGTGGCGCACTGGCAGGGCGTGGCCGTGGCCGCCTGCGAGCAGAGCGGCCGCACGCGCGTGCCGCGGATCGCGCCGGTGCTGTCGCTGAACGCCTGGCTGCAGTCGCTCGGCACCGCGGACGACGAGCGCCGCTGGCTGCTGAGCCCGACCGCTGCGCAGCCGCTTTCGGCCCAGGCCGCCGCAGCCCGCACATGGGTCCTCAGTGGGCCTGAAGGCGGTTTGAGCACCGCCGAGGAAGACGCCGCTCGCGCTCGCGGCTTCGTCGCAATGCAGCTCGGTCCGCGCATCCTGCGGGCCGATACGGCACCCTTAGCCGTGCTCGGGTGGCTGGCCCTCGGCGAGCTCGCCTGATTTCGGTTTGCGGGCCGAACCGGCGACGAGGTCGAACCTGAACAGCCGGCATTCGATCGGGCCGTTCCACATCGGCACCTTGCGGGATTCCTTCAGCCGCATCTTGCTCGGCAGCTTCATGTCCGGGCACAGCAGCCAGGCGGTCCAGCCGGCGGGGTTCTGCGTGTAGGCGCGCTTCCAGTGGGCCGCGAGGCGGGGGAAGAAGTCGTCGCCCGCGTCGCGGGACTCGGAGCCGCCGGCGTCGCGGCTCATCGTCATGCTGCCGGCCTTGCCGCGCACTTCGATCCGCTCGCCGTAGGGCGGGTTCATCATCACCGTGCCGGGCAGGCCTTCGGGCAGCTCGGGCGCGGGGCGCTCCAGCGCGTCGCCGCCGTTGAACTGGATGTACTGCGCGACGCCGGCCCGCTCGGCGTTGCGGCGGGCGAAGTCGACCATGCGGAAGGACACGTCGCTGCAGAAGATGGGCACGGCCGGCGCGTGTTCGCGGTCCTTCGCGGCCTGCTTGATCGCCTGGAAGCGGCCGCGCAGCGGGGCGAAGGGCAGCTGGTGCTCGAAGGCGAAGCGGCGCTGCATGCCGGCGGCCATGCCGCAGGCGATCTGCGCGGCCTCGACGGCGATCGTGCCGCTGCCGCAGCAGGGGTCGTGCAGCGCGCCGCCGGTCGCGGGCGTGCCGCGCCAGCCGGCGGCGGCCAGCATCGCGGCGGCCAGCGTTTCCTTCAGCGGCGCATCGCCCTTGTCCTCGCGCCAGCCGCGCTTGAAGAGGGGCTCGCCGGAGCTGTCGACGTAGATCGTCGCGTCGGTCGGGCCGACGTGCATGACCACGGGCAGGTCCGGGAAGCGGGTGTCCACGCTGGGCCGCTCACCGGTGGCGTCGCGCAGCACGTCGCAGATCGCGTCCTTGACGCGCAAGGTGGTGAAGTTGAGGCTCTGCAGCGGCGAGCGCTGGGCGACGAGGTCCACGCGGATCGTGTGCTGCGGCGTGATCCACTGGGTCCAGTCGATGCCGCGCGTGATCGCGTAGATGTCGTCCTCGTGCCGGTAGGGGCCGCCGCCGATCTCGATCAGCACGCGCTGGGCCAGCCGGCTTTCGAGGTTCAGCTGCATCACGCCCTCGGCATTGCTCTTCACGGACACGCCGCCCCGCAGGGCCTCGGTGTGCGCCCGCGGCAGGATCGCGCGCACCTCCTGTTCCAGCAGGGGCTCGACGCCGCTGGCGCAGGAGAGGAACAGGTAGAGGGTTTCTTTTTCGAACGGGGCGGGCGCGGGCATCGCGCGATTGTCCCCCACTTGGAATCCGCTCCGGCGCCGCCATGTGCTCGGCAACAAGGAAGGACGATTGGATGGGTGCCCGCGACGATATGCCTTTGCTCGATGCCTATTCGCAGACCGTGACGCGCGTGGCGCAGACGGCCAGCCCGGCGGTGGCGCACATCAAGGCCCGGCAGGGCAGCGGTTCCGGCTTCCTGTTCACGCCGGACGGCTTCGCGCTCAGCAATGCCCACGTCGTCGAGGGCGCGGGCGAACTGCGCGCCGCCTTCGTCGATGGCAGCGAGAGCGCGGCGCGCCTGGTCGGGGTCGATGCCTCGACCGACATCGCGGTGCTGCGCCTGGAGTCGCATCCGCGGGCCTTCCTCGAACTGGGCAGCTCCGCGCGCCTGCAGCCGGGGCAATTGGCGGTGGCCGTCGGCAATCCGCTGGGCTTCGACTTCACGGTGACCGCCGGCATCGTCAGCGCGCTGGGCCGCAGCCTGCCGGCGCGCGGCGGGCGGCTGATCGAGGACGTGATCCAGACCGACGTGGCGCTGAATCCGGGCAACTCCGGCGGCCCGCTGCTGGACAGCGCGGCGCAGGTGATCGGCGTCAACACGGCGGTGATTCCGTCGGCCCAGGGACTCAGCTTCGCCGTGTCCGTCGATACCGCCCGCTGGGTCGCCGGCGAGCTGATGCGCCATGGCAGCGTGCGCCGCGGCCGGCTCGGCGTGCAGTGCGCCGCGATGGTCCTGCCGCGGCGCTGGATCCGTGAGAACGAGTGGCCGGCCGCGACCGGCCTCCGGCTGGTGGGCGTGGCGGCCGGCGGCCCGGCCGCGCAGGGCGGGCTGCGCGAGGGCGACATCCTGATCGGCTGCGACGGCGCGCCGCTGGCGCAGCTGTCCGACCTGCTGAAGCGCCTGGCCGGCGAGGGCTACGGCCGGCCGCTGGTGCTGAAGCTGTTGCGCCCGGTGGCGGGCGTGCTGACGACGATGTACCTGACGATCAGGCCGGCCGGCTGAGGCCACCGACCCTCGGGGCCCATCACGTCGCTCACATCGTCTTGCGCAGGTTCGCCGGCGCGATCTTCAGCGCTTCGCGGTACTTCGCCACCGTGCGGCGGGCGACCTGGATGCCCTGCTCCTCCAGCATGCTGGACAGCGCGCTGTCGGACAGCGGCTTGTTCTCGTCCTCGGCGGCGACGAACTGCTTGATCAGCGCGCGCACGGCGGTGCTCGACGCGTTGCCGCCCGCCTCGGTGTTGAGCCCCGAGCCGAAGAAGTACTTGAGTTCGAAGGTGCCGAAGCTGGTGGCCATGTACTTGGCCGTGGTCACGCGGGAGATGGTCGATTCGTGCAGGCCCAGCTCGTCGGCGATCTCGCGCAGCACCAGCGGCTTCATCGCCAGCTCGCCGTGCGTGAAGAAGCCCTTCTGCCGCTCGACGATGGCCTGCGAGACGCGCAGGATGGTGTCGAAGCGCTGCTGGATGTTCTTGATGAACCAGCGCGCCTCCTGCAACTGGCCGCCCAGCGCGCTATTGCTGATGCCGCCGCGGGTGGCGCGCAGCGCGTTGGCATAGAGTTCGTTGATGCGCAGCTTGGGCGCGACCTCGGGGTTCAGCATCACGCGCAGCTCGCGGCCGACCTTGCGCACGATCACGTCCGGCACCACGGCCTGCGCCTGGCCGCGGGAGAAGCGGCGGCCGGGCTTGGGCTCCAGCGAGGTGATCAGGCCCTGCGCCTCGCGCAGCAGGCCTTCGTCCGCGCCGGTCAGCGCCATCAGCCGCTTCAGGTCGCGCTTGGCGAGCAATTCCAGATGCTGCTTGCAGATCAGGATGGCGATCACCTGGCCGGCGCTGCGCTGGGCCATGCGCAACTGCAGCAGCAGGCATTCGGAGAGGTTGCGCGCGCCGACGCCGGGCGGGTCCATGTGCTGCAGCCACTTCAGCGCGATGCGCAGGTGGTCCAGCAGTTCTTCCTGGGCTTCCGGGTCCTCGCCGGCGAGCGATTGGGCGATCTCCTCGATCGCGTCCTCGAGGTAGCCGTCCTCGTTCAGCGACTCGATCAGCACCAGCAGCGCGGTGCGGTCGGCCTCCGAGAGGCCCATGCCGGCGAGCTGCTGGTACAGGTGTTCCTGCAGGCTGATCTCGGCGCTCTCGCGTTCGCTGCGGTCGCCGTCGTCGTCGCCGCTGTTGTTGCCCGAGCCCGTGCCCGGCGAATTGCTGGGTAGCTCGCGGATGCCGTCGAAGTCGTCGTGCTCGGTGCCGTTTTCCCAGTCTTCGCGCTCGGTGGTGCCGAAGTCTTCGGCCTTGATCTCGGGCGTGTTTTCCGCTTCCGCGCCGCCGCCGAGTTCACCGTCGGCGCCGCTGTCCTCACCCGCGCTGGCCGCGCTGCGGAGCTCGGACAGCTCGGGCGTGGCGACGGAGAAATCCTCCTCCGGCTCCAGCAGCGGGTTCTGCGCCAGCATCTGCTCGACTTCCTGGTGCAGTTCCAGCGTGGAGAGCTGCAACAGCCGGATCGACTGCTGCAACTGGGGCGTCAGCGCCAGGTGCTGGCTGAGCCGGACTTGAAGCGATGGTTTCATCGTGCGTGCCGGCGGGGCTTACATGCGGAAGTGTTCGCCGAGATAGACCTTGCGGACGTCGGCGTTGGCGACGATCTCGGCCGGCGTGCCCTCCGCCAGCACCGAACCCTCGCTGATGATGTAGGCGCGGTCGCAGATGCCCAGCGTCTCGCGCACGTTGTGGTCGGTGATCAGCACGCCGATGCCGCGTGCCTTCAGGAAGCCGATGATGCGCTGGATCTCCAGCACGGCGATCGGGTCGACGCCGGCGAAGGGCTCGTCCAACAGGATGAAGCGCGGCTGCGTGGCCAGCGCACGAGCGATCTCGACGCGCCGGCGCTCGCCGCCGGACAGGGCCGGCGCGGGGCTGTCGCGCAGCTTCTCGATGCTGAGGTCGTGCAGCAGGCCGTCCAGCAGTTCCTTGATCCGCTTGGTGGAGAGTGCGCGGCCGTTCTCGTCCTGCTGCAACTCCAGCACCGCACGGATGTTCTCCTCGACGGTCAGCTTGCGGAAGATCGAGGCCTCCTGCGGCAGGTAGGACAGGCCGAGGCGCGCACGCTGGTGGATCGGCAGGCGCTGGACCTCCTGGCCGTCGATGCGGATCTCGCCGGCATCGGCGCGCACCAAGCCGACGATCATGTAGAAGCTGGTCGTCTTGCCGGCGCCGTTGGGGCCCAGCAGGCCGACGACCTCGCCGCTGTGAACGTCCACGTGGACGTCCTTGACGACGCGGCGCACGCCGTAGGTCTTGGCCAACCCTTGCGCTTCGAGACGGCTCGGGTTGGTCTTGTCGGGGAGGGTTCCGGCGCCTGTCATGAGGGCTTGCGCGGCTGCAGCGTCAGGCTCGGCTGCAGGGGCACCGCCGAGGCGGTAGAAGCAGGCGCCTCCGGCGCACTGGCGGCGCGGGGCATCAGGACGAGGCGGGAGCGGCCGCCCGGATTCGGCGAGCTGTTGCCGCTTTCCAGGGCGAAGACTTCGGTGCGCTTGTCGTAGATGATCGTGGCGCCGGTCACCTCATGGGCGACCAGGGTGCCGCGCATGTGGCGCACCCGGGCGTTGCCGACGAAGCGCACGGTGTCGGCGCGGGTGTCGTATTCGAGCTGGTCGGCCGAGCCTTCGATGAACTCGCCGGGGGTGTCGCGGGCCTGGTGGAAGGTCACCTGCTTCGCGCTGGTGCCGCTTGCGTAGGCCTGGTAGTAGCCATCGGGCGTCTCGCGGATGTCGGCCTTCTCGGCCCGCAGCACCATCGTGCCCTGCGTCATCACGACGTTGCCGTACATCTCCGTGCGGTTGTTCGCCACGTCGGTCTGGCCGGCCTGGTCGAAGGTGACGTTCATCGGTTTGAGCCGGTCGGCCTTCTCGGCCTCGGCCGGGCCGACACCCAACGCGACCGCCAGCAGCAGGCCGGCGGCGGTGAGCGTTGAAAACGAATGACGGGACAGTTTTTTCATGGCGGCACAGTTCTTGCAGAACATTCTAGCCCGTGCCGCGGCCCGATCCCGCAGGGAAATGTGACCGGATCAGGCCTTCGTGCGGGCGAGCTTGAGCAGGTAGTCCGCGACACCGATCGCGTTCTTGCCCAGGCCTTCCTCGGTCAGGCCGCTGACGCCCGCACCAGCCATGGACGGCGAGGTCGTGAAGCGGCCACCGATGGCCAGCGTGGGCACGCCGTCGATCCGGTAGTCCTCGCTGAGCTTGGTGGCGGCCTGCGCCTTGGTCTGGACACCGAAGGAGTTGAATGCGGCCTTGAACTTGGCCGGATCGACGCCCAGCTTGGCGACCATCGCGGTGATCGAGGCTTCGTCGGTCAGGTTCAGGCGCTGCACGTGGAAGGCATTGAAGATGCCGGCGTGCACCTGCGGCTCGACGCCCATCGCCTCCAGCGCGAAGAACAGCTTCTGGTGCAGCTTGACCATCGCGTTGAAGCCGACGTGCAGGCGCCGGAAGGAAACGTCCGCCGGCAGCTGCTTGACCCAGGCTTCCAGCGTCGGGTCGAAGACGAAGCAGTGCGGGCAGCCGTACCAGAAGAACTCGATCACCTCGATCTTGCCCGGCGGCGTCGGCAGCGGCTGGCCCATGCGCTGGTAGTTGCGGCCTTCGACGGGCGCGGCGCCCTGGGCGGAGGCCAGCAGCGGTGACGAGACGGCGGAAGCGCCCAGCAGGGCAGCGGAGAAATCGCGACGGCGCAGCAGCATGACTTTCTTTCCTCGGGCGGAATGGGGGAGTTGACGCAACAGCTTAGCGGAAGGCGGCTTAGTGCCGCCTTAACGAGTGACTTGCGCGGCAGCCGTCACTGGCGCTGGACGCGCACCAGATTGGCCTCGACGCCGACGGCCTCGACCTTGCGCTGCAGGTCCTCGGCTTCCGGGCGCGCATCGATCGGGCCCATGCGGACCCGGTAGACGGTGCGGCCGGCCTGCTCGCGCTCCAGCACCTTGGCGCTGAAGCCCTGCATCGCCAGCTTGGCGCGCTGCTGCTCGGCATCGTCGGCCTGCGTGTAGGCGCCGGCCTGGACGTAATAGATGTACGGATCGTTGCTGGCGCCGGACATCGCTGCACTGGCAGCGGCCAGCGCGGCGGCGGCCTTGGCCGCGGGCTTGGACGCTGCAGGCGCCGGGACTGCCGGGACCGCCGCCACGACCGGCGGTGGCGTGACCACCGCGCCGGGAGGCTGCTCCGCCGGTGCCATTGCGGGCGACTGTTGTGCCGCCGTGCCGCTGACGGTGCCGCTGGCCGCTTTCGCGCCGGACTTGCTCGCCAGCGGTGCGTTCGGATCCCAGTTCTTGTTGCGGGCGGCTTCCTCGGCGTCCTGCTCGGCCGTGCGTTGCGGCACCTTGTTGACGAAGGGCACCGGCACCTTGGTGATGTAGAGCGCCACGCCCAGCGCCACCGCCAGGCCCAGCAGCAGGCCGACGATCAGGCCGAGCACGAAGCCGCCTCGCTGCTCCTGCTTCTTGTTGTTGCTGCCCTTGTTGCTGCCGCTCTTGGCGCTGCTCATGCGTTCTCCGTCGTCGTTTCTCTTGACATCTGATCCGGGGCGCTGACGCCCAGCAGGCGCAGCGCGTTGCGCAGCACCTGGCGCGTGGCGGCCAGCAGCGCGATGCGCGAGCGGGTCAGCGCTTCGGCCTGGCCCAGCACGCGTTCGGCCGCATAGTAGCTGTGGAAGGCGGCCGCCAGGTCGCGCAGGTAGAAGGCGACGTCGTGCGGCGCCAGGCCCTCGGCGGCGCTGGTCAGCATGCGCGGATAGTCGGCGAGCTTGAGCATCAGCGCCATCTCGGTCGGCGCGTTCAGCAGGCTCAGGTCCGCACCGGCCAGCGCGGCCTCACCGCCGGCCGATTCGCCGCCGGAGTCCTCGACCCACTTGCGGATGATCGAGCAGATCCGGGCGTGCGCGTACTGCACGTAGAACACCGGGTTCTCGTCGTTCTGCTTCAGCGCCAGGTCGACGTCGAAGACGAATTCGGTGTCGGCCTTGCGGCTGTTCAGGAAGAAGCGCACCGCGTCGCGGCTGGTCCAGTCGACCAGGTCGCGCAAGGTCACGTAGCTGCCGGCGCGCTTGGAGATCTTGACCTCCTCGCCGCCCTTCATCACGGTGACCATCTTGTGCAGCACGTAGTCCGGGAAGCCCTGGGGGATGCCGATCTCCAGGCCCTGCAGGCCGCCGCGCACGCGGGCGATCGTGCCGTGGTGGTCGGTGCCCTGCACGTTGATGCACTTGGTGTAGCCGCGCTGGAACTTGTTCGTGTGATAGGCCACGTCCGGCACGAAGTAGGTATAGCCCCCCTCGGACTTGCGCATCACGCGGTCCTTGTCGTCGCCGTACTCGGTGGTGCGCAGCCACAGGGCGCCGCCTTCCTCGTAGGTCTTGCCGTTGGCGACCAGGATCTCGACGGTCTTCTCGACCGCGCCAGAGCTGTACAGGCTCGTCTCGAGGAAGTAGTTGTCGAACTTCAGGCCGAAGGCCTGCAGGTCCAGGTCCTGCTCGTGGCGCAGGTAGGCGACGGCGAATTGGCGGATGCTGTCCAGATCCTCGATGTCGCCGCTGGCCGTGAACTGGCGGTCGTCGGCCTTCACGGTCTTCTTGGCCAGGAACGCTTCGGCGATGTCCTGGATGTAGTCACCGTTGTAGGCGCTCTCCGGCCAGCCGGCGTCGCCGGGCTTGAAGCCCTTCAGACGGGCCTGCGTCGAGTTCGCCAAGGTAGCGATCTGCACGCCGGCGTCGTTGTAATAGAACTCGCGGGTGACCTCCGCGCCCTGCGTCTGGAACAGGCTGCACATGGCATCGCCCAGCGCGGCCTGGCGGGCATGGCCCACGTGCAGCGGGCCGGTCGGGTTGGCGGAGACGAACTCCACCATCACGTGGCGGCCGCTCGGCGGCTGGGTGCCGAAGCGCTCGGCGCCGGCCAGCACCTCGGCGACGACCGATTGCTTGGCGGCCGGTTTCAGGCGGATGTTGATGAAGCCCGGCCCTGCGATCTCCATGGCCTCGACCCAGCGCTCGAAGGCCGGCTTGGCACGCAGCGCGTCGACCAGGGCCTGGCCCAGTTCGCGCGGATTCTTCTTCAGCGGACGCGCCAGCTGCATGGCGGCGGTGACGGCGAAATCGCCGTGACCGGCCTGCTTGGGCGATTCGAAGGCGGCGGCGAGCTCGGCGCCGGGGCTCAGTTCCTGGATGGCTTCGCCCAGGGCGGCGAGCAGTTCCTGCTTGGCTTGGATCATCCGGCAATTCTAGTTTGGCCCCCTGACCCCCTGGGTATCATCGGAACCCATGTCCCTGGACTCCAGCCTAACGCTCGATTCGAGCGTCAACCTGCCGACCCGCATCGGGCGCTACAAGGTCCTGCGCCAGCTCGGCGAAGGCGCGACCAGCGACGTGTTCCTGGCCGCCGACGAATTCAAGGGCGGCGAGGTCGCGATCAAGCGGATGCGGTCCTGGGCCGGCCGCGCGGAACCGGGCGACTACAGCCTGCACTTCTACGCGGCCGAGGCGGCGCTGGCCGGCCGGCTGCCGCACCCGAACGTCGTGCAGATCCTCGACGCCGTGCCCGACACCGAGCAGCCCTACTTGGTGATGGAGTACGTACCCGGGGTCACGCTGAAGCACTTCTGCCGCAGCGACCGGCTGCTGCCGCTGGACCAGATCGTGGAACTGGGCTTCAAGTGTGCGATGGCCCTGAGCTACGTGTTCCGCCAGGGCGTGATCCACCGCGACGTGAAGCCCGCCAACCTGCTGGCGGTGCTCGACGCGCAGGGGCAGGTGACCGACGTCAAGGTCAGCGACTTCGGCTCGGCGCTGAACCTGCATTCGGACACGACGCAGGTGCATCGCGTCGGCTCGCTGGCCTTCATGCCGCCGGAGCAGATCGAGGGCGGCGACGTTGACGCGCGGGCCGACATCTATTCGCTTGGCGCGGTGCTCTACAACCTGATCGCCGGCCGCCCGCCGTTCGATGCGCCGAACCAGATGGCGCTGATGCACCAGATCTACCACCAGGCGCCCGCGTCGCTGGCGGACCTGCGCGGCGGCGTCACGCGCGAGCTCGACGGGGTCATCGCCAAGGCCTTGGCCAAGCACCCGAATGAGCGCTACCCCGACTGGGAGAGCTTCGGGCGCGCGCTGTCCGAACTGGTCGCAAAGCAGCTGGTGCCGCTGGCGCGGCTGCACGAGGTCAAGGACTCGGAGCGCTTCAACATGCTGCGTGAGCTGGAGTTCTTCGCCGACTTCGGCGACGTGGAGTTGTGGGAGGTCGTGCACCGGGCGCGCTGGCGACGCTACCCGATCGACCATGCGCTGTACAAGCGGGGCCAGGAGGGCAATACCTTCCACATCATTGCGCAGGGCACGGTGGAGGTCTGGCGCGACGGCGGCCGGGTCGCGACCTTGGGCAAGGGCACCTCGGTGGGCGAGATGGCCTACCTGGCGCCGAACCCGGACCTGCGCCGGCACAGCACCGACATCAAGGTCAGCGAGCAGTGCACGACGATCTCGTTCACGCCTGACTCGCTGGGCCTGCTGAGCCCCGAATGCCAGCATCGCTTTGATCGTGCTTTCATCCAGGTGCTGGTGCGGCGCCTGCATGCCGCGCACGAATCGATCGCGCATCCGCGGCGGATCCTGTAGGTGCAGACCACGGGTAAAAGTGGCGCGCCGCGCCCCCAAGGACGCGCATTGCCGGCAAGCGCGCCCATTGCTGGAATGGCCTTCCCATCAACCGCAATGCCCGATCGGGCAAGGAAGTGCCGCCATGAAGACTCTGATCACCGTCATCGCCCTGTCTCTCGCCAGCCTCGCCGGCAGCGCCGCCTGGGCGAAGGACGCTGCTGAAAAAACCGCCGAACCCTCGCCGGCCCGCACCGCGCAGCGCGAGAAGATGAAGACCTGCAACGCCGACGCCAAGGCCGCCGGCAAGAAGGGCACCGAACGCAAGGCCTTCATGAAGGAGTGCCTGAGCGCCAAGAAGCAGTGACCGCGCTCTTGTTTCAAACGGATACCAAAGGGGGCCCTGTACGGGTCCCCTTTGCCTTGGTGGCGTGCGTTGCGGAGACAGCCATGCAAGCCCGTCTTGCTCCTGTCCTAGGGGCATGCTTGAATGAGCCCGGCCCGGATGGCCGACCACCCGAGAGGAACCCGCATGAAATCCCTGCCCCGCATCCTGTTCGCCGCCGCCCTGACCCTGGGCTTCGCGGCCGCCCATGCCGCCGATGCGAGTTGCGATACCCAGGCGACCGACAAGAAGCTGCACGGCGCGGCGAAGACCAGCTTCCTGAAGAAGTGCAACGCCGATGCCGCCGCCTCGGCACCGGCCGGCGATGCCGCCTGCGAGACCAAGGCCGCCGATAAGAAGCTGCATGGCGCCGCGAAGAACAGCTTCGTCAAGAAGTGCACGGCTGACGCGGCCGCCGCCAAGTCCTGACCGAAGCGGTTTTCTTTCCTCAGCTTTTCTCTCTTGCGGCAGCCGGCGACCAGTACGCCGCGCTGCCGTAGTTCATCTTGAGAAAGTCGATCCACAGCCGCACCCGCAGCGGCAGGTGCTTGGCGTGGGGGAACAGCGCATAGATGCCGTTCGGCGCGGCGGCGAAGGCATCGAGCACGCTGACGAGCCGGCCCTGCGCGATGTCGGTCTCCACCTCCCAGGTGCTGCGCCAGGCGATGCCAAGGCCGGCGACGCACCAGTCGTGCAGCACCTGGCCGTCGCTGCAGTCCAGGCGGCCACTGGGCCGCAGATGCGTCAGCCCGCCGTCGACCATGAAGGCCCAGCCGCGCGTCTGGCTGGCGTCGGAACTGAGCGTCAGGCAGGAATGCCTTGAAAGCTCCGAGGGGTGCTTCGGCGTTCCGGCCCGCTTCAGGTAGCCGGGCGTGGCAACGCACAGGCGCCGGTTGTCGGCCAGCCGCGTGCTGACCAAGCTGGAATCGGGCAGGTCGCCGACGCGCACGGCGCAGTCGAATCCTTCGTTGACGATGTCCACGACGCGGTCGCTGAGGTTCAGCGAGACGCTCACGTCCGGATGGCGCGCCAGGAACTCCGGGATCAGCGGCGCCACGTGGCGGCGACCGAAGCCGGCCGGCGCGGTGATCCGCAGGTGGCCGCTGGCCTTGACGCCGCCCGCGCTGACGCTCGATTCCGCGTTCGCCATGTCGGCCAGCACGCGCTGGCAGTCTTCCAGAAAGGCGCTGCCTTCGTGCGTCAGCGAGATGCGCCGCGTTGTTCTGACCAAGAGCTTGACGCCCAGCCGCTCCTCCAGCGCGTCGATGCGTCGGCCCATCACCGCCGGCGCCACGCCTTCGCCCAGCGCGGCGGCGGTCAGGCTGCCCTTGGTGGCGACGGCGACGAAGGATTCGATTTGTTTGAGGCGGTCCATGATCGGCGTCCAAGGTTGGATTCCCGCAGTTTAGTCATGGATTCCATGCGTTGGAGTGTATGAATGCAGATGGGGATCTGGCATAAATTTCTTGCCATTGCCCCATCATCGAGGTTCCCCATGTCCGACCGTACCCAAGTCCACGGCCTCCGGGTCGCTACCGTCCTGCATCGCTTCATCGAGGATCAGGTCTTGCCCGGCACCGGCGTGAACGCTGCCGATTTCTGGAAGGGCTTCGACGCCATCGTCCACGACTTGGCTCCGAAGAACGCCGCGCTGCTGGCCGAGCGGGACCGCCTGCAGTTGGAGCTGGATGCCTGGCACAAGGCGAACCCGGGTCCCATCGCCGACATGCCGGCCTACAAGGCCTTCCTCGAGAAGATCGGCTACCTGGTGCCGGTACCGGCGGATGTGAAGACGACAACGGCCAACGTGGACGCCGAACTGGCCGCCCAGGCCGGCCCGCAACTGGTCGTCCCGATCCTCAATGCGCGCTATGCGCTCAACGCCGCGAACGCGCGCTGGGGTTCGCTGTACGACGCGCTGTACGGCACCGATGCGATTCCCGAGACCGACGGCGCCGACAAGGGCCGTGGCTACAACCCGGTGCGTGGCGCCAAGGTCATCGCCTTCGCCCGGCAGGTGCTGGATCAGGCGGTGCCGCTGGCGCAGGGCTCGCACAAGGATGCGACGGGCTACGCCGTGAAGGACGGCCAGTTGCAAGTGAGCCTGGCCAGCGGCGCGGCGACCGGCCTGGCCACGCCGGCCCAGTTCGTCGGCTACCAGGGCGACGCGGCCGCGCCGACCTCGGTGCTGCTGGTCCACCACGGCATCCACCTGGACATCCAGATCGACCGCAGCACGCCGATCGGCGCCAGCGATGCCGCCGGCGTCAGCGACGTGGTGCTCGAAGCGGCGCTGTCGACGATCCTCGACCTGGAGGACTCGGTCGCCGCCGTCGACGCCGACGACAAGGTGCTCGGCTACGCCAACTGGCTGGGCATCCTGAAGGGCACGCTGACGGAGGAACTCAGCAAGGGCGGCAAGACGATCACCCGCCGCCTGAATCCGGACCGGGTCTACACCGCACCGAACGGCGGCGGCGAAGTGAAGCTGCACGGCCGCTCGCTGATGTTCGTGCGCAACGTCGGCCACCTGATGAGCAACCCCGCCATCCTGTGGGGCGACCAGGGCCAGGAGATTCCAGAGGGCATCATGGACGCGGTCGTCACGACCACGATCGCCATCCATGACTTGCAGCGCAAGGGCAACTCGCGCACCGGCTCGGTCTACATCGTCAAGCCGAAGATGCACGGCCCGGCCGAGGTGGCCTTCGCCTCGGAGCTGTTCGGCCGCGTCGAGGCGATGCTGGGCCTGCCGCAGAACACGGTGAAGCTGGGCATCATGGACGAGGAGCGCCGCACCAGCGTCAACCTGAAGGCCTGCATCGCCGCCGCTTCCGCGCGCGTCGCCTTCATCAACACCGGCTTCCTCGACCGCACCGGCGACGAGATGCACACGGCCATGCACGCCGGCCCGATGCTGCGCAAGGGCGACATGAAGTCCACGCCCTGGATCCAGGCCTACGAGCGCGGCAACGTGCTGACCGGCCTGGCCTGCGGACTGCGCGGCCACGCCCAGATCGGCAAGGGCATGTGGGCCATGCCCGACCTGATGGCCGCGATGCTGGAACAGAAGATCGCCCACCCCAAGGCAGGTGCCAACACCGCCTGGGTGCCGTCACCGACGGCGGCGACGCTGCATGCGCTGCACTACCACCAGGTCGACGTGGCGGCAGTCCAACAGGAACTGGAGAAGATCGACGCAGCCGCCGAGCACACCGCGCTGCTGGACAAGCTGCTGCAGATCCCGGTCGTGGCGAAAGCCAACTGGCCCGCGGAAGAAATCCAGCAGGAACTGGACAACAACGTCCAGGGCATCCTGGGCTACGTGGTGCGCTGGGTCGACCAGGGCGTCGGCTGCTCGAAGGTGCCGGACATCCACAACGTCGGGTTGATGGAAGATCGGGCAACGTTGAGGATCTCAAGTCAACATATCGCGAATTGGCTGCTTCATGGTGTTGTAGGCGAAGCGCAGGTGCGTAAGACCTTCACCCGGATGGCGCAGGTCGTAGATGGGCAGAACGCAGGAGACTCCACATACATCTGCCTGGTCCAAAACCCGCAGGGTGCGGCCTTCCAAGCAGCGCTGGATCTGGTGTTCAAGGGGCTGGAGCAGCCAAGCGGGTACACCGAGCCGCTGCTGCATTCGTGGCGGTTGAGGGTCAAAGCAGCAGGCTGAGATCAAGGCGTCCGACGGTTACGTTGCCGTCCCGAATGAAAAGCCGCTCGAATGAGCGGCTTTCTCGCTTCGAACGCCCTGCCGAACCGTGGCCTTCGTGCGACAAATGAACAAGTGCGGACGCAATTATTTCTAGGGTTTTCTCTAGATTAAGGCTTGATTTCCGGTTGTTACGAAGATCATGGAGGCTCAATTGGGGCGAACCCGCATCCACTGTGTTGCTACTTCGCTAAGACTTGAGGCCCCAGACCGCATTTGTTGCGGTCTCTTTAATTGTTTGTTTCCACAAGAAAACAAACATTTCTGAGGACTCTTCATGTTCAAACGTAATGCAATCAGCGCCGCGTCGCTGGTCTGCTTGAGCGCGTTGGCACTGCCGGCGTCGGCCCAACAACTCGAGCGCGTCGAGGTGACCGGCAGCCGCATCCTGTCGGTCAACGCTGAATCGGCAGCACCGATCCAGGTGATGACGGCCGCCGACATCAAGGCTTCCGGCGTCACCAACCTACAAGATCTGCTGCTGAAGAACCCGACCTTCGGCACGCCGACCATCAGCCGTACCAATTCGAACTTCTCGACCTCCAGCGCGGGTGTTGCCACCGTCGACCTGCGCAACCTGGGTATCAACCGCACGCTGGTGCTGGTCAACGGCCACCGCTATGTGTCGGGCGTGCCTGGCAACCAGGCAGTCGACCTAAACACGATCCCGACCGATTTCATCGAACGGATTGAAATCATGACGGGCGGCGCATCGTCGACTTATGGTTCCGATGCCGTGGCTGGTGTGGTTAACATCATCCTGAAGCGCAATTTCGAAGGCGTCACGCTTGACGCTTCCGTTGGTCAAAGCTGGAAGCAAGATGACAAGCTGAAGAAGTTCAGCGCCACGGTCGGCACCAACTCGCCGGACGGCAAGGGCAGCCTGATGGCTCACTTCGCCGTCAGCAAGCAAGGCGCTGTTTTCTCTGCGCGTCGCGATGCTTCGGCGGTTGACCAAGGTTCGCTCGCCGTGCTGGGCTCGACAGCCTTCGGTCAGGCGACCGGCCGTCCCGAAGACATCTTCACTGCATTCCGCCCGAACTATTCGGGCACCGCGCCTCAGGGCCGCTTCATCTACGGCGGAGGCAACAAGACCTTCGACGCGAACGGCAACCTGATCAATTTTTCGACGAACGGCCCGGCAGGTGACGGTGTCGGCGCGACCGGCTACAACCGCAGTGCCGTGCGTACGATTGCCATCCCGACTGATCGTGTCCTGATGGCCACCAAGGGCGACTATGCGCTGAACGAGTCGAACAACGTCTACTTCGAGGGCACCTACGCAAACACGAAGACCCACACGCAGATCGAGCCCTTCCCGATGGACTCGGCGACCTACATCACGCCGGGTGGTGGTCACATCCCCGCCGAGCAAATGGTGAATGGCGTCAAGGTCGCCAATCCGCTGATTCCGACGGCCCTTTTCAACCTGCTGACGGACCGCGACAACGATGGCTTGAAGGACTATGACTTCACCCGCCGCATGACGGACGTCGCGAACCGGACCTCTTCGGCCAATCGCGATACTTTCCGTGTCCTCGGCGGCGCGAAGGGCGACCTGACCAAATCCTGGAGCTACGATACCTATCTGGGCTATGGCTTCACCCGTGAAGGCCAGACCAGCACCGGTCAGGTCAACGTGGCGAGCTTTCTGAATGCCCTGACGGTCATCAAGGACGCAAACGGCAACCCGATCTGCGCGAACGCCATCGCTCGTGCCCAGGGTTGCGTGCCGGCCAACATCTTTGGCGCCAACACCCTCAGCGCTGCTGCAGCTGCCTACATCAATGCACCGGGCTCGCTGAACACCTCGGTGACCCAGAAGATGGCGGGCGCATCCGTGACGGGCGAAGCCTTCAACATGCCCGCAGGCCCTGTCGGCGTTGCGGCCGGCTTTGAATGGCGCCAGGAAGGTTCCGAGACCAACTTTGACGCGCTGACGCAAGCCGGCCTGAACGGAGGCAACAAGCTGCCCAACACTGCTGGCAGCTACATGGTGCGCGAGGCGTTCGTCGAAGCGAAGATTCCGCTGTTGAAGAACCTGCCTGCAGTCAAGAGCTTGGATGGCAACCTGGCTTACCGCCATGGCGACTATTCGACGGTTGGCACCACCAATAGCTGGAATGCCGGCCTGGACTGGGCGATCAACTCGACCTTCCGTATTCGTGCGACCAGCGCCGTCTCGACGCGAGCCCCGAATATCGATGACCTGTTCGCTGGCGCGTCCCAGACCTTCCCGACCGTTTCCGACCCTTGCCAGAACGTCTTGAGCTCGGACACCAGCGCGCTGGCCACGGCCTGCAAGTCCTATCCGGGCGTCGTTGCCAACATGGCCGCCAATGGTGGCAAGTTCACGCTGACCCAGTCTGACCAGCAGGGTGTCAGCGGCTTCGGTGGCGGCAATCCCGGTCTGAAGGCGGAAAAGGGCAAGTCCAATACGCTGGGCTTCGCGATCACGCCGAAGAGTGTCGACCTGCTTAAGAACTTCACGTTCACCGCTGACTACTATGACATCAAGATCGACCAGGCAATCAACACGCCGGGCCGTACGTACTCGTTGAATCAGTGCTTTAAGCTGAACAACCCGTACTACTGCCAGTTCATCACCCGTCGCGCAACTCCGGTCGGCGCGTACAGCGCTGGTTCACTGGAGTTCATCAACGACCTGCCGGTGAACAGCGGCGGTCAGCGCGCCAGCGGCCTTGACTTGACGGCGAGCTATGCAGAGCGAGTCGGCCCGGGCACCCTGTCCGCCAAGCTGTCCTGGACTCACCTCCTGGACGCCTGGAACAAATCGACCGACGATGCCGACAAGGACACCTCGTTGGGTGAAGTTGGCAACTCGCGTAATCGCTGGGTGCTGAACCTGAACTACAGCGCGGGTCCTTGGTCTCTGGCCACGACGACAACGTATATCGGCAAGGCTTATCTGGACGATCAGTTCATGGCAGGCTTCACCGATGATGACGGCAATCCGGTGTCGAAGGAGTTCGGCAAGGTCAAGGCCAAGATGTACTTCGACCTGCAAGGCGGCTACAAGTACGGCAAGGCCGAGTTTTACGTGGGCGTCAACAACCTGTTCAACACCAAGGCTCCTCCAATCATCTCGGGCCTGCCGGGTGATACGACGGGTGCCGAGACTGACGCAGGCACGTACGACGCCATCGGCCGTCGCTATTACGTGGGCGTGCGCTACAGCTTCTAAGCTGACATAGAAGTCAAGACCGGCTGGCTGAGGAAGCAGCCGCGCCGACGCCGACATTCCGTGAAACGGGATGTCGGCGTTTTCATTTCAGCGGAACTCCGACAAGCACTCCCGTTCCATGTTGCAATCGCTCCTCTGCCTTGACGAAAAGACGAGGTCAGCGCATGCGCAGCCGCCAGGATCCGGACCCTGCCCAGGCCAGCCTGCTGGAAAGCTACGGCGGCCCCTGGTTCGTGCCCGAGGAGGTGAGGGGTGCCATTCGCCTGGCCGAAAGCTACTTGCTCTTCCTGGCCTTGTTGCCGGATGAAGCGGACGCTCGTGACCTCGCACAGTACGGCCAGCGGTGCTGCGATGCTCATCATCTGAAGCACCCGCTGCCGCCCGAGCGCTTGCACATCACGCTCCTGCCCCTCATGGGCTTCCCGCGAGGCCTGCCCATTCCGCAGCTGATCATCGACGCCGCCAAGGACGCGGCAACGAGCGTCGCCCGGCTGCCGCCGATTCCCGTGACGCTCGACAGCGTGCAGAGCATGGGCAAGGACCACTACGCGCTGGCCCTCTGCTGCGGCACGGGCAGCCAGCGGGCAATCACTGTGCTGCAACGGACCCTGGCGCAGGCGCTGAAGCGCAGGGGCCTGGGACCGCAGGCGGCAGGCGGAACGGCACACATGAGCATCTGCTATCACAACGCATCGCCGATCCAGTCGTATCCGATCCTCGACGCGCCGTCGTTTACAACGCGGCGGCTCGCCCTGCTGCTGAGTCATCGAGGCAACAGTCACTACGAGCATGTCGCCGAATGGCGGCTGATCAAACAACGTGCCGGGCTCGCTGCTCGGGAAAGCCATACAAAATACGGGTCATGACCGATCCCGTGCCTATTTCGATATCCCGCTGCGAGATCCTCATCATCGGCGCGGGCCCCGCCGGCTGCGCCGCGGCCCGCTTGCTCGCTCAGCGCGGGCATGACGTCCTGCTGGTCGACAAACAGCCGCTCGGCCGCGACAAGGTCTGCGGCGACGGCTTGATCCCCGACGCGCACGCCGCTCTCGAGCGCCTGGGCCTGCTGGAGCGTGTGCTGGCGCGTGCGAAACGGCTGAACCAGATTTCCTTCACCGGCCGCGGCGGTGGGCGGCTGGAGCTGGCGGCGCCGATCGCGGTGCTGCCGCGTCGCGAACTCGATCAGCTGCTGAACGAAGCCGCACAGGAGGCCGGTGCCCGCTTCCTGGCGCCGGCGGCCTTCGAGGCTCCGCTGCTCGATGCTGAGGGCAAGGTGTGCGGCGCCCGGCTCGTCATCGACGGGCAGAAGCATGAGATCGCGGCCGACTGGGTCATCCTGGCCACCGGCGCCGTGCCGGGCGCCTTGGCCGCTGCGGGCATGTGCGAGCGCCAGACGCCCAGCGGCATCGCGATGCGCGGCTATGTGCACGCGCCCGGTCTCTCCTCGCGCTTGCAAAGCCAGCTCGACATCGCCTGGAGCGGTGCGGTGAAGCCCGGCTACGGCTGGATCTTCCCGGCGCCCGGCGATCTCTACAACATCGGCGTCGGCGTGGCCGGCAGCCATGTCAGCGACGGTGAGGGCAAGGGACACAAGAACCGCCAGATCAACCTCCGCGCGATGTTCGACGCCTTCGTCGAGAGCTACCCGCTGGCTGCCGAGCTGATGCGCGAAGGCCGCATGGTCGGCGAGTTGAAGGGCGCGCCGCTGCGCTTCTCGCTGGAAGGCGCGCGCTGGTCGCGGCCCGGCTTGCTGGTCACCGGCGAGGCGGCCGGCAGCACCTATTCGCTGACCGGCGAAGGCATCGGCAAGGCGCTGGAAACCGGCATGCTGGCCGCCGAGGCGATCGACCAGCACGCCAGGGACGATGCCCTGGCGCGCGCCGCCTACGAGCAATCGCTGGCCGCGCTGAAGCCGCGTTTCGAGACCTATGCCAAGGCCAACCGCATCAACGCCCACCCGTGGATCGGCGACCTGCTGATCTGGCGCGCGCAGCGCAGCGAGCGGCTTCGCCAGAAGATGCAGGGCGTGTTGAACGAGACCAGCAGCCCCGGCGCGCTGGTGAGCCTGCGCGGGCTGTCGCGGCTGCTGTTCTCCTGGTCCTAGCCATGTGCCAGCTTCTCGGCATGAACGCCAACACCCCGACCGACGTGATGTTCAGCTTCGCCGGCCTGGCCACGCGCGCCGAGGAGCACAAGGACGGCTTCGGCATCGCCTTCTTCGAGGGCCACGGCCTGCGGCACTTCGTCGACCACCACAGCGCGCGCAGCTCGCCGCTGGCCGAACTGGTCAAGCACTACCCGATCCGCAGCGACAACGTCATCGCCCACATCCGCAAGGCCACGCAGGGCCAGGTATCGCTGGAGAACACGCACCCGTTCCAGCGCGAGCTGTGGGGCCGCTACTGGGTGTTCGCGCACAACGGCAATCTGGTCGACTTCGAGCCGCGCCTGCACGCGGCGTTCAAGCCGGTCGGCCAGACCGACAGCGAGCGTGCCTTCTGCTGGCTGATGCAGGAGATGGGCAAGGCGCATCACAAGGTGCCCAGCATCGAGGAGCTGACGCGCACGCTGGCCGAGCTGATGCCGAAGCTGAACAAACACGGCACCTTCAACATGCTGCTGTCCAACGGCCAGGCGCTGTGGGCGCATGGCTCCACGCACCTGCACTACCTGCTGCGCCGCCACCCGTTCGGCCATGCACGGCTGAAGGACGAAGACCTCAGCGTCGACTTCGCCACGCACACCACGAGCCGTGACCAGGTGGCCGTCATCGCCACCGAGCCACTGACCTGCGACGAACCCTGGGTCGCCTTCCAGCCCGGCGAGCTGAAGGTTTTCGTCGACGGGGCGCTCGCGCCGTCAGCCTGAGCCGGCGGCAACTCGAGCGCCCGTATCCGCCATTCGCCGCAGCAGGCACTGGATGGCGGCGATCGGTCTCTAGACTTGCGCGAATGACGATCATCAGCAAGTTGGGTCTCGACTGGAGCCAGTTCTACTGGGCCGGTCCGCGGCGTACGTTCAGCGACGCCGAGTTGGCACGCGGTGGGCAGCAGCCCTGGCCGCGCGGCGTCGACAGCTACGTCGTGATTTCGTTGGTACTCGTCTGCTCGTCGATGTATTCGGCGTGGCCACAGCCACTGCGACCGTGGCTGTGGCTGGGCGTAGCCGCCTTCGTCGCGCTGGGCTTGGCGGTCGCACGCCGGCTCTGGCAGCGGCCGACGCGTACGCGCCTCAATCTGTTCGGCTATGCACTGATGCTCCCGGTGATCGTCTTGACGGCCGTGCTGGGCCTGGTCCTGCGGCTGCCCAAGGATCTGCTGCTGTTGCCGATATCGCTCGCGACCGCGTTCACCGTGCTCTCCTATCTCGGCTGGTGGACCGTCGTCGTGCTGCGGGTCCAGCAGATAGAAGGTCGCCTTGCGGAGCTCGACGAACAGGACCGCGCCGTCCGCCTGGCCCGCCAACTCGCCACCGCCCAGATCCAGCCCCATTTCCTGTTCAACACCCTGGCCTCGCTGCAGCACTGGGTCGACACGCAGGATCCCCGCGCCGCGCCGACGCTGCGCGCCTTCACCCAGTACCTGCGCAGCACCCTGCCGATGTTCGAGCGCGAAACGCTGAGCCTGGCCGAGGAGCTGCAGATCGTGCGCCATTACCTGACGGTGATGCAGGCGCGGCTCGGCGAGCGCCTGGCCTGGGCGATCGATGCCGATCCGGCGCTGGACGGGCTGACCCTGCCGCCCGGCACGCTGCTGACCCTGGTCGAGAACGCGATCGCCCACGGCATCGAGCCCTCGCTGCGCGGCGGCCGCATTGAGGTCCGCGCGAGCTTCGTCGGCAGCCAGTCGGTACTCGAGGTCCGCGACGATGGCGCTGGCCTCTGCGCCGAAGCGCCCGAGCGTGTCGGCCTGAGCAACACCCGCGCCCGCTTGCGCCACCAGTTCGGTGAGCGCGCCCGGCTGACCCTGAGTTCTCTTCACCCGGGCTGCCTGGCCCGCATCGAACTATGAACGCCCTGATCGCCGACGACGAGGAGGCCCCGCGCGAGCAATTGCGCGCCGCGCTGGCCCGCCTGTGGCCCGAGCTGAACATCGTGGCCGCCAGCGCCAACGGCGTCGACGCCTGGGACGATTTCCTCTCGCACGAACCCGAACTCTGCTTTCTCGACATCCGCATGCCCGGCCTCAGCGGGCTGGAGGTTGCGCGTCGCCTGGCCGCGCTGGCGCGTCCGCCGCAGGTCGTCTTCGTCACGGCCTATGGCGACCATGCGCTGTCCGCCTTCGAGGCCGGCGCGCTGGACTATGTGCTGAAGCCGGTGGAGGACGCCCGCCTGGCGCAGACGCTGCGCCGCATCCGCGAGCGCGCCGCCGCCGCGCCCGAGCAGCACCTGCAGGCCTTGCTGAACCGCCTGCTGCCCGCGGCCCGGCCCGCGATGCGCCCGATCCAGGCTAGCCTCGGCCGCGAGATCACGCTGATCGCGCCGGAAGACGTCATCTACTTCGAGAGCGACAACCGCTACACCCGCGTCATCCATGCCGGCGGCGAGGCACTGATCCGCACGCCACTGAAGGAGTTGCTGGCCCAGCTCGATGCCGAGCTGTTCTGGCAGGTCCACCGTTCGGTGATCGTCAACAGCCGCAGGATCGCCAGCGCGATCCGCATCGACGAGAACAGCATGGTCGTCACGCTGCGCGGCCGGGAGGAGCGGCTGCCCGTCTCGCGCCAGTTCCAGGGGCTGTTCAAGGGGCAATGAAGAGCCGAGGGTCCGTCCCCGGTGTACGAAGCCCGGTCCAGTCTGCACAATGGCCCGGCCCCAACGACGCCGCACACCGATGGCCGCCCTGCCCACCCCGCGCTTCGATCACTTCTACCGTCACGACGAGCTGACGGAGCTGCTGTTCCACTATGCCGAGGCACGGCCGAACCTGGTTTCGGTGCGCTCGATCGGCAAGAGCCATGAGGGGCGCGACATCTGGGTCGTCGTGCTGACCAATCTCGCCAGCGGGGCCGACGTCGACAAGCCCGCGCTCTGGCTCGACGGCAACATCCACGCCGCCGAGCTGACCGCCTCCACCGCCTGCCTGTACTACCTGCACCACCTGCTGACGCACTTCGGCGAGTCCGACGAGACCGGCCGCCAGGTCACCTACCTGCTGGACAGCCGCGTCGTCTACATGGTGCCGCGCCTGTGCCCGGACGGCGCGGAGCTGGCCCTGGCCGACCGGCCGCGCCACATCCGCTCGTCCACCCGCGCCTGGCCCTACGAGGAGGAGCCGGTCGACGGCCTGACGATCGAGGATGTGGACGGCGACGGCCGCATCCTCACGATGCGCATGGCCGACCCGCACGGCGGCTGGAAGAAGCACGCCGCCGATCCGCGGCTGATGGTGCCGCGCGAGCCGGGCGAACACGGCGGCGACTACTTCCGACTGATCCCCGAGGGCTTCGTCAAGGCGCACAACGGCCTCACCGTTACCGTCAACAAGGACCGCGAGGGCCTGGACCTGAACCGCAACTTCCCCAGCGACTGGCGGCAGGAGCATGAGCAGGTGGGTGCCGGCCCCTACCCGGCCAGCGAACCCGAGGTGCGGGCGATGATCGATTTCATCGTCGGCCACCCGAACATCGGCGCGGCGATCAGCTACCACACGCACAGCGGCGTGATCCTGCGGCCGATGGGCAGCTGCAGCGACGACGAGATGATTGCCGAGGACCTGTGGTGCTACAAGCGCTTCTCCGACATCGCGGCCAAGTCGACCGGCTACCCGGCCATCAGCATCTGGCACGAGTTCAAGTACCACCCGAAGGACGTCATCACCGGCACGCAGGACTGGATCTACGAGCACCTGGGCGCGCTGTTCTGGGTCGTCGAGCTGTGGTCGCCCAACCGCGAGGCGGGCATCGAGAACAGCAAGTGGATCGACTGGTATCGCGAGCACCCGGCCGAGGACGACCTGAAGCTGCTGAAGTGGAGCGACGAGCACTGCGACGGCCTGGCCCACGTCGACTGGCAGCCCTTCCACCATCCGCAGCTCGGCGCCGTCGAGATCGGCGGCTGGGACAAGATGAACTACTGGCGCAATCCGCCGCCGGCGCTGCGCGAGCGCGAGGTCGCGCGCTTCCCCGCCTGGATGAGCCAGCTGGCGCTGTCGCTGCCCAAGCTGGAGCTGCTGCGCACCGAGGTGCGCGCACTGGGGCCGGATACCTGGCGCGTGCGCATGGCCGTGGCCAACAGCGGCTACCTGCCGGCCTACGTCACCAAGCGCGCGCTGGAACGCAAGGCCGTGCGCGGCGTGATGTTCGAGATCCACCTGCCGGCCGGCAACCCCGAGGTGAGCCTGCTGGGCGGCAAGGAGCGGATGGAAGGTCCGCAGCTGGAAGGCCACGGCGCCAAGAATTCGATGCAGGCCTTCCTGCCGAACCGCGAGGCCACGGCGGACCGCGCCGTCGGCGAATGGATCGTGCGCGCACCCAAGGGCACGCAGCTGGCGCTGACCGCCGGCGCCGAGCGCGCCGGTGTCGTGCGGACTGAGGTGTCGCTGGATTAGGCGGCTGACGAGGAGACCGGCGCGATCCGGTAGGTACCGCGCCCGCCCGCCTTGGCCTCGTACAGCGCCGCGTCGGCGCGGCCGAGCAATTGCTCGTCGCTGAGGCCGGGATCGTCCAGATAGGTGGCGATGCCGATGCTGGTGGCCACCACGCGCTCCTCGCCTTCGCCCATCTCAAAGGGCCAGGCCATCTCGCCGAGGATCTTGTTCGCCACCCGCTCGACATCGGCGACGGACGCTACGCCCTCGATGATCAGCACGAATTCGTCGCCGCCCAGCCGCGCCACCATGTCCGTCTCGCGCACGCACGAGCTCAGGCGCCGCCCGAACTCCTTCAGCACCGTGTCGCCGGCCGCATGGCCCAGCGTGTCGTTGATCGCCTTGAACTTGTCCAGGTCCAGGTACAGCAGCGCCATCATCGTGCCGCGGCGGCGCGCACGTGCCATCGCCTCGGGCAGTGTGTCGTTGAACTGGCGGCGGTTGGCCAGTCCGGTCAGCGCGTCGACGCGCGAGAGCTGGTCGAGCCGGGCCTCGCTGGCCTCCAGCCGTTCATTGGCGAGCTGCAGCGCCTCGGTGCGTTCGGCCACGCGGCGTTCCAGCTGCGCGTCCTGTTCGGCCTGGCGTTCGGACAGGTCGGCCAGCGCGTTCGACAGCAGTTGCACTTCGCGGAAGCCGCGCAGCCGCGGCAGCCCCTTCTCGCCCAGGTGGCGGCGCTCGGACACCGCCCTGCACAGTTCCACCAGCGGCGCCGTCAGGCGGCGCGCCAGCAGCCAGGCCAGCGGCACGCCCAGGGCGGCCAGCGCCAGCGCGGCCAGGGCGATCTGCAGGCGCAGCCGGTAGTAGTCCGCCAGCGCCAGGCTGACCGGCTTGCGCAGCAGCACCACCCAGCCCATGCCGGGATAGTCGCCGCGGCCCTGCGTCTTCGCGGTGACGACGAACCAGGCCTGGCCGTCCGCATGCATCTGCTGCGTCGTGGCCGAGCCCTGCAGCAGCTCGGGCCGCAGCTCGGGCAGCTTCTTGCCCTCGCTGCCCGGCGGGCCCAGCAGCACCGTGCCGTCCTTGGCCAGCACCAGCGCCTGCGCCTCGTGCACCTGCAGTGCCGAGTCGATCAGCTCGTCCTTGATGCGGCGGGCCCAGGCCCAGCTCAGGTGCGCGCCGAACACGCCCTGCAGCTCGCCCTTGCCGTCGCGGATCGGCACCGCGAAATCGACGAAGCGCCAGGGCTCCTCCTGCTTGGGCAGCAGCTTCTCCAGCAGCACCGCGCCGTGGACGTCGCCGACGAACGGGCCCTGCTGCGCGCCCTGCCACCAGGGGCGCTTGGACACGTTCGCGCCCTCCAGCAGCCCACCGGCGGCGGCCAGCACCTTGCCCTGCGGGTCGGTCAGGCCCATCCAGGCGAAGTGCGGGAAACCGGCGTGCGCCGCATCCAGCGCGCGGCGCACCTCGAGCGGCTTGTCCACCCGGCGGAATGAATCCAGGTCCGACAGCACGCGGATCTCCTGGAACTGCTGAGCCATGCCGCGGTCCAGCGCGTCGCGGAAATCGGCGGACAGCTGGTGCATCGACTCGACGGCGCTGCGCTCGGCGTGGGCGCGCGTGAAGCGATCGATCAGCAGGGCGCAGGTCAGCACGGCCGCCACGGCGGCGAGGAACACCGCCGCGGTCAGCCAGGTGCGCAGCGAAGCGCTGCGCACGGGCTTGGCGGGGCTTTCGGGAGGGTTCAAATCAGTCAGTGGAGACTTCTCGTTATGTCCTCCCTGGACGGCTGCCGCCCAGGCGCAGGAGCCAACCATACAGCGCGAGGCCGACGGCGACAAATGCCAGCCCGCCGAGCCACACGGCGGCCTCGCCGAAGCCCGGGCCGACCAGCGCCAACGGTGCGTCCTTCCCCGAGAACACGACGACGGCCGACAGCACGATGCCGATCAGGCTCTCGCCGACGATCAGCCCCGAGGCCAGCAGCACGCCCAGCTGCTTGGTCGCCGCGGGCCGGGCCTTCAGCTCGGCGCGCTTGTCGAACCACCAGCCGGCCACCGCGCCGATCACCACCATCAGCGTGGACGAGGTCGGCAGGTAGATGCCCAGGCCCACGGCCAGCGGCGGCAGGTAGGCCGAGCCGCGGGCGCGCAGCACGCGGTCGATGACGATGCAGACCACGCCGATCCCCACGCCGATGCCGATCAGGTTCCACGGCAGGTCGCCGCCGATCACGCCCTGGGCCAGAGCCGAGATCAGCGCGGCCTGCGGCGCGGCCAGCGCGCGGGCGGCGTCGGCACCGGGCGCACCGGCGAAGCCGTAGGCCTTGTTGAGCAGGTCCAGGATCGGCGGGATCACCACCGCGCCGGCCACCACGCCGACGATCAGCGCCACCTGCTGGCGCCACGGCGTGGCGTCCACCAGCTGGCCGGTCTTCAGGTCCTGCAGGTTGTCGTTGGAGATCGTGGCCACGGCGAACACCACCGAGGTCACGAACAGCGCGAAGGCCACCAGCGCCTTCGTCGATTCCGGCGGCAGCAGCGGCTTCACCGCCAGCGCCAGCATCAGCGCCGCGCCGATCACGACCAGGATGCCCACGCCCGACAGCGGGCTGTTGGACGAGCCGATCAGCCCCGCCATGTAGCCGCAGACGGCGGCCACGAAGAAGCTCATCAGCAGCACGTAGACCACACCGCCGGTCACCAGCAGGCCGATCTGGCTGGACAGGCCGGCGCCGTTGCCGAAGTCCGCCAGCAGCCAGCCGATCGGCAGCATGCAGACCAGCGTGATCAGGCCGACGATGCCGATCGGGATGTCCCGCTCGGTGCGCGGCAGCGCGCCGGCCGCGTCGCCCTTGCGGGCGCGCGAGGCGGCCATCGCCGAACGCAGGCCGGTGAACACCGGCTTGGCCAAGGTCAGCAGCGTCCAGATCGCGGCCACGCCGATGGTGCCGGCGCCGATGAAGCGCACCTTGGTCTTCCAGGCGGCCACGGCGATGGCGGCGGTCTCGCCGGTCACGCCGGACGTGAGCGAAGGCACGAAGCCGGCCCAGGCGATCAAGGCGCCCACCAGGATCGCGATGCCTACCCACAGGCCCACCAGGTGGCCCACGGCCAGCAGAGCGAAGCTCAGCGAGACGTTGAAGCCGCTGGCGGGGCCGGTCTTGTCGTCGCCGAAGCGGAAGAACTTCGCCACCTCGCCTGCGAACACCTGGGTGGCGACGATGACCGCGAACACGGCCGAGACGACGCTGCCCCAGACGATGGCCAGCAGGCCCTGTTTCCCGGCGGCCGGATCGTCGCCCTCGGCGCCCACCTTCAGCACCTCGGCGCAGGCCACGCCCTCGGGGTAGGGCAGGTCGGAGTTCGTCACCAGCGCGCGGCGCAGCGGGATCGAATACATCACGCCCAGGATGCCGCCGAGCGCGCAGATCATGAACGAGGTCCAGTACGGGAAGCCCTGCCACCAGCCGATCATGATCAGGCCCGGCAGCACGAAGATGATGGACGACAGCGTGCCGGCGCTGGAGGCGACCGTCTGCACGATGTTGTTCTCCTGGATCGTCGCGCCCTTGAAGCCGCGGAGCACCGCCATCGAGATGACGGCGGCGGGAATCGAGGTGGCGAAGGTCAAGCCGGCCTTCAGTCCGAAATAGACGTTGGCGGCGGTGAAGACGACGGTGATCAGGACGCCCAGGATCAGGCCGCGGACGGTCAGTTCCAGGCGCTGTTCGTCGGCACTTGGCGGAAAAGGTGAGGACATGGAGGCGTTCTTCGGAAAGATGCGATGGCGCGCATCATCCCTGCTTTGCCCGCCCGCCGGGAGAGTGGATGCCCCGAGCCCGGCTCAGGCTCCGGTTCAGCCGCGGGCGCGCAGCCGCATCGTCAACCCGCGCGGCGCCATCGTGAAGGCCAGCAGTTCCTCGGCTTCGGGCTCGCCGTCCGGCGTGTCCACGGCCAGGATGTCGAAGCGCGACAGCAAGGTGGCCATTGCCAGCTTGATCTCCAGCAGCGCCAGGTAGCGGCCGGGGCAGATCCGCGGGCCGGCGCCGAAGGGCATCGCGATGCGCTTGGCGGCCGAGGCGTCGCGACCCAGCCAGCGCTCGGGATCGAAGCGATCCGCTTGGGCGAAGTGCTGCTCGCTGACGCTGTCGCGCCGCAGCAGCGCCAGGATCACCGTGCCGGCCAGCGCCTCGACGCCGTCCACCACCGTGTCGTGGATCGCTTGCAGGCCGATCATCGGCGCCACCGGCTTCAGCCGCATCGTCTCGTGCGCGCAGGCCTCGACGAAATCGAGCGAGCCGAGCTGCTCCTGCGTGATGCCGTCAAGACCTGTCCCCACCGCACCGCGCACCTCGGCCGTGGCCCGCGCCAGCGCTTCCGGGTGGCGCCACAGCAGATGGATCATCCAGGCCAGCGTGTTCGCCGTCGTGTCCTCGCCGGCCAGCAGCATTGTCAGCACGTTGCCGGCCACCAGCTCGTCGTCGATGCCGCTGCCGGGCACGTCGGCCGCGGCGATCATCGCCTCTAGCAGATTGGAGGGCTGCTCGCGCAGGGCCGGGTCGTCGGCCATCCGCTCGCGCGCCCGTGCGATGAAGCCAGCCACGGCCACGCGGATCTCGACGAGGCTGGCCTCCAACTCGCGGTCGCGCGTGCTCTTGAACCAGCGCCAGGTCGGCAGCGGCGCCAGCAGGCGGCGGTACAGCGCGGGGAACAGCTTGTCGAGATGGCGCTGGATCACGTCATCGTCCGACTCCAACGTGTTCACGTCCGCGCCGAAGGCCAGGCCGGCGATCGTGTCCACCGTGTAACGCATCAGGTCGGCCTGCAGGACGATGGGCGTGTCGCCGGACTTTTCCCAACGCGATGCGAGTCGCAGCGCCACCTTGCGCATCGCCGGGAAGTAGTGCCGGACGTGGGCCGGGTCGAAGCCGGCCATCACCATCCGGCGCTGGCGCGCCCAGCTCTCGCCGTTGGCGCCGAACACGCCATTCGGCAGGCCCAGCTCGCGCCAGATGTGCTCCAGCTTCGGCGTGCGGCGGAAGCCCTCGGGGCGGTCACGCAGCGCAACGGCCACCGCCTCATGGTTGCCGATCACCAGCAACGGCGCGCCGCCCAGGCGCAGCGTGTAGCGCGGGCCCAGCTCCTGCGCCCACTGCTCCAGTTGCTGGTGGAAGCGCGCCGGCTCGACCTTCAGCAGGTGGCCGAACACCGGCACGCCGCGCGGCGTCGGCAGGTCGGCCAGCCGGGTCCGCGCGTCCATGGAGTGGTCAGCCTTCCACGCGCATCGAATAGTCGATCGCCCGCACGTCCTTGGTCAGCCGGCCGATCGAGATCCGGTCGACGCCGGTGGCAGCGATCCAGCGCAGCTGTTCGAGCTCGACACCGCCGGACACCTCCAGCAGCGCGCGCCCCTTGGTGACGGCGACGGCCTCCTTCATCATCGCTTCGTCGAAGTTGTCCAGCAGCACGCTGGTGGCGCCGGCACCCAGCGCCTCGTGCAGCTCCGCGATCGACTCGACCTCGACCTGGATGTCCACGCCCGCGCCGAGGGCCTGCGCTGCGCGCAGTGCGGCGCCCACGCCACCGGCCGCAGCGATGTGGTTTTCCTTGATCAGGATGCCGGCATACAGCGCCAGCCGCTGGTTCGCGCCGCCGCCGGTGCGCACCGCGTACTTCTGCGCCAGGCGCAGGCCCGGGATGGTCTTGCGCGTGTCCAGCACCGCGCAGCCGCGCGGATTCGGGCTCGCGCCGGCGATCGCGTCGGCGTGGTGGCGCGTCTGCGTCGCGGTGGCCGAGAGCAGCTGCAGGAAGTTCAGCGCCGGCCGCTCGGCCGACAGCAGCGCGCGGCCATCGGCCTCGATGCGGCAGACGAGGGTGTCGGCGGTCATCAAAGCGCCTTCGTCGTAGAGCCACTCGATGCGAGCCTTCGGGTCCAGCGCGGCGAACACGCCGGCGAACCACTCGCGGCCGCACAGCACGGCGGCCTCGCGCACGCGCACATGGGCCTGCACGCGCCGGTTGGCCGGCACCAGCTGCGCGGTCCAGTCGCAGATGCCGATGTCCTCGGCCAGCGCGTCGCGGATATTGCGGGCGCGCGCTTCGTCCAGCGTTTCGTTGTGGTCGACGGTCATGCTCATTCGGCCGGGCCGATCGTCAGCGTCAGGTTCACCAGGCCTTCGATCTGCCCGGTGATCTCGTCGCCGGGCTTGACCGGGCCGACGCCCTCGGGCGTGCCGGTGTAGATCAGGTCGCCGGGGCCCAGGTGATAGAACTGCGACAGGTTGGCGACGATCTCGGCGTTGCTCCAGATCATGTCGGACAGATCGCCGCGCTGCTTCTCGACACCGTTGACCTGCAGCGTGATGGCGCCCTTGCCCCTGCCGTTCGCCATATTGCCGGCCTGCGCCGCCGGGATCAGGTCGGTGATCACGGCGGACTGCTCGTAGGCCTTGCCCGTGTCCCAGGGCCGGCCGGTGGCCTTGGCGGCGTTCTGCAGGTCGCGCCGGGTCATGTCCAGGCCGGCGGCATAGCCCCAGATGGCTTCGGCGGCCTGCTCGGGTGTGGCGCGGAACAGAGGCGCGCCGAGTGCCAGCACCAGCTCCATCTCGTAGTGCAGGTTCTGCGTCATCGGCGGATACGCGATCGTGGCGCCGGATTCGACCAGCGCATTGGCCGGCTTGCTGAAGTAGAACGGCGGCTCGCGATCGGGGTCGCTGCCCATCTCGCGCGCATGGGCCGCATAGTTGCGGCCGACGCAGAAGATGCGGGAGACGGCGTAGCGCGCGCTGCTGCCGCGCACCGGCACGCTGGGCTGTTCGGGGGCGGGGAAAATGTAGGTGCTGCTCATGGGGCTGAAGCATACGCTTTGCGTCCCGGCGAGGATCGTTTAGGGTTGCGCCCATGCGAGAGAGAACGAGTTGGGGTGGGGCGCTGCTGATGGCGCTGATATTGGCGCTGACCTTGGCAGGCTGCGCCAGCCGTCGAGGCGCCGCCAATCGCGACGGCCCGGAGGCGGTGATCCCGCCCGACCTGCAGAAAGTGCCCGATGCCGCGCCGCACGTCGAGCGCATCCGTGCCGGCGGGCCGAACAAGCCCTATGACGTCGATGGCCAGCGTTATGAGCCGATGACCGAGGACAAGCCGCTGGTCGAGCGCGGCCTGGCCTCCTGGTACGGCAAGAAGTTCCACGGCCGGCCGACCTCCAGCGGCGAGGTCTACAACATGTATGCGATGACGGCGGCCCACGCAACGATGCCGATCCCGAGCTATGCCCGTGTGCGCAATCCGGCCAACGGTCGCGAGGTGATCGTGCGGATCAACGACCGCGGGCCCTTCCACAAGGGCCGCATCATCGACCTCAGCTACACCGCCGCGCTGAAGCTGGACGTGCTGCGCGGCGTCTCGCCGGTGGAAGTGGAACGCATCACCTACGAGGACATCCGCACCGGCGCCTGGATGCGCGGGCGCAAGGGCACCGACGATCCGCCGCCGGTGTACGCCGCGGCCGAGCCCGTCGGCGCACCGCAGCGCGAGACCACGACGGACCTGCGGCCGGCCGAGGACACGTCGCCTGCACCGGTCTTGCCGACCGTGCCCGCCACGGCTGCCGCGCAGCCGGTGCCCGCACCGGCCGTGGTGCCGCCGGCCGCGGCACCGGGCTTCTGGGTGCAGCTCGGCGCCTTCGCCAAGCTCGACGGCGCCGAGGCTTACCGCGAGAAGCTCGTCCGCGATCTGGACTGGCTCGCGCCGCTGCTGGCCATCTTCAAGGACCGCGGCCTGAACCGCCTGCAGGCGGGACCCTACGCGAGCCGCGCCGACGCCCAGGCCGCCGCCGACCGCGTGCGCCGCGTGATGGCGCAGGCGGCCGTGGTGGTCGAACGGAAATAGGGTCCGGCGAGGTCAACGCCCGCCGGTCACGTCGATCGTGACGCCGACGCTGTAGCTCGACGCCTCCGACAGCAGCCAGAGGACCGCCTGCGCCACCTCGTCCGCCCGGCCCATGCGCCCGAGCGGGATCGCCGCGACGGCGGCGCCGATCACGTCGGGCAGGGCGGTGGTGGCGTGGATCTCGGTATCGATGATGCCGGGCCGCACGGCGTTGACGCGGATGCCCTCGGCGATCAGCTCCTTGGCCAGGCCGGCGGTCAGACTGTCGACGGCGCCCTTGCTGGCGGCGTAGTCCACGTACTGGTTCGGGCCGCCCAGCTGGGCCGAGCGCGAGGACAGGTTGACGACCGCGCCGCCGCTGCCGCCATGGCGCGTGCTCATGCGCTTCGTGGCCTCGCGCGTGCACAGCAGCGTGCCGATCACGTTGACATCGAGCACGCGGCGCCAGCGCTCCACCGTCATCTCTTCCAGCCGTGCGCCGCGCGCGACGATGCCGGCGTTGTTGACCAACGCATCGAGCCGGCCGAACTCGGCGTCCACGCGCGCGAACATCGCCTGGACCTGGGCCTCGTTGGCCACGTCTGCCTGCAGCAGCAGCGCGCGGCGGCCGCAGGCGCGGATGCGTTCGGCCACGGCGTTCGCCGCCATCGCGTCCTGCGCATAGTTCAGGGCGACGTCCCATCCGGCCTCGGCGCAAGCCTGGGCGATGGCGGCGCCGATGCCGCGGCTGGCGCCGGTCACGAGCACGGTCTTCATTTTCATCGTGCGGCCATTGTGCCGGCGCGGCAGCATCGGTGATGATGCCAGGCATCGTTCCTGCCCCACCGCCCCGATGGACCTGCTGGACGCTCCCACACTGCTGTTGGTCAACGCGGTCTTCAACGGCTTCGCGGCGGCCGGCTGGGCGCTGCTGGCCGGCGTGTTCCGCATGGCACCGCGGGCGAGCTGGCTGATGGTGGGCGCACACCTGTCGCGGATCGCGCAGACGACCGATATCGGGCTCACCGAGGGCTGGCCGCCGCTCGCGGTGGTCGCATTCGAAGAATCGTGCGCGCTCGCCGCGGTGTGCCTGCTGGCGCTGGCCTTGCGGCGGATGCTGAGGCTGGGCCGCGGACGCCGTCACATCGCGCTGATCACCGGCCTGGGCTTGCTGGGCATCGGTCTGCTGTTCGCGCTGCAGCAGCGGGCCGGCATCCCGCGGGTCGCCGCCGCGGCGGTCACCTTGCTCGCGCTGGGCGCGGCGCGCGACGTGATCAGCGGCGCGGGGCCGGGTCTTGCGCGCTGGATCGTGTCGCTGCTGGTGCTGCCCTACCTCGTGCTGGCGGGCCTCGGCGCGGTGCGCGTCGCGATGCCGGCACGGGAGGGCGCGATCGGTGCCGGCGTCGGCGCAGGGGTGGGTGCGCTGTGGCTGCTGCTGACGATGGCGATTTCGGTCAGTCTGATGGCGCTGCTGGTGTGGCGGCTGGTCGGCCGCGTCGAGCACCTGACGCGGCGCGACCCGATGACGGACACCCTGAATCGTCGTGCCATCGCCGACGAGGTGCAACTGCTGCAGGCGCGGCGCGAGCGCGGCCACGCCTTTGCGCTGGTGCTGCTGGACATCGACCACTTCAAGCGCATCAACGACGAACTGGGCCACGCGGCAGGCGATGCCGCGCTGCTGCACGTCGTGGGTATCGTGCGCGGCTGCCTGCGCGAGGGCGACCGTCTCGGGCGGCTCGGCGGCGAGGAGTTCTGCGCGCTGCTGCCGTACACGACGGCCGAGGCCGCGGCAGTGGTGGCCGAACGCATCCGCGCGGCGCTGCAGGCGCAGCCGCTGGTCTGGCGCGGGCATCGCGTTGTGCTGACGGCCAGCTTCGGCGTCGCGGGCGGCCGCGCCAACGACGCGGCTGGCGAGGCCTCGCTGGCGCGCGCGGACGAGCAGGTCTATCGCGCCAAGGGCGAGGGGCGCAACCGCGTCTGCGTGGCGCCGACGGAGGCGTTCGGATGAGCGCAGCCTTGTCCGAGGCCTTCCTGCTGGCAGATCCGTTGACTTTGCTGATGGCCATCGTGCTGATGCTGCTGGCGGCCAGCGTGGTCTGGTGGTCGATGGCGGCGGGCACCACGGTGGCGCCGCGGGCCTCGATGTGCCTGGCCGTGGCGAACGCGTTGCTGGCCGGCGGTCTGGGCACCGATGCACTGCGCGGCATCGCGCCGGACTTCGTCGGCTACTGGGGTTCCGACCTGCTGGCCATCGGAGCCTTCGCGGCGCTGCGCGCCGGCGTGCCGGCCATCGTCGGCGAGCCGCTGGCCTGGCGTTCCGCGCTGGCGGTCTGGCTGCCGGCGGTGGCGCTGCTCGCCCTGCTGCCCTATGAGGGCGACATGCACTGGCCGGTGCGTGTCGTGCACCTGGCGATGGGCGCGCTCGTGGCGATGAGCTGCATCGACGCCTGGCGGCAGTTGCGCCGGCATGTGAGGCCCGCGTTGAGCGCGCTGCTGATCACGCCGCTGTTCGCGGTGTTCCTGTTGCTGGCGACGCGGCTGATCGAATCGTTCTGGCAGCCGGCGCAGACGGGGGATGTGCGTCAGCTCAACGAGTTCAACGTCATCTGGCTGTGGATGACGCTGCTGATCAGCCTGGTGCTGAACGCGACGATGGCCTGCCTGATCGTGATGCGGCTGGTGCTCAGCATCCACCGGCTGACCCGGCGCGACCCGCTGACCGACGTCTACAACCGCCGCGCGCTGAGCGAGGCGATCGCCACCGAGCACGCACAGCTGCAGCGCGGCCGGCCCTATGCGCTGGTGATGATCGACATGGACCGCTTCAAGCAGCTCAACGACACGCTGGGCCATGCGGCCGGCGATGCGGCGCTGTGCCGGCTGATCGAGGCGCTCAAGCCCTGCGTGCGGGATGTCGACCGGCTCGGACGGCTCGGCGGCGAGGAGTTCTGCGCGCTGCTGCCGCTGACCGACGTGGTCGGCGGGCTGCTGGTGGCCGAGCGGATGCGCGCGAACCTGGAGGAAAGCGTTTTCGTGTGGCAGGGGCACCCCTGGCCGCTGACGGCCAGCTTCGGCATCGCCGAGGCGCGATCGGACGATGCGAGCGCCGATGCGGTGCTGGGCCGCGCGGACCGGGCGATGTATCGCGCCAAGGCCCAGGGCCGTAACGTCGTCCAGGCGGATGATTGAGCCCCCGGTCCAGCGAGTACGCTGGCCCACCCCCCGAGGGGGCGGCGATGCCTGGGGCATCGAGCCCCAGGCTCATCGCCAAGTGGGCCGGCTTGGGGCGGCCCGGCGCTCGGCCCAAATACCTCAGGCGAGCGCGACGCGGTTGCGACCGAGATGTTTCGCGCGATACATCGCGCTCTCGGCGCGGGTCACCAGCAGGTCGGTGGCATAGGGCGGCGCGTTGGCCAGGCCAATGCTCAAGGTGACGTCCAGCCCCGGCGACAGCGCGCGCCAGTCGTAGGCCTCGACCGCCTGGCGCAGCCGCTCGCAGACCTCGAAGGCGCGGTCGGGGATGGTGTCCGGCAGCACGACGAGGATCTCCTCGCCGCTCCAGCGCAGCAGCAGGTCGCGGCCGCGGGTGTTGTCGCGCAGCATCTGCGCCAGTGCCTGCAGCACGCGGTCCCCGACGGCGGTACCGTGCTCGTCGTTGATCGCGCGGAAGCGGTCGACGTCGATCAGCGCCACCGTCAGCGGCGTCTCGCCGCGCTCGGCGGAGCGCATCAGCGCCGGCATCCTCGATTCCATGCAGCGGCGATTGCCCAGGCCGGTCAGCGGATCGCGCAGCATCTCGTCGTCGGTGTCCAGCGCCGGTCGGCGCCGGTCGTCGGCACTGCTGAAGCTCTGCTCGGCCTCGAGGCGGCTGACGAAGAAGCGCGCCTGCGCCATCAGCTGCGCGACGCCGCGCCGGTGTTCGAGCACCTGCACCTGCTCCAGGTGCTGCAGCGCCTCGTCGGTGCGGCCCAGCGCCTTGTGGGCACGATAGGCGGCGTGCTGCAGTCGCATCGAGGTAGTGCCGCCGAGGTCGCGGCCCTGCGTCTCGACGAGCAGGGCCTGCAGATCGACCAGAGCCTCCGCCATATGGCCCCGTTTCATCGCCAGCTCCGCCAGCGAGCAGCGCACCCGCCAGCTCAGCGCGATGTAGCCGCACCGGCGGTCCAGCTCCAGTGCCGAGAGCAGCAGGTCCTCGGCCTCGTCGAGCCGGCCCAGGTGCATCAGCACTTCGCCGCGGTTGCCGTCGGTCAGCGCCAGCGCGTAGGGCTCGTCCTGCGCCAGCGCGTGCGGGCGGGCGCGCTGGGCGTGGTCCAGCGCGCGGTGCAGCGCCTCCATGCATTCGCGCTCGTGGCCGCTGTGGTTCAGCAGGTGGTAGGTGCCCAGCGCCACGGTGGCGAGGTTGTTGTGCGCCACCATGTTCTCGTAGTCGGTGGCGAGGTCGCCGAGCAGCGCGGTGGCCTCGTTCATCAGGCGCTCGGCCTGCCAGGGGTCGCCCATGCGCTCGAAGCAGGCGCCGACCGCGTTCAGCGCCACGCTGACGAGGCGCGTGTCGCCGAGCTCCCGCGCGGCGGCCATGTTCTCGTTGGCGCAGGCCAGCGCGGTTTCGAAGTCGCCCAGCTCGGCGGCGCCCAGCGCCATCGTCCGCAGCAGCGCACACAGCGGCGGGCTGGTGCCCTGGGCGCGCTGCAGCGGCAGCAGTTGCTGGCCGACGGCCAGCATCTCGGTCAGCTCGCCGCGGCGCAGGTGGAAGCGGGCCAGCAGGCGGCCGGCCTCGAGCTGCTCTTCGACATAACCCTGATCCACAGCGGCGTCCCAGGCCCGCCGCGCCATGGCCAGGCCCTGGGAAAGATCGCCGCTGGAATGGGCCTGGGCGTCCTGCAGCCATCCGGCGATCGGATTCCCGTGCTGCGGCCCTGTGCTCGTGTCGTGCATCGTTGCGGCGCCCTCTGGATGAAGCGCCAATCTAGCCGATCACGCTAGGGGAAGCGAGCCCTCGAAATGAAGGGTCGGGTGTTCATTTGCTCGTCGGCATGGCGAATTCGGCGCCCTTGGCCACGCTGGCCGGCCAGCGCTGCATCACGCTCTTCTGCTTGGTGTAGAAGCGCACGCCTTCCTCGCCATAGGCATGCATGTCGCCGAACAGGCTGCGCTTCCAGCCGCCGAAGCCGTGCCAGGCCATCGGCACCGGGATCGGCACATTGATGCCGACCATGCCGACCTGGATGCGGCGGGCGAACTCGCGGGCGACGTTGCCGTCGCTGGTGTAGCAGGCGACGCCGTTGCCGTACTCGTGATCGTTGACCAGCTTGACCGCCTCGGCGAAGTCGTGCGCGCGCACGCAGGCGAGTACCGGGCCGAAGATCTCCTCCTTGTAGATGCGCATCTGCGGCGTCACGTGGTCGAACAGCGTGCCGCCGGTGAAGAAGCCGGCCTCATGGCCCGCGACCTTGTGGCCGCGGCCATCGACGACCAGCTTCGCGCCTTCCTCGACGCCGATGCCGATGTAGTTCTCGATGCGGTCGCGCGCCTCGCGGGTGACGATCGGGCCCATCTCGGCGTCGGCTTCCATGCCGTTGCTGATCTTCAGCTGTTTGGCGCGCTCGGCCAGCTTGGGGATGATCTTGTCGGCCACGTCGCCGACCAGCACCGCCACCGAGATCGCCATGCAGCGTTCGCCGGCCGAGCCGTAGGCGGCGCCGATCAGCGCGTCGACGGTCTGGTCGATGTTGGCGTCCGGCATCACGACCATGTGGTTCTTCGCGCCGCCCAGCGCCTGGACGCGCTTGCCGTTGCGGGCGCCGGTCTCGTAGATGTACTGCGCGACCGGTGTC
>Ga0247779_1000206_pt1 | contig 44395 bp, 51 predicted proteins | sample UWRJL221509R5_FD_179925 | JGI IMG/M metagenome (GOLD analysis project Ga0247779, IMG submission 179925) | Plant litter microbial communities from Arlington Agricultural Research Station in Wisconsin, United States - UWRJ-L221-509R-5 | ecosystem: Environmental > Terrestrial > Plant litter >...
CAGAACTAAGTCGTTTCGCCACCAGAGGTTGATGACTACTCTGTATACTAGTCTAGTAATCAGGTTCTGAAAAAACGTTGACTTTCGGTTCTTCATGAACTCCTTTAGATCTGGCACCGTGACGATAGATTCGAAACTCACGTCTCGAGTATAATTCACTAGAGGATCATCCTGGAATGCCTCTTCCCAAGTAGATCCTGCATTCCAGACTTCAGCTATTCACCAGTAAATAACCTATGGGAAGGTGAAACTTAGTAAAACTCACACAATTTCAAGTAGTGCGGTTCGGAAGATGGAGTGCCTTCGCTGATTGAAGACATGATGATGGGCAGTCTGATTTAAGACGACGACTGCCGTAATGTATGCAGGATGAATCCGCGGATCTGATTGTTAGTAAATTTCCACAGAAAGACGGCTGAATATGATATTCATGCTTTCAAAGTTATTCGCAACGCAAGTAATAATGAGGGTTTCGGGCAAAAAACATCGGGTTTTGTATACGTTGCAAGGGTGAAATAATTACGGAACAAGTTTAGTTAGAGAATTGGCAGAAGATTGATCCTCACGTGATTATATGCTTCTAGAGTCTAAAATAAATTAAAAAAAGGAAGCTAAAGACAATCACCTACTTGCATCCACCACGCTCTTTTATAGTCCAACCCGCCTTGTAACTCCTCTCACTCAAACCACCATGCGTTCCGTAGCCGCTCTTTTTACCCTCGTCGCCTCTGCCGTCGCTTACCAGGTAATTGTACCTAATGGCTCCCAAGGATGGACCAACCAGGGTGCTCAACCGTATGTCCCCCTTCTTATCCTCTGTTTTGTTCTTTTCTCATGAACAAACCAGCCTTTCCTGGGAGATGGTCAGCACTGACAGACAAAACTTCACTGCTATCCTCATCAACCAGGTTTGTATTCATGAATGAACACCATATTATACTGCTGGCTGATGGACGATTCATATGTAGTCGGTACAAGGTTTCGACTCCCAGGTATTGAAGGCTTTGATCAATGGCTCTCTCGGTCAGACCACAGTCAACCCACCCAGCGGTGGATGGCCTGTTGGGCAACATTTCCGTGTCAATCTCGTTCAGGACGCCAATAACCTCAACACCATCTTGGCTCAGTCCCCTGAATTTACTATCAAGGATGCCGCGGTCTCCAACCAGACGTATGTATATTCTCCGCGCTTTTACAAGTCATACTCATCTCTTCAATTTCATCAGTTCTTCCACCATTGCTTTGAATACCAACACCAACACTGTCCCTGCAACCACCCCCACCGGCGATGCTGGAAGCAACTCTGCTGGCACAGGCACAACTGACCCTATTACAATTCCCACCGGTGCTGCCATGTCTGACTTCGGGGTTCCCACAGGGCTTCTGGCATTCCTTTCATTGATGGGCATCATCCTTGCCTAATTGATATGAAACGGGAAAAAATTATACCTTTGTCTTCTTTGAAGACGTCCTCTCGTTTATACTTCATGTGGTTACTACTTTTCGAGCGTTATGGGTTTGAACTAGACAATATTACTTACTATTTTCTTGTTAACAAACATCACTACACAGTTCTATGACCGGCTTTCTACATGTATCGTCGCAAGGAAGTCTTTGTCAAATAGTGGTACATACTGTAATAGCAAGGTTTCCCAGAAGTCCGTGTAATCATGTACTATTTGTTGTCTTCCTAATTGAAATGTCTGCCAACAGCGCCCCACCATGCCAGACCCGCTGTACCCCCTGCAAGAATCGCAATAGGTGGTAGAACTGAAAACCATTCTACTGCGGTAAAGGTTGTTGCGGCTACTACTAGCCACCATGGCTCCTGCCCCAAACTAATTCCTTTACTCGACTCTGGCGTAAGATAACCGATTTCCCATAATCGATAAACCGCGGTGAAGATAAAACCAACAGCTGTGGCGTTTAGACCCCGCAAGATACTTGCCACTTCTCTGCGTTTCCTAATAGATTGCCATATACTTTGGAAACCAACAGAAAGCCAGAGACCGGGAGTAAAAATACCCACGAATGCAAGTATGGCGCCAATTACCGTTGGTATCGGCTTATTTGAAGCTGGACCTGCAGCTGTTAATGCACCGAGATAAACCGCAAAGTTAAAGTTAGGTCCAGGCATGGCCTGCGTAACAGCCAGACCCAGCAGGAAATCACGAGGCGAAACCCATCCAGGATCCACTACGTAGTCACGTAGTAAAGGAATAACGACTGGTCCTCCCCCAAAGATGATTGTTCCTGCCAAGAACATATTATTGAACAACGACAGTAGGATAGGTGCGTGATGAAGTGCGCTCCTTAACGATATAAACACTGCAAAAAGCGCGAAGAAGAGAGCGATCAACGATAGACCCATCTTGACTGGAATACGGTACGTGAGAGCTTCGATTCGTGATGTACGTATTGAAGAAGAGGAGTGGACGGATGTTTGATTAGGTGGTAGTACTGACGGAGGAGCAGACGCCCCATGCCTCTGGTGGGATCCTCCGAGGTCTGCGCTGCGTGCCTCTTCGTTGATGGGGTCCATTGGTATGTCTTCCTCTTCAAGACCCGTCTCTGGTTCAGGAGGGTTGGACAAGCGCCTTCTGAAGAGCTTCCTCTGTCTCCATTTCATCAAGTAAGACTGTCCGAAGCAATCCCATGAAACAGTGGCAAAGCCTCCTAGGATTAAGAGTACAGGGAAATACCACAGAGCATTGTAGCACATTCCTGCACAGCCGCCGACCGCGACGAGAATTCTGGTCAAGGGGTCCGTAATGGCTTTCCTGGCAAGTTGAATGGCAGAGAGTGCAATGATGCCGACTATTGCTGCGTTCAGACCGGATAGAAAAGCGTATGCTGGTCCTGGAAGCGTGTCATTTATACGCTGTACACCGAGCGAGAGTCCGTACATTGCGACAGCACCTGGAAAGGACCAAAGGAAAAAGGCAAATATCGCAGGAATGATTCCAGCATGTATTTGTGTAATGTTGAAGAGCATTTTCGTAGAAGCAGGTCCGGGAAGAGCCTGAGATATTGCAAACAGCTCTTGATACTGATACAAGATAAGAAACAATAGGTGAAGAGATAGATGCAAAAGAAAGGTCGCACCGTTTGGTCGTCTACCCATGGACTTTTTCCCATTCCATCCACGAATCTTCGATAGAAAATCTGGAAGTGAACAGGAGGCCCTCCAAAGGCTGTGATACCTAGGTCGTATGTCCTCAGAAAAACGTCGGACAACCGCGCTGCAAGCTTTGGCTTGTTTTCACCACGAAGTGTTACATTAGAATGCTCTTTGTTGGGGCGTAGTCGACGAAAGACTGAGCGCAGTAGGATGTCAAAGGACGAAAGCATATTGTCAAGTTGAAAGGATGGGAGTTACACCCCTGTGCCTGATATATACAGTATCGCTACGAGCCATAAGTCGAAAATCTGGGACCGAATGAGGTGATACACGTGTGTTGTCCGAATAGTAAGCTGAAGACCCACGAAAAGGGAAAAAAAGAAAAGATGATGATCGTTAATAATAAAAGAAAGCCACCTCGATATCACGCGTTCTAGCCATCAGGATCGGGATACCGCTAAGTACGTGGATCCGGGGCCAACTCAAGGAGTCTCATTTGCACAACTCTGATAAAGGAACTACCTCGCGAACACCGCAACTATCAGGACCAACTACTACAAATGGCTGGAACCAATTCATATGAGCATCTCTTACCTCCCAGCTGGAAGCAACAGATAGCTACCTGGCTGACAGAGGACACCCCCTCTTTCGATTACGGAGGATATGTGGTGGGGGAAGTTTTGCGCGAAGCCCATCTTTTCGGAAAGGGCTCTCAGGTCGCTGTGCTCGCTGGATCACCATTCGTGACTGAAATTTTCGAGCAACTTGGCTGCCAGTTAGTTTATTCATTTCATCAAGCGGTTACTTATCTTATCACGCTTGTGTCAGGGTAGAATGGCATATGAAAGAAGGCGATACATTTGAACCCGTAAAGCACGTCGCTACTGTGAAGGGAAAGGCCAGGTTTTTGTTGTTGGGGGAGCGAATAGCTCTTAATCTTTTGGCCCGGTGTAGCGGAATTGCTACCAAGTGAGTGGTTGTTTTTCATGTAAAAAAAGAACCTTTTAACTGATGGCTGTTTCAAGGTCAAAAAGGATCAAGAATCTAGCCAGAGGTTACGGTTTCAAGGGCATTGTCGCAGGCACCCGTAAGACAACCCCAGGTACTTGGACATCTCCCTGCGTTTCTGGAAATCTCTCAATGTGATTCTAGGATTTAGATTGGTGGAGAAATATGGAATGATCGTAGGGGGTATTGATCCTCATCGTCATGATCTTTCTAGCATGATCATGTTGAAAGATAACCATATCTGGTCTTCTGGTGCGTAATTTTCAATATTATTAGGTGCTCTATTCATCCAAGGGTGTGCCAGGTTCAATCACTGCGGCTATTAAGCAAGCACGCGAGGTTGGGGGTTTCTCGCTGCTGCTAGACGTAGAAGTTGGCTCCGAGGCGGAGGCGGATGAAGCCATCGATGCTGGCGCGGACATCATCATGCTAGATAACATAGAAGGTGATGAATTGGTCAGCGTTGCAAGGAGGCTGAAGGAAAAGTGGGCAGGACAGAGAAAATTCTTGTTTGAGACAAGTGGGAATATAACGGAGTCCAACTTACAAGAGAGAGCTATCAATGGTAAGATTCACCTTCAGAGATTGTAACGTCCTGCTGACTGGCCTTTGCTTAGAAATTGACATCCTTAGCACGAGCGTCGTACATCAGTCTGTGCAGCACATCGACTTCAGCCTTAAGATTCAGAAACCTAAAGCATAAAATTCCAATATACAATATGCCCATTCCCGGCTTTATGGTATCCTATTAGATGTCGACTTTCAGTTTTCGAGGTTGAAGAGCTTAATAGCGTTACCGCCTCGCACTCCATCCTTATCTTCTTGAGTCCATCCTTGTACGTCGTTGATCGCTTCAAGGTTTTCAGTGACGCTTCTCCATTTCTCCGAAGAAGAAAGTGGAGGGAAAAATGGATGATCAGTCCCGAAAAGCATCCTTGTACTGCCAAAGCTTCTGTTGGGCGGGCTCTTGAGAAACGGAACAGATGCAAAGTTTTCAGCCCGTGATATGACATCGCTGGTGAACCCTAATTCTTCTGGACCATAGGCGACTGCGTCAAGATACAGTTTACCTAAGTAGTATCTTGCGTCATGCTTAAGTCTAGATGCCACCACAGGGTCATGGTCTATACAAGATGCAAGTCGAGATGATAATGCTGGGAGGGCACCTCCAGAATGCGCCAGGAGTAAACGGAGATTGGGAAACTTGTCAAACACTCCGGATAGAATCAGACGAGTCGCGGCCTGTAAAGGACAGATGTTAAGCACGCGTCAACGACTTGATTCAATCTATCACTCACAGTTGTTGTTTCAAAAGGGAAACCAAGTGCAAGAGGCAGAACATGGCCGTTGTCCTTGTCACCCCACGCGTTTCCATCAACGCCATAGTGGGGATGTAAGAATACCACTAATCCGGCTTTCTCGATAGCAGCCCACACAGGGTCAAGCGCTTCGTCATCGAGCCCTTTCCCGACTCCTCTAGTTCCCATAATCAAACCACGCAAATGGGGAAGGTTACCGATTTGGTGCACAATTTCGACCAGAGCAGATGTTGTTATCTCTGGAACTAGAGGTAGGAGACCAAAACCGTATAACCTTTTGATCTTGTCTGTTATTGTTGGGGATGTTGCACAGTATTGCTCGAGATCATTGTTCAATTCCGAAGCGAGTGTATGAGCCTGTGGACCTGGAAGGAAATCCAGCCATGGGTTGGCTGTGCTAAGAAGGTTCTATCATGATAATCCGAACAAGAAACAGTACCGCGCCATGGACATACCTGACAACCGAAACATCTATGCCATGTTTATCCATGAAGTTCAACTTTTCTACAATGATAGAAAAATAAATATGAATAGTGCTTATAATGATAGTAAATGCTGATACCTTCTCTGTCCCAGTACTGTGGTCCAACTGGCCGCCCTCCACTTGGTTCGTGGTCCAAAATTAGCAGACGATCCTCGGATACTCCCTCAGCATTCTTGTTCGTTCGGATCAGAGGTACAGAGGTACGCGTTCGTAGCAGCGAAGCATATCGTGGAAGATATACGTGCGTATGGATATCTACGAGGAGCTTTCCAGCGACTGACATGGAGCTCGGAAACGTGGTGAACGACAGAACGTGAGCGTTATCGCCCACTCCTGAATAACAAGTCCGATTGCCAAGCAAGAACAAACTCGAGCACATGCAGATCATTCGGCAAAAGCCGATCAGTGTCATGTTTGTAGCTCTACGTACATACCCCATTCATCACACAGACTCCTCTGAGCAAACACATGTCCGAGTCTACCACGAGTCTCATGCGATCTTTTAAAGATGAGGTATTCACATTTTGGACGGCCTTATTAGACACTCCAAAAAAGTTATAACTTCTTTTGACGTGACAGCTGAACGATTTGGCCGATACACTCGCCGAAAGCCAGGCTCGCCTGCAGCAACTGGCTGATCGTTTGGAGGAAACGGAGACGGAAAACACAACTAATCGCATCGAGGAACTGGAGAAAAAACTCAATGAAGCTATTGTTAGTGCTAAATGGCTTCGATCCCACAACTTGGAGCTCGAAAATGAGGTTGCAAAACATGAACCTGAGCTTGACAATGCTCTTGCTGCAAAAGAAAACGCTTTAAGAAAGTTGAAGCATGCACGGAAAGTGATAAAAGACTTGCTTCAAGAAAGAGTGAGACTTGAGCCGCTGGTGAGTTCTACGTGTATAACTAATTTCTATCTCAGGGCGACATCATGGCAAGTCCGTTGTGTCATCGGGAAGGTAATCTAACGCAGGAAGATATCGAGCGTGCTCTATATGATGATCCAATTCATGATAATGATTTCTCCTCGTCTTCCACTTCAATGAACAGTAGATCACCGAATAGTGATAGAACAATTCGTTTGGCGAAAAGTTCGCAAGTTCCATCCCGCGTGGGCAGTCCAGCGGCTAGCATTGTGCGATCAGCCAGGTCTCCTGCTTTTAGTAGCCCTAAGATGACAAGCACATCCTCAACAGTGTCATCCTACCGGTCTGCAGAATCATCAAGTCGCTCTCCTTTGCAGAGCAATCACAGCCCCGCAAGCAGTAGGAGCTCCCCAGATCAGATGCACATCAACTTCAAGAAACCGCCGGGAACCTCATTCTACCATCGAGGTCCCTTTCCATTGGTTGAACTCAAGGCCTCACTGAACTTGAACGATCACAATGTAAGAAAAAGATTGTCATACATTTGGTATCGTTAACACAGTTTTCAATTCCCGTCTTAGATGAAGTCACTTCATGAGTATGTTTGCACACGCTCTGCTGTTTTCCTTACTGATGCTTGTTACTTCAATAAAGCATGATGGAATCCCCCGAACCCGGGATGCGGTTGCATATGGCACGGTTCGAGAATATGAAAGAAAACGTTATATTTATCCACGACGCCATATTTGTCGACACACGCCGAAGTCAAAAAAGCTACCTGCTAGATTATGGAAGGGTGCAAACAAACCAGAGAATAGAACAATATATTTCGCAGTACATCGCACACGATCGAGTCTTTCATGTGTTCACGTATCCTGAGAAACTGGTTCGTCTTCAAGTTTTATTGCATGTGCGTTTGATGCGCTCATGGTTTTCTCATTCAGGGTGAGTGGTTCTACATCGGCGCGCATCAATTGCGTGTAGTCGTATTGCAAGAAAGATTTTGGCCGCTTGATGAAAAGGTAGGTGTATTCGTTGGGAATTCAATAAAGTCTATTGAAGCATGAACGACACAGAGCAAGAGTAAAATGTTGACGAAGCTCTACAAACGAAGCAAAAAGCAGACTAGCCAGACTGAGATTGCACGCTTACTTGACAGTGGAGAGTTGCAGCAGTTTTGTGTTGAAATGATGGGAATCAAGGACCAGACCTCAGATGAATTTGCTACAAGCAAGCTAGGCCCCCGACGTTCGTCAGGACAATTCGGAGACATCAGACACGAGAGAAGGGCCGAAGGGGTCAAGGAGTGATGAAAGTGGATATTTGAATGATGAAAGATGGTCACGCAGGATTTCATTTTTATTGTCATGGCTACACGGGGAGGCGGAGGTATAACGTATTTTATTTATTATTTCCGCTCTAAAAATAATATCAGTTTCGCACTCTGAAGCAGTCCCCGTTCATTCTTCTCCTTTGTCCTTTTCATTGTTTGTCCTTCATTGCAGGTATTTCAGCGAAAGTCGACAAAGGACGATTCATGGATGCATCAGCTCGCAGGTCGTCCAGTCGCATTCCTTCATTCGTTGCGCTTACCGTTCTTGCTTGTATTTCTTTCTTCGCCTTCACTTCAGTAACTTCCAAAAACAGATCCTTTATTCGCCATGAGAGACGCAGCATCGAGATTACTGGCGATAATGCCCCTCCTCTATCGCCAAATATCTCAAATTCTACCGTTTCGTCCGTAGGACCGTCTCCTGGCATTATCAGCAATTCTGCCGTTTTATCATCTTCATCTTCGTCTTTATTGTCTTCTTCGTCTTCGACTACTACTTCACTGCTACCATCATCATCTACGACGAGGTTAACGACAAGTAGCCGCACTTCCTTTGTCCCATTGGTCACCTCGACACCACAGTCCCAGTCCTCCAGCTCGAAACCGAGCGTTGTATTAACTCCATCTTCCTCTCAGAGCGCACAATCATCGTAAGTCAATATTATCTTCAGCCTAGTATACTTTATTTTTGATTTTTTTCCCTTAGATCACGTACAACCATTAGTCCGCTGCAGTTAATCACAAAGGTGTCAACATCTAGCCTTACTACATCAGTAGACCCTCTGAATGGAATCCCATCGACGACGTTCTTGGGTAACTTTTCTCCTACGGTATCGACCTCTGTCGAAGTGCCTGCGTCTCCAACAATCTCTATTCAAGGGTCTGCTGTAGCAAATCTGTCAACGTATGCTTGTAGAATTTCTCTTCAGAAGGAGCCTGATCTATAATCCCCTTTCCAGAAGCTTTTGGCAAAAGAAGGGAGCCGTAGCAGCAGTCTTCGTGATCGTCTCCCTTGTCATTGTGGCTGTGATCGCCGTTTTGGTTTTCTTCTTCCTCAAGAGACGGAGTGTACGGAGGCGGGAGCTCATGAACGACGACATGTTTGAGCAATTCTCTGAACAAGATCATCGTAGCTCCTCGCCTGGGCCTAGCATCGGCGGCACCCCCATGGACCCATTCGCCTCAACCGAAATGGTCTATGATACTAGTAGGACCCAGCCAATCCACAGCTATATTCCGCCATCACAAACACAGCATCATTTACTATCAGTTCCCTCTTATCCCGTGCAACACCCTGACTACTATGGTAATCAACCTACATCCCAACAGCTCACTCAATCTCGATTGGACCGTACTCCGCGACAACTCGTAGGAACCTCATCTCCGGCATTGCGAACCCCCGGAGCTCGAGGCTCATATCAACAATCCCTTGACTCTTTCTATGGCGTTGCTGGCCAATGATAACTTGTACGCAGACACTGAGTGGTAAGTTATTCCGCAGTAAGATTACTTCCCCCTCTGCTCACTTTTCAAGTTCCTCCTTGCAGTCTATTCCAGACATTTTTATGACATTATTTATTCTTAGCTACACTGCGTGTATTTGTGTATATGCATACTGCGAAATTCTGACTGTGTGTACAATCAAATCGAAATACTTCTTTTTACACCTCTCGTAGATGAACGCGAGGTACGGTTCTCTACTCTTAATAGGTTCAGTAATTATAGTTTGAATGATTATCTTTGGTAGCCTACATGTATCTTCTGTCTTGTCAAAATATTGTACCTTTTGATAGATGATCTGTAGTAATAGATGTGTTTCCTACTCACGGCACATGTAACCTCAGAAAATACACGGGAATAAAGAGCGGTTGGCATTGGCAAAAATGGGGTAATTGTGATCTAAATAAAGCACGGTACATACCGGCCCGGTGTTAACCAATCTACCCCGGATCATGGGGAACACATTCAAGAACGCGCGCTTTGCTTTCTCTCTTTTACACTGCTTAGTATGATGATGTTTTCGCGAGCAACAGTTCTCAGCTCAAAACTTAGCCTACAATGCTACAGCTCTTACTCCCGTCCGGCGTTCACCAGACGATTTATACAAGTTCAAGCTACAGACCAACCACAGGCATTCTTAGAAAGCGCTGGCTCATCAAGCCCTGGTATCACCTTCCTTTCACTTAACAGGCCTAAAAGCCGCAATGCCATCTCAACCACATTGTTGCAAGTAAATTTACTCCATACATATGCATTACCGAGGCCGCACATCTTACAGCATTATGATATATTATAGCAAATGCGCGATTGCCTCGAACAAGTTTACTTCGACAAGAGGTTCCGTACAATCACCATTTGCTGTTGTCTTTAATTATTGATTTATCAATCCTATTATGCAGCGTACGGGTACTGATTCTCCGCTCGACGACTGTTGGATCTTTCTGTGCAGGCGCAGACCTTGCCGAGAGAAGGACAATGTCCCAGCCCCAAGTCGCTCGATTTTTGGTAGAGCTTCGCGACGCTCTTGGAAAGTTGGAAGCGCTTCCAATGCCTACAGTTGCCGCGATAGACGGGCCAGCTCTAGGCGGTGGTCTTGAGCTAAGTTTAGCGTGCGATTTGCGTGTTGCAGGTTCGTTACTCTCACATATTTTCTACTCTCTTTCGCGGCAATGCTCTTAAAACGAACCTTCTGTTATATAGGACATGACGTTACAAGAATTGGTTTACCTGAAACTGGTCTGGGAATTATACCTGGTGCTGGCGGAACCCAGAGAGCAACGAGATTATTAGGTCCATCGAGGGCGAAAGATTTAATCTTCACGGCACGCTCGTTAACGGCGACGGAAGCTTTGGAATGGGGTACGTGTCCCTATTGTAATATTTGAGCTTTCAAAATCTTGATCGCTATGGTATCCAAAGGACTTGTAAACTATGTTTCAGCGCCAGGTACAACGGCCGTAGAACGTTCCTTGGAACTCGCGGAAAGTATAGCAAGAAATGGTGGGTCCTAATTGACAGCTCCCGTTAACTCAACACAAATAATGATTCAACTAGCTCCTCTGGCTCTCCGTGCCGCCAAACAAGCTGTCTCGAGATCGGAGGACTTACCTCTAGAAACAGGTGAGCTAAACCACTTTTTCTAAAGTATTTCTGATTCAAACGTATTCGCCGATGGATAGGGCTCGACTTTGAGCGTGCGTCTTATGAGACTTTGCTGACAACTCAAGACCGCACAGAGGCATTAGAAGCGTTCCGAGAAAAGAGGCGACCAATCTTCAAGGGTGAATAAGGTCAAGTAATACAAACAGTACAAAATTATATAAAATACAATCCGACCTGGGAAAAACCAAGAGCAAGTCCAATCCGACTATAAATATTAACTATGAGCATATTTCTATGTAGAAGAACCGCCGAACGATCTAGAGAAGGGCCCAGTGATACTTGAAGGTATAGTAGGGATCCCCATTGAAAGTGCATCTACTTTCAAGTTCAGCCCCTCCAGGTCCTTCATCATTACACTCAAGCGACCAAAGCGATCTTTGAGACCCTGTCCTCCCGATAGCGTTTCATCCGGTATGGCTTCTGAATCGAATCCCTTTTCGAATTGGCCCCAGTCACTCCGTAATTGTAGATAGGGTTTCAGCAGTGAAGAATCGATACGGCCCAGGTAATTCTCTGTAATGTACGACTTGAGAATCTCAGGACGGACCAAGAAAACATTTCCGAGTTGTCGTATAAATTCAAAACGTTCGTGCAATGCGGCGACGTCGAAAGTACTAACAGTGTCTTGATAGGATTTGAGATCCCTGAGAAATGATTAGCTCAAAACGAAATTCCTACCGAGTGCGCTTACTTCGCAAGCATTAATCCTCCGGTAGCGCTCACTGGGAATTTGCGTAAATGATCCAACAGCAAACTATAACATTACAATATTAGCCAGACGCAGAAATGGTGGGCTAATTAGATACCTATGAAAGCCAACCCCAATTTCTGTCAAGAAAACCTCAAGGTTCTTTCCACTCAGATTTTGCTTTGCAGTGTCGCGGACCTTCTCCAAACTTTCACAACATAACACGCATGGCTCGGTGTTCACCCTAGCAAATGATAAATCATCATTTCGTGGTTTGAAATCGTTTCGTTTTTGTTTTGTCAGGAGGAATGAAAGCCAGTTTATGATAGCTAGATTCCAAAGCATAAACTTAGGACTCTTCACGGTATAAAGGAATGGCTTTTACCGTCAGTAATTTTTTGGAGTAAACCATTGGCCCCCGTTTCCATCCGGGTTACAGTCTGATTGTTGAATACAACCATATCGCGCCGGATGGTGACAGATGAGCTTGCGAGAGGAAGAAGAGCCGTGTTAACATATTGTTGCCATAAATGACATATGAGATCAACGGCTCTGATTATGGCCAATGGTTGCAAGCTAGGTTCCGTCTTTGTCTCCGCCGCATCTAGTCTCACTTGGGCTCTGCGCACGTTAGGATAGTATTACCTTGAAAAGTAACGAGAACACCCACGATTCCAGCGCTGCATCTACATATGAGGTCCCAATCGTATCGGCAAGAAGACGAAGAAGAGTTAATGTATTTTTTGGCCTGTTTCCGTCAGTACTAAGGCATCGTCAAGAAATTTTAACACGACTAGACTTACACGTCATTAGGGGAACTAAGTTCTACGCAACGTCCAATTGCCTCAGCATGCCATTTAAGAATCTTCTCCGCTACATCAACGCTGAGGGTCCCATCTTCTTCCCGCACAGGCTCTTCATTCGACTTGTCTGCATTACGCTCAGAATTTATCCCTCCGAACCGCATTAAGGCTGCTGCAGCCTGCGCAGAGGTGGTGCTAGCACCGGTGGACGTTGTTGTCGTGGTTGCTGCACTGATTTGATTTACCATACGATCGAACATGGATGATTTCGCCTTTTGAGCTTTCTGAGATATTGAGAGTAGATTAGCTCGAGCTGGCTGTGCACAAAAAGAAATACTAACATGAAACCGTGCAAAAATTGCAAGGAGTTGGCTATAAAGCGTGGTGAGACTCTTGCTTTCACGTTCCATATATCTTTGTCCCTCGGTATACGGGACAAAAAGTTCTTCCATGGCTGTTTCCAGCATTGTACTAATCGCTGTAGAACCTGCGGGCCCGGTAACTGGGGCGGAACCAGCTAACGATCTGCGAAATTCAGTTGCTTCATAGGGTGTCCTTGAGGACGTATGAGGTAGCTCATGCGCTTTTAAGTCTTCGACTAACATTGATGCTTGGAAATGCACAAGTTGGAGAACTCTGAGATAAGCTAGGTCAGATATCTCCGCTCCCTTGTGAAGCAACTGTTCCATGTGTTGTTGTATCTATGGTGCGATTGCCTTGATAATTATGCATAAACAGCGGTAATGTATCGAAGTACGTACAGATTGAGCAAACACTCTTTGAAGAAATACTTGCATAACCACAGGAGGATTTGGGAATACAGCTTTGACGATTTGTGCTTCAGTGTCGACTGTCCCCCGAATTTCCGAGAATAATTCAGTCAAGCCAACTTCATTTTTAGGAGGGCTGGCATTTGGGTCCGAAATGTGTTTCCATCTAGGATAGGATTGTTAGAACAAATCAATGAAAGATATAAGCAACCAACAAAAATTCATCCACTGGAGCAGGTTCTTCGCGGACATTGTTGATGAAAAAGTCATGTTGATTAACGTATACCTGTATGCACGATGCACCTCCATTAAATTCAAGAAGTGTCTGAGCGCAATGCTAAGCTTGCAAGGTCAAAAGTTATGTTCAACATCAGCGATACGATAAATAGTCACATACGTGCATCAGTTTAGGATCGCCTTTACGATAACACCGGTCAAACAAATTCAGCATTTCTTTCTCGAATTTTTCGCAATACTTCTCAATGGCTTCTCGGGTCTAATTCCAAGCATAGTTAGTAGGAGAAATCAAGACAAGGCATATTCCAACTTGCCGCATCAGCATTAGGCAAGACCACTTCTTTGGCTACTGTATTCAGTCGTCGTAAGATGACAGCAACTTGGCGCCTGCCCACCCTGCCTTCTTTGCGCAATGCATCCAGTCTCGTGGTATCCCCTTTGCTAAATTGATTGTAGAAATCGATTAAATCGTAAGCAGCTTGTGCCCTTTGTCGTTCGATATGAACGGTTTCCAGTTGGTCCCCTTGCCAAAGTTAGCTAGAAGCAACAATGGTCAGAAACTGGAACTCACCGATGCGGATAGCGGTACTGCTGACTTCATTCATGCGACTTTCCATGCCATTGAACGAGTTTCCTACAATCTAAGCAGGTGTTAGACACGTATATATTGCTTGATGTATGGTGGGCTTTACCTCGAAACCTTTTGTTAGTTCCACCATCTTCTTCGAGTACTCTCTTTCCGCAACACGGACACTCTTTTCCATTTGTTCAGTCTTCGCTTGTACATCTTTGCGGACAGAAATAAGTTTGTCTACCGCTTCTTCAAACGAGCGAATAAACGGCTTCGGGTCGAAGGCTGATAATGGAGTAAGATAATTATCTTTGGAACTTTTAATAACACTCACGTCCATTAGTAGCCTTGGATTCTGCTATCAATTTCTCCGATGCAGAGCCAATGAAGTCTGTCACATCGAATTTGCCCTACAACACACGTTGTTAGGACGCGAGTTGCATGAAACATGATATATACGAACTTTGAAAGCAGCAAGCTCCAGATATTCCTGATTATCGACTTCCTGAGCCCGAGACCGTGGTTGACTCGACATAATGGCACTATGGAATGTAAGGGTGCGATTTACCAGCAGATTTATGGTTCACTAGGCATGCAAATTCGCTCAAAAGAACTCCGTTGCAGAATGGTAGTAAAGTAGATTGTAATAGTTAACGCAGTGCCGGCAACTAAATGTAAGGTCATTATTGATCGGTCTATTAAGATTTGGTTGCGCATGTTATGTTTCGGGGTTCATAGCCTTGTCTTCGACGCGACAGATTTTTATTAGGGACGCGCCAAGTTAGTCTCATCAACGACATGGAATCTGGAAGCCATCTCAAAAATTTGCTTCAAATACAATTGGCTTCGGACGCATCTGCCGTAAGGTACCTGCCATATTGTCTCTCAACATTGAACACGGAATGCTTCCTACCCTCATCTCACCTGGCGAAATATACCACACGCATACATGCTCTCATCCACTCCAAGGAGTCTGGCGCTAGATGGGCGGGTCTTTGCTTAGCATATAAAACAGCACTTTTGTCTCAAAGAGTTATGATTGATATGGCTCAATCTTGGCTCACCATTGTGATGCCTTTACTATCAGTCGGTATTTGTTAGAACATCATTTTGGTGCCTTGCCTAACCTAACTTTATCGCACAGAGAAATGAACCAGTTCCTGTTCTCAAGGCCGCAATTCGACTTTTGCGCACTATATTTACCACAGCAACCGATATTCCAGAGTTCCAAAGACAGGTTTCCGTGCCTAATGTCGCGAAGTTCACACCTTTGGTCGTCTCTGTCGCCGAGAACCCTGATAACGAATTGAAAGTGAGTTCAAACTCAAATTTTCCAGTAGAGATATTAATTTTGTGAATTCAAAGGTTATGTGTATGGAAACGCTCGCAGAAATTATTATAGCGTATCCGACTGCCCACAGAGCGTCTTCCGCTTCTTTGTCTGCCTTTGCTCTTCGGCATCTGAACGCGTCTTCTATGGGGCCCACCAATCAAGAAGTGCTAAATGCAGCATCTCGATTATATGCCGTTCTTCCTCTTACAGGCGGGAAAGTCGGTGCAACCAACCTATGGAGAAAATCTGTAGACGAGACTTTGTCATTTGGATGGGAAGCATTGTACTCTCTGCGCACCACCTTTCCGTTTGGAGGTAGGCGTTTACGTTTACTCCCTTTTTATGTGCATATATCCTGAGGAAGGGTCTTCAGGGCAAAATATCGTGCGTCCAGTACCTAGTCAAGAACCTCAAGTCGCGATCCCCCTGAACCACGATCGACTACGCTGCAGTGTCGTCATTCTTTGCAGTCTCCTAGGGTATATCGTATATTTTTCGCATTGTTCATCCAATGACTTTTTATTTTAAAGAACGGTCATCCAGAGACCAGTGCAGGTGCCTTTGGGAAATATAGTTAAATATATTTTTGGCTTGCTCAACTGTTCAATCGATGAAGCCGTGTGTTATTCTTCTTCCTTGATTTTTTGGATCGAGTGCTGATAAGAACTAGATTGACGGTTTCCTTGATCCCTCCATTCGCTCAATGGAGGTTTCTGTTGTACCTGAGATATGGAAGCTTGGGTGTGACCTCCTTATAGCCGTTACTGATCAGTATGTCTGGCTGGTATTTTCATCTGGTTTCTCGTTGAATCCTTCTCTCCAGATTTCCTTATCGGCTCGACCCGTATTCCGGGAGACTTTTTACACTTTTAGCATTCCAACTAGACCAGAAGCAGCCGGCAGAACATAGGTTATGTTGCCTTAGAGCAGTGGACGCACTGTTGCGAAATTGTCATCCAATTGATTCGTCCAATATTCCGACGAGATTATCGAAAGCTGTACTACCTTCGATAACTAAAATTCTTTCCTCGCCAACTGAGGTGGACAAAGATAACGAACCGTCGTCAAGCAAGAGCAAAAATGCTAGAAAACGCGCCCGTAATTACGAAGGAGATGAAGTTTTTAAAGTGACTCGTCAGGTCAGCTATCGCACCGCAGAAGAGAGTGAAATAGCATTGGCTTCATTGGATAGTACGCATATCGTTAGACTTTGATCAGCAAGTTACCAATTAACCCTGCTTCCCAGTTCTTCACACCCTGTTTAGGAATCCTACTTTATCGTCAACAATGCAATCAATAATCGCTCGAGTCATTGTTTCGTTGCTTATGACTCTCCCAAGGATCCCGTGGTCTTCTTTGTCTCAAGATCCTACTTTGGCCCAGCGATTAGTAGAGAAAGTACAGAAGATCAGTTTCACGATAGGCGCTGGGACCACGGGTGTTATGAGCAAAACGTTGCCATTCGTTATCAAAGCTGCTCTGTCGAATAATGAGCCAGAGGTATGCTCTCTTGACACGATCAGATAGTCCTTGTTGCGTTAACATTTTCATTGTAGACTCAGCGGGACCTTGGAATACTATTACATCCACGTGTCCCCCCTATCGTTCGGACAATGCCTCACGTAGAATCTCTGTCCCTTTTCAAGGCAGAAGAATCACAAGAAGAAGCAGATGCCCTTCGCGCGTTGAAGATGGCCGACGTGCATAATCATCAAACAACGGAACCTACTGAAGACATCGTTATGGCTGACCACAGCACCATTAAGAGGCCTCATGACTCAAACCTTGACATTCCTAGTGCCAGCCTTAGCGCAGAAGTTATACATGATACATTACAGAATAAACCACCTTCACCTATTATCCATGCCAAAGAGGTAACTTCAACGCAGGTCGTCGAATCCAATCAAGAAAACAACGACGAACGGCCAAATAAGTCTCCTTTCACTACGGCTGTGCGGTCTGAACCGAAGGTGCCCAATCCGATTACATACCCTTCAGTTACGATACCTGTACAGGAGGAGAATGAGGAAGACGAAGATATGCCAGCGATCGACCTCGATTCGGATTCGGAAGTAGATGAAGATTGATCTCTATATATGTTGGCATGGGTTTTTGGAAATGCTAGAGTTGTATGGTTCTATACGCGGATGCGTTTCCTACCAGGAACGCTGTCTTCCATCGTCATGGATTCGTCATCAGAATCTTGAAGAACAGTATGCTCTTGGTCTTGTAAATTATGGATCTAGCTCCAACAATCAATATTATTTGCATAAAACTTCTATACGAGAGTTTGAGCCTTACTTTTTCCAGGAATTCTTCAACGAAAACACTGTCAGAATCGAGCGTTTTAGCGTGTTCCAGATGAATTTGAGCATCCCGCATCAGACTAAAGTCAAAAGCCTGGCGGGACAAATGTTCTGCTTGCACAAATGATGAGCTTATGCAAGTAGGCAGTATACGGACATACCTGAATTGCGTTGGGCAAGGTATATACAAGCCAAAGCAGCGTAAATGTGCAGTGTAGGGTTGTTTTGGTACGGGAGAGATGGAAGATAACTACTTCTGAGTAAATTTAATTGCATTGATAGACCGATGAATACCACGTACAGCTCTAGTTCGTCCAAAGCTTCTCTACATTTATTCTGCAACAATAGCCGAAAGACCAGCTCTTTGAGGATAGGCGTACGCTGCAGTAGTTAGTTTACAATATGCCATCATGCGGGAAAGGAAATCCTCACATCTTCTGGGCGTTGAAGCATCATTGCACGTAGGTAGTCGACAGAAGTTTGCAAGGCACGTCCATTATCATCGCATTCTCCGATGATGAGTAAACCGGTCGTCCATAAAGCTTTCCAGTCGATTTCTTTGCATCGAGAAAGGATGGCCCAGACACTCTTTGCGCGGAAGAAATCATGCCGTTGGATGCTGAGTTGTAGAATATCGTATAAACGACGTAAATGTATTTTTCGAGCGGTCAAAGGCTTTTTTGAATTGAGACTGGAGTAGAGGAATAGGTGCTCATCGGAAGACATCACTGACCTAATTGCAAACAAGCCCAAAGTAGGCGCTTGATTGCAATGTTACCACGGACCGCATCCCAAATAGCATCAACATTTGGCTACTACAGACACATCGCTGAAGGCTGGTACACTAGGATACTCCGCCATGGACGACGATTTTACATTTGGTGCTTCAGTCTGGGCTGCTGATGAATCCGAAGCTACCAGCACTTCTTCCTTTCAACTGGATCCACCCCCCGTAACGACAAACTTTGACGACATGTCTGCTTTCGATGACTTTGACGACTTTGGACCGCCCGGTGAAACAACAACAGGGAGTGACATCAAGGAAGATGATGACTTCGGGGATTTTGGAGATTTTGGAGAGGCCGACGCTGGCCCGTCAGCTTTTGTAGATGCCACCGATTTCGATAACACCATGCCAATAGCTGGCCCCTCATCACAAATCTGGCGACCATTGCCGTTAGATCCATTTCCTTCACGTCCAAGCCTGGAACGCGAATTAAACGAAACTTTGGCCCCCATATGGAACAACGAAAATATATCTGACTTCGCCACCGAGGAGGGCATTCGAGAGGTCGAAGGTGTTGCACAAATCCTTTATACCCCAAGCAGGTGCGTAGCTTGACAGAACACTGGTCCGTGTTTAATCTCGTGCCATCTTTTGCTTTCAAGTCGAGAAATGTACAAAATGCTATTACAAACCCCTCCGCCCACCAAACCCCCGAATTGGACGCGGTCTCGTATACGACGACAACACCTAATAACTCTGGGCATCCCAGTAAATCTGGACGAGGTACTTCCTCGGAGTGATGTCAAACCCCTACCACCTCTTGAAATACATACACGGCCTATGTCTGCCCCCCCTGTTTCTCGCAATCACGTCGGAAATATAGCAGGACAAAGCACTAAACCAAACTCGAGAAGTGGTACTCCTCAACCCAGCCAACAAGGAATCTTCGCTCAATTTGGTCCCAAACCCGAACTAGACACTGCGAAAATCAACAAACTTTTGCAGTTAAATTCGGGTAAGATTTGAGTTTTCCGCCGTCTTTCATAATTCCATTTTGAATATCTATGGACAGAGACCCTAACAATGCAACCTTTGGCCAACTTGGAACGATACCTTAGTGATCTTCGAGTACAAACTTCCAACACGTCCAACTTACTTACCTACCTTCTCCAATCGAGAGATGCGCTGCAGCAAGATTCCGAAACATATAACGGGCTCATTGCGGAGATGGTTGGCGAGGCGCAGAAATTGAAGTCAGGAAAACCGCGAATGGGTAGTATTCGGAGAGGAAATAATCTAGCCTAAGTGCAACGGTCCTCTTGTACGGGAAATGCTCAAGCGTTTAAGCAGCAAAACCAGAATTTCGATTTCGAATCTCTACCAACTCTCTAGCGTTATGTCGTTCAGCGAGATACGATGATGCGATTATAGATCGGATGCGGATATGAACAATCATATATCTATCCTTTGCGGTACTGGGAGATGATAGGAACATGTAAACGCCGTACTGTATAATGTAGTAAATTAATAGCAGAGGCTGGCAGAGGTCGGTAACGTGATGGCCAAGCAGTAACTAATGGGGTAGTGTATACAGTTACGTACACGTGACTAATAAAAAGTTTGTGATCGGGATACACCAAGCAGTGAGCACTACATACTGAGCGCCAACTCTTAGGAGGATCTTTCCTCCTTTCCAGCTCTTCCGGGCTATTCAACGCAGCCTTGCATGCTATATCTCACCCTATAGACTCTTCACCTTTGCCAGACACAGCCTATCCCTAAATTCACCATGAACATCGCCCACTCAATACCGTCGACCGTTACTGGCGTATCTTTTTCATTTCTCACATCAGAAGACATTCGAAGGATATCTGTCAAACAAATCGTGAACCCAGTTCTTCTCGATGATTTAAATAGACCCAATATTGGTGGACTTTACGATCCTGTTCTTGGGCCTAGTGATCGTTCCGACATGTGAGCCTTCACACTTTTTCACTGACTCTCGGAGGTCAAGGTCTAATCTTTGTGGTACTAGTTGTGCGACATGTCACCTCACCTACTTCACATGTCCTGGACACTATGGCCACATAGAACTTCCTGCACCCGTTTTTCACCCGCTATTTATGGGCAATATGTTCAATTTGCTAAGGGGCGTCTGCATGTTCTGCCATAGGTTCAAAATGAGCCGGACAGTCGTAAGTGGGTCTTTGAGAATTTGCAGATTCCGAGTTCATGTATCTCGCATAGTTATGGAAATATCTTGCCAAGCTTCGATTGTTGGAACGGGGATTGTTAGAAGCGGCACAGGGTGTCGACGATATACAGTTACGCGTTCGCAAAAGGCAGAAGAAAGACTCCGATGCAGACAACGAAAGTGAAGACGAAGAGACAGATACACCAGACGAATCGCCCACTGAATTCATCGCCAGAATAAACCTTTATGTTGCCATTCACCTCGCACGAGCCCCGAAAAATACTCGAGATTCTTATAAAGATGGCCAAATATATCAAACCAGAAAAGATCTCATCAACGAATTTTTGAAATCATGCATCATGAAGAAATGTCAAAATAGTGATTGTGGTTGGTGTGTGCATCCCATTTATATGACCATTATATGTATGGCTGCCTTACAATCTAAACGAAACAGCGTCGCATATACCTTTAGGAAAGAAGGACATATCAAGATCATTGAATACGACCTATCTGCCCGCCAAAAGGGTCAACTGACCCGTAAACGGCCCGACGTTCTACTAGCTGAAAAAGGCCTATCATTATCTTCAACATCCCATAGTAGCACAAGGAACCCTACGAATGGAGACGTCGATATGGACTCTGGTATAGATGACGAAGATGAAGACGATGAGGAGGAAGAACTCGAAGGAGAAGATGTGATGAGCGACGTCGAGAAAAAGAATGAGGTTGCTCTTCCTAAAGCGGCAAACGGAAAGGTGAAAACTCTAAGAGGCCGAAATGAACGTGTTGTTGCACCTGAAGAATGTCGTGCACACCTGCGAAAATTATTCCACAATGAAGCCATCATCTGTGCGTTGCTTTTCGGTCGACATGGCCCATTCGCGCCCTTGTCTCCCGATCAATTGTCGTTCGCTTCTGCGGATATGTTTTTCTTAGATGTCCTCCCCGTATCTCCTACACGTTTCCGACCACCTGCCAAAATGGCCGACACACTTTTTGAGCACCCTCAGAATGAACTTCTCGCCAAAGTTCTCCAAACCTCTTACCGAATGCGAGATATTAACATTAACTTGCGTGAAGCATCTCAAAAAGGGTCAGGAGTTGATTCAGCTGCGAGGAAGGCAATTATGTCAGCATTGCTTGAAAGATTGGTACAGCTGCAGATAGATGTCAACAGTTTCATGGACAGCAGCAAGAATCCCCAGGTCATGCGACAAGGCAAGCTACCTCCCCCTGGTGTGAAGCAGGGTTTAGAGAAGAAGGAAGGTTTGTTCCGGAAACATATGATGGTAAGTGCTCTTTGGTCACTTCAAAAAAATTTCAACTCATCAGCACAAAGGGCAAACGCGTCAACTATGCTGCTCGATCAGTAATCTCTCCGGATGTTAATATCGAACCGAACGAGATTGGCATTCCGCCTGTTTTTGCGAGAAAATTGACCTTCCCAGAACCCGTCACTCCTGCCAATTTCCACGAAATGCGTCAACTTGTCATTACAGGACCTCACGGCTATCCAGGTGCTTCATTCGTAGAGTATGAAGATGGTCACCAGCAATCCCTTGTACGTGTTAGATTTGCGCTCGGCCAAACTAAACTAATATATGATTTGCATAGGATAAACTTACCGTTGAGCAACGCACGGCTATTGCTAATCAACTATTAACACCGCAAGAAGGAGACAGGGCATCGTCGGGAAACCATGGTCTACATACAAGAACAATGGCTGTTAACAAAAAGGTTTATCGGCACCTCCGCGATGGTGATATTTTGATTCTTAATCGCCAACCAACGCTACACAAACCAAGTATGATGACGCATAAAGCCCGAGTCTTACAAGGCGAGAAAACGATTCGCATGCATTATGCCAATTGGTAAATTATTACTTATTTTATTTTTTGAACTAAACTCATTTAATCTCCTCCCCAGTAACTCGTACAACGGTAAGATTAATGCTCTAATCGAAGAAACCCGGAATTAATCTGGCTTATTACCTTTTCCAGCCGATTTTGATGGTGATGGTAAGTCTAAATAGTACAAAAATCCAAACAAGTAAGCTTACTGTACATATAGAGATGAACATTCATTTCCCCCGTAAGTTATTTCCTTGTTGCTACCCAATTGGACTTAAAACTCTTTACAGAAAATCACGTTGCTCGTGCCGAGGCCATGATGATTGCCAATACCGACAACCAGTATCTGGTACCCACATCTGGAAATCCCATCCGTGGTCTTATCCAAGATCATGTTGTAGCAGGTGTTTGGATGACCAGTCAGAACTCGTTCTTTGACAGGGAAGAATACCACCAGTTACTCTATGGCGCACTTAGGCCTGAAGATGAACAAGACCCTGGGACCCGACTGATTACTTTGCCACCAACTATCTGGAAACCTAAGCCATTATGGACTGGCAAACAAATAGTAAGTTTTCGCCCACGCAGATGGAAATTTTATTTATAAAATTCAGATTTCTACTGTCCTCAAAAACCTGACGCCTAGCAAGTATGAGGGGCTCAACCTGGACGCCAAGACCAAAGTTCCAGGACAGCTATGGGGTTCTGATTCGATGGAAGATAAAGTTGTCTTCATGGATGGGGAATTACTCTGCGGTGTCCTTGATAAAGCGGCATTTGGAGCTTCTGACTACGGTCTTGTGCACTCAGTCTATGAGTTGTATGGATCCGACATTGCAGGGAAGCTTCTCGGGATTCTCAGCCGACTGTTCACAAAGTTCTTGCAGCACCGTGCATTCACTTGTAGGATGGATGATCTTATGCTCACTCCGACAGGCGACGCAAAGCGTGTGGACCTTCTAGAAAAGAATAAGAACTTGGGACCAGAGGGTGCTATTGAGAACTTCCCGTCACTCAGTACGACGCCAAAGGAAGAGATACCTTCTGCGTTGAGGGCATTACTTGAAGACGTCCTCCGAGACGATAACAAAATGGCTGGACTCGATATGACAGTCAAGACCAAACTAGGCAAACTAACGAACGCTATTTCAAATGCCTGTTTACCTGACGGCCTCCTTCGTAAATTCCCCTATAACCACATGCAAACGATGACATTGTCTGGTGCGAAGGGTTCTGCAGTCAACGTACGACAAATTTCGTGTGCTCTTGGGCAGCAAGAACTGGAGGGTCGTCGGGTTCCTGTGATGGTTAGCGGCAAAACTCTTCCGTCCTTCCGTCCCTTCGAAACGAAGGCTATCGCCGGTGGTTATGTTGCAAGCCGCTTCTTAACTGGAATCAAACCCCAGGAGTTTTATTTCCATTGTATGGCCGGAAGAGAAGGTTTGATAGATACCGCTGTCAAGACCTCTCGTTCGGGATACCTTCAAAGATGTTTAATCAAACACTTGGAAGGAATCCGCGTGCACTACGACAATACTGTCAGAGGCAGCGACAACTCAATATATCAGTTCAACTATGGCGGCGATGCATTAGACGTTACGAAGCAAAAACATCTGTATCAATTCAACTTCATTGCCCAAAACAATGTTTCCTTCGCTCGTCGCCTGAAGCCCTATGAAGTGAATGGTATCGTCGACGAAAAGTCTGCCGTCTCGTACATGAAGAAAGTTTTGAAGAAGTCAACCGAGCGCTCCAGGAGAGACAAGTCTTCAAAGAGAGATAAATATGATCCTGTCCTTGCTCTCTATAATCCTACCCGTTTTATGGGAAGCACATCTGAACAATTTGCCACCGCTGTGGACGAATACGTCAAATCTAACCCTCGAAAGCTGTTGGCGGATGAGGAGTCAAGAGTCCAGTATAAGCGCCGAAAACCCCCAATGGACGTGAAACGTTTTAGGATTTTGATGAATCACAAGTACATGAGGAGCTTAGTCGAGCCTGGAGAGGCTGTTGGATTACTTGCATCGCAAGGGTATGTGTTTGTTTCCCGAGCATCATTGAATCTCATATGTCGTTGTTAGTGTGGGTGAACCGTCAACACAAATGACCCTCAACACTTTCCATTTCGCTGGTATGTAGCTGAACTGATAGAGTTAATTATCATGGAATTCAAATTACATTTGCAGGACACGGTGCTGCTAATGTTACACTCGGTATTCCTCGTCTACGAGAAATCGTAATGACCGCATCCCAGAAACCCAAGACACCCTCTATGACCATGAAAGTTCGCAGCGGCGTTTCACCGCATGATATCAGCATCTTCTGCAAACGAGCAAGCCGCATCACCCTCTCACAAGTTGTCGAAACAGTTACCGTACAAGAGCAGTTGAAAGCCGAAGGTGACGCTCGCCGAACTCAGTTCTCGATCGATATAAATTTCTATCCCAAACATGAGTATCAAGAAGAGTACGATCTCCAAACATCTGAAATCCTAACCGCGTTTGGTGTCAAGTTCCCATTGATCTTGAAGAAGGAAATGGTCAATGAAATGAAAAAGCTTGATGCCGATCTGAAGAACCAGATGGCGCAGCTTGGGCAAGGCAAAAAAGTGCGGGAAAGACCTGGAGAATCGGCCGGAGATGATGAAGGAGAATCTTCGAAGAGGAAGAAAGATGACGACGAAGCAAGTGAAGTAGGTGATGACGACGCTGATGATGCAAAGCACGCACGTCAAAAGAAACAGCAAGCGACCTATGAAAGCGACGATGAAGAAGAGGATACCGAAGCAATGGGAGCTTATGATGACGCTGATATAGAGGCTGAATATGCATCTGGCGAGGACGTCCCAACAGAATCGTTGGTCAAGAAAGCCAAATCCACACATTTCAAAAGCTTGGTTAGCCAGGTATCAGACCTTTTCCAACGGCATATGCAACATTGCATTTCCTTCACTTTTGATGAATCCAGATGCTCGTTCAAACTAGAGGTACGATTCATTTCCGATATGTATAAAATCTAGTTAATCGTTTATTCGCAGTTCCCATCTGATATGCCCAAGCTTTTATTCGTTGGCATTATCGAACGAGCCTGCCGTGCTACCGTTGTTCGCGAGATCCCGGGCATTTCTGAGTGTTTCCAAGTTAAGGATGATAGCAAGAAAGGCGCCGAGCCAGAGATAAAGGTAAATTTTACATTTTAATTTTAATTTTACTGATCAAACATTCACTAATGCCTTGACCTCAACCTAGCTGACGACGAACGGCTCTAATTTGAAGGGAATGTGGGAATTTGCTTCAGGCTCCGATGAGAGCATTTTGGAAGATAACGACATATATTCAAATGATATCTATGCCATTTTGAAAACCTATGGCGTAGAAATGGCTCGGGCTGCCATTCTCCGGGAGATGAGTGGAATCTTTGCGGTGTATAGCATCGACGTCAACAGACGACATCTTGAACTTATTGCTGACTATATGGTATGTACTGCGTATACCTTTTAATTGCCTTGCTAACTTTGGTAACTTAGACCTTCGACGGAGGTTACAAGCCATTCAACCGTAAAGGAATATCCCCCAATCCATCTCCTCTTTTGAAGGCGTCGTATGAAACTACAGCCGCGTTCTTATCCGACGCGACATTGTACGGCGATTTTGATGACCTTACAACGCCTTCAGGTAACATTGTCCTTGGAAGGCCGAACGCGACAGGAACAGGGGTGTTTGATATTGTGATGCCTACCGACCCTTTATCGACATGATTTGTATAGTTAGATACCAAAAGTAATTTACGTGTAATTATTTTTGTGAGACGCGTTACGTAACGCGACTGTGACAAACCACGCGGATACTGCATTGTTCAAGTTGGAAAAGTTGAACCTAACCCGCATTGTTCTTTTCGCGTCCTCCTTTTCTTTTTTTTCGCTATCTACCTCTATGCAACGTCCGGGACCTTTGAAGGATCTGCCTCTGGAGCGGTTTCTACCGTCAAATCCGAACGCCGCTCCAGGTTCCGCTAAACCGATCAGAACCAATAAACGCCCACTTTCACCGGGAGGTCCCTCTCTATTCAGCCCAGATAAGCGCCGTATTTTGACAGAAGATGGCATATACTCTCCGGGAAAGACCTACAAGACGCCATTGTCTTCTTTAGGAGGAAGTTTTGCGTCGCCTGCACGCTTCAGTCAAGTTCTATCAGGTCCTGCCAGCCCCGCTCGTATATTGGACTTCGGCATGCCTAAATATATGGCAGGAGACCCCCAGAAGCCTTCAACTTCGAACAAAGCAAACGTTGCAATCACGACAACGCCAAGGCAGGCATCGACATCGTCTTCAAGTGGTCTTGTACCTTCCCCCGAACTAAAAGCAACACCCGGACGAATAATACGGGCCTCAGGGTCGTCAGAATCCTCGCTATCTGATGGAGAGGGATATACCGATGATAATTGCAGTTGCACCTGTAGCTCCTGCGTTACCCGACCTTCAGTCATTCCACGAGAATTGCCGCCACATTCGGATCCTACATCTATTCATTATCCTGGCTTTCAGGTATACCAGGATACACATTTGTTGCTTTGGTCGTTGGAAAAGGATGATAGCTGCCAGAAAGGTAGCAAAATCCAACCCGACACGCATAAAGAGAACTTACCACCGCGTCGAAAGACACGAAAGGCGCCACTTAGTCTTACTGGATCAGACTTCAAATCAGGGAGAGACGCAACTACATTGATTACAGTTTCTCCGCGGAAGCCAAGGCTAGTAAAAGAAACGCCAGGGAGACGGGAAATCACTGCAAGTCTTTCATCTTTGTCTCTTCCTTCAAGTCAAACGCCATCTTCAAGAAGCGACAAATATAAAGAGGCGCTACAACGTCTCCGGGACGAAATGGACATAGGCGAAGACAACTATCCTTTCAACGACTGACCGACCGACATTATCTCTGCTTATCAGCCTTCCCTCCATGAAATTCAACAAGCAATCGTCAACTACTCTTCAACTACTTCTCAGCACGGACTATCTCCGCCCTCTTGGTGTTCCAATTTTTGATTTGTACATCTTACAAAAATCTTCTACTACTTCATCTCTTCTAGCCTTGTAGTTATTTAACTAGACCATTCTATCTCTCACTACTTTCCTTGATATTATACCATGGCATCAACCATCTATTTAAATGGATTACACTGGAACTTTGAAAATTTCCTTCCATCCTGCTGGCAGTGGCAATGGATTTGTAACGTGAACTTAGTCATTGAAATATCACGAGACCTCGTACTAAGTTCTGACGTGTCATAGGACTCCGGGCCGGTAATTCCGGCTTAAGAAGCGATCCCTGAGTAGTACGTGCAACAACTCTCCTAAAACCAAACGCATAAGATGCAGAAATCATTCTCGCTGCCTCTGCTTTTGCTCAGTTTACTTATTGGGCTTCAGCCCGTTTTTGGTCAATTTGGCAATTTCTTTGAAGGCATGTTCGGCCACCAGCAGCAACATCATCAGCAACAACGCTCAGGCGCCTCTCAGTGGGCTGCCTACTCAGACAGCGGTATGTTTACTTGTTATATGCCTCATGACTGTTCTTCAACTTCTCTCTGCTCTCTAGTATCATGCTCTCAATACATGTGTCCAGAAACTCTGGATTGTGTCGCCAAACCTAGCCAATGCCCTTGCCCCAATCCAGAAGACATTAAATGTGTTATCCCGGATAGCGAAGGGGGTCCTGACGATGCCACCGTTATCTGCACACGTGGTCAAAATGAATGCGCAGAAGTTGATAGGCTGATGCGAAAAGGTGTCAAAACCAAAAAAAAATAATGATTTCATAGCTGTACTTCGTGACCTTTGTCGTGAGCATTCTATGAATTCACTTGAAAGAGATTCATATAAAAGCTCTCAGGTATAAGCTATGGGACTTTGGTATCGACCCGGCAGCACTTGATGAGAAAGATCTTACAAACCCAATGGTGGAAGGACTGTGAACGAGAGTCCGGTGATCATCCCTTCAGTTTCAACATTCCCGCCATTCTTGATCTGTCGCACTCTATCTAATAGGCCCTACAATCCCGCTACCGGGGCGGGCCGTGTTACTCGTATGTTTCTACCAAAACGCCGTCTCAGCACTAGGTGGGCATGATCATCTTAAAGTGTCTTCATGCCGGTCTTCGCTATATATTACATCGAAGCTATTGAGGCTTATGAAACTCGTCTTATGGACAGAAGATCTTGTTCTCACCGCTTACCTTCTATGATATCCAGAAAATGTGACATCATGGGCCGTGTTATTCTTACGCTTGAATATCCCACCGACGAGTAATGGGAGAATAAAAGTCAGCCGTTTTCGATTTGTTTAATTCGTAAAGATGCTTTCTATCGTATTCTGTGTCCCCTTACTGTTGCCCTGGGCTAATGCTCAGGTAGCAATGCCAGATATCAGCAATGTAACTACAGCATTTACCTCGTCTCATATCGTTCCAGACCTGTTGCCGTCTTTCAATCCTGTAGACGCTGCGAACGTGACTTTTTCGGACCCTGTTACAATGATGGACGTAACAGTAGCTCCCGGCATCCTTTTGACGACGGAACGTGAGGATGCATTTCCCATGATTTATTCCACTGCCTAACGAGGTCCCACTACTGCAGAAACGTCTATGTTCCCAAGTATCACCCTGGGTGTTTCAAACACATCGGTAAACTCAGATGTGAATGCCACGGCATGGGTCGTCATCGTTTTGGATCTAGATGCACCCTCACCACAGAACCGTAGTTTGGCTCAAATTCTCCATTTCCTGGGAAGTGACTTCGCTATCGATGATACTGGACTACTTTCCAATAGCAGTCCGGCACTCATGGAGTTCGCAGGACCAGCGCCATCGCCTGGCTCAGATCCTCATCGGTTAGTATACAATCTTGAGGCTTCCTTGCTCGGGGTAGTCTGATAAATAAAACAGATACGTTCTTCTTGTATACAATCAGCCTGATAACTTCGATACTGATGGCCCTGCTCTCGTAAACTCGACAACTCCACGGACAAATTTCAATCTCAGCGACTTTGCTCAAGCGATCGATCTCGGCGAGCCGATTGGAGGAAATTACTTCCTTGTAGGGCCTATGGCAGCAGCTCAGCCACCAATTACCAGCGGCACGGCTACACCATCGGCTCCATCAACCGGTATACCCACGTCTGCCCCAGATTCCCTCACGGACACAGCGACCGACGATTCCAGTCCAACCACTACAAACCCTTCAACGCCTACATCTGCGGGCATGATTAACGAGTCCAAATTCTTCACGCAAAGCTTGATACTGTCGGCTATAGCAGTTTCTCTTTACTTGTAAAATGTAAGCTATTGCAATTGATTTGATCAATATCCTGAGCCTTGACAGGTCATTTTTGAGAAAGTCAAGAAAATATATACTCTGTTCAACTATACGACAACATCGAACAAGACTAGTATACTCTACTAGTGTGGGAATAGGCTCGCCTTAGGACTGTGAGGTTCATATAATGAAACATTGAGTTCTAACTTGTCGATTTCAATTTCATCCCGAAAATCCAATTGCGAAGCGTCGGGTGACCGTGCAGCTCCCTAAAAGACCTTCGCAGTGAGCCTCCTGATGATTCTTTGCAGTGTCGGTCTACGTCTGAGCGCCCTCTGTTGTTTAATATCTAGTCTACCCTTGGTCCAACTTGGTCGCCTATTGTGTTTCTATCCTTCTTATGATTTCAGCTCCAACAAACGCACTCGAGAACCTTCAACTTTCCTCGCACCAGTGGCCTTCCCATATACTTATGGTCACAGTATCGAGTTTTCTGGGGCTCATTCATTTACTTAAAAAGATCTTGTGTCTGTCCATAATGTCCTGGGAAATGTGTGACATCATTCAAGGTCATGCTAAATATAGGCTTGAAAGTCCCATCGACGAGAAACGGGAAGATAAAAGCCAGCCATTATCGATTCAGCCTGGGATGGAAAATGCTTTCCATCGTACTCTCCATCGCGTTACTTCTTCCCTGGGCTAATGCCCAGGTAGCAATGCCAGATATCAGCAATGTAACTACAGCGTTTTCCTCGGCTCAGATTGTCCCAGATGTGTTGCCGTCTTTCAACCCTGTGGATGCTGTGAACGTTACTTTCTCAGACCCTGTTACAATGGAGGACGTAGCAGTCGCTCCCGGCATTCTTCTAACCACTGAACGTGAGGATGCAATCCATATAATAATTCGCTCTACTGTCTAACGAGGCCATGCTACTTCAGAGACATCCATGTTTCCCAGCATCGTCCTGACTCCTTCCAACTCATCGGGAACCTCAGATGCGAATGCCACAGCATGGGTTATTGCCCTTGTAGATCCAGATGCACCCACACCACAAAACCGTAATATATCCCAATTTCTCCACTTCTTGGGAGGCGATTTTACTATCGACGATACTGGATTACTTTCCAATACTAGTCCAGCACTCATGGAGTTCACACCACCAGCGCCCCCGCCTGGCTCAGATCCTCATCGGTTAGTATACCATTTTAATGCTCTCTTTCTCTACGTATTCTGACAAAAAGAGCAGATACGTTCTGCTTGTTTTTGATCAACCTGATAACTTCGATACCGACGGTCTTGCCCTTGTAAACTCCACAACTCCACGGACAAATTTCAATATCAGCAACTTTGCTCAAGCGGTCGATCTCGGCGAGCCGATTGGAGGAAATTACTTCCTTGTAGGGCCTATGGCAGCAGCTCAGCCACCAATTACCAGCGGTACGGCTGCACCATCGGCTCCTTTAACTGGTATACCCACGGCTGCCCCAAATTCCCTCACGGACACAGTGACGGACACTTCTATTCCAACCACTACAAACCCTTCAACGCCTACATCTGCGGGCATGATTAATGAGTCCAAATTATTCTTGAAAAGCGTAATACTGTCGGCTATAGTAGCTTTCTTGTACTTGTAAACTGGAAGCTGACTAAATAGGGCGTCCTGTAATTATTGTGAAGGCGCCTAGTTATGCCTTAGTCAACGAAAACAATCATCTCATTGAATTATTGACCTACTTTTATGAGTAAAATACCTGTAGTTGAATATATCTCGAAATTGAAATTCAATATGCAACGAGAGAATTGGTTTAGGGGCTTCTTTTACCAAAAGCGGAAATGCAAATCCATCGCTGCTGACAAATGCAGCCAACCAACTCTTTACTGCTCTTTACTACCTGACATCATGGCGCTTGCGAGACCAACAGTGAGATCATCGTTGTTGTCTACTTCTTCTCGGCTGACCATTCCCTACGAAGACTAAACTACCTCCTGGCGCTAATAGAATCTTGTTCGTAAAGAACTTGAGCTACCAAATCACTGGAGAAGATTTGTATGATCTATTCGGACGGTATGGAAGCATTCGTCAAATTCGAATAGGGAACGAACAGAAAACCAAAGGCACAGCGTTTGTAGTATATGACGACGTTATGGACGTGAGTACTCTTCTGCTCGACACACATCATTCTCAACGATTTTATAGGCTAAAAACGCTCTGGACCATCTCAATGGTTTCCACTTGCAAGAGCGGTACATTGTCGTGCTATATCATATGCCTGCCAAGCAGGACGCTGCAGCTGCAAAAGCAGATCTTGCTAGAAGAGAGGAAGAGCTAGCGCAGTTAAAGAAAAAGCACGATATTGCAGACCCGTAAGCAGTAAGAATCACCATTGACAATAATAAATGTGATCCACAATATGATTTACTTTTTTTTATTCCAGTCGCTCAAATACAGTATCTCAGAAATCATGCTATGGCATTCCTCCTGGTGTGGTTGTACGTTATGTATACCTGTACTTCCTATCTCGAATCTCGAATCTGGTTCTATCTCATCTCTTTGCCTCAGGCGCCGTAATATCTTATTGTTATCGGCCATTATCTGCCGCGCTACATGTCGGACATAGTTTGTCGATGTGCGGAGAGTATTGTTGCGGGTATTGGTGACTGGTATGTAAGATTAGATCGGCACAGTATAATTGGCTCACAATGACATACTATTGCCAACATGTCTGAGTGCAACGTGGTGGTTTGCAATCTCTCGGATGAACTGGACTGAACTTGCACGTTATCAGGTCGCATTTGATCTTCGGAAACGTTAGAAATAAAGGTCGCTGTCAGACATATTGACTTACCTCTTCATCCGGCTGCGAACGTATGACCATCCAGCTTAGAAAGGACGCAATGTACAAGAATGGTTGCTTTGACTCACCAAAGTAATTCCGTGTCCACACCTGAAAAAATGATGAATTTCGGGACTCTGAAAACTCAACAATATCGTTGACTGACTTCTTATAAACGTTGCGTACTCTGGCAAATTTTCAGATAACAGTGAGCCCAATGTTTATGCAATAGCATTCTGTTTACTAACCGTCGCCAATAGCACATTGTAGTAGGAGAAGGGGATGGAGTATCTTTGAGAAAGTTATACGTTCTTATAGTTTCCAGGACAGACCTTCTCGTTACACGCATCCGCATGAAGCATGGTCAAGGAAACGCGAGCGGATCCACGGACTACTCACGACTGGGTCCTAAAGACACTCGAGTTAATTCTACAAGATCTGGTTCCTTTCAAACTCGCCACTTGTGTTTTCCTATTACAGCTCACTTATGTCTAGCCGACCGAACGCAGAAGGTCAATGCCCAATAAGACATCCTCATAAATGGTCAACAAGGGGGCCATTTCTTTTAACAGAAGCAAAAATATAACTTCGCGTGTCTCTTAGAGTTTTCATCGATGTCAAGATGCAGGTAGATAAATCCGATGTGCCAAGGTTCCGTAGTGAAAAGGGCACGAATCGAAATCTTGCGTCTTGTCGGGGATTCGGGCTCGTGCATCATCTCCACATCTAAGTATATTTACTTCAGCAAAACAAAAAATACTAGAACATATCAGGCATTCCGTAGACGGCAATCGATGTGTATGTTTGCGGCACATTCATTTCCGACACGGACAGGCAAATTTTGGCCTTGCTTCTAAATAAGATAGACCTTTACGAAACTTCATTTTCTTTGCTCTGGGCAATTAACCGCCTTCGTTCGCCACGCAGAGACCATGCGTCATCGATTAAAACCACATGGACTCAATTTTCCTGGACTGTAATCAATGGTCGATCGTCCACAAAGGCCAGTTTCCTGGTTCTAGTAGTTGTCTATTTGTCACGATGCGGTGGTAATATTTAGGAGATTCCCGACGGAAACATGCACATATGTGGGATGGACGCGTCTGGAGTCTGGACGCGTTGCTTCTGAACAACGATCAAGGCAGTATTCGAGATTGGAACGTTTGGGATCTAACGGTTTCTATCTCTTTCATTCTTGTCTTTAGCAGACTGATTCTGTCCTTTGACAAATATTCAAGTTTCCCCAGAGGGTGTTTCATGATTGTCTGAGTATAGGCCACAGAAAACTTGTGTAAATTGGTTGCGCTTGTTGAAGTGATTTGCGATAAGTTTTTCCGGAACAAATAGCACAGAATAGCACTAGCATTCAAGAAAACGGCTGCATTAACGTAGCCCAGGAATAACCGCACAATTCACCACAGCAGGTGGACTCAGGTGGAGAAGGCTGAAATACGGGTCTGAGTATTTCCTTGCGACCGGTTAACTGCCAATGATCCATATTCGAGAGTCGAGACGGACCGACTGTCGTGCACTAAGTATTTTAAGCGCCGAATAAGATTCTTGGGTTTATCCGGTGCGAGGTAAGGCCTAAGGGTTGATTGCTCCAAAAATCAAATTACAGGCTTGGCTTTCAAAACGGACATAAACCTTGAACTCACTATTTTTGACCCAGCACAATGAGGCACATAGTAATGAATAGTGGCACGAGACAAACGGAATCAAGAAATCGATGATTATTGATATCGTTACTTATTTTTTTTAAAAAGAGCGATATGTTATTGGGCAGTCAGATATATCCTCTTCAGCAAGAACGGTAACACAAAACAAAATAAAATACACGACTGCATATTAGAGGCTCGATTGAAGGACTTGGAGAAGGTAGGCTGCAAATGGCCGGAGGTGAGTTATATGAGTTCCGCAGCATTGACGGGCATTTCATCCTAAAAGGTTGTGGATTCAAATAAGAGCTAATGATATTACGAAACCACTTACAATCTGAGTGCTGTAGAATTGTTCTACGAAAATTTAACCATAAGTAAAGGCGATGCATAGAACGGAACTAAACTTACCAATGTCACGTAATATGCGGACATCGTCAACGGTAACAAACTATAAATGTTCTGAGCAATGGATTGGAAACACGAGCAAGGAAATACTGACATTAATCGCAACTCCTTTCCTTCCGAACCTTCCGGATCGGCCAATGCGATGGATGTAGTTCTCTCGATTACTGAGGGAAATAATGAGAGTAAGAAACAAGATGTTAAAGAATGCTTACGCCGGAAGATCATAATTAATGACCAATGAGACTTGCTGAACATCAATACCACGGGCCCAAACATCCGTAGTAATTAGGACACGACTGATAGATTTAGTGTTAGTACAAATATGGAAATAATGCGTGCCACATACGAAGTTCCACCGCGGAATTCTGCCATGATAGCATCGCGCTCTTTCTGGTTCATTTCACCGTGCATGGACGACACAGTAAAATTGGATGCACGCATTTTTTCTGTTAGCCAGTCGACCTATTTAAACTCAAATTAGGCCGCAGTTTACATCGAGTATCTTGGTGAAATGAGCCAACCTTTCGTCGAGTGTTACAGAAAATCACAGCCTGTGTGATAGTCAAAGTGTCATACAAATCACACAAGGTGTCAAACTTCCAGTCTTCTTTCTCGACGGCAACAAAGAATTGTTTAATTCCTTCAAGCGTCAATTCATCACGCTTTACAAGAATCCGTATCGGATCTGTCATGAACTTCGTGGTCATCTCCAAAACGTCATATGGCAAAGTCGCGCTGAGAAGGACAACCTGCGTAGCGGGTGGAAGATAGCGATACACGTCATAGATTTGGTCCTTGAATCCCTTGTTAAGGAGCTCGTCGGCTTCATCAAGAACGAGCATTTTGATGTTCCTTGTCCGGAGACTTCTCCTTCGAATCATGTCAAAAACTCTGCCGGGCGTCCCCGACACGACATGTTGACCATATTCCAGTTTTCTGATGTCTTCTCCGATAGACGTTCCTCCAATACACGCATGACATTGCACGTTCATGTAGTCGCCCAGGGCCAATACGACGGATTGAATCTGGGTAGCCAATTCACGAGTTGGCGATAGAACAAGTGCTTGCGTCTCGCGCACAGTAACGTCAATTGACTGAAGGATGGAAATGGAGAATGTCGCCGTTTTACCGGTACCAGACTGAGCCTGAGCGATAACATCCCTCCCTTGTGTTATAGGTAAAATAGCACGTTGCTGAATAGCAGAAGGCTTCTCAAAGTCTTTACTAAGATCAGTAATATTCCATAAGTTTACTGGAATGAGACTCACTGTATGCGTAGATGCCGCGTAACAAGTCCTCCTTTAAACCAAGGTCGTCAAATGTTGAGACGACTGAGACGGCCTCTGATGACTCGAAAACGAGTTTCTGTGCAGAAAACCACGATTAGCTACTATAAGAGTACTGAGCTAATGAAAAAAGGTTTGCCTCGTCGCCTGCATTGATTCCGGCCATTTTTGAAGTGGTGGTTGTTGAAAGAAGGTCGGAGTTCGAACGTGACCTGCTTTACGTTGTATACAGCCTCTGTCCTGTCACCATCCTTAACCAACCTTTGGTCCAATTATGTCGGACTCTATCATAGAAATACAGCGTCAAACCCATGAAGAAATCGAGAAATTGGAGAGGGCTCTCTATACTCTCCTCTCTCGTCCAACTAGCACACACGAGCAGGCCTTACAACAGGAGCACAAAGCCTCCCAAGTCCTTGATCGTATTTCTACAAGGGTAATCGACTTGAATAATTCATACCAAGATGAAGATGTTAGGAAAGCTGAGCTCGAAGCTCTGTCCGCACCTTCTCAACAAAGCGATTTATCGGAATTTTATTCGCGGTTGGTGAAAATCCAAGACCACTACAACAAATACCCTGATTCTCTACCAGCCGGAATTGACATGGAAATTGCAGCATTCCTCGATGAGCCAGGGCCGGATGCTGAAGATGAATACGAGGAAGACGATCGTGTGTACCGAAACCCTCACCTTCTAAACCGTAAAAAAGCTTACTTTGTGTATGCTGATAATTTATAGCTATTGCTTTGCTTTTCTCTGGTGAGGAAGCATATGGAAGATATCTCGACTTGTATGCCAACCACACCGCTTACAATAATTTGAAAAATATTGGAAAGCGACCTGGATACCTGCAATATCTTGATATTCTTCTTGCAACCCAGAATGGCCCTGTACATTCTGACCTACCGAAGGAGACGCGCTTCACGAAAGAATACGAAACGTTGGTCACCTTTGACTTTTGATCTTGTTAAATTCTAATAGATTTTACGCCAGGTATATTCAAAATCTGCATAGCTATCTTTTGTCTTTCTTCAAGAAGACTCGACCCCTCGTCGATGTGGACGCACAACAGCGTGATGTTGCCACTGAATTTGGGAAAAAATGGGAGGGGCATGAATTGCAAGGTTGGGAAGACTCTTCACAATCTAAATCTCAGGCAAATGGCGGCGAAGATGCTGGTATATGGTGCAGCGCATGTGAGGATTCACGACTTACCCCGAATTTCTCGATTTCTGACGTTCAAATAGGTCAAAAACATTACTCAAAACAAACGGTATACGATGCACATCTTACTTCTAAGAAGCACATCAAAGCCACCGCAAAACAAGCATCTTCCGGAGAAACTTCTGCCAATCCAAACGGCACAATGCATTCAGAAAAGCCCCATCATGCTGGTCAATCTTCTGCCAAGCTTCGGATCCGCAACTCGGCCTACTACACATGCCTTGCTACTGACCTTCTTGTAGCACTGATCCCAACTTTAAACGAAACAAAATCCAATGTAGAACGTCGCTTCTCACTCACGGCTAGAGAACGAGAACAAGAGATCTTAGAGCGCGATAAGCCCGCCCCTCCTCCACCGACTTCTGCTGTGGATGGTGCTGGCGATGAGGACGAAGAAGAGAAAATATACAATCCTCTGAAACTTCCTCTTGGGTGGGATGGCAAGCCAATCCCTTACTGGTTGTATAAGTTACACGGCCTTGGTGTAGAATATCGGTGCGAAATTTGTTCCGATCACGTATACATGGGCAGGTTCGTCACCGCTTTGTTTCTTATGCAGGAATTTCTCTCTGATCTTCGTCATCCTAGGAAAAACTTCGATCGTCACTTCCAAGTAAGTGGTTCGAGGTTCCTATACTTCTTTTCTAAAAATTACATCACCACAGGAATCAAGGCATGCTTTTGGAATGCGTGCTCTCGGTCTGCCAAATACCAAACATTTCCACGAAATAACTCGCATAGAAGATGCTTTGGCTTGTGAGTTTTTGGCTTACTACAATTCAATTGGAATATATCTGACACAACGCAGTGGCCGAAAAATTGAAACAAGAAGGACGACATGAGGTATTTGAACAGGATACCATGGAAGAGCTCGAAGACGATGAAGGCAACGTATATAACCGCAAGACTTATGATGACCTTAAAAAGCAAGGATTGATTTAATGCAATTCGAATGCTCCTGCAATCGTAGGGTATAATATAGTTGGGGAGTCTATAATACATGTTTTCAAAATATAACTCTGCGTATCAGGAGAGACGCGTCTCCTGTTGATCATACAACTTCGCTGGTCGCGGCGGTGGCGGCGGTGGTCTTCTTGTTGCGGTAGTTTGGGTCGGCACGATAGGTGTCTGTAATGTAAGGGCGTGTGAATAAAGCTCCTCGTCCGATGAAGAAGGTGACGATGACAGAGGAGAGTCGTCAAGCGATTCGAAAGGGTTACCCTTCCCAAACAAGTCTGCTTTGTGGAGTTCCGCTATCGGCACCACACCTGCCGGAAAATCTTTATGTCGATCAGATCACCGCGTCAACCTGAGTTAATCACAACTTACCGGCGGTGTCCCACCATGCCTTTTCGTCTGTGCTAGGGGGCGGTACTTTGAAAGAATCATAAGTGTGAGAATCCAGATAACAATAGGATGGTCCTGTTGCACATACACTCTTCTTCGTCCACGGACAAGGCGAGATTGGCTAATTTTTCGTCCAACTTTTCCCCAGGGCGCGTGGACATTATACTTTCCGCGAGCATACGCGATAGACTGGCTTTCTTGACGGGGTCAACAATACGAACTTCCGCTCTATAGAGCGCAAAGACTTTGTAAACAAGTGAGTGTAATTTCAGCGTTTCGGGTCAGTTCTCCTGACCTGGTTTGTGGTCAGATCCCCGTAGTTCAGCCCGCGAATAAACTGCCAGATCCAGGGAGTTTCCACGGTGTAATATGCGGTCTATGGACTTATGAGGCATAAGCAATAAACTATATACCTCGAAGACTCACCTGTCCAAGCTGGTATCCGCATTTTCTCGCTGGTGTCATATCTATCTGTTCCCAGGTCATAGCGATACGTGGGGCGGAAAAGAAGTGGTCCCTCTTCGTATCCGTGGAATGCAGCTTTAGTGTCCATTGCATATCGTAACTGAGACGTATTTTCAGCAACTGCATACAACAAAAAACATGGGGTAAAAACCTGATCAGCTGCTAAGAGGGGATCAAAGTCGTCACGTTCCGCTAAAGCACGAACAGTCGCATTGTCAAGGTCGATTCGATAATTCGTATCAGCCAGCCATATCACGTTTCTATATTCGAACCTGGTCAGAAAGAAAGAAAGAAATAGATAATTGGGTTTGCCTTACTGGTGGCTTTGTATCGTTTTCCCTTTTTGAAAATGCAAACCCTTCACTATGGTGCGATAGTCGGCGTTTCTCTCCTCCACATTGGCGTGGCCGGCAGCAAGATGTGCCGTTAAAAAGCAAAAATTCGTATCGTGGTAGTCTAAGCGTATCCCAACAGCGCCTTTGTTTCCGGACATACCCCGCAGACCAGTCTGCGGCAGGGTCAGCGGTGAACTCAACATTATGAAAAAGGATGCACACTTTTCTTGACGTTCCTTCTACGTTTCTGATGACAGCTGTCAATTCTGATTTGACCAGGATCAGTAAAGCTGTTCCAACAAGCTATACATGGTTCTATCAATGATATATAGAAGCAGAATAAGCGACGAATACCTGTTCACTCCTGAGCAACACATAGTCGGACTTCTTGTCAGGACGGCGATCAAGAGTCTCCAGTATTTTGTTTTCCCAAATTCGCCTACATTGGAGAATGTAAGGAGCCGTTCAGAATTTACTATTGGACGTCAAGTAAACCTTTTATCTGGATCAGTCTGTACGATTTGTTGCGCGGTCAACGGAACGATTTCTTGGAATCCCAGAACGAACATATCCGGACTGTCGACATCTGTGAGCAGGAACATATACGGTATTACGGCACCATAATGGACTTACTCGCTTGCACCTATATTAAAATCTTTAGTTTATCCTGCACCGAAGAACATGCCATAACTTACTTGTTCTGGGAAAGAGCCAGGGCAGTAAAGATTCGGATGGAGCCTGCAGTAGTTGGGTGATATCAGATTGTGATTCACATTGAAGAGCAGAAGCAAGCTGACCTTTCCGTTCAAATTCCACGTTCCTATGAATAAAGTACATTGCTTTGTCGTGGAATACTCAGATAAGCTAAAAGAAGTCCGTCAGCCAGGTCAACAAATAGCGCAAATGAGAAAATGTACCGCTGTTCTAATATGTTTCTTACGTAGTCGTGAATAGGATCGTAGATGGTCACTTGAAGTTGATTATTAAGATTCCCCTGACGAAGATACTGTTCAGGCACATTTACTGGCAATCATAGCAAGGAATTACATACCAGAAACATGTCAATAGCCACTTGTTTCCCTTTGTCTTGAAAGTTATTGATGTATGCTCTTGAGACACTTTTGGTCGCATCCGACAGAACGCCTTTCACATACATAAATACACTTTTCTTACACATGGAGCACCCCTTACCTGCTAAAGTTCGTTTTCCAGTTCTCGTAAAACTCGTGTTCAGAGCCCCAGTTCCTGCATAGATCCGAGATAAGGCATCACCATTCTCAGCCCATAATTCACGGTGGTGTGTCCAAAGGGCACTAGAATAAATCCATTCACGGCGAACAAGAAGCAGAAACTGCTCCAGCGTATTCCGTGAGAGAATATCTTGTACGAAGTTAGTACGATCTAGACTGAACCAAGCAGGGTCAGCGCTTATGCGTATGAGAAAATTAGCTGATTTTCTACCAATCCAGACAGTTCGTACGAAAGACTCCCTTCTGATCGGTCACAATCTCGTCGGAGGCAGCATCGCACATCGTGAACCCGAATTTATCGACATTATCGACGATATTCTCTATTCGCCTGCCAAAGAGATGCGTCAGTAAGAAGGAAACATGGGATTGAAGGGGGATTCGACTTGAGTTCGCGAATGACACTATCATGGCCTCCTATTCTAACCGCGTTATGAAAGTCAAAATGTGTGATGCCCAGTTCATCCCCGAGAGCTGCACGCGCTATTTGCAAATGCCGGGCATATGCATTCGTTAAGGAAGCCTCATTTTCTTTCTGCCCTAACAAGTTAATCGCATGAATCGAGCCATACTCTTCCAATAGTTGGAATAGATGACGTTCGAAGGCAGGTTGAGATGCATGTGGCCTTGTGATTTGAATTTTTTGCCCAAAAGTCTGCAAGCCTTGTTGTTCCCAGAAAACTAAGAAAATAAAATTGTCAGATGGAGAAATTCAATTACCATCTCACTATCCACTTACGTGGAACACTTCCACGAACTTGTACGTAGCTAACACAATGCTGGTCCGTACTGAAAATAGTTTCTGTCTGGAAATCATGTGGTGAATTTGTAATATGCTAGTGGTTAAGGTATGTGCCACAAACCTCAACAAAGTTGGCCGTATTACCGTCATCATCGACGCCTCGTGTATTGAATCGTGTACCTGCTCTTTTCCACCCTAATCTTGATATTAGAGAAAGCGTGGCCACGGTGGGCACTCCATCAGTGGGTGGCGCAGGTAATGCCATCGTGAATACTCCAACAAAACCTTGTATTGCCAGAATCTAGGATGCCGCGATGAAAGGTAGACGGCAGTGTCAAAAAATAGGACTCACAATGAATTGGCATCGATCCAGTTCATCCCGTTCACTTGGATCTAATCTTTCACGAAAGTCAAGCAAGCTTCGAATAATAAATTCATTCCACACGAATCGTTCGTCAAACGTCAATGATGAGTCTGTTGACTGCGGGTCTCTTGGGAGTCGTACTGAGAGTCTTGACGAAAGATCCCACTGGGAGTCAACAGCGTAGTAAAATGACCCAGATGAGAGGATTTTTGTAAGCGGCATGCATGGGTGCTCCAGGACCTGGGCTGCAGTTGGTCCGTATCCGTCTCTAAGACTAGAATCTGTTGCTTCGGGACCTAATACAGATTCAGTGGCTGCCGAAAGATCGTCCCATGTAGATGAAGTCAAGCTATAGAAAGAGACTTCATGTATCCGTGCAACAGACTCAGGATGTGTCCCTGATGGCCGAGTGTTTCCAACTTCTGTCGAACTTGTTACAACGGTAAGAAATAAATCTAGAAAGACCTAAGATCCCTGGTTTGCAAGAAAGCCGATTAAGTGACACACCATTCTCCACCGAGATTAAGCCTAAGCAACCTTTTACCACCCTTGTGGTCATGCGCACAAGGTTCTGAATGTCGACTTGATCTTTCTGAAGAAACTCAACGATTGCCCTTGAGTGTCCTTCACCTGCGCGAAACACAAGTGCGCGTTTGGGTCGACCGAGTCGCTCGTCATGGGAACTTGTTATGAGATAGAGAGCGCGAGGATTGGTCCCAAGATAAAGATACATGATATTTTCCAACTATCGCATATGTCTTTCTGGAATTGCGATAGTTCAAGGAGAATCTTCGTGTACAGAATGCAATTGGCGTTCAAGTAAGTCAAATGGCCAGAAATGGCACAACTGATTCCTGACCGTCGTTGCGTCATTCTTGTTTACCAACACCCTCTCGCTTACATACACACATGCCTATATATAATCTCAACGTCCTCGAGTCTGAAACGTCTTCATAGCCCCACGAGACTGTTAGATACATCAGACGATTCGCATATTCTGAACACATTTTCATGTTCTAATTTAATCTGGGCAGTATATCTACTTTTGAAAGCCTTTGTACAGCATCAATTATCATCTGACTTGAAGCTAGTAGTCCTTCTCATCCCACTGGCGCCAGGATCTAGATATTCACTGGTCGCCTGTCTCATAACTTGCTGTCTCCTTCGCGGGGGGGAATCCAACGAGAAGTTTGGATTGGTAGATGCTGGTATCGAGGAAATTTCAAGCTCTTGCACCCTTGGGCCAGGCGATCGCGGTGGGGGAGGATATGCTGCCGGCCGTATCATAGGGGATGAAGGACCATGTCCTTGAGACAGCGGCGTTCGGGACAGGTTGGGAGAGCGAGGCGCAATGAGACCCTCCGAGGTATCCTTTCGCGAAGGTCGTGGCCTTAGTCTTGGAATGCTTCCTTCGAAGCTAATAAATGAAAACATAGACCGAATGAGGGATGTCCGCGAGGGACCGGTTTGAATCGAGTTTGTAGAGTTAGGTGACGTTGGCTCTGTTGAGGAATGCGATTTAGAATATAGTCTGAAGATGAACGAACTCAACGACTCGCCAGCAATTACAGGAAGAGCATTATCATTGGCGCTTAAGCTAAGGAACAAGAATAAGGGTGTATACCATACACATATCGCGAAGAAAGACGCGATTTCCGTGAACCCGGGCACGGTTTTGGTGTGCCCGCGATATTGCAGTCGTGATTGCCTAGCTTCGTTCGTAATACGAGCAAAGTAGAAGAACCATATAAAATGATCTGCAATGACCAATGCACATGACGCAAGAAAAGAGAGGGACGTCAGGGAGATGAGGGGCCATGTGTTGGAGAAGTTCTGAAGATATACAATATGGCAGGTGAGAGAGAAGAGGGTTTGCAGCAGCGGTAGCGAGTCTGTGAAATAGAAGATAACGTGTAGCAACATGATCACCTTGATAACGCATGAAATAAAAAGGTTAGTAGGTGTAGAGACCGCTAGCTCGTGTATGAACGCACGTAAATGCTCCTTTGCCCAATAGTTTTCGCCAGTCGCGAATGCTCTTCTATTAACTCGGAGACATAGAGAAGACCGCTTGCTGAAGGGATAACGTTATAAGCACAATCATGTACCGATACACTAGATCAAATCATACCTAGTGAGAGTGTCACAAAAGCGAAGGCGGCAAACATTGCCAGATAACTATAATTTCATTTAACACGTACCATTCTCAATGGTAACTAATAGTGAAGAAGAATATTGACATACCTGACATAGTATAGGAGCCCCATTTTGTTTCTTTAATCAAGAAGAGCACGAGCCAGCGCTTAGAAAAGAATCAGAAAAGGGAAGGAAGAAATGATGGGTATAGCAGTCGACACCGTCGTTCCCGCCAGCGTCAACAGAGTCTCACTCGGTGAG
>Ga0247779_1000207_pt1 | contig 43984 bp, 47 predicted proteins | sample UWRJL221509R5_FD_179925 | JGI IMG/M metagenome (GOLD analysis project Ga0247779, IMG submission 179925) | Plant litter microbial communities from Arlington Agricultural Research Station in Wisconsin, United States - UWRJ-L221-509R-5 | ecosystem: Environmental > Terrestrial > Plant litter >...
AACGCTGTTAACTGCATTTTCTCACTACCCCCAGATGCCAGTCGATACCTATTATGAGTTTAGAAATAAGTACGAGATAAAATGCCAAAGGAGACATACTCTGTAGTGGCTAGGTGATCCAAAAGATAGATTCGGGCATTGGGCTTTAGTTCAATGGTATCCAAGTATTCATAAGTTCCAGTCAAAAGGTCTTGCAAAGCCAAGCCACGCTCGGTCTTTAGTTTAGATATCACTGAAAAGTAGTCATGAAATGCGATTCCCAAACCAGAATAAATACAAACATACTTTGGTATGAAGTCGTGAACTCGTCGGAAAGCATGGAATTGACAATAGTTTCTACATCAGCAGGGTCAGGATTGCCAGTACAGTTATATATTTCTGTCTCTCCAATAGTGTCATATGCTGCATGGCAAGCTTGCAAAACATTAAGGGCACGTCGCATATCGCCTTTCGAAAGCTTGAGAAGTGCTTGTTTGCCTTCTTTGGTCAAATTGACCCTATCAGAGGAGAGATTTAGGCCGGAAACAGGCGATAATGTTACAGACACTCACTGTTCGGCGTCTACTACCGTTTGTACTCTCTTTTCAACTTCTATTATAGGAAGAGGGGAAAACCTAAAACGAGTGCAACGACTTTGAATGGCTGGTGTGATTTTGTTCACATAGTTGCAAATGATGCAGAAACGGACATTCTTAGTATACTGTTCAATGACGCGCCGAAGAGCGGCTTGCGCCTGTTGAGTCATCATGTCGGCCTCGTCCAAAATAATAAGCTTGAAACCCTTCGAGAAAAGAGTCCTAGTTTCCGCAAATTGCTTGACTTGTTCGCGAACGACATCAATGCCGCGCTCATCAGACGCGTTCAGCTGAAAGGACGCTCAGTTATTCCGAATTTGCGTTAAGTCAACAGTGGCGAACCTCAAGAATTTGCTTTCTGTAATCTGCTCCATATATGCGTCGAGCAACTGCAAGGATGGTTGAGGTTTTTCCCGTTCCAGGAGGACCATAGAAGAGCAAGTGTGGGAGACGGTTCTTCTCGATAAACCTTTCAACTTTAGAATAGTCGGATTAGGATGTTCAACGAAACGAAACAACAAAGCTAACTGGTATTGATGATATCTTTGTGCGAGACTACGTCATCCAAGTTAACAGGTCGGTACTTCTCAACCCTATACCCAAGCACGCAGATTTTATAAGTCTCATCATAGAATTCAGTGTTATGCGGGGTGCTTGCCAGGGTAAATTGTCGTTCTCAGCTGGTAGCTCGCGGTCGACTGCCTTTCCTTTTCCTTTACCTTTCGAAAAGGTAGTTGAGAGTTCGAGCTCCATTTGTGTATCTTCGTCACTGTCCATTTGGTGTTACTGCAGAGATTTGGGTTCTTATAGGAGAATGCAAAGAGAAGGTCGAACGCGTCGAGCCATGAACGCGTTGGAATCGAATATTGAGTGCTTGCACATATTTGGCAAGCACGTGCTCGTGACCTTGAACCTTATTTCTACAACGCACGGGCCATACACACTGATGACAAAGCCTCAGATTTAAAAGCCGCTCATCGCAAAATTTAGGTTCTCTTCTACAATCGGCTCTTGCTTTAGTTGAAGACTCCACCGTTCATATCGTTGGACAGACAGAAGCGTCCGTGAACATGCAGATTTTCGTAAAGACGTATGTGCACTTCTATCTTGCTTCATATATTTGTCTTATCAACTTTGAGCCTTCAGCCTTACGGGCAAAACCATCACCTTGGAGGTGGAGTCTTCGGACACCATCGACAACGTCAAGGCCAAGATCCAGGATAAGGAGGGGTGTGTATAACATTATGCGTGATATTGCACTCTAATCTCATAGGACGTCTTCTTTCCAGTATTCCCCCCGATCAGCAGCGCCTCATCTTCGCTGGAAAGCAGCTCGAGGATGGCCGCACCTTGAGCGACTACAACATTCAGAAGGAGTCTACTCTCCACTTGGTGCTTCGTCTCCGTGGTGGTGCCAAGAAGAGAAAGAAGAAGACCTACAACGTGTGTGCCTTTCTTTTAAAGGACTATTTCTCATCTCACTTCCTTGTTTTTCCAGACTCCCAAAAAGATCAAGCACAAGCGCAAGAAGGTTAAGATGGCCATCTTGAAATACTACAAGGTCGACTCCGATGGAAAGATTAAGCGTCTTCGTCGTGAGTGCCCTAGCGCCGAGTGCGGTGCTGGTATCTTCGTAAGTGTCTGTCCCGTTGTCATGCAAACATTTTCAATTCAATTTTCATTTCAGATGGCATTCCACAAGGATCGTCAATACTGCGGCAAGTGCGGTTTGACCTACACTTTCCAACCCGGCACCAAGCCCCCCGTCGTTTAATTGTTGTGCGGTGCCTTGTTGACGTCGTTATTTCATGTGTCATGTCTCCTATGAATACAAGAATCGATTATCATGAACAATTATGAGTTACAAGTTGAAGAACCCTTCACAACTTCATTTGCCTAGGATGCTGAATTTTACTTGACTGCAATTCTTGAGATTTAGTACGTCTCAGTAATTGCTTCTGATTATGATGTCAATACTTCATTTTTGTATTGCAGTGGTTATACATAAATCATAATCATATACTAAGATTATAAACAAAAATGTAAAAGGTCTAAAATGTAGCAAATTCTATAGCTTGTATCTAAGAAATGAGACGTTTATCATCTAAAGGTGTCCTCTATCTGGCTATCTATCTGTCTATACGAAGGAAGGGCCTTAGCGGTAGTATATTAGACCAATATAAGTTAACGTAACCAGCGTGTAGTTATATGCATTACAATGTATGGGGATAGCTTTCTTGCAAAGCTGTCTTGAGCTGTTTCCATGTAGGGGTGTCATCGCATGGTCCTTCCAAATTCTGCAGTGCAGGAAATAAGGTGCGAAGACGTTTAGCAAGATCTTGGGGGTTTGATGTTTCAAGTCCTGCAATAGTGATATTATTCAACCGATCCGAGATGGTAGCCTGCGATTCTGCAGATGATAACAGGAGATCGTCGATAGAAGAGGGCAGGATAAGTGTTCTAAGGTTAGGCAGTTTTGTAGTAAACAAGGAAAGAGCAGCTGGAGTCAACTTGGCGGGGGTGGTATACTGATTAGGATCATCTATGCCGGTGATCGATCCCAGGTTCAAGTGGTCAAGTAGAGGCCACCATGAAACTACCGACTGAAGGTCTTGTTCATTCACGATAAGGGGAAGCGTTAAATCACAAGAAAGTTGCCGCAACAGTGAGACTTTGCGTAACTTCTTCAAGGATTCAAACTGCATTGACGAGATTCGTGAGACGCTGTTCTGGGATATGGTAGGATCTGATTGGGCTGGCAAACTTTGTTCAGGAATTTCGAAATGATGTTCAAACGTCAGATGTTGGAGTGTGCTGGAAGCCTTGTGGGAGATAATGTCAAATATTACTTCCCATGATGAATGAGACGGAGAAGAGTCGTCCAATTCTATGTGGAGATGTTGGAGGATATCGGGTTGGATGAATTCGAGCACATTCTCGATCAGGGATGATTTGGCTCGGACATGCAATCTGCGCAGAGAAATGAACCTCGTATAACTTTCATTCTCCCATATATCTTCCACGTCGCTAGAATGGATATGCCCTGCGTGGACCTCGAGTTCTTGCAGATGAGGAAAGGAGGATATTATAGCAAAGGTCTTCGGTAGCAAGGAATTTCCCAAACACAGCGATAATGATTCCAAGTTCGACATATTTGATATGATCCCATTTAGACGCGGGGAGGCATTGCCGCGGAGAGTGATATGACGAAGTTCATGCGATTGACACTGCAGCCATTCCAGATAATTGCAGATAGCTTCCTCTATGTTGAGCCCTTGAGCCTTGAAGCCCACATCAATGTCCACTCGTTTCAATTTGAAAGACATATTGAAAGGTATCAAACGTTCATTAAATCTTGGGATGGATATATAAGTTGTTGAAAGATTGGTTAACGCGGGGGATTGCGAGTGGATTTTAGAAATGACGGGTCCCAAACTGGAGTTGAGCTTGATGCTGTGTGTATTACGAATATGTTTGACTCGTTGAGCGTATGAATTAAATGTATGAAAATCACAAGTCGATAAATTACTGTATGTCTATACACCCTATTGAGTGTGTCAAGCTCCATAGGAGTGAAGTGGAAGACTTACATATTCTCCGTGTATAAAGGACACTCCGGGCAACAGACGCAATAATGGTTCGAGAGAAGGTAGTCGTTCCCAAATAAAATCTAAAGCAGGATCTTTCCAAGCCCTACATGTGCGCGCCGCGCAGACGAGGGCCTTTCGATCATATTCCAAGGTGAAAAGAGCTATTTGGCGCAATATTTCGTCGATAAGCAAAGCTTGATGCATGATGACGAGGAATAAATGGCATGAAAGGACTGGCAAAAGGTGGAAAAGTTTGTTCTGGGTCTAGATGTGCTATCCAATGAACATTCACCAAGGGAAGGCGGCCAAAAGAATGTACGCACATAAAGCTAATGTATCCTCGTCGTTTAACCACTGGCCCGAGTACTGAACAGACGGAAGAACAAAGAAAACTGAAATTATTGAAAGTAGCGATGATGATTGGCCGCTGTCAATGTTTGAAACCAAAGACCATGCCAAATAAATTATCCCGATCAGCCCGGAATTCAAATAGGATTGAAGACTAGATGTGTAACTTGGCAGCAAACGCAGAATGGCAGTAGTCAATGAAATGCAGAGTCCATAAAAAGTGTCATATAACTATAGCGGTCAAGAAAAGTTTTTTCTTAATGACTAGACATATTTTGGCATGATATCGCTGTAAGGCCAGCCGGCAACGGCTGAAGTCGACGTGCGGAGGGACCCGAGGCGTACCATACATTAGAATGGTTGACGTTGAGGCCTGGGGTTAAACAAGGTTATATGTATATGTTATTATTACCAATAGAATTATAGGCAGAAGGTTCCCCATCATCGAAATCTGGAATGATTAGACCCCCATACGAAAATGAAAAGGAAAAATACCAGGTGCAAATACTATCTGTTTCACGACTAAAAGTCAAGATGGATGAATCTAGAGATATTAGGAAGACAGGTGCTATAAAAATCGACATGTGTTAATGCTGATTATGGGTCGAAAGTTTGCAAACCAGTTGAACCAACTGCAGTTTGCGGACATCTTGGTCCTTTGGATGCTTTGGTGCACTGGGCGAGACACGTCGAAGACACAAAACAAAGATATTTAAGAATATAAAGGCTATGTGAGAACTGTTATCAATGCGGGGATGCCATTAATACGAAGTAAATATACCTAGTAGGTTCATTACACGGCGGAATTTTTGTCGACGTTTTGAACTCGCTCGTATAATTCCCGTTTTCTCTGCGAATTTTGCAGGTCTTCTTCCCGTTGTCGCATCTTTTCGCGCCGACGTTCATCATCTTTTAGGACACCTTTGTACATAGTCTACATGATACCAAATCAGTATGATATCCTACATAAGCCTATGAACCACCTACTTCACGTTCTTGTTGTTGTTGGAAGTGAACTGCCCAGATAGTTAGAGAAGAAAAGAGAACAGCAGTACCCAACGTGATTTTCGCTCTCTTATTTGCCATTGAAGGGTGCAACAAGAGATGTATATCCAAAAGAATATAGCACGAAATCAAAGGGTCATTCAGCCCCAAGGAAGGACCGGAAGACCGGCTGCGGCAGGCGTGCTCGTGCTCCGTGGGCCTATATTGCTATTTGTGCACAGACCAGTACCGTCCAACAGGTGCAAATACCCATTGTTCTAGACTACCATCCACCTGTCCACCATCTCGATTCTCAACTCTTACTTCGAAGTTTCTGTGGCTTATCGTAAAGACAGCTAGCGTCGTTCTCGTTTTCTCAGATCTTCGAGGTTCCAAAACAGCATCATGTTTTCCCCAGAGGTAAGGGAGATGTTCGTTTTGATCGGCGTGGAAGACATATTCACGTTGTTTCAAGGAGTACGAGGCAGCTCTCAGAGATGTGGTTACTGCGAAACGTCTGTCTGCTTCAAAAATGGGTGGACTTACGGATATGACGATGAAAAATGTTGAGGTACGTCGAATATCTTGATTTTCAGCATCTACAAAAAATAATACGCTCTATGTGTAGTATGACACTCAAATCGTTTCCATTTTGTACCGCACGCACAAGTCCCTCCCATCAGCTAATGCTAAAATTTCGAGCCTCTATGTCTTCGATGCACTTTCCCGAGCAGCGCGAAGCCATTCATCTAAACACGGCTTATCTGGCGACGCGTTTACTCAGCCTGGGAACTCGGCTTCATTTTTGTTCAAGGTCGGTGGTGTAGTGGAAGGTTTGTTTCAAGATATGATTGCCATTGGCTCTGCCGAAGCTAAGGTTAGTTAGTTTGATTATTGCTCTGTCCACCCGACTCCCGTGCGTTGTCAAATTTCTCAAGCCGCAGAAGACTTGACTAGTAGCTCCTTACATTGGATCTGCGAATACTCATAAAAGCTTACTTTACCATAATGAGCTTGTGGCCGAGCTTTGAATGCCATAAGACATTCTCTGGACGTTGCTTGGACAGAGCAAGGGAATACCAAAAGATCCTGACCGGCTGTTTCTAGGAAAAAACCAAGAAAATACTTGATATCTGGGAAAGGGGTTCTACGTTCCCAGCTGATGTTATCTCTCAATTGAAGCTTATAGTAAAGGATGTTGAACAAGGTGCATATACAAGTCTTCGCATGTTCGCTAAGTATTTCATACTCTGCAATTCAATATCTTTTATTCTTCTATTTCGCGTGTGAGGCCAATAACTAAAATTCGACCCGGTTTGTTTAATATCAGTGCACGAAGCAAAAATGGATGTTGTTACCGATCCACGATTGACAAGTATCCCACCACCGATGCCGGCTCAAAGTCCACCAAATCCTACCTTTGGAGCCATCGACCCGCAAGCTGCCTTACTCGCTTTATTGACACAGGCGGCTGCCTCGATGCCGACAATACCTGCGCCAATTATCCCGTGCGTAGTTTTTAGCCGACCCTCTGTGTTACATATTAATCCATCCTTAGACCCATAGCTACAAATGTTGGAAGTCCTCCTCAATTAGATGCCACTCAACTTGCTGTCATTCAGCAGTTAGCTCACACGGCTGCTTCTGTACCACCTGTCTCACAATCCTTACCCTTTACAGAGTCTGTAAATGTCCAGAAGTTTCCTTCTTCGTCTGGTTTTAATGATAGTTCGCAAACTATACCATCCTTTCGCAATGAGCCTCGAACATCGGGGCAAAACGAGCAAAGATATAACGGGTACCGTAGTCCCGAGAGCAAAAGCCGCCCTGATTCTCATTTTGACGATCGTGACAATATGAGAGGGAGGTATCGAGCTGGTTTTCGCAATTCTGGTCGCGTTGATAGATTTCAAGGACGCAACTGGGATGATCGTGACCGTGACTATAGAGATCCAGAGAAAGACAGAAGTCCTGTTCGTAAAGGCAGAGGTGGACGAAGCCGATCTAGAAGTCCCCCTAGTAGATATGGCGGTAGGAAGGATTCTCGTTACTTTAGTCCACCTAGGAGAAACAGTGCTCCAACCCAGCAATTTGGTCACCAAAAAGTAAGCCGGGAGCCTGAACCTGGCAAAGACGAATTTGGGAGGGATATTCGTCCAGAATCTCCTACAGAATCTCCTATTACCAACCACGAAAACGCACAATCTCCATCACATGCGTCGCTTCTCCCTGACTCCCCCAATCAAATGAGCAAAATATCTGTCGTATCAGTTACAAGCGATATCGAGCAAGGTCCTGATATGGAAGAAATGATTATCAACACTTCTTCAATATCTTCTGAAAGTTCGGCCACGAAAGCTCCTCCGGGAACATCAGGAATGGAGGCTTTCGACCCTTCAAGCTTTGACTACACCTCTCCATCTTCGTGGGAAGCGCTTGGAAAGATGTGGCAGGTCACTCACGGTCATCTACCCTCAACTGCAGAGCTCATGCAATTCGTTACATCTGGCTTGTCATTGCAGTCCAACTCAGCAGCTATTACAACAAATCACACTCTAGAGACAAGTCATTCAAATTTTAATCGTGGAAGGGGTAGAGGCAGAGGAGGTTTTTCTTTCACGGCTCGTGGTCGAGGGGGAAGTGTTCGCGGCAACGGCCGAAGTATGTATGGGGGTGGTGATTGGACAGAGAACCCACAAGCTACAGATGCCATTGTACTTGGTGGTGGTGATGCTGAATTAGATCAATATGCTGTAAAGACAACAGTTAGCCCGCCGGTAGTCAGCCCGCCGGTAACGTATGAAGCACAGTATTCGGCTTCATCCAACGCGGCTTCTGGACGTATGCAAAGGATAGGTGACAAATGGGTGTTTGTGCGCGACGGTGCGCCGGTGGATGTCTCATAGCATAAATATATGTATAAGATATCATACGTTTCCCTTTCTTTTCCATTATTTTTATACAACATTTTCTTCATCTACTTCCAATCTGTTTAATTCAAAGTCTGTAGCACTAGGTCCGCGGTCTTCACCAGTGTATAACACGCGGGGTTGACCATATGTTCCATAGCGAAATGCAGATAGTGAGATAGGATTTGGCCAAAATACAAGGTAGGATAACCACGCGCAGAGACATCCGAGAAGACTTCCGACAATTACATCTTCTTTGTGGTGACGCTTTGCGACGCGCATTTGGTTTAGCATAGACAAAGCTCAAAATAAAAAGACGTACATAGTCTTGGACTCGAGTAATCGCGACGTGGGTTGCCCATAACACAGGAATAAGGGTAAGAAAAAGGCTGAGCATTCGACTGGAGCGAAAACTCGACGGGGACTTGGGAACGACAAAACACCATGCCGCTGTTTGCCCCGCTATCCATAAAGATAAGAAGAACATCCCAGAAAAGGCCGTGGATGAATGACCAGAAGGAAACGATTTCCTCCCGTCCAGTACGGTGTGGGCATGGCTCAAAATGCATAACCTTAGGAAGCTCTCTTGGATCCCTGTGATAATAAAGAGTCACTCACCCAGTACATTCTTGAATCGTTTTATCCCATTTGCATCTTTCAAGAAAGTCAGGTCTTAAGCGCCCTGGTCATAAAAATGGTAAGTGAGTTGTAACAGGGTTGATCATATAAGGCTCCACCAATGCTATGTTTCAAGAAATTTGTAATGAGATGTGCCAGTCCTCTTGGTGATAAAGTTCAAGTTAAATCAGTTTCGCGGTTCGAGGGCGTGAACACACCTAGAAGCGCACAGTCCAATGGTTCCGTGATGAATGATTAAAAGCGATCGCCTCATACACCCGACAATAACGAAGCATAGTAATGGGCCAAAAAATGCGACATTATGATTGAGAAAGGAACTGACTCTATTAAAAGAGATTATCATCCATTAGGATGTCGCACGAAAGAATTTCATGACATACTGATTTTTTCTGTGAGGATGGTTAATTAACGGGTCCGAGGGGTCGAAGGTTCGTTTGAACACAGGCGATAAAGAAACAAGTCCCGAAAAAAACCAGAGCAAGAGGACTAATATCCTGGAAGTGTTCTCGTTAGTCACAAATAAACTATTTCAGCATTGTCGAGAAAAGATACTACTTGCCAGTCGGTTAGGTACGACCTATCCACCCATTCAAGTGAATCTTGTCCGAAATAACGGTTCACCAAAGCCCGTAAGCGAGACATGTCGACGTCCTTATTAGTTGCTTCGACCTTCTAGCCACCAAGTAATAAGTAGTGTCAGGATGATTGACTGGGAGGAGGACGGCTGTGAGAAAGGAGCCTTTCCCAACAGATTTCAAAACTGCGGCATCAGTAGACATCCGAGTCCGATATAACTTCAGACTCCAGAGTAAAACATCAAAAGTTCCCAAAGGCTGTTCCGCAGTGGTTTCGAGATGGCACAAAGCCGAACCAGTTCGGTTCATTGTTAGCCTCGCGTTGTGTGACTAATGTGACGGGTCGCGTTTATTGCTAATGCAGCAGTAAAAAGAAACACGCCATTGAATTTTACTATCCTCCTCCAGGATGGCGAAAGAAAAGCCATCGAAAGCGCGAAAAGAAAGCCAAAAACCTATCACATCTTTTTTTGGTGGACAGAAGAAAAAAGCTTTATCCCCTCCGGAGACAGACATTGCTTCGGAAACTGCTACTGACACCCAAAACGATGTCGAGGAAGACGAAGTATCTATGGCGGAAGGCGCCTCCTCAGACGTGGATATGGACGCCTCAAGCGCACGTAGCAAGAAGCCATTGTTAAAGTCTGCTGCACCTGATGCTTCTGACCTCCCTCCTATCAACGACATCCCCGCCATCTTTGATGACCTTGTCAGTCACATTCCCGACATCAAGCAGGTCGCAGAACACGTCCAAGGGAGAAAGTTACGCGTCGCGACGATGTGTTCCGGCACAGAATCACCTCTTCTTGCCTTGGAGCTTATTCAGAAATCAATTTTGGACCAGCATGGGCTCAAACTCGACATCGAACACGTCTTCTCCTGCGAGATAGAGCCATTTAAACAAGCTTATATTGAGCGAAATTTCCATCCTCCTCTCCTCTTTCGTGATGTATGTGAGCTAGGAGATGCTGAAGCGTGAGCTATGCGTTTAAATGTGTATATTTTCTTCTAATAATCGAAATTTATAGCCATACTGCATATGGAGCTTTGGCACCAGTACCAGGGAATGTAGATATGCTGATTGCGGGAACGTCGTGTGTGGACTACTCTAATCTCAATACCCAGAAACAAGATATAGATGCAAATGGAGAGTCAGGCCGTACCTTCCGTGGTATGATGTCTTGGGTCAAGCAGCACCGGCCACCTATCGTCATACTTGAAAATGTTTGCTCCGCGCCTTGGGATCGAGTCAAAGAATACTTTGAGAAGAATGGCTACAGTGCTGAATGGTCGCGAGTAGACACCAAAGCATATTACATTCCTCATACCAGGACCAGAGTCTATCTCATCGCGATCAATAAACAAGGTTCTTCAATTCCGAAGAAGTGGAAGGAATGGATCGTCTCGAAGCTGAAACGGCCAGCATCATCAACATTGGACGCTTTTCTATTGCCATCGGACGATCCTCGTATCTATCAAGCTCGCCAGAAGCTTGTCCAAGAAAGTTACGGGGCCCTTGACAGGAAGACAGGAAGGACAGATTGGGGGCGTTGTGAGTCCCGCCATCAAAGAGCGAGGCTTGAAGAAGCGTTAGGCGCTAAGCGTCCGCTTACCAGTTGGGATGAAGGTAATTTTAGCGTGATTATGCATTATTTTGCGGTCAGCATACTCATGGATTCATAATAGGTGGCTTCTGTAAACTGCCGGATTTTGCATGGAATGACTGGGGCGTTGGACAAGTCGAACGTGTTTGGGACCTTATGGATATTAGCCTTCTACGTTCAGCGACCAAAGGCGTCGATCCATCGTATAAAACGTACTTCTTTATCTCATATTCACTAAGTATTTCTCCATTAATCTTTTTCTTTAGGCAAGTGTGGAATCTCTCGCAAAACGTGGACCGTACTATTGGCTCCAATAAAGTTGGCATATGCCCATGCCTTACACCTTCAATGATTCCTTACATCACCAATCGTGGCGGACCCATGGTCGGTTTGGAAGCCTTATCAATGCAAGGGCTTCCAGTGGATAAACTTCTTCTCACTCGCGAAACCGAGGACCAACTAGCGGACCTAGCTGGTAACGCCATGTCGACCACAGTTGTTGGTGCATGTATTTTGGCAGCCCTTGTCACTGCCAAAAATCTATTGAAAGGAGGAAATGATTCTCAAACATATGAATCTAAATACGACGGTGAAGATCACGAGGAACAAGATATGCAAGTTGATGCGGCTGCACCGTTGGAATCAGGACCAAGCAGCATAGTTGGAGAGGAGAATTTGTTGCAGAAATCGTTAGATCTATCTATGGCGCGGACATCGTCTTTTTTAAAACTCCTCGAAGACGCTAATCGCAGTAAGCGCCTATGCACTTGTGAAGGACGCATAGAAATGACCACACGGCCGCTTTTCCGCTGTCAGGATTGTGGGGGGTCTTTCTGCAAGAAATGTGGTGGACGACCTGAGCATAATCCCGAGCCAGTCGACAGCAGTACTCGATTGCACCCCTCCGAATTTGCAAAGACTCTGAAATCTATCCTACCTATGTGCATTTCTCTTACGAATGTAACCAAAGATCTTCTTACAAGGTTACGAGAGGAGAGTAGTGCCGCTATCTCAGACTCACTCTGGTCTCGCTGGTGCGACGCCGTTTTACGAGCAAGCAGCTCGGAACTTCGTTTCGTGGAGTTGAAGAGGCAAGAAATTTGGAGTGTGGTTTATCAGTCCCCGTCAGGGACTCTGGAGCTTTTGCTACATCCACAGCAACCAGAGTGGCGTCTTTATGCTGTACCCAACGCAGACGAACCCGCCAATGCAGACATCCGACAAACTCTTCAATATCCAGTCGGTCGTCTAGTATGTAAGGATGACTTGCTCAAAGGGCAGTGGCAATTTGCGTTACCATGCTCTTCGACTATATCCATAAAGATACAAGGCATTGGTGAGCTTGTCCCTTCATGGGAAGCTCGCTTAGGCCTGGTGGGCGACGAGTTTAAAAACAAATTAGTTCACTCCAAAATCAAAATCTCAGTGTCTCATAAAGATATACCACAACTAGACCGCGATATCTCCGGCATATACGATCTACTCGATAAATGTGGAACGGCCAACGGTGCCCTCCATCGGAAAGCTGAGATAGAATCTTCACTCCCCCCTTTGTTCATGCTGTTTGATCCTCATAGAACCAATGATGCCGAAGATTGTTTCGTATTTTCAATCAGCACTCGGAGATTGGAGTATCTGGAGAGCCGCCCTATTATTTGCAAGTTGGATCCCACTTGGCGGCAGTCCAGCTCGGATGAGGAAGAAGTAGTAACATGTTGCCTTGTATCCAAGTGGGTCTCTACCACTGCTGTCAATATCAAGGTAAAGAACGCAACCCAGTCATTGACGCGTACTAACCCGATCTCTATAGCCATCTGCTGGACAAGATGCTTATTTCAGTATCCCAGGGAAAAGCTTAAATATACCCTCAACGGACGATGCTTGTAGTAACGCCTATGCGCTATTGACGTGCAAGGTATCTCTCAAGGGTCAAGTTGGTACCGAATGGCCCAGAGGAAAGTGGGCGGACGTTGACAAAATACATGAAAGAGGAACTTTCAGGTCGCTCGCCTGGTTGCTCGAGCGTATCCGTCATGTTGACGACAATTTCCGAGCTTGGCAGCAAGTTGACATTCCAGGAGATTGTTCTAACTGTGAACGTTGTGCACCCAGTGCGCCTGAGCTGCGTTGGGTACAGTCCGGAAAAAAAGTGATCGCCATGGAGGATCCTGTACAAGCAGGAGAATACGAGCGACGTCTTAAGAGACGACCCAGTCCTTTTGTGACCCAACTCAGATTGACTGAAGACGGTACAGGGCAGGCGAGGGTTGGAATTAACATCCCGTCATTACTTCATCGGGCAACCTCCCGCCTACCGACGAAGAATCGCACAGGGAAAACCACTCTATCCTGGAGGCTTGACACGAATTTCACTCCAGCGGCGAATGCAAACCTTCCCAAATTCACAATTTTGAGCAATAAGCGGGATAACCAGCATGCTCAACCGCCGAGCTTCAAGATTCCCTTAAGAAAAGAGCAGCTACGCTCACTTGAATGGATGATTCATCAGGAATCCCCCAATGCTGCACCCTTTATCGAGGAGGAAATTTCCGAAGCTGTGTTAGATCCCCTTGGTTGGCGGGCGGAAGGCCGGGCACAACGGCCTGTACAAGTGAGGGGGGGTGTTCTTGCAGATCAGGTTGGATACGGAAAGACCGCGATCACTCTGGGTCTCATCGACTGCACTGCCAAAAGTGTCGCAAAAGAATTTGCCAAGAAGGGTCCAGTACCTGGGAAGGTGCATGTCAAAGGTTCACTAATTATTGTGCCTCCTCATCTCACTAGGCAATGGGCGTCGGAAGTCAAGAAATTTACAAGCGACCGTTTCACAGTCCTTGTTATTTCTACCGTTTCGAACTTGAACTCGACAAAGACAGAAGACATTCAAGATGCAGATATCATCATAGTAGCTTCCAATATTTTCAAGAGCAACGTCTATCTCGACAACTTACAGTTGCTAGGTGGGGCTGGCGAATTACCTTCAAAAGAAGGTCGTCATTTCAACGCTCAATTGGAGAAGATTTTGGCCTCCCTGAAGAATCATGTTGATCTACTTCAGGAAAAGGGTTCTCTGGCTGTCCTGAATGAAATTAAAGCATCCCAAAAACGATGTAAGTGCATAGAGCGCCCAAACTATAACGTTGAATTGACATGTATTTTTAGTGGAAGAAGAACAAGCTGCAGCTGCTTCGCTGGCTATATCTAAGAGACTGAAAGGCAAATCATACCGGGAAGCCGCTACTGCAGCTGAAAAGGAGCGGGAGGTACAGAAGAAAGTAGAAAAACCAAAGCCAAAAGCCGAGGCTGTTGCGACTGAACAGAAAGCCAAGCCCAATCGTTCCGGATTAATCGTGGAGGTTGTTATACCTGTAAGAAATAGAGTTTCTTCTTCCAAAAGTGGCCAGAGCTCTGTGGCGTCTTCCCCCGCTGCCGCCGGCGGTAATGGCGAAGACAATGACGACTCCGACGAAATTGGAACCCGCAAACGTAAACGTCGTGCTGCCACCAAGCAGGTTGTGGTTATTTCATCTGACGAGGAGTCAGAAGTCGAAGCTAAAGGCAAGAAAGCTTCAACCAGCAAGAAGGGTAAGGCCTCTGGCACAAAGAAACGTAGGATCATGAAGAGGGACTCTTCGCCATCGTCTGATTACCAAGGTAGCTCTTCAGAGAACGATGACGACGACGTCGATATGGAGTCAGACTTTGATGAAGATTCTGACGATGAAGCTCCGAAATCCAAGAAGGGCAAGGGGAAAGCTGAAGCCATTCCCAGATCAAAGGCCACAGCACGCTCGAAGGCAAAATCTGTTGAAGGGTCGAGTGAGGCCGAGACGAATGATGATATGGACGTCGACGAGCCCGAAGCAAAAACTACAAAAAAGAAGGCCACAAAGGGGAAGAAGTCTGACGATAAAGAACCTCCAGCGAAGAAGATCAAACGCGCAGACAGTGATCCCTGGAAACTTGGCTCCAGAGCCGTCCAGGGAGAGTGGACTTTCATGCAAGCACCTCCTTTTGAGATGTTCCATTTCGCACGGGTTGTTGTCGACGAATATACTTATCTCGATGGAAAGGTGCATGCATTGGTTACGAACCTTACAGCAGAACGCTTATGGGTTCTTTCTGGAACACCACCTATCCATGATTTCGGGGCGTTGAAAACAATTTCTGCTTTTTTGAACATTCATCTTGGTGTTGACGATGATGGCGAAGGACAGTCTCCTGAGGTTAAGAAGCGTCGTCGTGAATTGACAGGTAATTGAATTTGACTCGGTATTTTATCACTTTTCTGATTTACTCGCAGCGGTCGAACGTTTCCATTCATTCAGGGAAGTTCATACCCTTCAATGGCACGCGCATCGTCATGCTTTGGGTCAAACATTCCTCGATCAATTCGTTCGACAGGTCAGTTTTATCTACCTCTTTCTTTTCTAAATTCTCAATTAGTTTTAGAACATTGCCGAAATTGATGAGATTCCTTGGACGGCCAAAGTCGAGAAGATCGTTCTGCCTGCCGCCGAGCGTGCCATCTACTTGGAATTGGAACATCACCTACGCTCTCTTGATATGACCATCAAGCGTAGCAAAAAGACCGAGAGCGACAGAGAGAAACGGCTTGCTCAGTCTCTCGGTGAGAGCAAGTGAGTCGGTTTGATATGAATGGTCTAGTTATCATTATACTGATCTTCCCTTTAAGATCTGCTGAAGAAGCTCTTTTAAAGAGATGTTCACACTTCGACTTGGAAACTTCCAACGAAAACGCAATGAAGGCCTGCGACGTTATCGTTCAAGAACGACAGAACCAGTTGAATCAATGCAAAAAGGACTTGCTCCAGGCTATCAAGGATGGAGTCAAACGGGAAAAAAACCTTGGCAACACTGGTCAGGAATCCATGTTCATCGAATATGTGCGCATATCAAGGACGGAAGGTGTTGACGATAAGGAGTCCACGGATATAGTTATTGAACTTCTGGACCAAGCTGGCGCAGGTACACCCAAGACGAAGGCTAAAGCACAAGATGTTCATCTCAATGAGAAGACCAAGGCACTCGTCTGGGAGCATCGAGAGAAGACGCATGAAATCAGGCGCATCACGAAAGAACTTGTCGGCCGTGTCAGGTCTCTGCGTTACTTTACCGTCGTCCGCGATCTTCAGAAGCAAACGGACCACCCAATGGAAGTAAGCTGCCCAAGCTGCAACAGAGAGAAGCTTCCGATTGAGGAAGTCGCCGTTCTCTCATCTTGTGGACATATGGGCTGTCTTGCTTGCGTTAGGAGCTGCGCAGAGAAAGAGGAGTGCGTCTATGCGTCATTGGGTCAGTGTAAAGCTGCAGCCCGTGTGCTTAATATTGTCAAAGCTGAGACTCTTGGAGTTGACGACGAGGCACGGCATGGCAAAGGTCGACACTTCGGCATGAAGCTTGAGAAAGTCGTGGAATTGATTAAGTAAGTGACTGACAATTGCAAGTATGAAAGCGGCTTCTAACGCATTTCTATAGGAAACGGCTACCAAAGGATGAACGAGTTCTTGTCTTCGTTCAGTTCCCCGATTTAATGAAGAAAGTTGCAGAAGCCTTCTTGGAACATGGTATCAAATTCCTCGAGATCAAAGGATCTGCACCCGCGAAGAGCAAGAACCTCGAGCAATTCCAAAACGACAGCAAAGAACGAGTTCTTCTTCTCAATGTTATGGATGAGAGTGCGAGCGGAGCCAACTTGACCTCCGCCAACCATGCTATCTTCCTTTCTCCTCTCCTTGCTCCTTCGCAGGAAATCTACACCGCTTGTGAGACACAGGCAGTTGGTCGTTTGGTCCGATACGGCCAGACAAAACATGTTAGCGTGTGGAGGTTCTTGACGACCGATACGATTGATGAAGAAATTTATGCGCAGAGGGAGAAGGCTATTGCGAATGGTGCTTAGCCGAGATAGATTTGCTTTTTGTTTTCTTGATTTAGCTTTGTTATCTGCTGTCTTGCATATGGAAACGTACACACATATATTATAATCATACACAGTCAGAGTCGTTGTCTTCTATACCCACGTTGCAGCTGTTCCTAACTCTAATAGACGCGGTGACATCAAAGCCAGCCTCGGAGCCACGCAAGTGTCAAGTTACTTGCTTGACATTACATAGCCGGTTGTGTCGAGGATCTTCTTCCCGCATATTGAACATAACCCTTTCTTGTATGCACAACCTAGAAGCACAGAAAATGTATGAGTTGATTGACCTCATTGAAACTTATACATAGATGCACACACCATGACAATACTTGGCCTTGTTCTGGGTGACGGGCTGCTTGCAATCCTTACATTTACCTTGATACGGCTTTTGTGTAGGTCAGAAACATTAAGTGGTGGCTGAAAGAAGGGATTGCTTGCTTGGAAACGATTCTTGGAGCTTCCGGGGCGTGATAACAGCTTGTTCTCTCCGACCTTTCTCGTACCATCCTTGATGCTTGAGGAGCTGGCCGTGAATGGATCGGGCGCGGCTACTTTAGATAGTTTCTATGGATATGGTTGGTGAGACTAGCTGTTAGTAGAAGAAAACAAAAAGACATTACTGATTCACACTTCTTGCAGACCATGGTATAGGGCGCCTAATGGTGGATAAGGACAAGGAGCAAGGCAACCTAGATACGATGGCGGTGTATGTAATAGGTTCGATCGATTTGTCAGCAGACCGGCAATCTCATATGAATCTGCAGGCAAAGATCACATACCGTCGCGATAACCCAAACCAGAACCACTACTCCTCTAAACAATCAAACTATCTTGTTTTTCCTTGTAAATCTATGGCCCAGTCTGTTGCGCCTTAACTTTGGTTCTCTCTTTCCTTATGGGTCCTATTACCAGTTAAGCAGCTGTGTACCCGCCATCAGGCTCTTATTGTTGAAATTTCGCGCTTCTCTCGCGCACCCGACGTAAACATCCCTTCATCACTAAACTTTCTACTCCATCCACAAACTCAACGCCGTTGACATGGCACCGTCTACAAGAAGCTGGGAGACGCGCCTTTATGTCCACAAAAGACTTTCGCCACGCACACAATATCGAAATCCTGCCGACGCGACACGGTTTCCATCCATTTTCTTAGTCTCAATCGCTATGAAGATAATACAAGCTCTGTCAATTTGTTTTCGCAACGAGATCGTTCGACTATGCATCGCTCAGCAACCGTCTTTTCTTTTTTCTTCTTTTATTTCTTTACGGGAGACGTCGAACGGTATAAATTCATCCAGGATGAACGATGAAAACTTCACAGCAAGATGCCCCACCGAGTCACAATCTACAGGCGCTACAAAGTTTCAGACGATGTCTTAATTTTGATATTGCTGAACATGGATTCCCTCAGTCTATACAGGACGTGTCAGGTACGCTCCAGCATGAAATTAAACGCGTCACATACTAAACGTGTTCTACAACTTTCAGGCATTCCAGAGGGTCTACTTCATGGTCATGAAGTTCCAACCCCTTCGTTACATTTTCGAACTTTCTTCCTTCGCAATGAAAGATGGACCTGTTCCACACTCACTGCGTCCGTCTTTCGTACGCCTCCAACTCTTGATGGCGTATGAAACCGAATGGCCAAGACTCAACTGGACCAACGAACAGAAAGTCAAGGTTCCTGTTACATCAGCTCACATTGATATATCGGGTGGCTTCTTGTACTACACCGGAGAGCAATCTCTCAACTTGCTCGAGCTTCCATCTTGTCGTACAGGACGTCCTCCCGCCCATACGCGTCATTTGAAGTACACTACTGGTCCGCAGGCAGACTGCATAGCTATTGACGCGTCTCAATCACTGATAATTGCTGGCCAGACTGCTACGTAGGTGTACATTACTTATGGTGTATCGATTGCTACTAACCCGCGTTATCAGGGGCCAAGGTGGTCAGATAGGCTTACGCCTCAAAATCAGGACTCTTTCCTCTTTCGACAAGCACCCCAACTCACCTTCTCCTTATTTTGATTGTGCAACGCACGTTTCCCAACCAGTCGTGAATATGTTTATTGTGATAAGTGGAAATCGCGTGGTTGTGACACTTAACTTTACTGGCGGATTGGCAAAACACTTGATCTTGGATTGGCACACATTCCGCGCTACGGCAAGTTTTTACCGATAACTCTACTCGACCATCGCGCTGACACATCTCGCAGTGGTTTGAAGATTTAGACGTCTCCTTAATAAGCTCCAGTACACTCCTTGGCGTCAAGAAGACCAACGGAAAGCTGGTCTTGTATCTATATAACATCAGTGACCTTCAGCACGTTGCAGCCGCTCGTGCTTACGAATTGCCACCTATCTGGTTGAAATCCACGATGAAATTTGGTCAGAACTCGGCACCTATGAGTGACGCTTGCATTCCCCCTTCTGCGCTCTTTTATCCAGACCCGGATGCTCGAATGATGCTTCTTTCAGCCACTCAGACTGGGTCCCCAACTCATTGGTTGCTTATCCCCCAGTCCTTTTTCAGGCCAACGACTCATTCTGATAGGATTGCAGTACCTTGGACTTATTGGAGCCAGTTCTGTCTCATCCGAGAATTCCCTGCAGGCATCGTCGTAGACCACCCGCAAGTCGTTGGAAGTCATATCACGTACCTTGAGAGGGATTTCCGCCAAGTTCGTGGTGGGGGGGTTTCGGAACACGTTCGATTGGGACTCATTGATTTTGCTTCACATAACGAACACTACGTCCAGCCTTCCAAGACTTGGACTCTTCTTGGGAAGCTGGCCCCAATAAGTCCAAAGGAAAGTTCCCGCGAACTCCCCGCGACCACCACCCATGGACTCCCAGTGAAGAAGATATGTACCAGCGAAGACAATATTGTAGTAGTTTTGGTATGTCCTGATTTTTTTAAAAACTTTGTTTGCCTCTCTAACACACATTTCTAAGGGTAATCATGGGGATGTTACCCCTGTCAATATTTTGACTTTTGGGGTACCTGTTTCCCGGCCAGCACACATCGCCCACCACCCTCATCCCCATCACCCTTCCCTCTAGGGATTGGAAACGCCAATTTCGCCAACCGATGTTCAACGTCAAGAAATTAAAATAAACAAAGTGGACTTGTAACATTATTGTATTTGAATCCCGCTCCCAAAATTACTTTCTTTTCATTCTATACTGTCTGTTATATCTTACTTTCTTGTGATCCTTGACAGCTACACTTGTATAAACCTAGGAATATTGGACTCAGACAGGCGTTCGTAGCAAAAAGAACTAGGTCGCTCTCCTAAAGAAACTATACAGTAGATACATGCTCGATTTTCTCATGTAGCTCTACTTCCTTATCGTTCCACTTCAACTGTATCCATACTACCCATTGTCTTCTATCTTTCTCGTCTTCTGAATCCCTATACACTTCCCAAGAACGTACCGAAGGTTCCGAAACCTGCCTCTCTTCCAAGTTATGGATATCAAAACCTGCCTTCAACGCCCGATCCATAAAGGCCTGAATGGTGTACCTCCCCGTGTGCAACCCAACGACCAAGTGTATCCGCGACGAAGTCCCCTTCCCCAGGGTCGATTTGAGAGCATCGATGAAGACGGAATGTAGATCGGAGTTCCATATGGTGTCCGCTGCGATAATCACATCGAATTTATCGCCTTCGACCAGAATTGGCGCAGGATCTGTCCCCCATGCAAACGGTAAGGCTTTACACCGTCGTGCGACGTTATTCCTCTCTACGTTTTCAGACAAGGTCTTGATTAAAGCCTCGTCCGGGTAATCAGTTGTTGTCACCAGGATATCGGGATATAATTTGGTCAACACTATACTTGGAAGTCCTGCTGAAGCGCCCAACTCTAACACACGAAGTGGTTTGCCCGGAGGTTTTGACTCAACGTGTAATTCTAGATTAATATTGTTGACATGGTCGGAAAGATAAACAGACGAAGCCCAGATGGATGATGCGTGGAGAGCCCAATTCGCTGCTTCCGTATCAGGAGTTTTGAGGTGTATTGAAATTGGTTGAGCGCATTCACGTTCGTGTACGTGTGCCAAGGGGCAATTAAGGATATATGTGAATGAGGCACCCGATGTGGTTAATGTAATGGGCTGATAGTCATACAGTGTTTGCAGGGAATCCGATAGGAAGTCTTCAGACTCAAGCAGAGTCTCCGTTGACATGTTGGAATTTCGTGGACGTCGCCAGCTGAGATTAAGTCACTCAGAAGTAGCAACTGAGACAAATACTGAATAACCAAAGAGTCAAACTTCAAAGCTATGTAGAGTTATGAATTATCAATACCACTCACACTTACCAATTTGAAGGCCTAATGTTCAGAATGTACTACTATCCGTAGTTGATGGTCGGAGATAACGACTCGGAGCAGACTATCTAGAAAAATGAAAGATAAGATCGGCAAAGAATGCATCAGTATATCTAAGTATGACGTTTACACGATGATCACAATCTAATCTACTTATTAGCCGGCTGACTATATTGTGCCTTGTGGGTTCTTGTGGGTCCAATGAATCAAAGCAAAAATCATCTTGGTACATTCAATTGTGGCATTTTAAACACGGAAAACATTCACTCGACCGTCCCATCCACAGCTAGCCAATACACCCTCTTCGTAGAGAGACCACGAGCAACCGACAACGAACTCGGTGTGGGGATCGTGTATATGCATGAGTTGAGGTCTCCCTGGTGCGGGCGCCGTTGTCCATCTATAACCTAGTCAGCGTTAATCAAATGATTACAATGGAGTCGCACTCACATCCTGCATGTCATGTCATAGCTGGCTGTAGCCAATACGTCCGGTCGATGTGGGCTCCACTGGACTTTGCGAACAGCATATTCATGGCCCAGTAATTGAGTCTCACATATCCCCCCGACTTGTCCGGTTTCCCCAGTCTTAACCATTCGACAATCCCATACTTTGACGTGCTTATCTACGCCCGAGCTAGCGAGAACCATCGGACGGTATTTGTTCCAATCGATAGACAGAACCTCAGTTCCAGATGCGGGGATTGTTAATACCGCAGCCGACATGGGATTTGTGAAAGTATTGGCACCAGGATCAGTGTTTACATATGAAGGGGATCGAAGATCGAATATTTTGACCGTTCCGTCGGTTGAACATGTTGAGAGGAGATCGGGTTGATGGAGAGAAAAGAGGGCTTGATAGACGCAAGAGTGGTGAGCTTGCAAAGTAACAAGCGAACGTGGTCTATCGGGATTCCACTGTTACAGGTTTAGCAAATGCCAATGTGTATAGCGTAGCACTTACCAGTTTTACTGTGCCATCCCATGATGAAGATGCAAATGTGTCTTTTTTCAAGTTGGACCAATCCACAGAGAATACTTCGCGACTATGTTCTTGCCAAACTCTGATAGGTAGATCCTGCAAAAGTTTGTCAGAAGCAACGCACTTTCATAAAGGATATTTTCTAGTACATTCAACATTACATCCCATAATCGCAACGATCCATCTCCGGAAGCAGTCACTAGCTGATTTTCGTGAATTTCAGACCATGCAACATCGTATAAACCGTCTTGAGTTTCATATCTGACGCCTTAGACGTTCAGTTGAAATTCAACGTATGTTGCCTGGTAGGAACGCACTGTTTATCAGGGTTTAACCTGTAAGGACCTCCTGGAGTCGCGTTGACCGAGACGAGATGTAATCGGCCATTGCCAACGAGCCCGAAGTTAGCTGCAGAAGCTACAGCAAGTCTTGTGGTGTGAAATGGGGACCAAGCCACCGAGTAATGAGCAAATCCTGGCGTTTGAAGAGAGCCAGGTTGTTGCTGAATAGTGTTCATGATGGTGGTAGAGGCTTTAGGAGGTTTCGCGGGGCAGACAGACGCGGGTGCAATAACCGGTCTTTACACCTACCGTCACATGCGAATATCCGTCCCGGGCATTCCACAGGCCATCCTCGATGCAAAGCCTGCCCAATCTGTGAAATCTTTGTCGGAAGCTACGAAAAGACTGTCATATTTCCTGGGTTTTGGAAATGTCGCGATTTTAACGGGAGCCGGAGTGAGCGTTGACTCTGGAATTCGGGCATATCGAGGCGACGACGGACGTTATATGAACCCCAATTACAAGTATTAATACTCTTGAAAATATGGTCATTTGCACAGTACAACTCATATCACTTTTAAGACCACTATTCTATCATGAATTAATGGATCCCTCTGAGAAGGGATACGCCTTTAGGTGAGGTGCTACCTGGACAATTCAACTGTACGAGCGCTCACATCATTTGGACGCCGTAGACAAAGATACTGGTGAGTTTTTGTGCGTATTTCTTACTCATACAATAAACGCGGGCTATTAGGCTTCGCTCATACCTTGGATATCCACCTGTTCGGGACGCGCAGCCGAATCCAACACATTTTGCTCTTGCGGCGTTACAGTATACTTCCCATATTCGTCGAATAATAACACAGGTAGGAAAACCTTCCCACCCAAGGTTTATAAAGGCTCCAATTCGTTATTTTTGCCATCGAAGAATGTAGATGGACTTCATCAGAAGGCTCTCCAGTTATCCGCCCCGACAAATTGGGACCCTTCTCGCCTGAAAGAGGATATTTTGGAGCTTCATGGAACATTGCATGTAAATTATTCTTCTACGGCCATTCAATCCAACCTGATCATGTCTCTTGTAGCATGTGCATTGTAACCGCGGACATGTTGTAGACCGTGGCATTTTTCAGGAACGGCTTTCTGCTGCAAACCCAACATGGCATTTGTATGCAGAGGAATTAGAGCGTACAGGATCACGGCCAAGGACAAATCCTGACGGAGATGTGAGTCACCAGTTTACTTAGATCTTCATCCTTTGATGGCTCTTCCTCGGTGTAGGTGGCTATAGAACATCTCGGGGTAAAATACAGTGATTTCGTCGTTCCGGAATGCCCAGATTGTTTATTAGAAGATCATAGAAATTCTGTCGTAAGAATTCTGTGTTTATTGAGACAAGATGGCAAAAAGCTGACCTTTTCTCAGCTTAAACCGGAGGTGATTTTCTTCGGAGAGTCCATTCCAGGACACATTAAGGAGCAGTCGTAAGTACTTTATGATACCCTACCAAGTAGGAAACTCAAGAGAAATTGTTCGTACAGCTATGCGGAAATAGAAAAATGCGACCACTTGCTAGTCATGGGGACCACTCTCGCAACATATTCAGCATTCAGGTACGAATCGCTCCCAGAAGATGGAATCCATCTTTAATTTGTACTAGATTGCTCAAGCATGCCCTTGAGCTGAAGAAACCAGTCATGCTTCTGAATATTGGACCTACACGTGCCGATGGGCTCCCTGGAGTTGAGAAATTAGACGTCCCCGGCGGTGCTATCATGCGAGATGTCGTCAAAAATATCCTGTAGGTGTCATTTCCCACTATGCAACATTCTGGAGAATAACGCCTTCATTTCATAGTGGTTCAAGGGCGAATGAAGACCCCGTAGTGTCGGGAATGTTGCAGAGTGGAATTGTTAATCCACCATCTTCACACTGATGATAGTTATCCCAAAGGGCTGATAATCTCACGGGTGGGGAATCATAAAATGTCATTGAGGGGATAAAAATCCTCGAACAATGTTCGTAACGATGACGAGGCGCATAGTACTGTACAAAAGCTGGCGATTAATCAAAGCAATAGATGAATCATGATGGTCGATATACAAATGAAGCAGACACATGAAAGCAATACGAAAGATGCAGGATGAAGACAACAGAAATGAAAAGCGGCGTCGATGGGTTAGGGCATGATAGTACATATGTCATCCAGGAGACGTCATGAAAGTGCAGTTAGATGAAAATTAAATCATTAGGAATGAGAAAGCATGGACAGGGCGTGGGCTGCTTCATGGTCCCTCTTGTCCGGTTCTACCAAGGTGGAGTGGTGCTGATACATGATGTCCCCTCCGTCATGATCGTCGTCTTCACTTCCAACACGACGCGGTTGAACGTCGAAACTAGCTGCCTTGAGCTGAGACCAACTCCAGTCGTGCCAATTATCGAATATCGGCCGCTGGAGGTAGCCGGGGTGGAAGCGATGTAGGTAGTCTTCAAAAAGGGGGCTGTCGTGACTGAGTAAGAGAGCGGTGATCTGAGGGAATGGAGGGGATGGAGGGGACTGAGGGGACTGAGGGGAATCTGGGTTAGGAGACTCGCGACCTTCTTCGCTGTCGGAGTTATCAGTCAGGGAGGGGGTTCTCGAGGAGCGGGGCTCCGCTATACTAAGCCTCCCGGGGCTCGCGGCTACACCCTTCTTATTCACCACGACAGACGGCTGGCAAACGACCATTAATCAACCTAATGGAAGGACGATAAACGAGTGGGGGGGATGGGCTTACTAGAGCTTTTTGTCTCATCTTGTTCTGTTGCTTCAGCGCCTTCAAACACCTTGCTCGGTGGTTTCGCCAATGATGGGTATCAAAAGCGCTCTTCAAAGAAAGTTTGATTTTTTTCCCGCATATCCTACATTCGACCCATTCTGAGTTGAGCAGATTGGCATGTGGATCTTTAAGGAGACTTTTCTCGCGTGCTTTTGCTGCAGGTGTTCTGGCAACATTCATTGTTATGTGATCTTTGGTAGACATCATAGAGCAGAGAAAGCGGTAGAAGGAGTCAGATGTATCTTACTAAAAGGTTATATGGTGTGGCGTGCCATGCGTAGGTAGTCGTCAGGACGTTGGGTTTTCGAACCTGCGGTGTATCAATCTAGAACGCCAATTGGCCTTTCAGTGGAGGGTGCAAGAAGGCATACTGCAAGATACTCACAAATGCGGTGAAGAAGAGGGGGAGAGGTTCCGGTTTTGTTCCTGCGAAAAGAAGGTAGCGTAAGCATCATTGGGATAACCAACCTACGGGAAAAACAGAGATAAAAGTACTTCTTTAATTTTTTAGAATAATTTTATGATACCAGAGGCTGTCTCAAGATGCGTGATTAACGGACGTAACCGACAAAATGTAAGAGCACATAAAAAATTCCAGGACTCGTAGGAAAGTCAATATGATACTCTTTAACCGGTCCACCGTCGTAAATTTCGTGTAATCTAGGTGTACGGGTTAAAGTGCGTATTTAGCAACACTTCTGTTGAGACTCCCTGAAAAGTCTAATGAAAAATGTAAGAGCTCACGGGAACATCCGCATAACTCCCAAATGTTTGCCTTTTTTGCTCCGACTTAATGTTAATGTGCATAAACGAGCCGAATGTTAGCTCAATGGGCGCTCCAGCGTGTTTTAACCACGCCATAAAAGTGCCGGTGACCCTGAAGCGTGAGGAAGCCTGTCTTTGATCGTGAATTTAAGCGTTCAAACAGGGGAACGTCAGGCGATCAATTCGAAAAAAATTAAATCAAAAATAATGGATTAAAATTTCGAAAGAAGAAAGGGAAACATGGAAAATTTGACACAGGTGTTGTTACAAAGGATCATGTGAGAAGCCCGAGCATCTGGCTCTGGACATTTATGGCCTGTCCTTCAAACTCTCCTTGAAGCCACGGACAAATGAATGGAAAGGAAGCATGAACCAGCCCATGACAGTGTTGGGAGGTTCTATCTGGGGGGGAAGATAAGACATTGTTCTTCGACGAGCGGAAGGCCGCTCATCATCTTCTCGAGGGAGCGATTCGTCTTCTTCGCGAGAACGTTTTACTCCCTGGGATAATTGTGAAGAGCCTGCCTCGTCAACAAATAATGTTTTCTCTGTAGCAGAGGCGGGGGATCTTGAGAATTGAGAAGGGAAGGGAACAGAGTTCACGTTATCACTGCTTGAGATATTGACATTCCTATTTGGGACTAGTCAAAAACGGATCATACTTTGCGGAGAAATTTTATACGCACTTCACGCAACGATTTTTATGGTCATCCCAGTTGGTGAGGTTGTAATCGCCGTCCCCCTCTAATTGCACGGTGATACCACAGTTGGCACATTCAATTGTTCGAGTTGTAAAACTTTTCACTTGCTTGTCGTTCACAACAAGTAATTTTCGCTTGGCCGCGGCCACGCGATTGCTGGGACTGGGAGAAACAGTTAGACTTTACACGCAAAAAAACCGCCAAAGCGACACCATCTTACACTGCATCTGAACATCTTTCTTTATGCTTGGCCCAATTGCCCGTAGCATAGCTATGGGTATCGGACAAGGTGACCCACGTATTGCACTTGCTGCAAAGTGCACGGTCCTTGTCGAGTTCTTTGATCTGTTTATCGCTCTCCAGAAATGCCTTTCGCTCAATTTCGTTGGGACGGCGGGCTGGAGTAGGTTTCGAAGAAACTTTATCTTCAATAGCAGAAGATGGTTTTCCCGTTTCAGCGTGAACAAGGAAAGTGCTGAGAACGGGACTAGGTCTTTCCGAGTTGACGTACGTATATGTCGTTTAATTTAGTACACAAAGCGAGAACAGGTGATAGACAAAACGTTACTGACGGGCTATCGCGAGCAGCTCTTTTGTCACAGCGGGCTCGATGGATTTCCCATGGACGGACTGCGTACGTTTGCTTGCGCCCTAGGTTGACCGACTTATCGCAAATCCTACAGTGGGCTGCGTGGGGTTCCACACCGCTGCATTCTGGTTGATTCTTATAATATTCGATGCGTTCGCTTTCGTTGCGTCGAATTCGGGTCACGCTAATGCTGGAATCAGCGATAGAGACGTTGTCATCATTGTCGTCATCTGCAACTACTGATTTCCTATTCTAGGACGTGAGATATACGAAGGAAGGAAGAGTTTGAGCTAGATACGCACGCTTTGGACTTTGACTTTTTCACAGGGACAGAAGTAGACTCTGCCTCCTTGCTCACTGGAGGAGAATCGGCGTCGTATTGGCGAGGTATTTTGACGGAACCAACAGAAGAAAGCGGACGAGGACGAGGGGTTTTAGAACTCTTCGGAGCATTAGACTCGGCAGAATCGTGTCTAGCTCGCTTTGGAGGAGATGGACCTGGAAGGCTAAAAGCGGTGCGAATGTGTCAACAGAAAGAAAAAACTGAAAAGAATATAAGGTATCAAGCTACTAACTCGACTTCCACTTTCTTGGGTCCTTTGCTTGAGGGAGTCTGTCACATTCATGATGATGATATATGAGCCTCGACGAACAAGTTACAACGTGGGTGAATGAACGGTGAACGCACCTTAGGCATAATCTTTTTCGGTGTACGGGTGTTGATTTTCATCGGAGGCTTAGAGACTGTACTCGATTCTGAGTCCGAACTGAAAGAGTCCGTGATCGTTGGCTTAGGGATGGGTAATGGACAAGAAAGAAACGGAACGGACTCGTGATAACTGGATTTGGAGAGAGCGCGTTTTCTCTGCGTCGCGTGGTTTAAGTATGAAAAAGAGAAGCTATGCGACTGATTTGACATACTTTTTGCTTTCCCAGGTAGGTAGGTTTACATATTAGTGGTTCATTACTACGAACAATGAAAGTCAATGAACAATGGGAGGGCCGAAGCGGCGGGAAATTTCACCGTTCGGGCGACGACGACAATGACTGTTCCATGATAAGATAGCAGAAAGAAAAGACAGAGAAGAAGAGAAAAAAAGAGTGTATGCTATAGATATTCAGAAAATAACAACAGTAAAATGAAGGTGAAAGTTGTTCAGACACGGTGCTGGAGGAGACGATGGAGACGACAGACCACAGTCCTAAGCAGGCTGTCAATCATTCATTCATGCCGAGATCATTTGTTGATCAAACAAAAACGTGTTTAAACTCCGCAAGCCAAATAACGCGTCAATATTTGAGACGCGACAGACGCGACTTGCACTAATTAGTAGTGCGACCGTATATAGAATCACTTTACATTGTCCCTTGGATTTCAAAAATACAAATTTACAGAGAAAAACAAGCTGCATAAAACAATACATGTGAGGCTATATTCATAATTTTGGTGTTGTTGGTGTTGGCCGGTGTATTTATGGGTTGTGGGTGTATCGAAAAATACCACGAGGTTGTGTGCGACTGCCTGGAGGCGTGGCTTGCATGTAACTCCCAGGAGAGATATAGTAGTCATAACTCTGCTCTTGTGCGGAGTAAGGGAAGCTATTCGTGGCAGAATAAGACTGGTGTTCCGGTCGATGTATTTGCGGAACGAACATGAGTTGGGAGTGTCCCTGTCCCTGTGCTGTCAGTACGCTGGATGCTGGCATGACGTCGGAACTTATTAGGGGTGGATATTGGTCTGGAGCACTGGCATATGGTGTCCATCCCTGAGTGCCATAGTCTTCCATGCTTACACCTTGCTGCGATACCTGAAAATTTGTCTGAGGACTCTGTTCTTGAACTTGCTCCTCCGTTTGATGATTTGCGGACTCTAAATATAAACTGCATTCAAGATAATTTTTTGAAGGAATAGCATCAAAAATAACTTACCTCCGACTTCATGAGATCTTCGTCGTTGGTAATGACGACATTGGCCTGTTTTTCCTTCTCGTATACATTGCTCGCACACCCGGTCAATACATTTGCACCCCTTCTTGAGACAAGCCGAGCAGGGTCTGTTCGGCCGCGAGCTGTTAACGAACCAACTTTGTGTGCAATGTGTTGATGGATGCACCCACCTGTCGCCGTTACATCGGACCTTATCACGTCTGTGAAATCATGAGAAGAGAAAGAAGGAAAAAACAATTAGCATATGACACCAGTTCCAAGAGAATCGCACCGCAGCAAATTACCTGCAGGACACGCAAGCCTGAAAGGTTAATGTTAGCTGAGAATTTATGTGCATAGGATGATGAAAAAGCCACTAAGTACTAACAGCTCTCACGCGTGTTCCATGGCCCCTCCCTTTCCTCGGCACAATTACGCATGTTCTAGAATTCTTAATGCAATGTGTGCATGGCCTCGAGTCTTCACATTTTTTGTTGTCGTCCCTGCAGCCTTCACAGCGAAGTTTTACGAGCTTGGGACCACGAGTCAGATGAACACACTCCTCACTACGCGCGATGCACCTCGAACAGGGGCGTTGATCGTCGCACTAGGCACGAGAAGAAGAAGAAAAGGTAAGAGATAGGAATATTGGGCCTACACTGGCACACAAGATCTCGGCCACAAGGTCAATATACAGGCAGCAAAATCATTCATACCTTTTTATTATCCCTCCTACAGCTCGAACATGCGAGCTTCGCTCTCTCGCTACCGCGCTTCTCGCTGCTCGACAAGGGTGGCGTAATAAAGCGATGCTGCAAAGCCGCACTGGACTCATCCTTACACTCAAGTTTCATCTCTAGACATCGCTTGCAAGGCTTGCCATTGTCATCTTCGCACCGGACACGCGCACGCCTGCAAGGCTCGCACCCATCTGTGCACTGTTCTGCTCGGAAGCCCTTTTTCGCGCATGCGCTGCAGGGTCTATAAAATTCGTGGTAGCCCCGCCAAGGACGTGATTAATGGCGCGTAGAAATTGGATCTTTTAACAGGGAAACGTACTTGAGCCCGTCGCATCGAATCTTGTTGCGCCTATTATGCAAAGTTCAATTGAATAAATAATCCTCCAAAATCAATACCGCGTCCAACACTTTAAATTGGACCCCAACGCAATAACGTTCTCACCTACAATTCGCGCATGCCTATATTCACCGACAAAAATCCCACATCAGCAAGATCGAAAAAACAGACGCCATGATTATCAGTGGAAAAATAGTAATCCACAAGCGCACCTTTACCGCTCTCCTAGGCCACGCGCCGGACGGTGAGGTGCCGGTCACCGTTGCGTTGGAGTTTGTAATCGGGGAAACCACAGACGCGAGTGGCATAGACGAGTTCATCATGCTGACATTGCTCGGAGAAAGTAAAAAATGGCTGTGGAGAAAGGAAATGAAAGAAGGAAATTCGGCTTTCCCCGTCTTTCGAAGTGACTGTCCTTTCATCGTTTTATATAGATGCTGGATATAAAATATAGACCACCAACAAGATTATTCATGTTATCGATGGATTGTGATACACCAAGGTGAACCTTTTTCATTGTATGAAAGCCCTAACTAAATAAGGAACCATCCAGCGCCTAAAAGTAATAAACTAGTGGTAGATAGAAATACAGTGGACGGACGTTATGCCCGTATATATATAGCAATACAGAGAGAGATGCATGCGTGTGAATGGATGAATAAATGGATGGTGATGGTAATGAGTCTAATCAAGTGAGTGTGCGATACTTGAATAATATAAGCATGTCATACAAAAAAAAAGCGACCTGAAATCCAGCCAACATAAAACATGATTTATGACGTGTAGACAGAAACATAGTTGATTCTCCATTTTGCATCTGTAGAAATATGGATACCAATCAGAGAAAGACCTTCATGATGTCGCCGAATAGGACTTACACTTGAAATTCTTGGGGTCAGCAACTGCCTTTGCACATGTTCCAGAACATCCTGAGGCTGAATAGGTGGGTCCTCCAAAATCTCCACACAGCGTAGTATCAATGATCAAGTTATGGTCATAGAAATGGGAGGCCATATCGCAATTGGTGGCAGGGAAGTTAGCCGCGGGTGTACCCCACTTCGAAGGGTCCGGGTTCTTTGACGCGATATCTTCAGGTATGTTGGGTCTGGAGAATCTCCACACCTTGATACCAGTGTTGTCCCATAAATGCGCGTAGACACCGCCAGAAATCACATTGAACTCGTGCCCATAGCTCTCCGTGGATGGGTCAGAGAATGCACAGCCGCGGTTGTCCGTGCCGCTGCTCGCACACCGCGAGTTGATCACGTTGGAAAGAACGTTGGGCTGGCTCTGGCTCAGCTTCAATTCGCATCCTTCCGAAGTATGCAGCGTATACTGGTTCGTGGCTTGCTCATGAACACCTTCGAGGATGTCAATTTCACCTAATATCAAAGTCTATCAATAAACGAGGTTTATAATGAAGCAAATCATGCACACCTCCAGCCGGCCAGTTGGGACCAACAGACCAATACGCAGGCCAGACACTGCAACCATGCGGCATAGAGAAAAAGTCAGCAATGAATAGCCCGTGGTTGTAGGTCTTCTTGGAGCTTATGCGTACACTAGAGTTTCATTAGGGATCAGTGAAACAATAAAACTTAAACGAGGGCTTACGAGTCGCGGTTACCACCCACAGCAACATACGAGAAATCATCTACAGCAAGGGTAGCAGCACCATTCTCGTCGACGTACGCCAACTTCTTGGCAATTGCATTTTCGCGCGTTTGGTAATTAACATTGCCGTGCGTTGGGTCTGCACCGGAGAAGAAATTCCAGTCCCTGTAGAAAGGTCAGACACGATAACGGAAAAAGAAAGAAGCAGCAATCAACTTGAGGAAAGATTCACCCTGATAGAAATCAACTAGGGTGTACTTTGAAGTGGACGATGAAAACTTGATATCATCAGAACAATCGTTATTGGTGGTGTTGGCGGTGTTGGTGGTATTGGTGGGAGTGGATCGGGTCCGTCCAGGGTGCCGAGAACGCAAAGGCTGGTATTCATGGGACTTGCCGGCAAGTATGAGAAGAGGGAGGGTGGATAACAGCAAAGAAAGTTGGAAGCGCATCTTGTCGGCCGTGAAGTAAAGTGAGAAATCGAAAGATAAAATGTACAGATGGGCGCTAGGCCTTGAAAGTCTAAAGAGATAAGTAAAGAACTAGGAGAGGAAAAGGGGGGAAAGGGAAAGAAAGACAAGCAGAAATTTTTTGTCTTTTATGTAAAGGAGGCAAATTCATGAGCCAGCACTGCAGGCTCCGATCGAGGACGAGGCCAAACGGGAATAACAAATGACCTTGCTGCGACATCCTTCCGTCCTCCATTATTATACCTTGAAATGAAGGACTGCTTATTGCATGTGCTCATTTACCGGTTGTCGTAGAAAATTGGACTACTCCTTTAGCCAAAGTCTTTTTGTGAAAGAATGGTGCGATTGAAAGAAAGCATTGTCTGAGGGTCGTTGCTACAGCGTCCGCTATTTCTGGACAATGGCTTATTTTTATCCCCGTCTGATTGGTTACTTGGTCCTCATCAACAGAACATCCTGTCCCATACATGGAACCCACAGTGTCCCATCCTGACTGAGTTCAGTAGAGTAACTCAAGTAGTAACCGACTCTAGCTTTGGCACATTCAGGATGATTTGTCATTGGTGCACCACGAACATTGTCAACACTGGTTCGAGTTCGATCGGACAGGCACCGCCATTTTCCGTGCGTCTAATGGGCGAATAGGGCCTTTGAAACGCAAGGAAGATCGAATAAGTCATCGGTGAGGCCGTCCAAAACGAATTGTGGTATTTTGAGACGAGGAAAAAGTGGTGAACTAGTGAGTGACCACTGACTCGAGAGCAGCCAAAGCCTCGAACGTTAGTATTCACCAAGTAAAAAGGTGAGCGATGCGACGCGAGGAATGATAACCCGTAGATTCCTAGGTATGCCAAATGAAAATCTGGGGTCTGCATGTCCGGCAAAACAATGCAACGACGACGCAAACATTCACCCGACTCAGAAAGGAGAGGGTGCGGCGGACTCCCAAGGGCGTACGCGTCCTGGTCCCCTACAGAATCCGGATTGGAAGCAGTGGCAAAGAGGATGAACGGCGAGCGCCTCTGATTGGTACTTACACCATACTATTTCGAATAACTACGATGATTGGTCATCAGCACTGTACTTACGTCATTTAATACGCCCCTAAAGTCGCGACGAAGGAGCTCGAATCTTTCTCTTTCACGTTATAATCTCACCCACCGCATGCCTATTCCTCGTGTAATTTTTGAACAAATAAAAAAGCTGATTCCTCCCCTCGATGGGTCGCTTCACAAGGGACAATCAGGTTAGCAAAAAAAAACTTGGCTTTGACTCTCATCCATGTTGAAATTTGAACCGATATCCAAGGTCGTGTTGGTGTCCTCGGGGGCGCATTAGAGTTAGTGCGGATGTTCTCGATCTTTAGGAAACACATCGGAAGTGTAGTTAATGTGCTATGAAGCTACACAGGCGCTCCTTTCTTTGCTGCATTCTCTGCATTGCGACTTGTAGGCCACGTTTAGCCGTATTGAATTTACCGCTGAACTTTTTTTTTTCCAGGGCGCTGATCTGTCTCATGTAATATGCTCTCCGACAGCAGCTGGTGCTATCAAGTCTTACTCTCCCGATCTCATCGTTCACCCTATTCTCAATGAAAACACGTAGGTTTTCATGTCACCTCCCAAGAACGCACGTTTATACCGAGACCATAGACCATCAGACACAGTCAAATCGGAACTTCAAAGCTTATTATCACGTTTACATGTGCTTATAGTCGGCCCTGGACTGGGTAGAGAAAATTACATGCAGTCATACGCTAAAATGGCAGTCTCGATAGCCAAAGAACGAGGGATGTTCATCGTCCTCGACGCAGATGCTCTGTACATGGTTGGAAAAGACATATCCGTGATCAAGGGATATCGACGCGCAGTGCTCACGCCTAACGTAGTCGAATTCAAGCGTCTAAGCGAGGAAGTAGGCGTCGACCCAGATACTCCAGCTGATGCTCGTGCATCGTCTGTTTCACGCAAGCTAGGTGGAGTCACTGTACTGCAGAAGGGAGCGAAAGATATCATTTCGACCGACTCGACGGGGGAAGAGGCAGATTTAGCTGCGAGTCATTTGGCAAACGCAGACCCGAAATTTGAGAAGGCGAAAGAGACGATAGAAGTCGACATAGAGGGTGGCTTGAAGAGATGTGGAGGGCAAGGAGATGTGTTGAGTGGATCAGTGGGTACCTTTATGGCATGGGGAAAGTGTTTCGAGGACGGCGCATTCGGGTACGTCTGGGTCAAGTTTCCCGTCGCTCCCTCTTGACTAATGCTTCTCCTTAGCGACCACTCCATCCCAGCCTCTAGAATTCCCTTCCTTTCAGCAGTGGCCGGCAGTATGGCGACTCGTACAGCTAGTCGAATAGCATACAAACAGAACGGTAGAAGTCTCGTCACGCAAGACCTACTCCCTATTCTTGGGAATGCCTTCACTGAGACCTTCGAGGACTCGCGAACAGAAGGAAAGCTCTGAATACCAAATTGCGCGAGCACATCGTCATGAACATTCAAATTCAAATATTTGCGCAAATGTACTACTACTACCCATTCATGCACATTTTTTCGTTGCGCTGTTGTGTACGTAAAAACGATACATACGCGTCGGATAAGCGCCTAGTACTTACGACTAGGCTAGCACTACTTATCTCCAGACAGAAAGGTCCTCCAACGTTATGTGTACGTCAAACATTATGTACTTCGACGTCAACGCTTGTCGGCAAGTTGTACATTTCGTGTCCGTGACGTCATGCGCCCCTATCTCGTCGCCCCTAACCTTGAACCCTCAAATTTCTCAACGTTTCCCACTGACTCCCATGGGTATGAAATACCCACACTGATCGTCGAAATCAATCCGGTTGATATTACTACCTATTTTCTCTAAAGGCTGCTACGTTAGCCTGCGTTTGGACGACGGTGCTCGATTAATTGTACACAAAAAGTAAAGTCTCATGTATTTCTCATTGTTTGTTCGACATATCTTCGAATTCGCTTTCCAACTCACTAATCTGCTCATCAAATACAAAGATCTCAAGGCACCCGCTGCGGAAATGGAATTGAACTCCTCGACAGCAGTAGTAGAGGAACCCGAGTGGAAACTCCTTTGCGCGTACAAGCGCAAAGCATTACAAGAATCCATACCGAAGGAATGGCGCATCCCCAATCTTCCCCGCATTCGCGAGCAGGCAGACGTGCTAGGCCTCCCAGAAACATGCGGAATCCTCTCCGAGCGCGAAATTATGATCACAGAAACAACCGATGTGGATGTGATTTTAGAAAACCTACGCAAGGCCGAGTGGACTGCGGTGGAAGTGACGATGGCATTTTGCAAGAGGGCTGTCGTTGCTCATCAACTTGTGAGTAAGAAAGGTCTTTAAGCTTGGGAGCTACTCTCATTTCGTGAGCTACATGGAACACTTAGACGAATTGTTGCACGGAAATATTTGTGGATAGGGCTTTGGAACGAGCAAAGCATCTTGACGAAGTGTTGACGAATACCGGAAAGCCAGTTGGACCTCTTCATGGCCTGCCAATATCTCTGAAAGGTGAGAAAATTCGTAAGTAGAACAAATATGTGGATATCATTAATCTTGGACTTAAGACCAGTTTACTATTAAGGGTTTAGAAACAGTTATGGGTGCGCACTCTCGCTTTTATTTTCATCGATGACATCTTGACATTGGCCGGCGCTTGTTCTTGTTCTTTAGGGTACGTCTCTGGCATCGGCAAATACGCAGAGAAAGACTCTGTATTAGTCGAGATCCTGAATCAATGTGGGGCAGTGTTATATGTCAGGACAAATGTTCCTCAAACCTTAATGGTAAACTTCGATGCGTCAAGCCCTTTTTTCTTGCGATCCTTATTAACACATAAACTTTTATGACAGTGGGGAGAAACATATAATCATGTATTTGGACGTACCTTGAACCCATATAATCGATCGTTGACTCCAGGTGGCTCGTCTGGAGGTGAAGGGGCCCTTGTGGCCATGAAAGGTAGCCCCTTAGGAGTTGGAACAGACATAGGCGGGTTGGTTACTACTCCCTTCTCCAAGATATTCGCCTTGACTCAATATACTCGTAACAGCTCCTTGCGCATCCCATCTACATTCTGCGGCCTATACACCCTCCGCCCATCGTACGCCCGACTACCCTACTACGGTGCCGCAAACGCTCTAACTGGCCAGGAATCCATCTCTTCCGTTCTCGGCGCCATGACCAACTCGTTATCTGGAGTTAAACAGTTCATGAAGGCCATCATCGGCGCCAAACCGTGGAACCTCGATCCAGTGGTTATCAGAAAACCCTGGGACGAGGATGAGTGGAATTTGAGCGAACATGGAGGGGTTGGAGCCCAGTTATGTTTCGCTATCATGTGGGATAATGGGGTTGTGAGGCCACATCCACCTTTGATCAGAGCTATGGAGATGACAAAAGCTGCATTGGAAAAGGCTGGACATAAAGGTATGTACTTTTTCTTTTGCCGTTCTTTGAAACCAAACGATTAATTACTAATTTTTTTTTAATGCAGTCATCGATTGGGAAAACTATCGCCATCTCGAGATATATAAGAACGCAGTTAGTAAATCAAAATCGAAATGGGGAAGCTCATATCCTTCAAATATACTCATTGAAATAAATAGGAAACCATCTTCGTCGCAGACGGAAACCACGACTACAAAACCGAATGTGCTAAATCCGGGGAACCTCTTATCCAAAACATGGTTCCTACCCCACAAGAGGAAGCAGCAGAAGGGTACGAATTTGAACCGCAATATCCCTACGTCAAATCCCTTGTCGGAGACCCACCGGAGCATAAAAATGCTTATGAGCTCTGGAGACTTCACGACGAGAAGAGGGAGCTGAGGAAATCATATCTAGATCATTGGCAGAGTACTATTAGCCGGACGGGGACAGGACGGCCTGTTGATGCTATCATTTCTCCGGCGGTGGCCCATACCGCTGTTCCTCATGGATTGGTAACGTACGTTCAATGTATTTGGATTTATTATACCCTGAATCTTATAATATTTCACCAGCGACTCGTTCTACACCACTCTATGTAACGCACTGGACTATACCACTTCCGTATTTCCAGTGACGCACGTTCATCCAGATTTGGATAGACGCCACACTCGCCACGAATTCTACAATTACGAGGATGAATTTATCTATAAGCTTTGTGGGTCTATCACGGAATTTCTCATCACTTTACCGCTTTGTTCAACCATGCTTTCGTTATAGATCAAACAGATCTATTTGAAGGATGTCCAGTGGGCCTTCAATTGATCGGTAAGACACTAGAAGAGGAAGCTGTCCTTAGGATGACCTATATTGTGGACGATGCCTTAAGAGTGTGGAAAACATCCAATAACTTGGATTAATTTGCTTGCTGCGGGTGTCGAAGATATATTAGACGAGAATTTTACGGTGTATAGCAATCCATCATTACTATCCGTTAAAAATAATCGTCGTGAACTTGTAATGTAGCCTGTGTCATTTATTGGAATAAACATCATCTTGAGTTATATATATTACATTGTCCTTTATTTTTGTCAGTAAATTACTGTGCAAATAGTTATAAGCACGCCAAGAAACTCTAAAGAAGGTTTCAATACTCACAGTAATAACCGTAGGTTTGTCACGTCCTAGGAATTCTTTGAGCTTGCTGATCTCCAATGCGACTTCGATCAAGCTCTTCAAGCCATCAGCGGCAGGCTCGGAGAGGGCAGAGGCTCCAGCTTCGGGTCCGACGTAACGCTCGACGTACATGCGGACAGTGGCACCTTGACTGCCAGTTCCGCTCAATCTGAAGACGACGCGGGAGCCGTCAGAGAAATTGATCACTTGTCCTTGGTTCTTGGAAACCGAATGGTCAATAGGATCCTTGTATTCAAAGTTATATAGTCCGGAGACAGTGTACTCGTTGGAAGATGTAACCGCTTTGTGGGTGGTGTTGTTGAGTGATCCTGATTGCAAAGCCTTATTCAAGTGTTCGACGAGTGCGTTGGCGCCATCCGAGGGAACTTCTTCGTAGTCGTAGCGGCTGAAAAACGAACGTCCGTAAATAGAGTAGAATTCATTGAGGATATCGTTGATCCCGATGAGCTTATTGGGGGAGTTTTGGTTGACAGCAGCAATGATGTTCAACCAGGCTGTGAGTCTAAGTCAAACCCCATGTTGAATAGGAATAAAGTCCGTGCATACCAATAACAGCCCAAACGCCATCCTTCTCGCGGATATGGTCAGATCCAGTACCGAAGGACTCCTCACCGCAGATGGAGAGCCTTCCGGCATCCATAAGGTTGCCGAAGAATTTCCAACCTAGAAGCGATAAGATTAGATGACACTAAGAAGTACATAAATGATTTCCACTAACCAGTAGGAACCTCGAAGTATTCAAGACCCTTCTTCTGAGCAACCAGGTCGATAGCTTTGCTAGTTGGCATACTTCTTGCTAGTCCCTTTACACCACCCTTTTTGAAGTAAGGGATAGTGTCGGCGTGGTGGGCGATAATAGCGACGGAGTCTGAAGGAGTAACGAATGCACTCTTTCCATAGATCATGTTCCGGTCACCATCGCCATCACTGGCAGCCCCAAACTCAATGCCCTTTGCCTCGACAACATCTACGAGAGTGTGAGCGTAGGTAAGGTTAGGATCTGGGTGACCTCCACCGAAATCAGGCAGTGGAGTGCAGTTTTGCAAAGACTCCTCTGGAAGGCCAAAGGATCCTACGAAAAGGGCGCGAGCGTATGGTCCGGTAACTCCATGTAAACCATCGAATAAAACACGGAAATCCGACTGGTGTTCATCGAGGAACTTCTTAATAAGAGGGAAATCGAAGATTGACTCTAGCAGGGTGACGTAGTCTGCAACCGAGTCAATAATGGACACCTTTGTTGGACCGTAGTTAAATTCTCCGATTTTGGAAAGTTCGACCTTTGGAAGTTCAGACGAAGAAGAAATGAGATGATTCTGAAAGTCAACGTACAGGTGGCGCTTCGATGATTTTGTATGACTTGATAGTCTTGGTCTTCTCGTAGATTTGGTTAGTAATATTTTCGGGGGCAGGCCCGCCATTTGAGACATTGTATTTGATACCGAAGTCTGCGTTGGGGCCTCCAGGATTATGACTCGCAGTTAGGAGGATACCACCAGTGGCTTTGTATTTTCTAATGACGTTGGATGCAGCAGGCGTAGAAAGAATGGAGTCCTTTCCTACAATGAATTTGGCAACGCCATTAGCAGAGCCTATTTTCAGAATAGTTTGCACGGTTTCCGGTGAGAAATAACGGCCATCTCCGCCAATAACGAGCGTCGAATCTTTGACATCGATTGAATCAAAGATAGCCTGGATGAAGTTTTCCGTATAGTGCTGGCAGAAAGGGTGAGCAAATTTATATTATATAGGTGTACATTCGCCTCACCTCCTGCTGGAATACTTTGACTCTGGAACCTGGATAAGTAGAAATTCCTCCGTATTGGCAACAACTAACCGTTTCCTGAGTCCAGAAGTACCGGGTTTCTGGCCGTCAAAGGGCTTTGTTGCTATTTCTTTAATCTGGAAGGACATTATTGTATGATAGGTAGTGGTTGAGGGGAGAGAGAGGGGCAAAAAATCTGGTCCCCCTGAAGATATCGATTGGCAATTTATGATGTCAGATATGGACCACGTGATCGTTCCTCATTCGATGATCCTGCCCAATTTTCCACTCTTCCTTGACTCCCTCATATTAGTCCCTGCTAGGAAACGACGAGATCTCCGACAGGAAACTATCTTGATTCTTGAGTGGAAAGAGTGTCCAATGGCTCTCTTGGATAATAATCGCCAGGAAACACGTTTGTCGACAACTTTCGATTGACCCTCATTGATCCGGTCCATAATTTGGGGGCATACGCTTGCAGTCAACACTACCTGGCGGTACAGCATTCGACCTATCAGTCAGTTTCTTCGGACAAATTTTGGCGATCTGTCGGTTTTCATCCCGCAGGTTTAATTAAGATTGGGAATTCTGATTGTTCGAGTGTTGCAGGTCGGCCTTGACACACTCCTGGATACGATACACTTGTATTATCCCCCTCTCTTTATACTTTTCGCCAATCTTAGATGGTTGATACCTCAGCTACGATGGACAAATTGTATAAAGTGTGGATACCTACCTCAAATCCAATACTTAATAGGCCATCTATGGGAGAATACGACAGCCCCCTACAGTCCCAAGCCCCAAGCTTTGTTGAGGAACCCCAGCTTCTGAAATGACAAACACGCCAGGGATTTCCAGGTTCAAGGTTATTAAAACCTAGCAATGTGGACATTGGTACGTCGAGTTACAGAAACTTTAGACCCTTGTTATTCTACAAGACTATATAGATGTAACGCTCACAGTTACAATTTTGCACACGAATGACATATAGTCTCGTTTTTTTGCGCAGCACTGGACCAAACGGACAATAGCCCTCCGCCCGCAGTTTCCTTGGTACATGGGCGTCCTTTTCTGAGTCTCGGACCTAACACTTACCGCGGTCTTCTTCCTAGTTACATGGCTTCCACGTGCGAAGCGAGCTAGATACATGCATGATTCCGAATGCTTTCTTATGATTGCATTGGAAGATGGAAGATTTTGAAACAAGAAAATTGTGGTTTCACGCATATCAAACATGTACATATTCTGAATTGTGTTCTATTTGACCTTGAAGTTTAGAGTCTTTGAATGAGTTTGCGGTATTGAGGCCAACGCCAACAAGTCGAAAGCGTTATATTAATTTTGAGCGTTTCGCGCACATATCTTGCATGTAATTTTTGTCTCGTCAGCAGGAAGGCAGAAAGCTGTCGCCGTTAGGCCGAAGAGTACGCGTGTGTGGGAGCCGAGATGACTGATGCAGTCGGCTTGTTTGTTGATGAATTCCCCTCTTGAAGCACAAGATCTCATGCTAGAGATATATAAACCTAAATGTCCTTCCGTTCCTGTTTCCATTTATCAATACGCCATTTTTCTCTCCTTAGTTTTTGTTTAATTTCTTAATGACTCGAACTCACCTTCTCGTTCTGATCCATGGAATGTGGGGAAACCCAGAACATCTTTCAGAAGTCGCACGGATAGCTCGAGAGACCCATTCTGGACCCAGCTCAGACGACACCGTGCTCCATGTTTTAGTCGCAGAGTCAATTCGAGAGGATTCGACATACGATGGAATAGACTGGGGTGGTGAACGTGTTGCGAAAGAGGTCCTGGAAACTGTGCAGGATCTTAAAGCAAAAGGCGATGAAGTTGTGCGCTTTTCAGTGACTGGGTACAGTTTAGGAGGACTCATTGCACGATATTGTATTGGGTGCGTTGTCATTTTCTCAAACATTGTCCTCACGTTGATGGTGTCGCGAAGCGTATTGCACCAGCAACGCTTCTTCGAAACTGTCGAGCCTGTCAACTTCAATACCATTGCCACGCCCCATTGCGGCCTTCCCAGATACCCTTCATTCTTATCATCACTCACTCAGACACTGGGCCCTAAGCTTCTTTCGAGGACCGGAGAACAGTTCTACTCTGTAGATAAGTGGTCACCGAAAGGACGGCCATTGCTAATTGTCATGGCAGACCCAGGTGCGTCAGCTTCCTTGCCATCACTAATAATATAGCTTACTTAAATGCCGCGTTTCATAGACCGTATATTTTATCAAGCTCTTGCAAAATTCAAGCATATCCGCATTTATGCCAATGCGTACGTTCTCCCCTTCAAGTTTCGGTCATTTCCTTTATCTTATCTTTTTTAGGGTGAACGACTTGACCGTACCCTACGTAACTGCTGCCATTATGACATCAGATCCATTTGCCGAGTCGGAAACCAATGGTATTGAGTTGTATGTACCGATTTCAGGTCGGTGATTCTATCCATGACTTATATCACGTTGCAGAGAGTTCCAGGAGAAATACCCATGTGTCGTTCAAAATTTCGCCGTCCCAGCTGTCCCTCCTCCTAAGCCATCGAAACCAACTGTTCTTTCTAAAGAATGGTTTCAAAGTCGCAAGAATTCAAAACCCTTCTTGCCCCCATTCCTACAGTTTCGTTTCCCTTTAAATTTGGTTAGTGCCTTATTTTGCATCTCAAGTTGGATGTTATCTCTAAAAGTGTTACCGGTTATGTTAACCCCAGGTTTTCTATGCGTTTCTTCCCGTCCTTATCCCGACGTTCATTTCTTTGGTATTGTTCCGATTTACAATGGCCAGTCGATCCTCTCGAGCAAGAATAAAAGCTCTTGAAAAGGCTGCGCGCAGCGGCAATCAGCAAACTCTACTCAACCTCGTTGCTGAAATAGAGAGAGAAATGGAAGAAGCCGTTGTTGACATTATTGATAACCCAAACCCATCGCCAATCTATCAAACGAAGGTCTCAAAATCCCATCCTATCATCACTCCCAATCACAAGAAGATCGCAAATTGGCTTAATACCCTGCCTATTAAAAAGGAATTGGCCTATTTTCCTGATGTGCGTAACTCGCATGCTATGATTGTATCTCGAGACGTCCAACGTTTCGAACTCCATCGTCTTGGAGAGCCTGTGCTTAGACACTGGGCTACTTCTTTCATCCTTTAATTATTCTGATATTTGTGGTTTTCTCAATGTGGACTAGATTGTAGTATTATTTAAGTCAAGGAGGTTTAGTACCACCACCTTGAATGTGTTATAGTAACGTATCCTAAATCCAATTAGAGTATGTGGTAGTAGCTCCATAGTAGACGCCGTAATAATATACCACCGTACAAACTGTACTTTTGTTTCGTGAACAGACCCTTTCGTATTAGTCTTCTTCTCTTGGAAAATAGCTTCACTTTCTGACGGATCCAATTGTCGGTGTCGCCGCTGGGTTGTTGAACGCTTCTTTATCAGTTGCTGCCTAACGATGAGCTTTTTGTTAATGTGGGGGACACGTGACAGACAGAAGGAGCGCGACGCACGCGTTGCCAGCCCTTTCATAAATCCTCACCACGACAATGCGCCAGAACATGACTCTTTCAACAAAGGCCACATTTTCCCTTTCGGACTTCTTTATTAGAAATGGTCGGTATTTAAGGGTGCCCTCTTCCTTTCGGAATGAAAGGTTTCTACTTCTCACTCCCATTTCATTCTTTCCTCCCGCCTACTTCTGTGAAGTTAGGCACTATCGTCACTCATCCTCGTCAGGCAAAGCTTTATATAACTCCTATCTATAACATAATCTGCATCTACTATGGCCCGAAGGTCCAATCTTCGCTCTGCTAAGTCGATTG
>Ga0247779_1000208_pt1 | contig 43692 bp, 50 predicted proteins | sample UWRJL221509R5_FD_179925 | JGI IMG/M metagenome (GOLD analysis project Ga0247779, IMG submission 179925) | Plant litter microbial communities from Arlington Agricultural Research Station in Wisconsin, United States - UWRJ-L221-509R-5 | ecosystem: Environmental > Terrestrial > Plant litter >...
CTTTTTTTCCTGATACTGATAGATGAATCGAATTTTTAGCCAGACAAATTTGGCACCAGCTGTAGTATGCAATGTCGGGCGTGACGGATTTATCCCACTATACCAGTCTCATCTAAATCAGATATTATGGTACTGATACAGAAGATATTTGACCTGAAAGTGGCAACTGAGACGATATGAAGCATATTGCAGTGCAATGGTAAAGCGGTAAGTGGATGTATATCAGTTTTAGATTGACCGGAGTGGGTACTGATATTTTTTAGTGATTTTGAGCACAACATAGCATACTCAAACAGTCAAATAAATGATTATTGTTGCGCTCGAGAACTTTTCTGGACTATAAAATATACATATGCTAGGTGTGGGGAAGAACAATCCACTTCAATTATAGAACTCTCTTATATGGCTTCACTTTCTTCAGTTACAGATTTTCCTAATCCTGCGCCAAATAATAACGGCGGGGAATTCTCACAGAAGTCATTGGGTACTGGGCCTTCCAAACCTCTGTAAGCTTAGTATCTTGGTAGTTCGATGGCATTGCTGACAACATTGGAATCAATAGTGATATTGTGTTCGTGCAAGACACAACAGGCAGTCAGGGACCTTATATTCAGGCAGTCAAGAAGGCAATTCGTAACATTTGCGACAAAATATCGAGTTCAGGAAACCTTTCAAAAGAGCTCATCCGATTTGGACTCGTCGCATTTCGCGATCACCCTCCTCAAGATGATACTTATGTCACCAAGTCGTTTAAATTAACTTCAGAAGTGGCAACCATTGAGAAGATTTTGGCGTCTCTTATTGCTTCTGGAGGCGGCGACGGGCCTGAAGCTCAAACAGCTGCATTGGCTAGAGCGTTAAACATGGATTGGGCAGAAAACTCCATCAGGATGGTTATCCTAATCACAGACTCACCTCCTCATGGGATTGGCGAGCATGGAGATGGCTTTAAAAGATCGCCGGATCGTGGGTGTCGTCCACATGCTATGGTTTTTGCTAGCTTTTGCTGACTATAAATTTCCAGAGAACGATCCGCTCCAACTTGCTAGACAAATGGCTGAGCATGGGATCACACTGGTAAATATTTGATATGTAAGACGAATTGTGTATACTGAGCTTTTTACAGTTTGTAGTAGCATGTGAACCGGCCCTTAGCAAGTATCGTGTAAGAAGCAATAGGCTGTGATTTGACATCCAACTAATGACTACCTACAGAATGCTGTCGATTTCTACACAGCGTTAGTCCAAATCACAGGGTCCGACTTTTCTTTTTCTTTTTAATTGGTCGTACTGACATATTTTCAGTGGGAAGCTACTCCCACTTCTCGAGGCGGAAAAATTGGGCGACTATATTGTGGGATCAGCCGTTGAGACCATCGATACTGAGAGACTTATAGGGGAGTTCCAGCAAGTCATCGTGGACGAAGTGTACCAAAAGAACACACCCATGGATGCCGTCGCAGAAATGCTGAAGTACGAATTGCAAGAAAGAGGCGCCCAGCTAAACTCCATTGAAATAGAAAACATCTACAGCGAAACTGAAACCTCCAAGAAGAACGTTGAACTATGGCAACTTGCAAATGACATTACTGAGGGTCGGAAAAAGGTTGTGCAGGTGAGAGGAACACAGAGCACAGCAGTCAAGTCTCTATTTATCTCCCTAGTACTGACCTTATATCACCGTTATTCTCAAGGTTATGGGGCCAAGACTTCAGACGAAATTTTCTGAAGTACCGCAACAAAGTAGTATGCAGTTACCAGAGGTTCGACTGACGAGACAGTTGCTGATTCGTGCACACGTAAGTCGCATCCTCTATCTGTTTTGGACATTACTTACATTTTTGAAGTCTCGCCGGGTTGTTCACAAAGCAGTGGCTCGACAATCTGCTGTCTTGTCAACTGAATATGTTTCTAGATCCACAGGCCAATCAGCCACTCTCGTAGTCCATAATCCTAGCAGTGATTAACGTGTTATCTCCCGAACGCGACAAGTTCGCAATTCGTATTACATTTATATTTATGTTACCACGCGCTTAACGCCTTTCATAGACTTTGATTTCACTTCATTTCCTAATATTATTTAGTATGGATATTATGCCAGTTAGATCTATGCACTGTATTCTATATATATTGACTTTGGTTTGAGCGCAGGTGAAGATCGTTGCTGTGTAAGCTTCTTGAGACGAATTGACTCTCTGAAGTGAGAGGAACTTGAAGACCGGCAGAATGGCCAAACCGCAAAATTCAAATATTAACCTACATAAAAGTGTATCGCAACCTCCTCTATAGACAAGCAAGTAAAGCTTGTCGCACTCCACTTCAATATGGCATCCTCTATTGACATATGCAAGCGTTGATCAAGGTGCCCTGTACCGACTGAAGTACTGATATTTTTTTGAATCAAAAATGGCTTCGGCCAGCTCGCAATTATTTTTATCAAAAGATTTTTAAAAATAATAATAAAAGGGATAGCCCCATACCACTATGATGACTGAAAAGATGAATGTTTACGGTTTCAATGATCTTAGTATCAAAGATGGGTGAATCCCCCGGCCGGGCGGCTCATGTTACACGCCGCAGTAGGTCACTTCATCTATAGTTTTTACAGTTTGCTCACTTTGTCGACTAGTCCGGAAAGCACCGCTGTCTCGATACAGCCTTTTCTGTAAGTGGTTTCTTCTCTACTTTCGTATTTACCTGATCTCCTGAATTTGCCACCCCTCGCATTAACCGACTGAGTATATAGCAAGTATGTATATGTTATCTCATTGACCCCAGATGCGCATCCGGAAAACTGTTCTAGTGGTGAAAAATAAGTTCCCGACAAATTGGGCAAGCCTCGTCGTCGTTCATTGTGTACACTTAAGCAGAACCCTTGATAATATCCGACGCCCTTTCTGCCAGAAGATAGACAGGCCCTTGGGTATGGCAACTCGGAACGAACGGCTAAGAGTTCACGCGACCAAATACACTTGATAAGTTCGGAGATATACAGACAGACGGAGGACACTCACAAAGACAGAAGCGTCCACGATTCGAAGACCATCGGCCCCTTTCACAGTTAAGTCGGGATTGACTACACCGTTCTTCGCTCCGACGGCAGACATAGCTGCAGTACCAACGGGGTGGAAAGCGCTTCCAGCGATTCCTCTTGCATATGCCTCGATAGTAGTGTCGTTAGTGACTCCATCAGAAAAAATTCGCCCAAAAGGTGCCACAACATAGTCTGACCATGCAGGGGCCGCAAGAAATTGAAGAGCGCCTTTGATTGATTCGCGAGTAGCGAAGACATCGAAATCTGAGGTCATAAACGCTGGATCGACAAGCGGAGGTTGGAAAGGGTCGTTGTTGCGCAGTTTTATTGTCCCGCCTACATTTGAGTTAGTTCCCATGATTGCAGTCTACTTTAATGAGGAACGCACGGGAAGTAGGACTAACAACCAATGTGACAACAGTCAAAAAGGATCGAGTAGCTGGTATAGTAAATCCGGGATTGAACCAAACGTTCTGGGCACGTTTCAGATCCTGGGTGAGTAAAAAAGATACATATATGAACTTACACTGAATATCATCTCCCAGTGAGGAGATTTACTGCCTGAAGCTGGGTCTGGAGTAGTCTCAAAGATGGTAGAATTTTCAGGGAACCGAAAGAAGCCATAGTTATTGGCTACGCTGTTCGCCAATATCCCGGTTCTATTCTGAATCCATTGTGCCATACTTGAATTCATTTGAATCGGATCCCTAAGGACGCCATCCAAAGTAGACCCGTTCACAGCACTAACCTCGAAGACGTTGGGAATTAGTATATGATCACTCAGATTGTTGCCTACGTCAGGATTATTGATAATTGTGCCAATACGTATGTGCCCTAGGTCACTACTGTTCCCAATTCCGGAAAGTTGGAGGAGTTGGGTCGTTCCAACCGTTCCAGCTGAGAGAATGACTTCTTTTGTGGCGTTCACGACTATTGGAGTGTCTAATCATGACTCGTTAATGTTTGATATATCGGTATAATAAATGAAAATGAATATACATTACCTACTGTAAGATTACCGGGAGCTGGGGATGCTACAAACTGAACAGTGCGAAACGAAGGGGCACCAGTTGACGAATTGCCACTCTGAACTAATTTTATCACCGTAGCATTGACAAGTACCGTTAGGTTAGGGCGACCAACTGCACTTGCGAGATAGGTTGTCGAAGAACTGCTCCGTACCCCTGCACCAGAGGATGACTGTATGAATCCAAGACCTAGGAGAACATTATCTCCTCCGCTTGTATCAGGGGTGTAAGGGAATGCCAGCGGTAACTGTTCGGTAGTGGAGAAAACCCGGCTGTCGATTGAGTTATTGTTTCCAGGAAGACTGACAAAAACTTCGCCTGCTGTACCATGAGTAGAAGAAACGAACTGGTCTACGGTGTTATGACCATCAACTGGGGCAACCATTTTTTCATGCTTTGTCGTTTTGTCAGTTGAAATACGTTGTCGAATCAATACAAAGGCAAACCTTTGATACATATTGCCTCATATGACCCCAAGCCCAGCCAGCGTCGCCTGAGATGTTGCCCAATCGATTCCAGTCGTCAGCCGCACAATATTGATGAAAAAGGAAATCTAGTAATATCTGTCACTGGCATATACATATGATGAGGGTTCTACTTACTAACGCTGCTTGATCCTCCTAGGACGTGTCCTCTAGTATAAGGGATGATCCTGTTGACTAAACCTATCTGCTCGGTAGTCGTTGTATTCCAGTCATAGATAGTTTCTAACACATCATTTTCTTACTGCGACCAGTAGAAGGCCTCGGAAGGCGTGAAGAAAACCACTTACTGGGTGTGACAGTAGGCGCCAGGAATGGTATTTGGAGTGGGACTTCTCCTTCATCACTAGAAAAGATACAGGTCTATCTAGTAATGCAAAAATGCAGAATATCGGGTGATGCCTACTTGATGCCGGCCTCAAGCACGAGGATGGTTACAGTGGAGTTTTCAGATAGCCGACTTGCTACGACGAGACCAGCTGTCCCGCCTGTTCACACGAATACTATTTAGTTTCGCTTAAAACAGTTCTAGTAGTATCAGACCACATACCTCCTACTATGACATAGTCGAAAGTGGTCGTTTTTAGTTGTGATGGCTGAGTTAATATTATACCAAGGGAGGGCACAAAAGGCAGCACGAGAAGGAGGTAGAACTGCGAGGCAACGGCGCTGAATGGCCTAAAATAAGGTGTATAACGCATATTGAGCTGCTGTCCTTCAGGCTCCTTAATCGCAACATTCTATAAGGTTATATAGGATGAGATATAAGATATATATATCGCCCACTTGAAAAATTTCGATACGAGGCGCATTCCCAAGTCAGTCAAAGTCATCGAGTATCCGCTGTCAACGGGAAGGCTTTACTTTATCGCTGTCCCTCGACCTCTCATACCGCCTGGGGACAACAAATTTCTGCACTGCATACCAAGAATCTGAGACCGACGACAATTCTTTGGAGTCACTTAGCCTCGTACTAAATAAAGTTCAGAAAAAAGGGATGCAAGAGGAGAAATTCGGTGGTTCACAGAGGATCGTGTAGGTGACATTTCTGCGAAAACATTGAGCAAAAAATGAGGATCAAATCAGGTGAATCTAGCAATACCCAGCATCATTTCCCTCTCCATGGCTATAGAGCAGTTTTATTGATTATATGCCAAATGATAATTAAGCGGTAACGCCGTGATGACAACTCCAGAGCGCCGACATTTACTCAGGTGCGAAATGCATATGAGTGCATTCAATTAAACGGTCTACACAAGAAAAGATGGACCTTCATTAATTATGCTATTTTGGAAGGAAAATGACACACGTACCTCAGTGATTGCATGGGTAAATATAAGTTCAGAAATCGGGAGTACACAGTTCCCGCTGGCAAAGATTCATCGTTGAGAAAATTACTCTGGTTCGTCGTAGTGAAGATTGCCACGAGTTCAACATCGTCACATTGAGTAGTTCCTTAGACAGATAAGATGTAGAAAATTTTGCATGAAGAAACATGTCCAGCTAGTATCGGTCAAGTAGTATCGTGGTCTGCCATCCGTTACGGTAACCGTAAGATGCCAGTTGAGGCCGCCATCAGTGGCTGTGCCGAGAGTGTTTCGGACCGTCGTGAGTTTCCAGGAATGAATTTCTTGAACAAATTGTTCTTGAATCTTACCTTCATACTATAGATATATCTAACAACTGTGTCTCGAAATACTGCAGCAACAACATGTCCAACTTTAATCAACAAAATCTTGGTCCTCCTCCTGGCCTGACAGTTCTTCCAACCCCGAATTTACCTATTCCACAGCTAGAGTCCTTGAAGTTCAAAGCAAATCAAATTATAGAATCGATATACGCACTGCAGAGGACGATAGAAGCTGGTGGACATCCTGGAGTTATGCCTGCTTGGCCCGATATTTTGTCAAAATACAATCTTTTACTTTCCCAAACGCATAATTTCTCAAACGCGCTGGTCAATCCTTTCCCAACAACAGGATCGTCGTCTAAAGCACCGCCGCAAAATATCTACGAAAGAATTGCGCTGCATCCAAGCACGGGCATGACAGATACGCAGTTAGATGGGGAGGTTGTGCCTCTTTTACGAAACCAGCAAACCACGGACGTGTTGAGGACCGAGAATGACACCGTACGCCGACTAGCAGAACACATGAATACACGTGGCTCTCTTGGGGTTTTAGGAGTCTCACCTCCATCTGTACCTCTGGGAGGATTTGGTGTGCCAAAAAAGCCAGAATACGAGGATGTGTTGAAGGAATGCACAGAAATTCGCGAAGCACACGACCGTCGCGTGGATCGTGCCGCGAGGGCTGTGATGATGCTGAAAGATAGATTCGACTGGAAACAAAGAGTAGAGGTCGAGGTCGAGGAACCAGAAGAACTTGACTGGGACCCGAGACTAGGCAGGACCGTTGATCTACCTGTCGAAGGGGGCGATGTTGCGATGGACTCTAGTGGCGACGAAGAAGGCGAAGAAAACAGCGACGAGGATGACGAATTCAACGTTGAAGGCGCATTGGTCAATACCGATATGACATCTCCTGCGACAGAAGGAAATCCATTTGCCCCAATGTCAACGTAGTGACTCTTTTTGGCAACTGTATACCCTAATTCGCCCATCTTGAATTCATCTCCGCTGAAAAGAAAAAAGTATATAAGCCCGATGAGGTTCGATTTTCTTTCCTCTGCCTCTCTCTTTCGTCCCTCCAGCAACAGAGGCCAATGCATATGCGTCTCTCAATATCCACGTTCCTTCTGTCCACTCTCGCTATTTTATCGTGTTTTCCTGCCCCGGCCTCTTCCATACACCCTCATACTCTCGCTCGCCAACGCGAAAGCAGTCGCTCACCGGTACCCCAGGTTCTTTCATCGCGTCAATATCGTATTGCCCGTGATCTTTTAGATGTATGCATAGACGTCAATGTTGATCTCCTCGCTAATGCGACACAGTTGCTTGGTCTCCAGTCCCTCCTGGGTCCTCTCAACCTCGACGGCAACATACAATTATGTTTGTGTCTCAAGGTACAAATCATCTGGCATGCGTATACGTCTCCAGCTAATGCCATTTTCTAGGACCTTGACCTTTACCTTGAAACAAACAATGATATACAAGCTCTTGTAGGCCTTCTCGGGTTAAATACTGTTCGAAGCCTTATAACAGCTCTTGTATGCTTTTGCTCTACTCTAATTTCGTGCAGCATCTGCTGAATTTATCTTTGCCAATAGATCAACACATCTCCAGAGGCTCAACATTGCGCTTTCCCACAACATGCCCACCACACTTGCAACACTGCAGACCCCTGTCATTACGAATGCGATCATCCATACATTCGCAAGGGTGGTCTCTGTGTATGCGCTGCCCCTCACACTTCTTGTAATGGTATTTGTGGTCACTTCCCCCAAGTCTGTGGTTTTCCGACGCATATATGCGCTTTTATTTACTCTCACTGACCTATGTTGGCGCAGGGCTGTGGATCTGCTGCTCCCCAGCCATGGGAAAAGCGCATCAACCCAATTCTTACGATTGCACAGGCTAAAGCTTCTTGTCGACCCCATGAGGCTGTATGCGGTATTCCCGGTTTGGAAAACACTCGCGCATTCGAATGTGTTGACATCAATACGACCAAAGATAGTTGTACGTCATTATGTGCTTCACACCTCTAAAATGCCAATCATCTAAATAGGTGGCGGATGTGTAACTCCTCATCCTTTCTTTGAGAAAGACCCTGTTCGTAGTCCTCTGGGCAACGATTGCTTAACTATTCCCAAGTCAAAGACTGTCAGTTGCTCGGCGCAACGATGCATTGTTCACGCCTGCATTGATGGGTGGTTACCCAACCCTGATGCTACTAAATGCATTGCTCATATTCAACCATCGAGGATGCTAAAGGTTAGGAAACTATTGGCCTTGGGAGATAGCGCTTCTACAGCTCTTGGTACATCCAAGAAACGTGTTTCGGCTTCACTCCTAGTGAACGCAACAGCGTTCATAAATCCCTATCTGACAAGCCAGGTCGACGCACTTCTTGATTTGATAAGCAAACTAGGAAACACAATGCACTCGGCATCTATTTTCTCATTGAGTTCCTCTGGCATTGATCCTTCCTTTCTCAGCAACGTGGATCAAGCTGCTGCGAACGTGGCCCAATCGTCAACCCTTTCGTCACTGCACAGTAGCCTGGAAGCTCTGTATACCTCAGAGTGCGCCCTACATGATGCCTTGCTTGCCTGCGGGTGCATCAGCGACCTCTCTTTAGAATCTTTACTCGCGGACCTTTGGTTAGCTGTTGAGGCAACACTAGCTTTATTGATATCGTGCGATAGCGACATTAATGGCTTGTCAAGTTCAACCACACCGACAGTTCATCATCAAATAACATCCTCCCAGACTATTCATGCAGGAACCCCGGCCGCTGGTCATCCCACTAGCACATCTCTTTCCATTAGCATAGGTGTGGTCTTATCGGGTTCTGCGTCAGTAAAGCAGAGCTCTTCCGATATCTCGCCATTTTCGACTGCATGCTCTACCCATTCCACAAGTTATTCTCACTTTTCTACACCAACGCCACCCCCGAAGCCTTCCAGCTTTCCGGACATACCCATCGTAGTTGGATTAAACTCTATCCTGTCATCGCTTGGCCTGGGAAACGTCAAGGGGGTGGCCACAGTTGATGGCGTACTTGGGAATGATGGGGACAACACAGTCAACAATATCCTGGACGGCTTGGATGTAGGACCCCATGAAGTGCGGAGGAACATTCTGGCTCCTGAGGTCTCTGACAGTGAACCTCTCATTGTTGGTCTGAATCATCTTCCTGCCGACGTCGGTTTGGGCGATGATGGTTTACTGAGCGATGGAATCGATGAAGGACTCGATGACTACCTCGATGGAGTGGGTATTGGACCGCATAGTGTCAGACGAAGAACGGCTGGGTCTGGAGTCTCTGAAAATGTCCCACTTGTGGCCAGTGTAAATCGCCTTCTGGGTAACTTGGGCTTAGGAAACGTTCAGACTACTGCTGAGGTTGATGGCCTGCTTGGGAATAGTCAAGATACAGCTCTCAACGATGCATTGGATGGCCTCAATATTGGACCTCATGACATTAAAAGAGGGGCTTCACTTCAAGACTGGCATGCGTATCCGCCAGTCGCATTTAATACAACTGAAAATTTCATATCACCTCTCGACACCCTCATTGACAATTTGCTTCAGCTGCATGAGATTCGGAACTTGTTACCACCCTTGACATCCGTATTAGGGTTACCTGCCGTCAGCAACCTTCCGACCTGTTCATCTTCGAACTTGACGCAGTGCCTTACTGATAACCTCATCGCCGCAACCATTCTCGTTTTGTCTTCGCCGACATCTTCTGAGCTTATGGATAATATGGACCAACTTTATTCTGCGAGTCTTGCGTCGGTGAATGCCTTGAATGGATGCTCTTGTGTCGAAAAGGATGGCTTGGAAAAGGTTTACAGTTATTTTGTCCACATCATGCACTCCACAGCCATGTTAGCAAACCTATGTCATTCTCAAAGCGAATCCATCTATGCGCCGAACTTTCTCGCACTTGATTCTACTTCGAATTCGGATGCAGGCGAGCCATTGATCATCGGATTGAGGAAACTTCTGAATGGACTGGGGTTTAACTCAGGCAACACCGACGTCGTCGTCAGCAATATCCTTGGTAACGATGTGATCGATAGCCTGAATTCAGTGCTCGATGGTCTGAATATCGGGCCTAATGGGCAACGAAGATAACTAATCCTTACTAAATCATTTTTGCTTTGTCCTGGCGTTCCCCCTGGAGCAAACTTTGCCTTGGTTAAGTTCTATCGTCTGTTGTGGTCTTTGATATTTTTTGTTCTGTCTTTTCCTTTCTTTTGCTCTTCCTTTCTCTTTGATTGCGATACTTAATCCAGCGCTGTTTTTGACCCCGCAATTTGGACATTTTCTCTCAACGACCTCTTGTACGTTAGCGAAATTTCTGATTCTCTGTTTCCCAGGGTAATGGACCCTTTAACATATGTACATACGATAGCTATGAAATACCAGAGAATGATTTACATATTTAGAAACTAGGCGCTACCGCAACAGACAGCGCCTAAACTCGGCCTAAACTTAATCATTCCCATCAAACACTATCCTATTTTTGACTCCGACTCAGAGTCCGCTCGCTTAATGCTGCTCTCTGATGAACCATGGGTGTGGGTAAGATCGTGCCCTGTCACCGGTTCACCTCTGGGAACGAAACTACCTAGGTCCTTCCTATGTGCATATTTTTGTCGTTGGGAATAAATCCTCTGAAATCTAGTATGTCGGCTGTGCGGCACTGCAGAATGCATGAGAGACGGAGCACTTATAAACAGTCAGCATGCGAATGTCATCGACCGATGTTCAACGGCTCCCTTATAGACGGTTTTGTTCAGAAGGTGAATACTTCCTTTGTATCTGTCCTCGTCCCGTTCAAATTTATTAATTTGTGCTTGGAACGAGAACTACATTCAGTTGTCAAAATCAAAGAACAGCCGAGCTCATCAGGCATCAAGTTTTTTAAATTATTAACGTCATATCTATATATCTGTAATACGCAATGCGATCCCCTCCTACAAATGGCGAACCGAATCGAAGCTCAGGATTATCTCCAACCCTCCCCAATGATCCACTTAAACAATATGTTGACGACAAACCATCAAAGGAATGCAAGAAGTTGGAGAATGAATGTGGACACAAGGAAGACAACGTACTTTGGGTTGACTGGGAAGGGCCTGACGATCCTTTGAACCCCAAAAAGTTTGGTGATTTGCCTCACGATTGAACGTTGGTTTAATCTTGTTTTAGCTGGAGTCACAAAAAGAAATGGGCAACGACGATCATTGTTTCCTCTTTTACACTCATAACGCCAGTGTCTTCATCAATGATCGCCCCTGCTATTGCTCAAGTCGCGCAAGATTTTGGAATAACGGATAGTCTTGTCATGGCCTTGACGATAAGTATATTTATTCTAGGCTATTGTGCGTCTGTTCGTCCATGATTATTTGCGTTCACTTATAGTGTTTTCAGGTGTCGGGCCTCTGGTATGATTCTAGGTTGCTTGTACTACTGACATACACTTATTATATCCGCCATAGGTCATAGGCCCTCTTAGCGAAATATATGGTCGCTCTCGTGTGCTTCAACTTTCCAATCTCTTCTACCTAGGTGAGACTTGTAACATTCGTTGTCGATGGACACTTTCATCATGATAGTTTAGCTTGGAATATTGGCTGCGGATTTGCGCAGAATGAATCTCAGCTTATTGCATTCCGACTCTTAGCCGGCATCGGAGGAAGCGCCCCTCTTGCTGTCCGTTTTTTTCTTCATTCTTTGTAACTTCACAATATTTTAGCTAAAATAACATCAGATCGGTGGAGGAGTCCTTGGTGATGTCTGGCGCCCGGAAGAAAGGGGAAAAGCAGTCGCTGTGTACTCTCTTGCACCTCTTTTAGGACCTGTAATTGGACCCGCTTGCTCTGGATGGTAAACTACAAGTTCCTTTACATAAAGAGATTAAACAGCTAACTGAAATTTTGCGTAGGGTTGCGGAACGGTCAACGTGGAGATGGGTATTTTATGCCACGAGTATTGCCGATGTCGTCGTTCAAATTTTAGGATTTTTTTTCCTTCGCGAAAGTACGTTTCTAAGAAAGAGAGAATTAATTTCACCTATATTAACTCTCCTAACCTCTGCAGCATATGCTCCTTTCTTGTTAGAAAAGAAGGCAAACAAGATACGAAAGAATCTTGATGCGGAAAAGGGTTCGTCCAAGCACGTACGGACTATATACGAATCTAATGACGATCGAACGTACGTTACTAGTACCGTCTGCAACCCATTTCCTTTCGTTGATAATCTCATATTAGATGGAGAACGATATTTGGAATAGCGTTGGTACGGCCTTTCCATCTTTTTTCCAGAGAGCCAATAGCCCAGATTATGGGAATATACATGGCCTTCATATATGGAACTCTTTACTGTATGCTCCTAGAATTTTACCGCTTTATCCATTCACTAATGCTTGAGATTCAGTGTTCTTGACTATTATACCAGCCATATTCAGTCACATTTATAATGAGCGCCCGGGTATTGTAGGTCTGCACTACATCTCTCTAGGCATAGGAGTCAGTACCATGTCACAAGCGAATGCTCATTTCATGAGCAAAATATATGTTTACTACAAGAAGAAAAACGAGGATGTAGGAGAGCCAGAGTTCCGTCTTCGTAGGTCACCTGCACAATCACAACAAACGTGCTCATGATCTAATGAATACGTTTCTAATTTGCAGCCCCGATGGTACCTGGGACTATTTTACTGCCCTTCGGTCTTTTGTTGGCTGGGTGGTCAGCCCAGCATCATTTACACTGGATTTACACTGATATTGTATGCTATTTCGTCGGCTTTTTGGGGTATCAAACTTATCCGATTCTTCAGGGTATCGCTTTCATTGGCGCCGGCATAACTCTATCCTTTCAATCGATACAAATATATGTCATTGACACATTTACCCTTCATGCGGCATCAGGTATGCACTGCGATCTTTGAAAGAAAGCTTCCAACTCATCGCTTTGAAATTTTTACAGCACTCGCAGCAGTAAATTGTCTGCGCGCCTTGGCTGGATTCGGATTTCCTCTGTTTGCGCCCATCATGTATGATAGGTTGGGATACGGTATAGGAAATACTGTATTAGCATGCTTTGCTATCGGTTTAGGGTGTCCTGCGTATGCTCTTCCTCCTGCACGCTTTATCTTGATTATCTTCCCGCATTTCTGAATGCTGACCCTGCTCAACACTTCTCACAGACCCTTTCTTTTATGGAAATATGGAAAGAGGATACGAATGAGTAGCGAGTATGCCCATAAACCCCAAACTCACGGACCATCACAGCCTCAGCCGAGAGGAAGTGCTGGCGAAAGTTGAAAGAAATAAAATGATCCTGCGCGTTCAAGTTTTCAAATGATACGAGACGTCAATAACTCCAGTCTAGAAGGTACTTATCTGTAATTCCTTATACGATTGGTAGATCACACTCTCCTCATAGAAACCTTCAAATGCTCTATATTAAAAACAAGTCGTTCATTGCATGATTTTATATTTCTGAATACATGGTTTATTTTTGTCGAACACCAGTGTAAAGCTCTTATTCCAATTTCCGGCCTAGGTTAGTCATACATGGATCGACCACCACCACCATTATTACCACCACCACCAGTAACCCAAGGAAATACTACGAGTGGGCAAGATGATAGCACGCTAGCACCACCGTTAACGGTACCTCATTCAGATAATTCGTCGTACACACACCTCAACGGGCTTCAACAGAGAATCCCACGCCGCCTGACCATTTTAAGTCACGAACTCAACGAAACACCGCCAAGTTTTTGAAATGATAAGCAAAGAGTACGCAGCTAAGCCAACCAAGTACGAATCACCGGGAGATTCTGAAACTTTGGGTCAATTGGGATGGCAAAGATGATTGACAGAATGTAAAAAAGTGCGTTTTATAACAGTCAAATATATTTACGCAAGATTGCAGCTGGAGTTGCAAGATGAAGATGTCCCACTTGTTGCTAGTGTAAATCACCTTCTGGGTAACTTGTGCTTAGGAAACGTTAAGACTACTGCTGAGGTTGATGGCCTGCTTGGGAATAGTCAAGATACAGCTCTCAACGATGCATTGGATGGCCTCAACATTGGCCCTCATGACATTAAAAGAGGGGCTTCACTCCAAGACTGGCATGCGTACCCGCCAGTCGCATTTAATACAACTGAAAATTTCAGATCATCTCTCTACGCGCTCATCGACAATTTGCTTCAGCTGCATGAGATTCGGAACTTGTTACCGCCCTCCGCCCTTAACATCAGTTTTGGGATTGCCTGCCGTCAGCAACCTTCCAACTTGTTCATCTTCGAACCTAACCCAACCCAGTGTCTTACTGATAACCTCATCGCCGCAACCATTCTCGTTTTGTCTTCGCCGACATCTTCTGAGCTTATGGATAATATGGACCAACTTTATTCTGCGAGTCTTGCGTCGGTGAATGCCTTGAATGGATGCTCTTGTGTCGAAAAGGATGGCTTGGAAAAGGTTTACAATTATTTTGTCCACATCATGCACTTCGCAGCCGTATTAGCAAACCTATGCCATTCTCAGGACAAATCCATCTATGCGCCGAACTTTTCCCTTAATGATTCTACTTCGAATGATGCAGGCGAGCCATTGATCATCGGATTGACGAAACTTCTGAATGGACTGGGGATTAACGCAGGCAACACCGTCGTCGTCGTCGACAATATTCTCGGGAACGATGTGATCGATGGTCTGAATATTGGACCTAATGGGCGACGAACATAACTAATCCTTACTAGATCAATTTTGCTTTGTCTGCCATTTTTCCTGGAGCAAACTTTGTCTCTGTTAACTTCTTTCGTTGTCTTTAATATTCTTTGTCCTGTCTTTTCCTTTGACCCTTTAACATATGTACATACGATAGCTATGAAATACCAGAGAATGATTTACATATTTAGAAACTAGGCGCTACCGCACATAAAGCGCCTAAATCATTTGGCATTTCCTTCACGTTTCACTTGCCGTTTATTTTTACGATTCTACTGAAACCCATGTGATGTGGATTATATCACATCTTCCTACTAATTGAACATGAACAACTTGAGGGTATTGGCGTGAGGCATGACTTTACTTTACAAATCACTCTTCCACTCCAGTAAGTTTAACCCTCTCATTTTCCCCTTGGCCACCGCGTGTATTTCGTTCGTGTATATCATCATGAAACCATTTTTCTGGAACACCTTCACGCTTCCTATATTTCCAGTATAGGTACCCGCCCATATATGACGGATACCCATGCGGGGGACACCCCATTCGTGAATGAGGGTCCCCACCACGTCCGACATGATGCCTTTTCCTTGATAGTCAGGAGAAAGGAAATCTGATCACAGCAAGTGTGATTTAGGTAGTCCCAGGAGTAGGTAAGAATATGTTCTCACCTCCTATGCTCCAGATAATTTTTGGGTCGCCTACTGCAAGCGCGTTGTTTTCTTCTTCCATTTTGGCTTTATTTTCCCAGTTGACTTTATCCAGCAGTCCGTCTGGACCCATGAGTTCTCCGTTAGGGCAGCGCATGAAGCCCATATCACCAATAAAAACGTCGCTTCCGTCTTCCTGGACTTCTCGAATGAACCTCACAGGACATTGTGGAACGATTACGGGCTCGGGTATGTTTTTCGCATCTTCCAATTGTTTCAGTATCGCGTCGCATTCGCTTTTGCATTTGTTAACAAATACAATCGAATGATCTTGAGATACCGTCGTTGCGTTAAGTTTTGTCAGACTCGTTGACCAACCGCTTGCGTGTTCCTATACCTACCTAGCGTGTAAGGGTATGGTGGACTACCAAGCCAGTCGCATACTCTCGCGTCATTTAAAATGGGAACGAAAGCAGGGGCGTCATCGACTCTTGGTGGTGTGATGATGATATTCTTGTGCGAACGCAAACGGAGGAAAGGTTTTCCTGTTTTTGCATTGACTTCTAGAGGATGGAGTTGGGGATTCATGCTTTCGTTATAAGGATGAGGATCAGAGATGATCGATGACCACACTTATGATGTGCTGCCTTCAACTACTTATATAACCCGCCTAGAGAGCGGCAATATGTGACCGTAGATGGATGAGATGCAAGTATAGAGCCTGCGTCCTAGACGCATGGTATACATCTTGCAGCTCTGAACGTCAATGTTTGGGTAGCCTGGGGTAAGGATAGAATTGGCGGGCAGTTGTGGTGTCAAACTTGTATAAATCTGAACGACTTTTTTTTTCCGACGCCCCGGTCCCTAGACTGGTTCGAGAAAAAACCAGAGGTGGCACCAGGCAGTGGCGGATGCCTATCTGGGCCTATCATAAGAACAAGTCATCATATGGCCTTCCTGACTCCCTACACATTCCCATCTGCTGTCGGATGAGCATCCGTGCATACGATTACTGCGCAACGCGGGTTAATGGAATCCTATGGAATCCAAGCGCCTTGATTGGCCGGTCGTAAGGAGTACGCGTCCTCCGAAAAGTACCAGATGGTTTTAAATTACAAGTTACACGTCCTCGCGGCATATTTTTTATTCTGAAAATAGATTTTGTTAATGGGTATGTAGAATAGCTATATAGGAAGCTTACGCGCTCTGTTCCGAAGTTTTTTGAGTCATTGATATCCATCGACAGGTATCCTTCGTCATCGTCCTGGCAGGCTGCAAGGTCTGTGCACCAGTCAGTACGTCCTCAAGTACAGTCAATCCGTCCAAGTGCCCGGGACTTTCGAGATAATCCGCCATGAAAGTTCCCTTTGCTTATCTGTTCCAGACTTCGCCAGCCCCTCCAGGATTTGGAACTGGGAATGTGTTACCTGAGAATACTGCCCCGTAAGTCGTCATTTCCTCAAACTTTTGAGTCCGTTTCTTGAATTGGTCATCGACGTCGTATGCCCAAAAACGTTAATAATAGCTTGGCAGTATCAGTCGTGAGGTGGTAAACTTACCCTAACTTACCATCACGCGTTGTGCAAGCCAGACTTTCTATTTCCAATAGTCATTTATAGTACGATCCCGCGATCAATTGATTCAGTCTAACGTTTCTGCAATGCCAGCTTACTCTCGAAGCTCGTGTTTCAATGGCTAGGACCGTTCCTTGAAGTAGGATACTCGAGGCCTTTAGAGAAAGAAGGTGTGTGACCATATGTGGCCTTGTCCTACAACTTGCTGAAGTGCGATTTTGGTAGATTTATGGGAGCTACCCAAAGCTCGACTGACTTCCACAATAACCGATGATGTCGAACGAAACTTTTACATGAGATGTCCGCCGGAGAAGAGACCACGGTATATGCGGGGTGCAACTGAAGAAACAAACAATCTTGCCAATGGCAACCGTGACGCAGAGCGCGCGAGTGAGGAGAAAACAGTCGAAGAAGATGGTGCGTATTCTTTGCTTTTTTGCATCACTCCAAGAAGGGCTCAGAGAGAACATTTGCAGACTCGAATTTGAAAGTAGAACATGAAGAGAAGAAAATTAACTCTCAGCCTGCGCCACACTCCTGGTTCAAACAAGGGAAGAAAAAGGCACTTTACGACGAATCGCTTTTCAGGGCTATTCATCACACCTTCTTCACGCGTATATGGGTGGGAGGTGCTTTGAAGTTGTTTTCTGATACCCTCAAGACGACTACACCGCTTGTTACGAAGGTTCTTCTGGCTTGGTTGACCGAGTCATACATTTATGTCCGGACTACAGACGAAGAACATCTTGCACTGGGCCTCCAGAAACCACGAGGAATAGGCTATGGTATCGGTGTAGCAGTCGGACTCTTCGTTATGCAAGGTATTCATATTGGAATTTTTATTTAAAATTTAGAGTCTAATATTGCCTGGCAGAATCCGCAAGTTTGGTATGTATGTCCCTATTTCTGAAGTGTTCTGCTAGCTTAATCAACAAAAGATGACGAACCACTACCAACAAGTTGCTTTAACGACAGGTCTTTCAGTGCGAACTGGAGTAAGCCATTTGTCCTCTGGGTTGTGTAAAAGACTCATCATGTCGTCCAGATCATTGGAACTGTGTTTCGTAAATCGCTGCGCCTCTCCGGTAAAGCCAGGGTCAATCACAGCGTTGGGCAAATCACTACGATGATTTCCACGGATGCAACGAGGCTGGATCGTTTCTCGGCCTTTGGTCATAAGTAAGTTTTTGCATCATCTTTTTCAACGCCTTAATAAACGTGTATAGTCTTTGGGTCTCCCCCATCCAACTAGCCATTGGCATTGGACTGCTTCTTGGCAACGTAAGTTGTGTCCTTCCCCTACTACGAGATGCTCGTTGTCTGATCTCAATTGACCTCAACAGCTAGGATACTCTGCCTTAGTTGGGCTTGGTGTTCTTCTCCTCGGTTTCCCTCTACAATTTATCCTCGTAAAAGTTATGTTTACTCAGCGAAAGAAGGGTGTGAAAATCACCGATAAACGCGTGCGCCTCACCACTGAGGTCTTGCAAGGAATTCGCCTTATCAAATTTTATGCATGGGAGGAGTTCTACACTCAGCAAATTGCCGAATTGAGGAGAGGCGAGATTAAGACTATCCGGAAAGCCTAGTGAGTGTTCTGCGTATATCATCATTCTTCCATCACCCTCATCTAACGTCCTCTAGTGTTGCAAGGGCGCTCTTAATTGCTATCGTTACTTTTGTGCCAGTGCTAGCTTCGATCCTTTCTTTCGTGTGTACCTAATTCTTATACATGACATTCCGGTTTCTGACGTTATGCCTAGATTACCTACGCCCTCAGCGGTCATGACCTTAATATCGCCATTATCTTCAGTTCACTGCAGCTCTTCAATGTGAGAATTCTATTTTCCTATCAGATTCTTTCACCATCTGATCGGCTTAATAGATTATTCGAGCACCTCTTATTTTCTTCCCCTTTGTTTTTGCAAGTCTTACAGATGCTTTGGTTGCTCTGGGTCGGATTGGGACTTTCCTTTCGTCAGAAGACCTTCCTGACTCATATCCTATCGACGAGGCGTCTCCTACAGCCGTTCAGGTTGACGGAGATTTTACTTGGGAGACGGTATATGATCCCAATCAGGGCCAAAAGGGTGGCAAGTTTGGTCAAGGTGGGCGTGACAGTGCTAACAAAAAAGGAGGGAGTAAAGGGAGCGAGGGAAATGGAAAACCGACAGAATCAAAGTCAAAACGTAACAGTAAATTCTTTAGCCGTAAGCAAGCTAAGGAGAAAGGTTCAAGTGTTCTGCCGTCGTCCATAAATGACGTGGAGAAAGTTGACGAAAAAGAAGATGATGGGAGCCAAGTAAAGGAAAAGAAAGAGGAAGAAAAGCCATTTGAATTAAAAAATCTGAAACTGGTGGTTCCCCAAGGCGCATTTATTGCCATCGTTGGTCGCGTTGGTTGTGGAAAGGTCGGAGCGCAATGATTCTATCTCGCCCAGCTGTACTGACAAAAATTATCAATCACAGAGTTCTGTGCTTCAAGCTTTAATTGGCGAGATGCGTCGTACTAGAGGCGAGGTAAGGATGAAGACTTTTCTTCTTTTCAATAGAACAATAATAAAGCTGAACCTTAGGTCAAATTCGGCGGGAAAATCTCGTACGCCCCTCAAACACCCTGGATTCGCAATACCACGCTGCGCCAGAACATCTTGTTTGGAAAGCCAGACGACGAAGAGAAGTGAGTTGTGTAAGGTCTTGCGATCATACTGTATCACCAAAACTTTTTTTTTTCAGATTTAGACGTGTCATTAGCGCCTGCAGTCTAGATCACGATTTGGATGTTTTGCCCAACGGAGAAGACACCGAGATCGGAGAAAAGGGTATCAATTTGAGTGGTATGTATCGCCCTCTTTCCTTTACAGGTCTTATTTCTAACATTTTACGTGCAGGTGGCCAAAAGGTATATTACCTCCATTTCAATCCCATTTTCATACTTACATGTAACAGGCGCGTGTTTCTCTCGCCCGTGCGGCGTACTCCGATTCGGACATCGTACTTCTGGACGATCCTCTATCAGCGGTTGATGCCTATGTTGGTAAATCGATTTTAGAGAATTGTTTATTATCTGGTCCTCTCGCAGACAAAACTCGCGTATTGGTCACCCATGCTCTACATGTATTGGATAAGACAGACTATATCTATGTTATGGATAATGGCGCCATCATTGAGCAAGGGACATACAATGTAATTACGGTTATTTCAAGTCAAAATCGTTGGCTAATGCTTCGTCGCTACTCCTTAGGAACTTATGGCCAATGGACCAGCATTTTCGCGTATCATGGAGGAGTACGGCAATTTAGAAAAAGAAGAGGATGATGAAACCAAAGCTGCCGTTAAAAAAAAGAAAAAAGAAGGGGAAGATGTCAGTGTGGAAGAAGCTGGCGCCAAGAAGGGAAATGCCGCTCTGATGCAGAATGAAGAGCGGAATACAGGAGCGGTCACTTGGTCCGTGTACACCAAATACCTTCGATTTGCAGGTGGCGTAGTCTGGGCGCCTGTTATTCTCTCACTCTTGTTCTTATCTCAAGGCGCTCAAGGTCTGAACCCTTCTGCATTCGTTTAATAGTCTTCGTTGACGAGTCCCATCTCTTTAGTGAGCAACAACTTGTTCCTCGGCTTTTGGACATCTTCTAGCATACATGGATTCAAGCAAGGGGATTACATGTTGGTTTATGCTTTGCTAGGTGAGACCTGTATTGTATCTCTTTTAACCCAAAAACCTCATCAGGAACAAAGGTGTTGCGCAGGCAATCTTTACCTTCATATTGAGCTTATCCTTTACGTATGTTTGCCATTGTATCCTTCTGTTCCTTTCGATTTAACATCTAGCGATAGGGTTGCAAGTTTATTTGCAAGTCTGAACCTCTTCCGAACCGCCCTCAGAACTGTCCTTCGTTCTCCTATATCTTTCTTTGACACTACACCAATGGGTAAGCAGGCAGACTTTAATCTATTTCGATCTTGCATAATAATGTTCTTAGGCCGAATTCTGTCCAGATTGTCGAAAGATCAAGATACATTAGATAATGAATTGTCTATGACGCTATTTCAGGTATGCACTAACTGCTTCGTTATTCAATAACTGGTCCTGACTTTTGGCATAAAAGTTCCTATCAAGCTTTAGCTCTGTCATTGGAACTGTCGTTCTAGTTTTTTACACCTTCCCCTACCTAGGTATCATATTCGCGCCTTTGTCGGTCTTGTACTATATTGTCGCCAAGTACTATCGAGCATCGTCTGTGGAAACCAAGCGCCTAGATTCCCTGATGCGATCAATTCTTTATGGCTCATTCTCAGGTTTGTTCCCAATTACTTGTTTGTCGTTGCGAGAGCTCTGATGTATGTCATCTTTTCAGAGACTTTGACCGGACTCGCTACCATTCGAGCATACCGGGACCAGGTACACATCTTATTTGTTGACTTTGCCTCCCCTCCTTTTGTCTCATACCACATTTTCAGGACCGATCTGTCAGAGATGCAGAAGGAGGACTTGACTTGGAGAACAGAGCATATTACATGACGATTTCTATCCAGCGTTGGCTAGCCGTACGATTAGATCTTTTCGGCAATATCCTAATATTCGGCATTGGGCTCTTTGCTGCAGGCTTCCGACACTCTGTGAATCCTTCCCGAATCGGTGTGGTCCTCTCATATACCCTGAGCAGTAAGACCTTTTGCATTTTCAGACTTCACAACCATCGTACTAAAATATTCTTTAGTAACTCAAACATTTTGTAGGCATTGATTTCTCTGGTTGTCATTTTCTTTTTTTAACGAGTTTCTTCAGCGGATATGGTCGCTCAATTTGCCCAAAATGAGCAGAACATGAACGCCGTCGAACGTGTTCTACATTACACTGAACTTACACCAGAAGGCGATACTAAAACTTCTAACGACCCCCCTGAAAGTTGGCCAAGTGAAGGTTCTATTGAATTCGAAGATGTCGACTTGGCATATAGAGAAGGTTTACCTTTGGTGTTGAAGGGCGTTAGCTTTGGCGTAAAACCTGGAGAGAAGGTGCGTGTGAAATAGTATACGGCACTCATATAATGTCTAAGCATTTCAAAGATTGGTATTGTCGGACGTACAGGCGCAGGAAAAAGCTCGTTGCTTCAAGCATTGTTTAGGTACGTTCGAGAGGATGCCCTATTTCCACGATCACTCATATCGTGTTATTTAGAACGGTTGAGTTGAAGAACGGAAAGATTGTTATTGATGGAGTCAATATTCGCGACATAGGCTTAGACATCTTGCGGAAGAAACTTGCTCTTGTACCACAAGATGGAACGCTGTTTTTAGGATCGTTGCGGGATAATATGTAAGAAATAATATTTCCTTATCTAAATTAGATGCTAAAACCTATTATAGTGATCCTCAAGGCCTCCGCACAGATGCAGAGCTAATCTCTGCTTTGCAACGGTCATGGCTCCTTCCAAATTCTGGCCCTCCAGATCCAGTCGCGGAAGCCAAGTTCAGTCTAGACTCGACGGTTGGTGATGAAGGTTTGTATGCCTTGCTCTTCCCTTTGTTTTATTCACTGATTGGAATTTTATTTAGGCGCAAACTTCAGTGCGGGAGAGAAGCAGTTGCTTGCATTGTGTCGCGCTCTCGTCAAAAACAGCAAGATAATTGTTCTGGTACGAATGTCTTATTTTCATTTAACACATGTATCTAACGAATGATACAGGATGAAGCCACGAGCAATGTCGACGTTGAAACGGACGCAAAGTTACAACGCACCATCCAAACTGAATTTGCTTCATCGACATTGTTATGTATAGCCCATCGTTTGAACACCATTGGTAGGGTTGTGTGTAACCTCTCATGACTTGTTGCTAATCAATTGGCCGTTTCTTAGCGTATTATGATCGCGTTATGGTTATGGACGAAGGCAAAGTTGCTGAGTTTGACACAGTTCTTAACCTCTTCGACAAGGAAACGTCGATTTTCCGTTCTCTCTGTGACGAGGCCAATTTACAGCGTGCCGACATCTTGAGGATACGAACTGAACATGAAAGTATCATTTCCGCTTGAAAACGGGTAGAATACGTTATAGATTATTAGATTCCAATGTACAGTATAATCGATACCCTCTGGGCTTCTCGTAATATTTATCCTTCATAATAAACTACTAGTGACCTAAGCCTCTAAAGTTATCGTTTCTCAACCAACGACGGCGCAGGTATCAATTTCATTCTTTTCATTCAACTACTTCAAATTTCCTTTTTTCTACACGTGTAACCGCATCGCGGAATTTCTTATTCATGTTAATTTGCTTCAAGGTACCTCTCTCATCCGCAGCTCTTCGTTTCAATTCTAAAAGTCATGAGAAATATTAGCACACATTTTTCCAGACGGCGTCACGAATGAAATTAACCTAAAGATCTCTCACCAATCCACAACCTCAGGTGAGCATTGCCTATACCATCCCCTCCAGATGCATGTTTGACGAGTTCTTTTTTTGCTGCGGCTTCCGGTGTCTTGGCCGCTTTTGGGAGAGCACCTAGTCCAGCAGCGAGCTGTTCAGCTGTGCCCAACATAGTCTCCGCATGTTCTACGGACGTGTGAACATATTGAGCAGCAACCAACGCAAGTACAAGAGCACGAAGGTAATTGTCCTGAGCTGCAGTCGATAGATTGAGAGCTGTGCGAAGATGTGTTCTGGATTGAAACACAAAAAATTAGTTTCGTCTTACTCAACGTATGGAAGTAGCTACGTACTTCGTGACGAGATATTCTTTAGATGAACAAGCTGACAATATTTCACCGACAGACTGCAATGCTCCACCAAGACCTTGACATTGCTTGACTACCTGAGCTACGCGCGGTCTCAACAATTCCATTTGCCGTTCACGTCCTACCTCATCTTCTATTTCGCTGATCATTCCAATCCGTAGCCAGAGTTCGCCTGCACGAGCTGAGACGTTGATCCATAAATCTTCACTCTGAGCATCCTCTTCTTCCTGGTCAGCTTCGGCATATGTCTTTGGAGGATTCTTGGTCGAATCCCGCGCACGTGAGAGGTGAGCGGCAACCTTGTAGCATTTTAATGCCCGTTCTTTCAGACCCTGACTATGTGCTAAATGTGCATGATGCAGCGTAATTCTTGCACTGTACAGTGGAAAAAGTCCGCATGACCGGGTGTCCGCGATCAACTGGGATATGTGCTATTGACAAATTTATGATTCAATTTAGATACAGACCAGACGACCAGTTAGTGACCTACCTGTTCAGCTTCGTTGAATTCGCTCCTCGATATAGCAATCTAAAGGGGAAGTCAGATCACGTATTTATATGGGGTATAAAGGTGGTGAATACCCCAATGAGTTCGCAGGTCATATCTGCCTTCATGAGAAGTATTCTTTCTTGGAAGTCCTTGACATCCGCCCTAGAGGCCCAGATTGGTACTGACTACAATTGAGCAAACGACCCCAAAACGGATGAAATTCGATACACACAGATCACTTCTTTCTTCAACTCTTTATCCATTGAGATGATGCCCTCATTAGCATATACCCTGCGTTTGGGTTTTCGTCCCACTGGGTCACGCTTTGAGATACTGCTTACAAGGAATCCGAGGCCATATATAATCCTTGGATGGGTGACTTGCACTTGCAATGGTTGTGGAGAATTGGATAATTCGATGTCGACAATACCGCTAGGACCGAAGGCTTCCAATGCCCCACCATCGAGCATATCGTGTAGAATTTTCAGACGATTTTGAGAATTTGGGTAATCGCCTATATAGGTGTGATATAAAACACCAAGGACGAGGACGTGTACAATGAGTACTTTCTCGATGTTCGTCTTCCCAGGGGGTGGTCCTGCCTTGGCCTGAGAGTCGGGCAGAAGGTGAGTTGCAATGTCGAGGTCTTTCTCTGTTGAACGCAGTGACTCTTCGACTCTATTCCAAACTCCATTCTGGACAAAGTCCAGCAGTTCAAGAACCATGGCAAAGAGAGCGACTCCTCGGTGACTATTACGCATCGCAAGTCTGTGAAGTTCCCTGATAGCTCCCACCGACCGCATGCCAGTATTCTGAGGGGCGTTGCGTTTAGGAGTCGTTGGTTCGATTTCGACCACGTTGGCAGAAAGACTGTCAATGTATGCGAGATGCGCGGTGTATAAGATATGTGGAGGGTCTGACGCGACGATAAAGTTATTCATGACTTTCTTCAGAGTGTTTTGAGCCAACTTTACATTCCCGTGGTATATGGCGAGGCGAGCAGATAGATGAGTAAGCTGAGGCTTGTACATCTTCAGTGAAGGGTGCTGTAAAGAAAGATCAGCGTGAATTCCGCGTCTCTGATACCTAAACACACCTTAGTGGATATCATGAGCTATTTCAAGCCAATCTAGTCAGCTTCATATGATTATTGTAAAGATAAGCGCGCTTACAGCTTTGGTGATTGCCCTCTCTACTTCGTTCTCAATTCCAGGAGTCTCTAACCCGAGTCTAAATCCAGCTTCAGCAAGCTCTGTCCAGGCTCTACACTCTAAATTTTGATCCAAGTTTGGTGTGGACAGATATCTGCGTAACGCTAGTATTGACATGTATACTGAACGCGTATGATTTCTGTGAGTCGGTGGATGCGCCAAAATATGTGGAAGAGACAGAAGGAGAATATCTTGGGGAAGCGAATTCACTTTCGCTTCCTCAAGCTTCTGCCTTTTAAGAGGTCTCTCTTCGTTATCAGCAAGCATAATGAAGTTGTGAGAGTAAACCGTAGTAAGTGGCAGGCAGAGTCTGGTACTCGGTTCGTGACAGATGCGGTAAAAGAGTAACAATGTGACTGGACGCGTTAATTGTCACAAAGCAGAATCACATGAGCGTGGGCAGCGACAAGCCTCCAACAAGCGCGAGAGTTCGAATGCGAAATCTGCTCACCAGTGAACCACTCAGCATGCTACAAGATATTCTCTGAGGCTATATTATAATGGATGACTCTACCATGGCACAATGCTTCCGTCGTAATTCCAGAATGTACCAGTCTTTTCTAGTTTCACTGCTTCCTCACAAACCTTTATGACACCAGACACACACTCGCTCATTGGTATCTGTTTCACCTCGGGTGCGTTCTTCTCCATGAATGGGACAAGAGGAGCTCCAATTGCGGTGTCTACTCAACCTGGACAACATTAGCACCAAGATTTATTTTGACATTTATACGTTTGCCTGGATGAATAATTCCAACAGGTACTGCTTCATATTTCAGTGACGCTGCCCACTTACGTCCAACCCTGTATCCAAAATAAGTGAGTCCGAAAGAGTAATCTAATGAAATAGTTCCGCATTCTTACATATTCATTGCAGCTTTGCCTACAGAATATGCATTGCACTGATTGATGGCCGGATACGATCTTTCGAATGACCCCATAGCAGACGTTACAAAAATGACTTTGTTTTCTTTGGATGCCTTGACTAGAGGCAGGAATGCTCGGATTAGACGAATCGGCACAATTGTATTGAAGAGAAGCTCTTCCTTGAAAAAGTCTAAATCGCTGGCGGTACATGAACAATCGATTATAATGGCATAACCTCTGAGGACCTACATATCTTCAAACTTGGTCGTAGGCTGTATACCCGCATTATGCACCAAATAATCAAGGCCCTCGGGAAGTAGTTCTGTTGCTTCTGTAACAGCCTTTTGAACATTTTCTGGATTTGTGACGTCAAGCTTCACTAGCCGTAGTCGCTCTTTGGGGTATCTGGCTGCCAGGTCGATGAGACTAGGAGCTGTGGTATCTCGTGCTGTTGCGATGACGAAATTCAATTCATCCTTCTCGAGCTGCGAAAGAATGGATTTGGATCACACTTTGTAAGTCAAAAATGGATGTCGGGAAACCCTACCAGATGTCCTACAAGGCCCAATTCAATACCTCTGCTGGTGCCCGTAATTAACCAAGAACGCATTAGAGTTCTTTGTGGGTCGGAAAGGTGAAAAGATAAAACTTGACATTTCTCCCTCCTGTACTTTTTTATATGGGCAATAAGATTGGACCGGGGATCACGGTGGAGATAGTTTAAAATGCAGGAATTGACTGATATTTGCAGGCTCATGGCAGCGATGTACAGCACTCTGACCTTGTTAATGTACCTGTGAATATTAGATATCGGCCACCAAAGGTGTGTTTCACGTTGTAGTCATTATCTTGGGCCCTGATTGTCGCGCAAGTCCTGGATGATAATCTATCGCATCAAGTCGTATGTACGTCCCATATCACGGTGATGGATACTTGGTTTATTGAGTTGATTAAATGCTCTCGCTCTGAATCGATCAAAGTTAGAACTAATAATCCAGTCGTAGCCGAATAAGATAAGGCCGATCTTGGTTGGTCTTAAAAGGAATCCAAAGGAATATTAGATAGTAGACTGCTAAACAATTGTCTTGCGACTTGCGTTATCAAGCATAATGGACGATGACACGAGTTATAATTTCAAATACATGTTCCATCGCCTCCTCTGTGGAACAGCCTCAGGCACAAAATTCACCAGAGAAATACTTCCGTGAAACAAAAAAGTATTGCGCTTTATGCGACAATCACTATTTGATTGAGGGAGATACCCAGGATATCGGAGTTTTTACCTCGTATAAAAGTACAATTGAGTCTTCGCGACTCAGTTAACTCGAGTACTCTTGAGTAGCAGTACCAACGGTCTACCATGGCAGAATGCCGCCATCAGAGCTCCAGAAACAGGCCGTCTGCTCGATGGTGATGGCCTCGCATACCTGCACAACGCGCGCAGCAGCTTCATCGGTTGTGAGGTGTGGTACGTGGGGTGCGTATTTTTCCATCCATCTTTTGAGGGGGGCGCTATGATCGGTTTGGGTCCAGCCTATATAATGTTCCCGGTTCATTTATCAGACTCAACCTAACATGATTAATTATACACAGACCTGGATGAATGGCAGCAGTGGTAATGCCTTGAAATTTGAGGGCACCACCCCATTTGCGTGCAAGCCTGCAGTACAACGTCTGATTAGACTTGACTGCCAGTATAATGTATTGAACTTAGGCGGAAGTTAGAGATACTTGCATATTAGTAGCAGCCTTGGCAACACTGTATGTATTGAATTGATTAACCATTGGGAAAGTGACTTGTGAAGAGGCAGTAATGGAGCTAATGAATATAATTTTCCTGAGGTGTGACCGCTTGATGAGAGGAAGGAAGGCGCGAGAGACTCGGAGAGGTGCAACTGTACAAAGGTTCATTTCTTCTGCGAAAACGTCCAGGTCGCTAATAATACGGGGGGTCATTAATGACAATAATCAAGAAGATGCCAACAGCAACTTTGGACTTACACCTCCTCGAAATTAGTCAAAGGCTGGGGGTTCTGTCCCGCATTGTTAATAAGATAGTCGAGTCCGAGCGGGAGGAGTGCCGTAGTTAATCTGACGGCCTTGTTGACGCTTTCTTGACTAGAGATGTCAAGTGGAACAACTTTCAAGTTCTTCGGACGGTTGTAGGATAACGTTTCTAGTTCCTCACACGGGCTACGGCAGGTTGCGATGATGTAGTTTTCCTCGTTCTCCAGCTGAAATTGTTGGTATGATAAATGTAATGAAAGTTGTTAATTTCTGGATCTTGAGAGTAATAGGAGCTATCGATGACTCACCAGATATTTTACGATGCTGAACCCAATACCCCTGTTAGCACCTGTAATTAACCAAGACGGCATTTTCTGTAATGTATGAGGCTGAGCAATAGAGATGTTGCGGGGCTGTGTCTCCTTGTCTGCAAACTTTAGTAAATCGCTGTATACTTATAGAATCTTTACGAATCTTAAAATTTTGAACACTTCCCGTATACTTTCACGAATCGGATATGATTCTTGCGAGAAATACGCAAAGAGTGAAGGAACAACGGTACGAAATTAACCACTGACTCTGTCAATGGCACCCGTAATTGATAACCCAGGTAAGATGCCTTTTAGGAAGATCGATGTACATGCTTTTTTTAGCCTTCCGCCTGTAATTATATATTCCCCGCCTCTCTTAATGAATATTGGAGGCAGTGCATTATACGACGCCTTGATGAACGGCAACGTCATCGTCATGTCATGAAATTTTATCCAGGGAATCTCCGAAATTATGACACCTGCCACGCGATTTCAATGTTGATGGCAGAAGTGTCTCTGTAGTGAGCACATCAGAAAATGGCTTTCACCCTGGATCTCTGCTGCTAAGGTTATGCCTCGTTCAACGGGGATCTCGGGGTTATGATCTGAACCGGAGATTCTTCGATATCAAGCAGTTATGTATATGAACGAGTATGACAATATCAACTCGCAGGTTTTCAGGATATAGCTGCTATTTTACTCTCCAGAAAACATTTTACGCCAACTCCTTGGTAGCAATGCAAAGAGGACTACTAGTTTGTCGTAGTCACATGTATGTGCATATGAATGATTGAAATTATAGTACACTGCGTTTATTTTTGACATTGAACTGCTTCAAGGTTTCTTTTGGAGCTACCTACATCGGTGTTATAAGCCCCCAATTTTTCCCTTGAGATTGAATTCTATAAATTGCCGGAATTTTTTTGAAAAGCTTAAACAGCTATTCTAACAAGAGGTATGAGTTATATGGCAAAGTAAGTGGTACATATTATATGAATTGAGAAATCTTTCGCGTAATTCCGTGGAAATATCCAGCAAAAATACCTACGATATTGGCTAAATATTGGCTCCAGGCGTCCGTAAAATGGCGCGCGCGCGCCGCGACCGCTCTACATACGCGTGACACATTACAGGTACTCACGTGATTTTGGTTTAGCCGCCCAGCCGATTCCTCTTACGTGTGAGAATTTACAAAGTTCTTTGCGACTTCCATCTGCTTTGCGTAATTTCTTGCCGAAGGCCCACATTGAACGTAAGATTTGCGGATTAAAATTCTTACATCTCTCATGTCTGTGCACTTATCTCGTAACTTAGTAAGGCTTTCAAACTTGCCCCAGTTACAGTCTTTTTTTCATCGAACGTTTTCGACCCCAAAAAGTTCAGAAGTGAAACTCCCTGAATACCATGAAGGTCGACTAGAAGGGACAGTTGGAGAACACCAATGTTATGTTCTATTGCATTCCCCTTATTCTCCGGAAGCCTTTCCATCGGTATATAAAACACCACTTCAGCTAGAGCTGCAAGGACGGGCGACAAAATGGGGAGGGTTGGTCAACTTTTCGTGGTTCGAAGGGGCAGCACCCGCACCTAATACTCAACCAGCGACCGTATTCTCGCATTTGGGCGGAAAACTAGAGATACCCGACGTAACAATGGAGAATATAGACAAGATAGAAGGATTGATTCGGCAACATCTTGAAGGTCCTGTTACGAAGTCGACTTCGGAAGATATGCATATATATGTATGCACCCATGGGGCGAGAGACTGCCGTTGTGGCGACAGGGGTGTCCAGGTGTATAAGGCTCTCTTGGAGGCAACAAAAGCGGAACAAATGGCAAATCCTACTGGGCCAGCTAATCGTATAAAGATCGGAGAAGTGGGGCACGTTGGTGGGCACAAGTTGAGTTATTCTTTTCGCCTTTTATGTCCATTGTCATTGACATTCTTGCACCAGGTATGCAGCAAATGTTTTGTTGTATCCACAAGGCGAATGGTAAGAACACCCTCGTCTTACCAATCCGCCTAATGATATCAATTCATTTCTTTAGGTTGGGCACAGTGAAGCCAGAAGATGCACATATAATCATTTCGGAGGCTTGTGCAGCTCTTGAAAGGGGTGTTAATCCGCTAGATGCCGCAGACCCACCTTTATTTCTTTCGCAGTGGAGAGGTCGAATGGGACTTTCTAAACAAGCTCAAAAAGAAGTATGGATGAAATGTTCAGGCCACGAGCTTTCTGAAGCTCCTGAAACACAATTAAAACTTCGCCCTGCTACCCGTGCTTAGATTCATAAATATATCAGCGTCTTTTATATACCTTATAGAGCGGGAGAAGCATTATTTCCTGCGGCGTCGGTAAGTTCCTCTGTTTTTTGCACTACGTGTACCCTGCTGATTGCATATTCTCTAGCATTATATTACAACTTCACATACCTAGATACAGCGATTATCCCGAACCATACAAGTGGACAACTGCTACACTATATAACTTATCAACTTGTTTGACACCCGACAGATTTCCTTTTAAGATCGCTGTGTGCACATCCACAATTTTTGTGCTCGTCGTTCTGGTGTAGTCTATTGATGATCCAGATACAAACATCGCGAATTATTCCATCACAATTTGCTTGCTCGAAGAGATATCGCAGGTCGTTTGAAGTCCACTACTTCGAGATACCATTGACCATCTGTTATGTGAGTTCGATGTCACGTATAAGCTACCGAAATCTAGTCACTGACTCGTTCAACCTGTTGATACGGGCACATATTTAGTGGACTAATAGTGTAAACTTTCATTTTACTGTTAGGTCATTAGTGGCATATTTGTAGCTCTGGCCCGAATTCTAGAACCGGCTTTCCAATGCATTACAAGTACGCTGAAATTGGGGTCAACTAACAGAAAACAGTGTTATTACATTGATTTCCATTACTTGTGCTAATATCTGTCTGTGTCATTAAGGCATTTCTATCTGCATGTTTTCTCTGACGAGGTTCTATATTTTCCAGCTTTCTATAGCGGCTTCTCCGGACCGGGCATTTGGAAAAGTAAAAGATGGTGAATGGCGCAATATGTTATTTATTGGTAATGCTGATCATTCCGAGTCATTGCTAACCATCTTATCGGTATTTAAACCAAGTGCTTTCGGTTTGTCGATCAATAGCCTCGTCCGCAAGCACATCGTTTTACCTTCACATATACAAGTATTCCCAAAATGGCCTGTCGCCTAGATTTCACAACTCTTGATGTCTTTACGACTACCCGCTTCTTGGGGAATCCACTCGCAATTGTTCGTGTTCCGAAAGATTTATCTGGTTCCCTCACGCAGGATGACAAGCAAACTATCGCTCGCGAATTCAATCTATCAGAAACGGTTTTTCTCCATGAAGGAAACGTAGATTCTCCGGTGAAGATTGACATATTCACAACAGACGCCGAGTTGCCTTTCGCAGGGCATCCGACTGTAGGAAGTGGATGGTACTTATTATCGCGGAACCCATCAAAGGAAACCATCACACTCCAAACCAAAGCCGGCACCATCCCTGTGGTGCGAGGAACCGGAGGCAAAGTGTACCTCCAAGTCCCTGTCAATTTTAAGATCCACGCACCACGCACACATCCTCTTATAAAATCCGTGCAATCAAAACTCATAGACCAGGACTTCGTTAACGGCATCGGTGGAGCAGAACCCCTTGTATCAATTGTGAAAGGCATGACCTTCTTCCTGGTTCAGGTCAAATCAGAAGAAGCACTTGCGAGGTATCACGCCTATCCGGAGAATGTAGCAGTACCCGAAGTAGGAGACTGGGCAGCCTTTGTCGGTATTTACGTGTTTTATGAGCGTGAAGATGGGGTCGTCAGAACACGAATGTTTGCTGCGAGTGTCGAGGATCCCGCTACAGGTTCTGCGGCGTCGACATTAGGTGGATACCTGGCCACAAAAAGGGGAGAGGGAACACACAAAATCAACATCCTGCAAGGAGTCGAAATGGGGAGGAAGAGTGATATCGAACTTGTGGTAGAAGTCGGGAAGGATAACGAAGTTTTGAAAGTTCAGTTGGGAGGTGGAGCAGTTGAGGTCATGGAAGGAACAGTATCTTCCACATAGTGACGATTCAGTGGAACAAGTTTATCAAATATTTGGATATCTGGGAAAGTATATTGTACAAAAAATAATCAATCTCACGACATTTCAGAGAATATTAATACCAAGATAGGAACACATTCCCAAACCAACTGCACCTGCGAAGAGGGCAAACGCGACTCTGCGTACGACTGTCTGAGCAGTAAATATCTTCGCGCCTTGTGCTCCTGCCTCGTCGATAGCTTTGATCTCATCTTCCGTAAGTTCTGTCGCCAGATATTATCGACATACGAAATCAACCTAACAAAAGAAATGAACAGCATACCAAGATCACCGGCTTTAACGTATCCTTCCAACCTCGTTTTCTTGGAGCTTGTCCTGAAGACAGATAAGCGATATTAGGGTACGATGTACGAACGGAAGACGTTCACGTACGTCAAAGCAACAGCACCCTTTGCTTTGATCCATGCAAGTAGAATTTGGTCGTCTGTAGCTCCAAGACGTTTTCCCGCTGCCTTGACCGGCTTATCGACTGGTCCTCCCGGGCGTTGGGTAACAGGACTTAAAGTTGTTTTTTCAGCACCAAGGAGTTTTGAAAGAATGCACGAGACACCCGCTTACATGAGAGGACTGTAGGCCTCGATTACGATGCCCTTCTTGGCGGAGTACTCCAAGAGAGGAGACTGCTTCTTGTAGACATAAGGGTGGAGAATAATCTGAAGCACATGCCGCGCATCAGGGCAAAGTGCAAACTCATGACGAAGACGGACAGACCTGGTTGACGGCTGGAGGAATCTTGGCTGAAGCCAACAGGGTTTCAACGTCCTTCACTTCGAAGTTGCTTATGCCTATGCTCCTATACAAACCGTTTAACCTTCATAAAACTATAGAACCTGACTTTTGAGATAAAAAGCGCACTTCACAACACCAGCATTCTTCAGGCCCTCCATTTGGCTCCATGCTGTTGGAATATCAGGAACGGCCAGTCGTGGGTGGTGGATGAGGTACAAGTCAATGTACTTCACTCCAAGCTGAAATAAAAGATCAATTAGGTTTTTACCGTCAGCATCAATAAATTGCCTGCATCCTCACATTCTTCAAACTATTTCTGATAGAAGTCTCGATGTCCAAACCATCTAAACCGCTGTACTTGGTGGTAATAAAGATATCGTCGCGAGAAAGACCACTTTCGCGGATGGCTTTTCCAGCGTCTGCTTCGTTCCGGTAAGATTGAGCGGTATCTGGAAGAAGGTAAATTCAAGTTTCTGCATTCAACAATATGTCTAGGGCACTCACCAATGTGGTTGAACCCAACGGAGATAGCCTGGTCAACCTGGTTTGTGGTTATATCACCGATAGGGATTTTCCAGGTTCCAAATCTGTTGAAACGAAAACTAAGAGATGTTTAGAAGATGTAATGTTTCTTGCCCACCCGAGTCCTGGTATCTCATTACCTTTTGCTTCATGTTAGTGAATTCAGCTCGAGTAATGGTATATCAACCTACCGTCATTGAATTTGATGATATCCCAAGGCATAGTGGACCACAGAGGTTGGGATGAAGTGAACGAAGTCAAGAAAGGGGATGAGGTCTCCTGGGAAATTCATTTTAGAAATAGCTTGGGGATACGATGTCGCCATGAGTGTGGATAATGAGCTTGATAGCATAAAGGTATGTACCCTGAGAAAAGTATGCGGCAATGCCATGCATACGCTGCCGTGAGACGGAGATATATCCGGAAGTGATAAAACCGTCACACCGGGAGTCCGGCCGAGAACAAGTTTTTTCATTAGGAGTAGAAGTACAAGTGTTAATGCGTAGAGAGAGCCAATGAACTGTTACAGCTCGTACATGAAGGTTAAATGTTAATCTTTCGACGCGTCAATCCGTTCGCTTTTGTCAACCTCATACAAAACCTCAGTGCGGATGACATATTTAGCTCCAGATACAACACCGCTTCCCTGTTGACATAAATGAGATATTTGTTCCTCATTTGATTGTATGGCAAGAACGTACCTCATGTAACAGACTTCCTTTCGCGGCGCCATGAGGAAAAACACAGACGGTCCCTGTCCGTGGCTTGACAGGCCTGGCTTCAAGGATACCTTGTGTAGACGAGGGCAGGAAAAACGTCGTGCAACCCCCGTCAAAACCATCGTTTAGGTAGATCAGGAACGTCAGGCGGGAATAGACAGTCGGATCAGAGTCGTAAACGTATGATGGGGGACTGGTAGTGGAATCCAAAGCAGAAGATGGCCATGCACCGTCAATCTAGAATCCAGTCAATATTGCCGTCAAACCCAAGTCAAACCACATCATGAAGACGCTTACATGTGGCCTGTATAGAGCACCAGGTCGGTATCTGTACAATCTGAACCGCGAGTTTATGCCTTTGACAGCGCCTCCATGCATTGTCTGGGGCAGCAAAGGTCTAACTCTCTCGTATAACGTCGTGATGAACGTTATGTCAGCCAACCAAATTAAATTGTGAGCAAGAACAGATGAAAGCTGCGTGGCAGAGCCAGCCATCGGTTCATCCGGAATCAGCCCCACTGTTTCCGCTGCATTGACTAGAGCTTCACATTCTGCCACTTCCAAGGTATCATTGATAATAAAAGCCCCTGGTACACCCGGAAGTTCGTGTCTTGTAGGTTGTCTTGATCTTTCCGAAGAAGGAAGAAGAGGGAATGTATTGGGAGGAGAATAGTAGATAATGGAGGGATGTTTATTTGGAGGACGACGATCGGGCCCAAGTGTAATTTGCAGGGGTTTTAAAACAGTAGATGCCACTTTGGAGACAACCAGGGAATCTAAAGCTGGCTGTCGAGTAGAGGGTCCAGGATCCACAGTGAAAGGTAAGTACCACCGAAGTCTGCTCCCAGGTCGTACGACCCCTCCATCTGAAGCGTTCGATTGAGTGATCATCTCCGGTTGAGTGGTTCGCAAAATGGCATCCAAGACTTGCCACACCCTATTTTCTTCCTCCTGCGACATTTTAGGTGTAAGTACCGCATCGCATTCTCTCACCCAGCGCTGTAAAGCACCGAGCTTTGGCACCTGCTCGCGAATGGCCATTTCTGCGAGAAGTACAAGTGCATCAACATGACGCTGATCCACAAGCGCAGAGGATATTCTCGATGTCAGGGAATGTCCTGGTTTCGTATTAAGCTATGTATCTCCGATATGGAAAACACAAGCACCTGTGTTGGTGATTTCATGTGCAACTCTCCAATAATCATGCACAGCAGTCTTGAAAGGTTTTAGAGCCTTGAAGCCAATCAAGGAAGGGTTTTTAGCCAATAAAAGGAGAGTGTCTGTAGTAGTATCCAGCTCATCCTGGAAAACTATCCCACCAATCATATCGCCCTCCGTAATTTTTTTGTCCTGCACTTCCAAGACGGGGTCCACAGAAACGTCGGGTTTCAGTTTTTTCATCACAGAAAGAACCTTTTCGGGACCGTTCTTGCGTTTCTTAGAGCTTTTGGCCATATCGAATCGGTATATGTTGAGAAGACAGGTCCCTGGTCAGTGGTGTGAACAATTTCTTTGAAAGTTATTACAGTGCGTGGGAAATGCGGATTAGATTTGTACTATTCGGGCAACCCGCCCCGGGCTGCGATAGTTCAGAATTCTTGTTTCTTACTACTTCATCACTTCGCGGCGTCAACGCGAGACGACTTTTCCAGGCTCTTTTGTTGAACAGACAAATATTTCTGTAATAGCACACTAATATGTCGAACGGTATGCAACGAGAACCTACGTTGACCATGTATGCGGCGCTCCTCTTACCAACCATTACTTCTCACCCTTCGTCAAAATCTATTCAATGGTCTGCAGACGGCCAAGCGTGCTTTGTCAACAAGGGCTGTATAGTCATCTTGGTATATTCTCACCTACCAAATATGTGTTGTTTGAAATTTTGATTATCCATATAGACGCCTGATCATGGTATAAATTTTGATACCGCGTCGACAACCAAGTCGGCGCCGCACAAGGACGATCCTGCGCTGGGATGGTTCAAGACAATGGTTCAAAACGGCCAAATGGTTCCAATGAGATGGCCTGATTACTCCCAAGGTAGGTTGAATATTAGTTTTTGTTTAACAGAATACGAATTTGATTATGCATTCGAGATTCTAGCTTGGGGAGCTGCGTCACTTGGGTCTATTGATTTATCAGTCATTGCTCTAGCAATATCACCTACTGGGGTGTCCGCTAATGGAGGGTGAGTCTTTTCAACTGTTCAGTTGACTCGCGCTTGCTAAGCTTGTCAAAGATGTGTGTTCGCGACTCTGAGCTCGAACATGGATCTACATTTATGGGCAGCAGACAAAAACTATTTGAAAGGAGAATGGAAAAATGTCAGTGATTCGTATTCATCAACACGCCATGAAATACTGATAATTACCATAGATTTTTGAATTGACTCCGTATTTGTTGAAACACTTCAATCCCATCGGGGAACCGAGCATAACTTCTGTTTTGAGTGCACAGACCGTTTGTAAGAGCTTGGAATATGCAGATACTTTCATCTCACACAAATTTAGGTATAGAATGGACCCCACAGGCCCATTTCGACATATACCCGACGCCCTCCATAGACGCTTCTTTGCTGGTTCTGGGGGGGCGAGCAGGTTGCTTGACGTTCATAAGGTTAGACATCCTGTAATGTCATAATCGAAATCTCTCAAGCAAAGCATAGGCACGGGAATGGATCTGACCCAGAGATCTTGTCAACATTGAATGTTGCCGAAGAATGGGTTACTCAAGTTGCTTTCTCCTCTTGGAACGTTATTTCACCAGGCCTCTGTATATCCACAATATTCGTTTCGCCAAAATTCATTACTCACTTCTTACTCTAGGCGAGGGATATCTTGCATACGGAACTTCGCATGGGTCCGTTGGGCTTGTAAAGATCACACAGAAATTGGAAGAGAAGGTTGAATTTTCTTTCAGCCCGCAGTATACTGTCCAAACCACCTACGACATTGCTTCGAGCCTTATATACGGATCTGAAAGAAAATCAGGTATAACTGCAATGCGCTGGATACAAATACCCGGGAGAAGTGTTAGTTTCTATCCCATTATTATTATTTACATTAATTTTCTATTTGCAGGCGATTCTAGTAGTTTGCCACCCAGGACTCATAAAGTTCTGGTCCGCTACCGAAGACGAAAGTGGAGTAGCACCCTACTGGACAGGTATCCGCTCACTGCGGCTACAAACACAAAAAATATGCGTTGACTCTTCCGCTTTCCATCCTGTCTGTGGTATAACATACCTCCGGAAGCAGGATAGACTTGTTATCACGCTTTATGACGGTTCTTTCCATATTATACGCAATCTTTCAGTGGACCCAAATTGGGCTACTAGGTCTGCTGCGGACATCGGAGAGGATCAACTGACTTCCGAAAGCTTGTCGTTTGTATCGAGATCACATTCTATCAAAGCCGAGAAGGAACAAATCGATAGAAAAGACATGCTCAGAATTGATGGTGCTGTGCAGTACGACGATAACACCACATTTATGTGGGTTTATGAGTAAGTAATCCCATTCTTCTTCGCGGATATAGTTTAAGGAATCATTGTAGGTCGGCGCGCCCCTCAGACTTTAGCTACAAGCACGATGCTAAACACAACAGCACTCTCGTAGTCGCTCAAATGTGGAAAGACGATGACGATGACCTTCTCCTACGAAACCTTGGTGATCTTCTGAGCAACGTCAAAACATGTAGGAAATTTTACTTCTACCCATCACTTTCACGCAATTGAAATCCCTCCTCCATCTCTTTAGCTTCAGGGTTATCTCCGCTACATCTGCTTCGTCCATTCTTGTTACATCTTCGAAATCCTATCCGAATGAATGCAGTCCACACCAAATTTCTCGATCTGTTACGAGACCAATCGCAAACAGATGATTCGACGAAGATCACAGTTCCTGAATTATGCCAAGAAATGAATGAAGACATGAAGATTAAGTTCAGACGAAGCTTGTCTGTCAATCTGTTCGGCTGGGATGATCTTCTTTCGTTGCGAATGAAGCTTTCATTGGGCGATTTTGCTTGGGTGCGTAAAAAGAGATATGCATACATTTATCGTTTCAAACTGACTTTGCCCCTTTCCATAGAAATTGGCCAGCAATGAAATGCACCGAACAGAAATTGGTGTAATTGCCCAAGGTTTACTCAATACGATATCTCACCGCGTTCTGCGTGCTATTCTCCGTCACTTGTTTTCGGTGCACAAATCACTCACACGTATGTTTTCTTTTTACCTTTCATCAACTTTCATGGAATGCGACGATGCTCATCACTTTCCACGTTCATATAGCACAGGATGCGCCTTTCATATCCCGTGTGGTAGCCCAATCAATGCTTCCAGGATGCCCTGCCGATCTTTCGACGGAGGGCCAGAAACTCTATGTCCTTACGAGAGAGCTTATCGAAGGCGCCAGTGCAGCTGTTAGGGATTCTTCGACGCCATCCGATGAAATAGTAAACAAACTCAAAGAATCATGTCCTGCTTGTGGTCTAGAAATCCCTCTGCAAGACATTACGACGGGTGCATGCCCCAATGGACATACGTGGGGTAAGTAACTGTGGCTTCCCTTTCTCGCATCCGGGTCATTGATCAATGACACTGTCTTACTAGCCCGTTGCTCGGTAACGACGTTCATTCTTTCTACGACATGGACCCGGACTTGCGTAGGATGCAGCCGTAAGGCCTATCTTCCTCCCACGCCGGAGAAAGTTCTCCCAGTCAGCGCACAAGGCTGGGTCGTAGAAGATCTCTTGAAAGCCGTTCATCGATGTCTGTTCTGTAGTAACGGTTTCGTTAGCATCCTATAGCATGACTCTTAGTATCTCCCTCTGCCGTGTCGCAGTATCGGTGTTATTCATATATGCTGAAGGGTGGTGCATCGTATAAAGGAGGAGATCGATTTGTCCAGTGATGAAGGGTGCGATGAGATTCGAAAACAAGTGGATAAGGATATTACATATGGGCAGATTTCAATTTGGGATAAACTCTCTTCACTTCCTAACAACAAAAACCTATTTAGTATCCAACAGAGATCAAATAATCCGCGAGGCTCTCGACAGTGGGCGTCATTTCAGGCGCTTGGACGGGAGCAGCATACTCAGCGACGAGAACAGCCTTGCTTGTCTTCACGAGCACTGCACCGTCGCCCTGCAAGAATAAGAGCGATGTACAAATCAGATTGAGATCAGGTACAGAGAAAGAGCCATTCCGCACCCCTTTCTTGACCTGGATGGTGCGGTCACCGACTTGAAGAGCAAAGAATTTTGTTCCAGCTAGGCGTATTCCGCTGGCTTGGACGCCCGCGTGATTAGTAAAGCCAGCGATGATTGCTTTCTGTTCTTCGGGGGTGATCTAAGATGAAAAATATAAGATATTTTGCGGAATATATGCGCTAGTAAACACGAACGGTGTAGCCGGGGCTTGATGCCCATACTCCGCCTTGCAGCCCAAGGATAGCGGCTTTGGAAATCTTGCCAGTGCCGAGAAGGTTGGTGTCAACGTATGCTAATGAAATCGATAAGATTGTAAAGATCCTTCAAGGTAAACGAGTATTTACCTTGCCAGGACATAGTTTAGACGCGACTTGTGTACCAAACGAGAGACGATCTATAGAAAAGGTGGAGGACGGAAAGGGAGACGATACAGTGTTATGCATTTATGTATGAGATGCCCAGATAAGATTAGCTGACCGTGTGAATTACATTACGTAATTTTCAATTACAACAAACCTCAAAGTGACGGACACTCGAAATGTTTTCGTTACTCGTTTCTCTCGTTTCCCCTACATTTTGCCAGCTGTATATGCCTTGCAGAAAATATGGGTTCCTCAGGTCGGGGAAAGGCTCTTGATGTTAAACTACAAATCCGATACCATGGCCTCAAAGCAACTCAGTATTTCTCTAAATATACTTCGGAATCCGAAGATGTTTTCAGGCACGACTTGACTACTCTAAAGCTTCCACACCCAAAGAAAACCAACATCACGTTTGTCTCATACGGATGTGTCGAATGTATCTGGCCAGACGTCATATCAGGCGCTGTAAGCATACCGCCGCAATATGATCATTTTGAAGAAATGACACTTACGGGTGTTATTCAGGTGCTTCACAAAAATCTTACAACCAAGACATCACCTCCCACTCCTGATTTGGCAGATGCCCTGAAGAAAATCCTTGAAGAACTTTCAATGTATTTGATTCAAGATATTTGCCTAAAATGGCTCTCAACTTATAATATAGTGTTAAATTAGGGCTAAAAGAAATGTACAAAGTATCGACATCTGTATTGGAATCGCTTCTAATTTTTACATTTTCCTTTGACAGATATCATGGAACTCGCAATAAGAAGAGACCTCAACTACATCCTGATCAAGATAGAACTGCACCTTTCCCTATAAAAAAGCGTTCACATCAAGAATTATTGACGGCGACGACGGACTTGCGTTTCGGTCAAAATTATGATTCAGAATCCTCACGCCCATTCAAACATCCCAGGATTGAAAATCCAGTGGTACGTTTATTCCATAGGCACTGTCTATTTAATTGTCTTATAATTTGCTCAACATAGTATACGAATTTGCCAACTATACAGTCACAGTCGCAAAGAAACCACCCTTACCCGTATCCCTCACAGGAGCCCACAACACACGATAGAGTATGTGCAAAAATGGCGCCTTTTCTTTGTGTATCTCGAGCTTACCTATGGGTCCTCTATAAAGGATAATCTACCAGGACCATCCACAGGTTCATTATCAGAACATCTAACCTTTCTCGCTGTGAGCAACGGTTTTGCTCATACACGAGGCAGTTCTGTTCGAGGAAAACAACCAGCGGAGGTTCGACAGGATAGGACAGAGACTCTGCATCGTTTATACGACAAACCTGCCAATGTTTTGCATCAAGTGAGATATTCATCACGTTAATCTATTTTCCTTTGTTTATACTAGGTTGAAAAGGAACCGTCATTGATGAGTGGCTCAGTGCAATTCGTGAATATTTTCCCCAATCTAGTCCACAATGCCCAACCAAATGCGACCACTGCAAATCAAACAAAAACAGGCCGACACCGGAGTGAGGGTGTTTTTCTTTCTCAGAAGTCTCCGACGAAGAAATCAGTCAGTCTGTCCTTTGACAATAATGCAGGTGTCTGAACAACTATCTAGGCAAATACTTCTTTCAGCTCATTACCAAAAGAGACCGACACCTCGCTTGTGGGTAGAGCTTTGTCGTCTTTGTTACAATGGTTTGTCTCAAATGAGATTATCTTACGATCAGACTGCGCCTGGAACAATGGCTGGTCGGCTCGTTTCGACAGAACACAGTGATCAGGTCGGTTCTTGATCTATTGATAGGTTAATTTAAACTCAACTATTGTGCAGAATGCCACAAGCGTACATCCTCCTCTTGGTTCTTTCCCTTTACCTCCTGCTCTTCCTGTTCCTGCTGCCTCGAATGACGACACGCCACTGAGGATAAAACAAGAAGAAGTGTCCAGTCATTTAGAGTCTCTGGATACCATAGATATGGCAAGGAGGAGGACGTTGAAAAGCTCTCGCACTCTGACGAGTGAGCATACAGCGGAAATACAACGACTCATCAGAGAATCCTGGGACGTCAAGAGGCAACTCACGGCTGCAATAAATAGAGAAAAGGTCATAACATCGGAATTGAAGAAGTTGGGTTCAGACTGGGCACCAGAGCCTACCCTAATTAGCGATAAGTCCTTGGAAGGTATGTGCATACCCGCCCACCCCGGACGAAAACAATATTTTTGACGCATTATCGCAGAGTCAAGGCTAAAGGAACGTTTGGCGCAGTTAGAGGTAGAGAGAACACTCATACGTGTTCAAGTAAATGAAGGTTAAATTTTTTATATTTATCTACCTACCGCATATCCAGCTCACATTTCTTCTTGAAGATGTCAAAGATCGTCTTGCGGAGCTAGAGGCTCAATTAAGCCAAGAGAGAAAGTTACGAGAAGAGGCAGAGAACGCGATAGCAGATATTCGTCGCGAATGCAGGGCACCGTTCGTCGTTCCCAGCTTGCTGGATGCGTTCCGACAAATCTCGGAACTCACTACACGCGCCATGGAACCTTAACACTTTACACTTGTTGGAAGCTCGCTGCTTGGCAGTTCTTGTACCAACCCTAATTTCCGTAATTTCATGGACTCATCTGTCAGGAGAACGAACGAAATGATATGTATGCACGTATGTAACAACAACCAATGATAAGAAAATAGTTAGAAAATGACAATTACTTCCCGCCCTTCTTTCCCGCTTTTCGCTCTTTACGCTTACGACCAATGATGGAGCCTAGCGGGTTGCTAGCCTTTTCGGGGGTCTTTTCCGGTGCAGCCTCAGTCTGTTTAGGAGTTTTTTGTTTATCCTCTGAGGCAATGCGGCGCTTTTTAGGTGAATGTTTGTCGGACTTCGAGGTTTGATCATCGTCCGCCTCTCTCTTCCGCCTCTTATCATTCCCCGATGAAGCTTTTGTAGAGGAAGGCTTTTTTAGAAAAAATAAGCAATCTTCTCAACAAGAAGGTTAGTTAGGTTCACTTACATCTCTCTGTTCGTTTTGCATTGCCGTCCGGCGTTGAATCACCTGGATGTTTTCAATCGAGAATTCAACAATAAGTGTTCCCTTGCTCTTCTTTGGTCCTCCTTCCTCCGCTCTTTCGATCTCCTCTTTCAACCGTTTAATCCTAGCATCATCTCGCTCTGATCCTTCTTTCGCTCGCTCAGCTTTCAAGATATTTTCCAGCTCGTCCTTCCACCAAGACTCAAAGAGGGTGCCGAC
>Ga0247779_1000209_pt1 | contig 43575 bp, 54 predicted proteins | sample UWRJL221509R5_FD_179925 | JGI IMG/M metagenome (GOLD analysis project Ga0247779, IMG submission 179925) | Plant litter microbial communities from Arlington Agricultural Research Station in Wisconsin, United States - UWRJ-L221-509R-5 | ecosystem: Environmental > Terrestrial > Plant litter >...
GCATCTAAGTGCCATATCGCGCGACTGCTGTCGTCCTCTAGTCTTCGGATGTTATTTCGGCGATCTACTTAACCGCATCTGATCCTTCCGTTTCGGGAGTCCACCACGAAAAAACTTCGCCGATTCGTTGTAATGGGTAATATGTTCCGTACATAGACCGGTCCAGTATATTTTTCATTTCCGAGTAAACTGCGCAGATTTCAATCATTCCCTAAATAATTGTGAGCGAACATGGCGTCCCGCTCTTTGTATCGCAATATTTATGGATCGGCCTCGTGTTGCATGTAAGCTTACAACCTCATCCTAAAAATCAGCAGACCGCAGGTGTAAGAAACCTGCATTGGAAAACAACTGTAAATCATCAGCATGGCACTCATGGATTGCCCGGCGATATCATGATTCTAATGGAGAAATATTACATTGGCCCACTGACATACGGAGAAGAAAAGAAACTATCGAGAACTGTTTGTCATAAAAGTCGTATAAAGTGTTTCTTGCTTGCCATGGCGGCGGATGTTATTTCAAATCTCGTAAGCAGTCTGCTTACTCAGGTTTCTTCTATCTTTCAATTTAAAGTTAAAACTCAGAACAGCACTATAAAAACCTCTTTCTTTCAGATTCTTTCACCTTCCAAAATATTCTTGGAGACCTCAAACATTGGGCAAGCCCGCATATTCTAAGAAAAGTACGTTGGTGTTCTCACTGAAAATCCCCACTTTTGGCACCAACACAGTTACTCAAAGGTTCAGCTTATTCTTTTTCTCTGGCCCACGTATAGAAACCGCCCTTGAAATTGACTTTTATTGTCAGAAGAACACTTTATGTTCTTGCCTATCCTCGACAATCCCTTGCATAAAGTTTATCGAGCAGAAAGGCAAGAATTTTCTGCTTCCTTTGATATTGGTTCACAAACAACTGCAGCACCTCCTCAACATTTTATTAATCATAGAAAGTCTAATCTTAAGGTATGCTTTTATCATTACCTGCAAGATATATTTAAATTTGCAATTCCCTTATATTGGTAGAAACCATTATCAAATAGAGATTTAGGCTGTCCAACTCCACCTCAGAAACAGAATTCTAGGGTCAGATGGAATTTGCCTATATCTTCTATCAGAATTATCCCAGCCAGAGAAGATAGTGATAGAAATGAAAATATCTTTGCACCGAACTTTTCAGACACATTTACACAGGAAATTCTGGAGAATGTGACACCTAAACGGGTCCCTCCTTCCAAACAACAAGAAGAAACAGCATCATCCAAACCTACGAAACCCAATAACCAGCCCTCGTATAAATCCGAACAATACAGTTTTGGCAACACAAGTGATTCAATTACAAAAATCATTCCTGCCAAAACTGCATCTGAAGATATACATTATCTAAATCTTGCTATGGACAAACTTCTTCCATCGAGATCATTACCCAAAGTATTGGTCTACAGTCATTCAAAGGCACAAACCCAACTCCAGCCAGCACAGCAGGTCATCATAGAAGACACGAATCTTGTCGCCAGAATGAACCTGCGCTTTTTGGCTCAATCAGCTGGTCAATCCAGCCTAAACACATCAGAGCCACAATCACCCGCATCGCCGTCCACAATCCCGGGAAGGGTCGAAAGTCTTCTCCCCGCCGCACCCAACCATCTTTCGACCGACAAACAACCAAGCTCAAAAGTGGTTCCAGAGCACATCAAACCAGTTCCTTTAGGTTCATGGTCCAGTGAAAACAAACCTTCAAGTTCTCAGTTATTTTCAGACGACTCGAAGAAAATAGAACAAATACATTTGAAGAGGAAAGCAGATACTCGAGAAAATGAAAGGCCTTCAAAGACAATCAAAACCAACAATAATATGACACAGAATTCCAGAGAGGCCAGTCCAACCCCTCGGAATGGCGTTAATCATGTTCTTAGTGATGGAACAACATATCCGGACAGCGATAGCGACCCTCCGGCACTCTCAAATTCCGGAGAAAGCGGCGACGACGCTGGTAGCCCACTCGGAGATCATGACGCACAGTTATCGCCGAAAGTCAGCCTAGTCGATGTTCGCCAATGTATTGCATTCCATAACAACCAAGGAGCAAACGCAGATCCACAGACAAGCACTGGGCTATCTCGACCACCCTTGATGAAAGTCGATGAACTCAAAGTCGCCAGATGGAAAGAGCGTTTGGACAGATACGCTACTCTCCGTACCGTGCAGGTGGAGAAATGGAATGCGAAATTAGCCGATGCTCTATACGAGCTTTTGTGCAGTATTAACGCAGTGAAGATGGACCCATACCTGGAGCCGCATGTTCTAGCCGAAACCCAACTTGCAAAAACCATGAAACAATTTCGCCATAGCGAGTACAACATGGCAATGAGAGTAGTCGCGGACGAGATAACTAAATATTGGCGCCAAATGTGTCGACAAGCAGCCATAAAAGACAGCGGAAGTCCAACAAAATAACATGGGCGAGAGATCTTAGGCACGGAATTGCTGACAGAATGGATCAGGCCATCGACAAAGTGTAAAGTACTGTTGGACCACACTTTATACTCCCCTGGAAAGTAGCATATCAGCATCAGCGCTGCGGACGACTCGCTTTGGTGCGCATTCAGCTTTACAACTGCCGCGATGCCTCCTCGAAATCGCAAGCACTTTAAGTTGCATTGCGTCATGCTTTACGAGCCAGAAAGCAGAGTTCAGCAGTACTCAAAGTAAAGTGGCGCTCGAGAGATGATGGGAAAACAATGTGTCGTGAGTGAGAGTTCCGGCAATGGAAGATTCTGTTTGTGACTTGTCCATGACGCGTGACTAGTTGACTCGTTATTTCCAGACAAGTACTTATTTATCATTATGCAAGAAGTAATCTAAGATCTATGTCAAATTTATGCAGATATTTGATATTTGAACGACAGAAAGGTCAAGAAAAATGCATGCATCCCTGTAAGTTTGAAATCCCTATAGTATACAAGAAGCAATACTAGTGTACAGTAAAGTAAAAAGTAAACATGGAATAATAAGAAGGAAAGGGCGAAGGTGAATATATGTGCCAATTGAACAACTATCTAACTTGTAAAATACGCAAACAATCGAAAACGCCAACCTACGATGCATTGAAAGACTCCCCGGTGTCCAACTTTCGCTTTTTCGAAGCTGGGCCTTCGTCTTCCGATACGTCGTCCACGACAATAAGAGGAGAGCCCGGATCTCCGGGTGGAGGACCACTTTCTTTCTGTTCAAGTGGTACAGGGGCTGGGGCTGGTGGCTGATTGGGCGATGGTGGTTTCATAGCAATTCCGTCTTCTGCGTCGTTAGCATTTGCACTATCCACTGGAATAGCTGGGTCTGCGCCAGGTGCTTTACGTTTGTGTTCTAAAGGCACGTTAGTAAAAGGTGCGGTAGTTACTGGACCGCCCTTCCTTGCACCTCCCCGGCCGGCCCCTCTTGGGCGTCGACCACCGCGTTCCTTCCCTCTTTCTCTAGCTCTCCGCTCCTTGAGCGCTCTGATCATATGTTCTGTCAACACTTGCAAAGCACCACGGGCGCCCATCGCCTCTAATTTCTCGAGCATCTCTTTCGTGAGCTCCGCAAATATATCCGGATCGAGAATCAGTTTGCGTTCATGTAAAATCATGTAACCTTCCTTGGCAGAATTATTGCGCTGATTTGGAGCATAATCGGGATGTGTAGGGGGTATAGGTCCGAGGATGATAGGAATAACCACATCTGGGACAGCAGTTTGGCTTGGTTGAGCTGGAGGAGGAGAAGTTATTGGAGAAGTTGCTATTGGGGTTGTATTAGAATTGATAGGGGGTGAACCAGAACCTGCAGCAATAACTTTGGCATGCATAGCCCAATTGGACTGTGCTAATGGTGCATATGGGTTCGCACCGCTTAAAGTTTTGTTAGGGTAAGTGGACGTCATTGCAGAAGTTGGTCGAGGCAGAGTCTGCATGTTCTGTGGGTGAGATGGATAAGCGAAGACTCCTGTCGTAGCAGTAGTTGCAGTAGATATCGTCTTCGATGCATGAGCCTGGGAAATTGGTGTCGATGTCACTATTGAGGTTGTGGCAGAGAGTGGAGGGATTGGAGACTGTGTCGTCTTGAATGGCAAAGGAGAAGATGTTAGAGGCGGAGGTAAAGGTACTCCCTTCATGTCTCCTTTAATGCTTCGCTTTAGTGGGGGTTCAAGGAATGCACCCTTCTCCTTCTTCCTACTCTTGGTAGCAGACTCCGCAGAACCGAAAGGAGTGCCTTGATTCATCGTGGCGGCGGCGGCTTGTTTCGCTTTCTGTTCTTGTTCCTCCAGTGACTGAGAGTAAACTTCATCCAGTGACCAAAAAAATCCCTTTCCTCTGTCGCCGCCGCAACGTTCCATCTTCCTGAATGCGCGATTTGAAGAGAGATTGTGCCGAACAGAACTCTGAGGATACGTGTCAATGACAGCCGAATAAAAAGTATAATAACTCACCATCCATGCTGTACTATCTGCATATCGGTAGTACTCGTACGTATTCATTATCCATGTACAAATTTGCTGCAGTGTACCCTTCCCTCCGAGGTCTTTAATGGCCCGATGAATAAGCTGAGCATAGGTGAACGCTGGTTTGGGAGGCATATCTTCAGGTCTCGGTCGTTCCAAAATCGGCGGTGGTTCAACATCGCCCTTCTTCCGCTTTTTGGAATTAGCCTTTGAAGACTGGCCTATTGAATTTGAATTTGGCAATGTCGGTTGAAACTGCGGAAGTACTTGTGCTACCGGCGGTTTAGGCTTTGGTTTAGGTGGAGGAGGAAGTTCTGGTTCAGGAGAAGGTTCAGGAGAAGGCGAGGGCGAAGGTGACTGTAATTTAACTTCCAGTGGAGGGGGAGGGGAGTGGGATGGCTGCGATGAAGGCGGTGATATAGATGTAACATCGATGGAAGTAATATCAACAGATGGTGACCGTTGTCGGTTTGTTGATGACTGGGAGCTAGGAGAAGGAGTGTCTTCTGGCGGTGGCGGGGGCGGAAGGACGAAATGGAATGTTCGTGAAGCGATTTGTATTTGTGACCTAGAATCGAACGCTTAGCATAGTTCTTTGAGCACAGAGGAAGAGAAAGGCACCTTTCGCCAAGCGGTGCCCTCGTTCCAGCGCCTGACCAAACGCCGTCCACCCATGCACCATTACGGCCGATAACGATGAGAACAAAGCGGTCCTCATCCTGGTCATATTCAATCTTGGCATGCAGACGTGATACACTCTTCAGAGCGCCTAGGTCAACATCAACCTGAGAAGGAGGCGCGGTAGATGAAGTTGCAGCATTAGGAGCACAGCGTCGACCGATAGTGATGGAGAGGGTTTGGATATAGAACGTGTAATGAGGGAAGACAAGGGAATAATAGGCAGATATCTTATCCTGGACGGGTGGAGGCGTAGCATGCTTTGTGAAACCACCCTCTGTGGCGGGTGATGCTGTGCGTGTCCGGGTATCCATTGGGGGCGGTGGCGAGCAGGGGGGTTTGTCGACGGATGCGACGCTGGCGAGAAGTGTGGTCAACAGCAAGGGAGACTCAGTGAAGAGTTCCAGCTTACACGTGATCTGTGCTATTCACGGGCTGCCTGCCGCCTCCGAACGTAACTCTTTCTCTTCTCATTATGGCCTCGACAGAAATAACAGTACAAGCTGCTCAGGACAAGGTTGCTCAGCTCGCAGACAAGGATGCCACTACCACAGACTCTGACATTCGCTACATGGCTTATGGCGCTCGTCTGAGGACCGCACTACGCGCCAGTACGCGTTATGTCGCTTATGTGCGTGACCCTCTGGCCTCGACCGCAGACCAGTCTGTTTATAATGAATTTATTTAACAGACCAGTGACGTCGGAGAAGCTTTTCGTCCTGTTGTACCTCCTTGGGTTGTAACCGCTGCATATGGCATATCATGGTTATATCTATCTGGGTAATTGTTATCTTGACTTTCCTTTGCTATCATGTCAATTATGACTCTTCGAATTTTTTAGAGACGTCGCTTATGAATCCTATAAAACTTACCATCGTGGTCCTTCTCCTATAGAAGCTGCAAATTTCTCTGAAACAACCCGCGTTGGAATTGCCGCCGTGCAACGCGCTACTTTTCAGTCTATAGCTTCCATGTAAGTCTTCCTCCAATATTGGAACACACTTATATGATATAAATTTTTATTCGTTTTCAGGGCTCTTCCTGCATTCAATATTCACACCGCGGTAGCGCAATCCAGGAAAGCTTTCAACAAATCTACAAACGTCAGAGTGAAAACCTGGGGCCCAACCTTCACTGGCTTAGCCATCGTACCCATTCTTCCTTATTTGTTTGATCATCCAGTCGAGCATGTCACTGACCTTGCTTTCGACTGGATTAGAGAAAAACTTATAGAGAGAAATCAGGCCAATGGTAAGCCGCCTAGTGAAAAGGCGGAATTATAGTTACCCAATCTTGATTGTTACAATTATATTATGCGCGGAGATATAATACACAGTTCTGCCCAAAGTCAATGAAAAATATGATCATCACAGAGAAGTCTTGCCCAAAGCCAAAGGTATTGAGCTGATACTACTGGGAGGAATGAGTCCAACTTCGGTCACCACCGCTGTTATGTATGTTGGTGGCGTGAGATCGTACAACGGGTTTAGTGTCTCGAGGTTTGCGACGGGAACGGATTCTTCGGATTTCGCATGTTTTTGCTTCTGGATGACGGACAGAGGAACTATATGAAAAATTGAGTATATACGAATGAAGACAAGTCCTATGCTCATACCCAATTCATTTTTAGTGAATCCGTCAACCATGACTCCATCGCTGAATTTGTATGTTTCGCAACAAACAACTACAGGTACACTGTGCATCTTCGCCATCATGGCAACCATTGCAGTACCGGCTCGTGAATACACAGCGCCGTTGGAAAAGAGTGCATGCGCTCCCACCAAGACAGTTGTTACCTGGGGTAACAAGGAGGGAAGTGCTGGTAAAAGAACATATGTACAGGGTATCGAATTTGCTCCACTTGTAAGAGATCGTACAAGCACTTTGCCTGGCAGGATAGATTAATTTTTTTTGGATTTCAATAAACATGCAAAGGGAGTGCGTCCATACCTTCAAATAGTGGTTTTGAATCAACGACAATAACGGAGAATTTTTTGCCTTCTTCTTGGGCTTCCAGCAATACTTTTTCCACAATCGAGGATCTTTTTTGTATAAGCTATGCTTCCCAAGATGTAGAGATGGTACATGACAAACTTTGCGTATGTGAGAATGACATCTCCATCTTTAATTTTCTTGCCTGCCAACTCCTGGATAACTTCATCTGCGAAGATAATACGATCCCGGATATAATTATCGATCTTCAAACATAATGCATCTTTGGCCTGTTTAAAAAATTGAAGATTTTCGAAAATGGTTGATGTACATCACGTACGTCCTGCTCGATCATATCAATGTCTATCCCGCTGATCTCCACTTTGAGTTCACGGATTGCATTTCCCATTGTTACCGACATAGGTCGAGCGGCGACCAGGTGCGAGATTTGGGGCGATAAGTGGGTCATTAAATGTCTTGATAAGGTACTATGCGAGGGCGTAGTGTAATCCTGTATAACCTATAGTAACAGTGGAGTTAATAATGTATGGCCCTCGACAAAATAACAGCAATACTAGAAGCATACCTGCTTGAATGAAGTGAGCATAGCGATACATCTCGCATTCGCGCCGCATATTTTGAATTCAGAATATAGAAGCCCTAGTCGTATGACGGCAGGGTGGATATCTCCCTTTACGACGTGACCAACAGGTTTTGGTTGTCCGAAATGAGTGAATATCCTGAGGCCATGCGATTTTGAACTAGTATCATCTCCTGCTACATTTGCGACATCTTTTGATGAGGATGCCAATGGCTTTGATCCTGCACCTTCGGCGCCGAAAGTCTTTTTCAGAGGTGTCGGTGGGGGCTTGGTCTTTGCCTGACCGGCAGGCGCTGGGTGCTGTTGCTTTTGAGCGGGGGCATCTTTCTTTCCCTGCTGAGGCTGAGGTTGGGCCTTAGCTGCTGCCTTAGCTGCTCGCTGCTTTTCCTGCAGTTCCCTTCGCTCTGCCTTTGTCATGCTCTTTTGGGTAGGTTGTCCTTGAGGTTTTCCAGCGGCAAACGAAGGCTGATCCAGAATCGTCGGAACAGGCATGGCTTGGATAGATCAAAAGGCACTTTCTTATGGTTCCCTGATAGATTGGTGAGAACTTCCACTTGTTAAGCTTGATGGATGAATTTCCGCTGTAGAGTGTAGGGGCAAGAGAATAACTGACAGAGAAAATGCAAAGACGAGATTCGAGTCAGATCTCTTGAGATCAATGATATCAGATCACATGACTTGCCGAGTATCATTTTCCCGTCCGAGTTGCTTAGCTCGACTCGACAGTGGCCAAGCTAAGGCGCTTTCTCGGTTCCTGCTCAACTGCTATTATCACCTTTTTTTTTGAGGGCAACAGGAAGAGCCTCATATCCTGCACTTTATTGGTTAAACCTTCAAGGCTCTTTATTTCGTCAAAGAAGCAATCATGGTCAGTTTCTTTTCGTCTATATGGCAATATGTGATGCTGACAACACGTATGTAGGGTGTTCCAGCCCTTTTCCGTTGGTTGAGCAAGAAGTATCCAAAAATCAGTAAGCTTCCGATGCCCTGAAATCATTTCATTGGAACTAACTTCATAACCACAGTTTATCCTGTTGTCGAGGAGGAGGATTCCAAAATCGAGGGTGAAAATGGAGAAAACATTACAGTTCCAGTGAACATGGCCGGACCCAATCCTAACGACATTGAGTTTGACAATCTATATCTTGATATGAATGGAATTGTACGTTTAGAGAGGTCAGGAGTCGAACGCCATCTCATACTTGAATCTTTTATAGGTCCACCCTTGTACACATCCAGAAGGCAAGGTTCGTGAAATATTCATATGCTACTTGGTTTCCAGATACCTAAGGAGTAATCATAATCTAGCCCGCACCAGAAACAGAAGAAGAAATGATGTTAGAGATCTTTGAATATACTGAACGAGTGGTGAACATGATTCGTCCTCGTAAACTGCTTTTCATGGCCATTGGTGGGCTTTACTATACACTACCGGGTAATCATTATTTCTCAGGCTACAGTTAATTAGATGGCGTTGCCCCTCGTGCCAAAATGAATCAACAACGCTCTCGCCGTTTCAGGTCTGCTCAGGAGGCCAAGGATAAAGAGGATGCTCGGAAAGAGTCTATGTTACTTTGGGAAGGTGCGAATATTTCAGAGACTAAGTGTGACTCAACTCACTGTTTTCTATACAGCAATGGGCAAGACGGTTTCTGAGGAAGAGAAGAACAAGGTTTCATGGGACTCTAACGCTATCACCCCTGGAACACCATTCATGGATCTTCTGGCTGCATCATTGCGCTATTGGGTGGTGAAGAAGATGAACACAGATCCAGGGTGGAAAGACGTATGATTTTTTTCTCTGGAAAAACAAATTGCCATGTACTGACTAAATACAGATGCAAGTCATTATTTCCGACGCTGGAGTGCCTGGTGAGGGTGAACATAAAATCATGGATTACATCAGACGCCAGCGAAGTAATCCCGGTCATGACCCTAACACCAAACACGTTATTTATGGACTGGTAAGATCATAGATATTCTTTGCGCATATTTAAGAAATCTAATGCTTTGGCAAATAGGATGCTGATTTAATTATGCTCGCGTTAGCCACCCACGAGCCTTATTTTAGGGTACTTCGAGAAGATGTGTTTGCGAACGATACCAGTCCTTCTGCTTGTCGTATGTGTGGACAGGAAGGCCACTATGCTGCTCAATGTACTGGCACGAAAGCAGAAATACAGAAAAAACCTCCTGCCCAAAAGAAGCCTTTCATCTTTCTGGATGTTGCGATCTTGCGCGAATATCTGGAAGTTGAACTCGACGTCCCTACTGCGCCATTCCCGTTCTCTTTGGAAGAGGCCATCGATGACTGGGTGCTCCTCATTTTCTTTGTCGGCAATGATTTCCTTCCACATTTGCCGTCGCTTGAGATTCGAGAAGGTGCCATTGATACTCTTTTGAAGATATGGAAACAAGAGCTCCCGAGAATGGGCGGCTATGTAACAAACCACGGAAAACTTGAGTTACCAAGGGCTCAGATCATTCTTGAGGGTCTTGCTAAACGAGAAGATGATATCTTCCGTAGAAGACGTGAAGGTCTGTCTCACTCCACATTGTATTTGCGGCAGGCCAGCTTTAGGACTGCCAAACATCGTGTGATAAATATGATTATTGACTGCATGAATTATAGCTGAAGAACGACAAGATCAAAATGCGAAACGCCGTAAGTTAGAACAACAAGGCCGCAGTGATTTTTCGTCCGGTCCTTCTCAGACAATGGCTTTAACTGCCCAAACGACAAACTTGACCACCTCGTCCAATCCCTCTCGGCATCCTTTGCCACAACGGCCTACCTACGATTTTGCCGCAAATGCGGATTCTATAGGTCTCGGTGCTGCACCCACAGAAGAGTCTATCAAAAACGTTCCTACAGCCGCTCAAGCCTTGTCAGGCTCGAATCATGATGTTGTTGCCAACCGTAGAGCAATACGCATGGCTAACATGAGTGCTGCAGAAGTGCTAAAAGCTGAATTGTCGGGGCTTTCTCCTGTTAAACCCCCTGCATCGAAACCTGTCCCCGTCCCTCCAGTTTCCGTATCTCCACAAAACCTGAAGACAGATGACGAGAATGCTATCCCAGGGTTTGGAACACATTCTCAGAAGACTGGTACTTCGTCTACATCCATTTTACCTGCTGTAAAGGCCGACATTTCTGCGGAGAGTGATGCTGATGCCGACGGTGATCCAGACCCAGACGCAAAAATGTCTGAGGAACCTGACGTTCCAAATGGTGTTGACCACGAGGCGAATGATAGCTTCACAGGAATTAAGCGCAAATTTGAAGAAGGTCCCGGATCGGATGACGTGGTTGACGACATTGTAGTTGTCGAGGAAGATGACGAGGATGCACCTGCGGTCCCTGCTCTCAAAGTGAACGCAGACGGCACAGTTGAACAGGAGGATACTGTCAAGTGAGTCAATGCTGCCACTGATTGACCCTACGTCTAAGATTCAATTTCAAGGCTTTGGGAACCCGGTTACAAAGAACGATACTATAGGCAGAAATTCGGTGTTGAACTTACAGATACCCAATTCCGTAAAGAGTAAAAGAATAGTTTTTCTTACATTTAACGACATGTGCTCATTTTCCCCCTTTGACAGAGTAACCCAGAAATACGTTGAAGGGCTCTCCTGGGTCTTGCATTATTATTATCAAGGCGTTAGTTTTTAATTGCTTTTGTTACCACGCATTCTCACAGTTTTACAGACTCCATCATGGCAATGGTTCTACCCATACCATTTCGCTCCCTTCGCTGCAGATTTCGAGGATATTGATAAAATGGATATCAAATTCGAACTTGGGCAGCCGTTTAAGCCTTTCGAGCAACTCATGGGTGTATTTCCTGCTGCGAGGTTAGTCGCTCCTCACTTTCTGTCGCACTGTTTGTCTGACGAGTTCCATAGTCGAAGTCATATTCCAGAGGTTTTCCATCGCCTAATGATAGATTCAGATTCACCTATCATTGATTTCTATCCACCTACCTTTGAGATCGACATGAATGGCAAGAAGATGGCATGGCAAGGTGTCGCATTGCTGCCATTTATTGATCAGAGCCGTCTACTAGATGCCATGGCCATTGAGTATCCTCGTCTTTCAGAAGAAGAATTACGCAGGAACCGTTGGGGTAACGATGTCATATATGCTGCTGTTGAACACCCCATCTATCCATTTTACGAGAAGCTGTACGGCAAACGAAAAAGCCAAGACGTAAGTGCAAAATCTTTATTCAAGTTAGTATAATTACTCATTATGTTTAGCCTGTTCCTATCGACATCAAGCTGAGTAAAGGAATGAGTGGTAGTGTCCTACCAAACCCTGAGTGTATTCCTGGTTCAACATACTACTGCCCATTGTCGAGCGTGGGTTTACCTGATATAAAAAATGATCGATCTTTATCGGTCCTCTATTTCTTCCCGAAACAGTTAACACCTCACCGATCGGTGATGCTACCGGGAGCCAGGCGTCCTCAACGCATACTGTCCTCCGCTGACCTCGAAGTAACACGAAATGGTGGTAGGGGACGTGGCCGAGGTGGTTGGGATCGTGGAGGAGGAAATATGGGACGTGGCAATGGTATGGATAGGAGTCGTAACGATCCCTTCCACTCGCGCCAAAATAACTATGGGTCTGGGCAAGCATACGGGAATGGTCGTGGCGGTGGCGGTGGTAACAGGGGTGGCTATGGTAGCAACTTCGACAATCGCAGTGGGTACAATAATTCGTACCAACATAGCCAACCACCGTCCAGGGCACCGTATCAACCGCAGGCCCCATCTAATTCCTATGGTAATTCTGGGGGATATGACGGTAGAGGAGGAGGCTATGGCAATGGACCCTCTTATCCAAGAGGTAACTCCAATGGATATCAGCCTTACAACACCAATAGCAGAGGTGGTTATAATGCACCACCGCCACCACAAAATTCATATAGCTCATACGGAAACGATATGAATGCCGGGAATGCATATAGCGGATACGGTGGTTATGGTGGATACGGCGGATATGACTCGGGCAATAACTTTGCGCCTCCTTCTAGAGGTGTACATTACAATGGGCAACCATCTCGAGGCAGGGGTCGCGGGTGGTAGATCCAAACGTAGGCTCATTTGTATATGTAGATACCATCATATGTACATTATAACGTTTCTTTCGTAGCTTAACCACAACCCATAATGCAGACACTACGCAATATGAAGCATTGAATGTGTGCTCTTACGATGTCCTTGTTAGCAATAGTTAACTATTATGAATCAAATCAATATCCCCCACCATATCCATGGCTGCGTGTAGTGGGAATCCCTACAGGTGTTCCATACGAAGAAGCGACATATCCTGCGGGTGGAATTGGTTGATTTGGATTGTAACCTACCGGTACTGTAGGCGGCCTTCCAACAAAAGGGATAGGTGGTCCTTGGGGTGTGCAAGTAAGGTACACTGAATAAGTTTTGTCTCGAGCTTTGGCCTTGCGCCTTGCCTTCTTCTCTTTCCTGCGTCTCTTCTTCTCTTGCTTGCGCTCCTGGCGCCGTCTTCTCGCTTCCTGCAGCTCTGCCATTCCACCCTGACCTCCTATAGGTCTTCCGTACGGATCGGTCATCTGACGGCCATAATCTGAATCATCTGAGTCTGAAGAACTCGAAGACGAGGACGATTCATCCGTCTCATCGTAATGTGAGAGTCGGTTATCTATATGGCCTGCTTGAGGGCCCGTACGCCTCTCTCTGCCTTTGTACAAGATGAGTTCGACTCCTCGAGTCAAAAAGAACGATGCATTCCACAGGTCAATCAAGTCTGCGGTGAGAGTAGAGCGTTTTGGCGGCCTTCCGTCTTGCCCTAATGTTGGTACTGGAAGTTGACCGGTCCACGAGCGGCCCAAATCCTGAAGATAATGTTAACTTTTGATTATTATTTCTTTGTGCGCAGTATCACGAACCTGCATACAACGCTTCCAGTCTTCTGGGTATATATCATGTGTGGCCAATACTCCAGGCATCTTGGGTAACTTCGGATCGTATATCTCATCCATGTTCTGAATTTTCATCATATCAAATGGTGTAAAGGAATTGGATGCATTAATAGGGCGAGAAAATGCTTCAGGCGCGGGCAACTGCTGAGGTTGAACAGAAGCATGTATAGATCCAGCTCGTGCTCGCGGGGATTTGCCGATCTGCGGGGCACTTGAGTTTGATGGACCAAAATAAGCGCCTAGAACAGAGATGTCACTACAGATATATGACCGAGATAAAATTAGATTTGTACCTGGATTCGGAGAAGGTGCGCGCGAAGGAGCACGAGAGCGAGGTTTGCTGCTGAAGTTCGGCTGTGGTGCTTCGGTGCCGTAGCCTTGAGAATAACTGTGGGATGGGGGAGGCGGCCCATGCGGCGTAGTAGATCGTTGAATCATTTCCGTAGCAGCAGATCGTGCAGACGAGGCAGTATAATTAGAGCCTGCCGTAGGGTACCCTGTCGCATTTGCAACTCCAAAAGACATGTCCTGAGGGCGGACATTTGGAGAGGGTGCGATATAAGAGGAGGTTGGATATGGGACGTAATTTGTTGGGGGTATGGCGCTGGTATAACTTGCAGAGGGCGTGTATGAATTAGGGGGTGACGGGTATGGATTTGGACGATCACCAAAGTTACCACTGAGTGCTCGAGGTCTCCCATACGTTTCACCGCTTGTACTGAAGCTTCGCCCATGACTTCCACCTATTCCACTCGTTTTTCTTGTGCGTTCCGCCTGTTCTCGATCTCGATTGCGTTCTAAATCCATATCTTTGAATTGCTTGGAAATTTCATGGACGGATCCGCTAGCACTTCTGGTATGGCCAAATGCTCCAGGAGGAAATGGGGCAGGGGCGACGGGCTGATTTAGAACCCCATAGTTTGGATAAGGCTGGGGAGGGTATGCTGGTTGATAGGGCTTGTAATCAGATTTTGCTGCTCCTGCAGTAGGGAATGCAATGGGCGCAGCTGTCGCAGCTCCCCCGGCGTGAAAACTCGGACGCCGGTTGCGTTCTGCTGTCGCTTTCGCATCTCGTTCTCGAGCTAATAAAAGTTCATATTCGGGGTCTCCCTTGCCATTTTCATCATAGGCCCGTTTCTCGTCGATACGAAACCTATAGATAAACTCAGCAAAAGGGGAATCTTCCGTTAGGTGAAGTTATCATACCGATCTGTGGCTCCTTTGTGATCATCTTTGTACGATCCTGAAGAAGGGGTATAGCTAGAACCATGCCATTTGTTGGGTTCCTGGACACGTTGTTGTATAAATTGAGAAGAGGGCTAGACTACATGTACTTAGCAGCTCATACCTGTGGAGGACCAGGGGGCATGGTTGAAGTGGCTTCTTGAGGTATCCATTGTATTCCACTTACAATGCCATTAGGCGTGTGATAACTGAAAATCGTAGAGATCAGGACGGTTACTTGACTGGATGGCGTACTATGTACTATGGATGAGACAAATGACATACCTAGCAGCAACAGCTCTTTATGTCGCAAAGAATCAACAAAGGCATTGCAAGTAGTAGCACAGTACGACGTCACATACTTGTATGGAGTATAGATTGGTCGTCCATCGGGTCCAATAGAAGTGGTATATGTTGTTGCTCCAGGGCCTACCTGAGCAACACCTGTTGGTAGTTGGGTTGGGTATGCGGTATACTGATTGCTAGGAATTTGCTGAGGATTGAAAGGAGACGGAGCCCTGAAAGGCGAAGCGGATCGTTGCATGGCCACTTTTCACTTGTGCCTCGTTGCCGACCTGAGGAGTAAGAATGGAGTGTCTGACCTTCTTGCACCGTCGTGTGTGCCTTTGAGGTGGCCACAAGAAAGCTGTGTGCACTGTGCACCATGGTGGAAATCTCGGCGCAATACTCCTTCTGAACACTTCGGCTAGATAAGATAATAGATCTTCCCGTGGTGTATTTTAGTCATGCACAAATGCTTTCGTGAAAAGGGTAATAGCAAAGTAAGGTAGGGATACAAACGTCTCAATCAAATAAGAATATGGTAGTGAGGATGAAGATTATTACAATACAAAATCCGTGATGCAGGTAAATAACGTGTGGCGACGCAAAACGTCGTAATTAGAAGAATCTCCACCAAAGAATAATTATCACAAGGAAGCCAACGGCTCCTAGAGGTGCATATTGGCGCAACATTGCCTGAAAGTTGATATTCCTTGCAGCCTTTCTATACTTTTCGGATTCTGACTTGAGAGACGTTGATAGATGGGACATTCCTACGTTGAAAATTTCCATGAGCAATGAGTCGTGAAACAAATAGAATATACATACGGTCAAGAGAGTCTCCTCTCCACAGAAGTTCTTCCATATTTTTGGTCATAATCCTCGTAACGTCTTGAAGGTCGTCGTTTAACTTGTCCAGACTAGAAGTAGCAGCGTTGGCTGTCCGCGAGTCTCGATAAAGTCTAGCGGTCTTTGACATGAATGTATCTGAGCAGCAATCCAAGGTCAGTCGACTACCTCCGGTAACAAAAATCTCATGCTTACCGAAACCAACAAATGCGTATGGCTTCCTGACGGATTCGACCTTCGGTCCGTATGTATTGGCAAATTCTTTCGATAGTTCATCAAGATAGGAGAATGCAAGTTTTCGTGGATATGACTTGTCTGCTATCGTTAGGAAGACAACGTTGTCTGCAATAAGGTAACTGAAAGAGAGAGTCAACGTTATGATGTCCAAGCTCATACGACAAATTATACAGACTGTAATGTATAAGGTCCACTCTCTATAGAGCAACGTGGTTCTGCGTTCGGTGTGATACGTCGGAAAATGAGTTTTGATTGTTGTTTATGCTCCTGTAATGCTTGTTCGGTCTATGAGGAAAGTGACACGTCGCGGTCAGCCCAGTGAAGTAACATGATCTGGAACGACATACCTGCTCGTCGTCGACGCTTGCTGCGAGTGGAAGGGCGTCTGATGCTCTGACTATAGTTGTTGAACGAACCATTGGAAGTTAAAGTAAAGGGTATATGGAAAAAGGAGTATTGCTGTGGAGGACCGTCGACGATGACGGATTGCACGTGAAGGTAGTACGTGTGATATTTCAGACCTACCTTTTCGGGTATCAGAATTGATGATGAGCAAAGACCTCCGTTTTTGATTCATTACCCTTGTGACATGACTATATATGTTCAGCCTCAACTACAGGCAGATGATTTATATCGCGTGCCCCACAGCCTTTAACCTGTAACTATCATCTTCTCCGCCATGCCTGCTTCAGGTCTCTTCGACGTAGAGAAACAGGTATGTCAAATCTTACTCTGTGCATACCTGCCGATTTCATCTTCCCTTCTAGCTTGCGTTCTACGGTGCTTATCACTCCAATAAAGTCAATGTCCTTATTCATATCCTCTGTGTACCCTTCATTCTCTGGTCCGTCTGTGTAGCCCAACTTGCAGTCAAAATCTCATCTTCAGTTCCAACAGGTCTTTCCAGGCTCTTATAGCCCCGCTGCAGCTCCCAGCATTTCTACCAGCGTACCACTATGCCATTAATGACTATCTGGTCTTTGACGTTAACTGGGCAACTCTCATGGGCGTTGCATACCTCGCCTATTACTTTATGCTGGAACCACTGGCCGCTGTAAGTCTAGATTCGAAATTAAGCTCTGGATCTTGCGTTGAACCATGATTTTATGTTTAGTTACTTTATACACCCCAAATGGCTTTGATGGTGACGAGTGCGACAGCATTTTCCCAGAAGCCCGGTTATATGCCTCAAGCGGCAGCCGTCCATGCCATATGTTGGATTGCTCAGTTCATCGGCCATGGTTTTGCTGAGAAACGAGCCCCCGCCCTGCTAGATAACCTGATTGGTGGTGGGTTTGCAATGCGATATTTCCTTTCCGTTCATCGCTAATCCTAATTTTCTTAGCTGTCGTTCTTGCGCCATTCTTTGTCCATCTTGAACTCCTCTATGGCGCCGGCTACCGACCAGAGATGCACAAACGCGTCAATAATGCGATCGGTAAGGAAATTGCAAGGATCCGCAAGGAAGAAGGCGACAAGCGAAGAAAGACTCAGTGAACGATTTTCAACCTGCGTAATGCGTAATTTGCGATAACCCGGCGCCAATGGAGTGCGAGTTTTATCGATTAAATGAATCGAGGTTTAATATCTGTTTACAATACATCTGCTGCTATATCTGAATATTGTTTTCCATGGAACAGAGAATCCTTCCATTTGTACTTCCTCTCCATCCAAATTTTCCTCAAAAGAGGACATTCAAATGAGACTGGCGGGTGGACTCAGAGCTGGTTCACCGATGGGTGTAACGTAAGCCGAAGAGAGTCCGCCATCCACTGTGAAATCGGCGCCCTGTTGAAAGAATAACGCATGAGTTGTGGCGATAAGTTTAAACTTTGATTTCTTACCGTCACATAGCTACTTTCATCACTGGCCACTGAATCGCCAAAAACCCTCATCAGAAAACTGTACCGGTGTGAAGAGTCGTGAAGACGTACGGAACAAAGCGGCTCTTGCGAGCTCAACCGCTTCACCAAAGCGGCCCATAGGGAGATGCACCAATCGACGTTGACGTTTCTCCTCGGTATTGAGGAAATCCATTAACAATGCTATCAAAAAATGATGTTAAATATTCTGTTAAGTATCATTCATTTTCCCTTACGTGTTTTCAAGGGGCCACTATTAAAGAGTGAGTAAACATCTCCAAGACTATAATTCTTACCAATATTACTCACGGGCAAAGCGAATTAATACGGATGCCTTCCCTAGCGTGGACCATGGCGAGCTCACGGGTCATCGCAAGGACACCACCCTGGGACAGCGCTCAGTTAAACTCCCCAATGCCTTCATAGAGGCAAATTTTACCTTGGAAGCAGTATCTGAAGAAAACATCATGATCAACGCATGGTCACAACACGCCAAAATGGATCGTATTACATGCCAATTGGGGCGTAGCCGCGCCCATCAATGCTACAAAACTGGCGGTATTGATGATGCTGCCTCCAACATGGAGCCCTTTGGACACATCCGTTGGGTTCTCGCGCATAGCAAGAATGCCATACTTACAACCCCACCAAACGCCCTTGAGATTGATTTGCATGGTCAAATCCCAGATACGTTCTTCCGTGTTGAGAGCATTATCATCTTCAGGGTGCATAATGCCTACGCGGGAGTGAGCATCACTTCGATAAATTTATTATTCGATAACAAACCCGCGTTGTTAAACTGCCGGCGTACGAGTAAGAGATCGAGTATATATAACTAACAGGGAGGAGCCATACCATAACATCCAATCTCCCAAACTCCTTGACTGCTTTCTCAACGGCAGCCTTCACGTCGGTCTCCTTTCCTACATCTGCCTTGGTCGCGATTGCTTTCACATTCGGGAAACGCTGGGTAATAATAGCAGCGCCTTTCTCAGCGTTTTCCAGGTTGATATCCACAAGAAGGACGTTGGCCCCTTCTTGAGCAAAGAGAATGGAAGACTCCAAGCCAATTCCTCTGCACAATGATAAAGATCAACTTTGGTTTTGTTACACGTTAAATGGGGGACCAACGATCCAGCTCCCGTCACGAGGGCAACCTATGTCGTACAGGAAAAAAGGATGAGAAATCAGTAATTAGGGCTTTGAAATTTATTCTAGCACCTTGTTTTGCAGGCGACCAGACATGCTTTGTTATTTATGAGTCCTGAAGATGAGAGAGCAATGGATAGTAGATAGCGATATGATAAGTATTTATGTGCTTAAGCCTTAAGGGGGTAAGCAATCGCGTTACAATCCACACACGTGCTGTGATACCTCCTATTTCAATGTCACGTACAAGCTTATGGACAAAAGCATGGATTTTCATTTGACAATATAGTACATGAGTGCATATGCAGGTGTGTTGAGTATGTATGTGGTACAATGATGATTACTTGGTCATTAGCTAGAATATATGGGTAGTAGATGAAAATATGATTGAGTGTGGGCGTCCGAACGGTCATGATCGCAAAGACATTGGGAAATCAGGGGGATAACTGCCATCGTCGTAGTAGTCTCCGAACATGTTCTCAAAATCTTTAACGGCAAGAGGCTGGGAGAGAATGGTTAGGGTGCCTGCTGAGGTAGACCCAGTAGAGTGTGTGATTTGAGATTCCAACTCACGCTCATCATCCGCCTCATCCTCACAACAGTGTTCTGGTGAAGCAACGGAGGATGAAAATGATGCATGCTCGAGTGGTCTTTCTGGAGGCTCAGCAGTGGGCTTCGCTACCCATTCATTCTCAGATTCGGATTCGGTGACCGACTCTTCTTCTACAGTATTATTTGGGTTTGGTATGTCCGTATCTTGCTGAGCAGTAATCATATCTTCGTCCCGGAATATGTCATCGAAAAGAGAGTGTTGAATGGGGACAGGAAACATCTCATCAGAAAGTGTTCGGGAAAGATTGCCTGTCGACTTGATCGGACTATTCCGCAAAGGATATGGTGCTTTTGTTAGGTTGGGAAGTGGTATATACTCATCATCGGACCGAATGGCGAGATCTATTTCCTGACTTTGGGAGCTTGGGATATATTCGAATGTCGATGCACCATGGAGCGGCAGGATGCCGGGTCTTGTGAATTTGGTAGGAGTTTTGTCGATAGCTAGGGCAAGTTGACTTTGAGATGAAGGAATAACTGATTCTTCGACTTCGACTTCCGTATCTGTACTATGTACATTAAGCCTAACCGTCAGATTATTTGTTCCGCTGGATTCACTGGTTATTCTTGGTGGGGGGTGCATCGGGGTCTTGCTATTGCCAAGTATGAAGGATAACTCGGGCTGGCTCTGGGATGAAGGAACAAAGCTCTCGGATCCTTCTTTTCCGACGTCTAAGCTTGGAGAGTTTCTTCTATCGGGTATTTTCGACTTTGGGATAGTTTCGATGTTGTGAGAAATCCTCTTGATTGGTTTTCGCCGAGTTACTGAGACAGGAGACGGAAAAAAGGAGCCACTTGTTTTCTCCACCGCTACTTGATTAGATATAGACTGTCTGGGCTCCAGAACATTACTTCGAAGCAGCCGCGTAATGTCGTTCGTCGAAGGAGGAGTTTGTAGTTGTTTTTTGTCTGTTCGAGAATTCTTATGGACGGGTGTTTGTAGAGCGTGTTTTTTTAAAATTGAAGAGCCAGAGGCGACCGGAAAGTGCTCGTCTATTCTTTTACGGGGCATCTTCGAGGAAGAAGAGTCGACTTGAAGACCAGACTCTTCCCCTTTCCTTTTCTTCGTAATCTGACTGCCCAAATTTGCATTTGTCCTTTTCTTAGATTGGGAATTGGCTCGAAAGAAGCTGGTAATGGGGACTTCTCCCAGAGGTGGCATGTTACCAAAGCTGGTCTTGAGCGGGCTGGGTGAGCCTAAATCCTGATGCAATTAGTTAACTGAATATTATGTGAAAGAAATCTTTACCGTAATGTTGGAATTGAGGAATTACAGAGATATGTCAAAAGACGCAATGGCCTGCAGGCAACAAAACTGAACTTTGTCAAGCCAACAAGTGCAGACTCATTTGTCACGAACGACAAACGCGTGAATAAAAGAGAACCGCGTCATTATGTTCACGTGATCGTGTCAATTTGTCTATCTTTTATTCTATTTTCGGAGCGCGTTCGGGTTCTCGTCCATCTTCAACTCTTCTCTAATGTGCGAGTAAAGCCTTCACTGGGACCCCTTGTTGTGCTTCTACGCTGAATATCTTTGGCGATGTATATCCCTCGTTTGATGCTATTCTGCGACTTGACATAGGCAACAACGGCCGTGCTTTCTCACCAGCTATATTATCCTTCGAGAATAGATCAGTTGGTCTATTTTTGCATGATATCTTGATCTTATGCGACGTCTCTTATCTTTTCTCTTACTATCAGAGCGGGCTGACCCCGTGAAGAGCCTTCGATTAGAAATAACACGGATACAGAGTAACCGCAAATCCCGAGTTTATCGCGCTAGGCTTCTTAGATTTTTTCTATAAGCATGGTATACACAAAGATAGTATCTCACAATCCCACTGCTTGAAGACCTGCAATGGAAACCAGCTTTGTGGACAATGGGCAGCGTCGCATTCTCATCATTGGTATGGGCATGGTAAGTCTTTTGAGGAAACTGGTTTACGACTATCTAATCTGTCCTTTTAAAAAGACGGCACTGTCATTTATTGAGAAACTGTTTGCTTATGAAGATGAAGAAGAAGTTAATCCCAGCCGTCGATACAATATTACGGTTGTCGGTGAAGAACCTTGGGTTGCGTACAACCGCGTTGGCTTGGTAAGTAGAAACTAATTAGTTCATTATAATGATGTGCTCTTATGCCGCGTAACCAGACGCAGTACTTCGGACACCGTTCTATCGAAGATTTATACCTTCAGCCCCCTTCTTGGTACTCGTCATATACACAGCTGAAGCACGTTACTGGAGATGCAGTCCATCGGGTTGACACCAACGCTAAAGTGGCGTGGACAAAAAACGTGAGCGGTATTATTTTCGAATGTATTTTCTTGCTTTTTGGCTTACCGAAAAACTGTAGGGTCTCGAGATAGCATATGATATTTGTATCTTTGCGACAGGTTCTCATGCAGCTGTCCCCCCGTATACTACGCCCGCCCTGGTGGAGACTACTGACGGGTTATTCGTATACCGCACGATTGATGATCTAGAAAAAATGATTCTGTTTGCCAAGAAAGGCTCCAAAGAAACAAAAAACGTGGCTATCGTAGGTGGAGGTCTCCTCGGACTGGAAGCTGCCAAAGCAATTGCCGATCTAGACCCAAATTTACGCGTTTCAATTGTCGAACGAAACAATCAGGTTTGTTTATACTCGTCTTTAGGGCCGTTAACTTATGCTGATGTAGATCCCCTTTGACAACATAGATTTTGGCTCGTCAACTTGACGAAGAAGCCGGCCGTATGGTGCTAGAGAAGGTTAACGCCCTAGGAATCAAGGTTTTCCTGGGAACTCGAATTCGGTCCATTGCAACCTGCGCTGCAGGCGACCTTTCATATGCCACGGGATTAGTTTTTGAGGACGGTAACGAACAGCCCTTCGATATGGTCGTTTTTGCCGTTGGCATCCGTCCTCGTGATGAAATTGCTCAGGTGTCTGGCATTCTTGTCGATCCCCGTGGCGGAATTCAAGTCCAGGATGATTTAAGAACTTCCGCATCGAGCGTCTACGCCCTTGGAGAATGTGCTTCATGGAATCAAAAGACCTATGGCTTGATTTCTCCCTGCAACGAGATGGCTGATATATTGGCGTTCAACCTCACACGACAGACACCACAAAAGAAACGCACTATGACGACACCCGATACGAGCACAAAATTGAAGCTTGTTGGCGTTAACGTGGCTTCCTTTGGCGACTATTTCGCTGATAAAAAGCCACCGGAAAATGTTGGTGCCCCTCGAGGAAGGAAATCGACGAACGTGCCAACGCCTATCCGATGCTTGACGTATCACGACCCATTCGGTCCCGTTTATAAAAAATACCTCTTCAGCGGTGACGGGAAATATCTTTTAGGCGGAATGATGATCGGTGATGTCAACGACTACACAAAACTCCTTTCCATTGTAAAGAAACAAGTAAGTACGGCAACTTTGGCCCTCAACTTTTTCTTAATATACATTCATTTTGGCAGAAGCCACTGGAAATACCACCAAGTCAATTAATTCTTGGGGTGCCCCGGAACGAAGGCGAATTCGACGGGGATGACTTGGATGCCAGTGCTCAAGTTTGTTCCTGTTACAATGTATCCAAGGGCGCCATATCAAAGGCCGTTTCATCTGGATGCAAATCCTTCGGTGAGGTGAAAGCCAAGACTAAAGTTGGTATGGGGTGCGGAGGATGTGTCCCGCTCGCAACGTCAATCTTCAACGCTGAAATGAAAAAAGCGGGTCACGTCATTATGAATCACGTCTGTCCTCACTTCAAAAAAAGCCGACAAGATCTGTTCATGATCGTAAAGTTCAAGAAGCTGACGACTTTCCAAGATATTATGAGAGAGGCTGGGGAGAATCCTACCTCTATCGGGTGTGAAATTTGCAAGCCAGCAGTTGCAAGCATTTTATCGAGTCTTCACAACGAGTTTGTAATGGCACCTACACACCACCAGAATCAAGATACCAACGACAAGTATCTGGCCAATATTCAGCGCAACGGCACTTACTCCGTTGTGCCCAGGGTGACTGCTGGAGAAATTGTGATGGTTTTTTTTTGTCTCCTTCGTTGTACAGTACGCTAAATGCCTCCGTCCCTTTAGACACCTGCCAAACTCAGAGTACTTGGTGAAGTGGCGGAGAAATATGGCTTGTACACCAAGATCACGGGGGGGTAAGCATACAAGTGCTCGTTACTTGTTTCTTGGCCTTACAAACCCTTCAGGCAACGAATTGACCTCTTCGGCGCCAACAAACAAGACCTTCCCGATATCTGGGAAGAACTTGGCGCTGCGGGCTTTGAGAGTGGCCATGCCTACGGAAAGGCGCTGAGAACAGTCAAAAGTTGTGTAGGTACCAGTTGGTGTCGATTTGGCGTCGGAGACTCGGTTGGACTTGCTGTCGAGTTCGAAAATCGTTATAAAGGTATCCGTGCACCACATAAATTTAAAGGAGGTGTTAGTGGATGCGTTCGTGAGTGCGCCGAAGCGCAAGGCAAAGGTTTGTCACGTTTTGGCCGTGAGTCAACGGCATTCTGATATTTCTATGTAGATTTTGGTATAATCGCTACAAGCAAAGGATGGAACGTCTACGTAGGAGGAAATGGAGGCGCGAAACCTCGTCATGCAGAGCTTATTGCTGCTGATGTTTCTAGAAAGAAGGTGAAAAGCATGCCTCACATTCAACTATTGCCACACTTGACATTCATATTCATTAGGCCGTCAAAATTGTTGATAGATTTCTTATGCTCTACATCCAATCTGCAGATAGGTTGCAACGCACCGCGAGATGGGTCGAATCCCTGGGAGAAGGAGGCCGCAATGGCTTGGAATATCTGAAGAGTGTTATCATAGATGATTCGCTGGGGATTTGCAAGGATTTGGACCAGTCTATGGAAGCCCTGGTTGGGACGTATTTTGATGAATGGGCGGAAGTGGTCAAGGATCCGGAAAGACGTGCTCTTTTCCGTCAGGTAGGTCTATCCGAGCTTCTATCACCATGATACTCAACAAAAAAGATCCTATTAGTTCGCAAACACCGACGAGGTGAAAAATGGAAGCGATTTAATAGAAGAAAGAGGCCAAATGCGACCAGTCGATTGGCCAGAAGAAGCCTCTCCCCTTAAATTTGACGTGAAGGACATTCAAGATAAGGAATGGAAATGGCGGAAGTTAGCCAGGTTGGAGGACTTGCGCCCGAGCAAGGAAGGGTCCACATCAATGGTTATCAAATATTCCGACACGCAAATTGCCATCTTCAGGCTGGCGAATGGAGACTTATATGCTACACAGCAGCTTTGTCCTCATAGACGCGCCTTTGTCCTCTCTGATGGGCTTTTGGGTGACACTCCCGAAGGAAAGCCATACGTGTCATGCCCACTGCATAAGTGTGTTCTTCCATAAACTTGAACTTGTGATAAACCGCTGATCTCCGTTTTACAGGAGGAATTTTACGCTCCATGAAGGGAAATGTTTGACCGATGACAACTACAAAATCATGGCGTTCGAGGTAGGGGCTACTTCTTCCTCGAGAAAAACGCGCTCTTACAATAAATTAACAGATCAAAGAAGAGAACGGGGACTTATTCTTGAAGCTCCCAGAGCCGGCTGCTATCGACGAAGTGTTAGGAACCAGCAAATGGATGTTGAAGAAAGCGAGGGAGGAAAGCATCCAGAAGAATCCTTCCAATCATATCGAGATTGTCGCACCAAACGTAGCCAACTCGGAGAATCCATTGACCAAAGTGGTTCCAGAAATGACAGAAATTTCGTGCCTTGCTGCAAATAAAAATCTCGAATGGTAGAAGTAGCATGAAAAGATGTATATTACTTCAAGTATAAACCACGCATGATATACGCGTCGCGTGAGCGGAGTTGACACGCTTTTGGGAAATTGAAACTCAGTCGACGCGTTCAATGTTAAAAGCACAACTTCCACGTTGCTCCTTTCTTACTTCCTATCACTCCATGGAAAACGGTACACCTCAGCTTAAGAAAAGAAAAATGTCTCCTGGCCCTGAAAACGATGCCCCTCTCGCCCCAGTGGCAAACCTCCTCATTAAGCGCCTCTCTGACAAAGCCAGACTACCAACTCGCGGTTCGCCCTTGGCTGCTGGATACGATTTATACAGGTATGTAAGAGACAAAGAAACTCCTTTCGTTTTGCTAACGGGTGTATAGCGCAGAAAGGAAGGTAATCCCTGCTCACGGGAAGGCTCTGGTGGACACCCAAATTTCCATTGCTGTTCCCGCTGGTACATACGGACGCGTTGCACCCCGAAGCGGACTCGGTGCGGTTTATTTATTTATTTAGATTTCGTTCTTTTTCATTGAACTCATCCATTCATCAGCCTCCAAATTCATGATCGATACTGGAGCGGGTGTCATTGATGCCGACTATCGAGGGGTAGTGTTTGTGCTTTTATTCAACCTTTCGGACAAAGACTTCCAAGGTATGTGCCGCGCATTCGATGGTGTTATTTAGATCCGTCACATGAGAATGTGCTACAGTGGAGGAAGGTGACCGTATTGCTCAATTGATTATTGAGAGAATTTACACCCCAGACGTTTTGGAAGTCGAAGTAAGCCTGCCATTTCCTCTTCCATTCATTGCCTTATGAACCATCATTCATTTAGGATCTCGACGAAACCATCCGTGGCGCTGGAGGATTTGGTTCAACCGGTGGACACACTCTTTTGAATGCACCTCCTGCTGCTTCTTCGTAGTGTCCTCTCAACCCCACAAAAGTTTTTTTGCCATCTGTGTAATATCGTTAGAGCTGTTATAAAACATTACTATGTATTTAACCTTATCGTCGGTTTCTTTCGGCGTCCACGACGTAAAACCCGTCCTTTGTATTACTCGAATGCTTCAAAAGTTCCTGTCCTCGTTTTCCTGACTGATCTTTAACCTGAGTTTTCCTGTCGGCATCATCCTCTTCCCAATGGTGACCGCTCAATTCAATACTAGACGTGTCGACCAATCTCACAGCTTCGACGAGCTTGACCATTTCTTCCAGGTTTTCCTTCACTGCATCAAATTCCTTGGCTTCTTTGGGAGGCTCGAGTGCTGAGAGTCCATATAGTCGGTGTACAGTTTCATTAGATAGCTTTGGTGAGGGATATGAGGACAGCAGCTTGTTGACAGACCATGTCGGTTGTAGGGGGATTCCGCAATCGTCCGTGGGTTGAAGATTGGTGGTAGAAGAGGATTTTTGCCTGAAAAAGCCTATGGAAGATGAGGTGTATTGGCGTATAGGATACCGTCGTAGGAGGCGGAGTGACATAGTGTCGACAAATGAGCTGAGCTTGAAATTGATGAATCTGTTATTGCAAGTCCAAATATTTGAATATTCAATTTCTCCACGCTTTCCAAACCTCCGTCTCGCGCCTGACATCTCTGTTGGGCCTTCCCTCACACAATGGCAGCTGTTGCTCAGAGTATCAAGCGTTTGCTACCCAAGAAACTTGCCGACCTTCCTCCAATCCTAAAACCAGGCTCCGGTAACCTTTACGAAGTTTTGTCACGGACTCCTTCTGGCGGCGTTGGTTCAGAGGTTCATCAGACAAGATGGAGTCACAAGAACATAAATGACTGCTACTGGCTGGTGACACGGTCGGTGTTCAAAGGCGAAGGGACACATGGGAAGGCATGGGGACATCTATTCTGGAGAGGTACAGCTGCTTGTACTGCTTCGTCAACACGCTCATTAACCGAAATACTCCTAGGAAAGCAAGTCAGTTCTCGTGAAGAACGTATACGTGGATCATTAAAGTACAACTGGAAGGAAGGACGCTCCATCATTGGGAACAAGGACTTGATAATACCTTCCAAAACCAAAAAGACCACATAATGTATGATACGCATCTCATTTTGCAACTTTGCGATTCCTTACGTGTCTGCTCGGTAGAGCAACTATAATAGGCCTATGAAATATTTTAATTGAGACATTCAGATGAAATTCCACCTCAAGCCGGCATTTGCGAACAAGAGCTATCCCTATGTCGCGGCCTACTTCATATATTCTTGTCTGGTGCTGACCTTCGGCGGTCATCATGACATTCTTCAAACTTGTTATAACTTAGAACAGGTATCACATTACTTTCTAGTTTACCATATCTTTGCGACTCAAAATGTGGAGAAACAACAACGTTCATTGTAAACCGACAACAGGCTGTCGAATGATGTAAACGACGAGTGCTCGAGATTTCGGGACTGCAAGGTTGATTGCATAAATCCATCTTTTATCCATATATTTTACATTCAAGAACCATTCCAATTGCGTACATCTGCTTTACAATAAAGTGCTAAGTACAATTTCTGCTCAAAACAAAGCGTTGATATCGGCCGTGAATGTCATATCCTTCCTAGTCTAAATGCCTCTGTAGGTAGCGAGCTGGGAGTTCATGCGAGTGATCTGTCCAGCGGTGAATTCGGTCATGCAGCTGTCGTAGCTGTAGTCCATGTAGTTGTCTGAAGATCGCGTTAATGGTGTACGATAAATATGTAATCAACTGGAGGACATACGGATGGGGTCAACACCAGCACTGGTGCAGGTGTCACGGCCGGTGGGGCATCCAGAAGCAGCGGAAGCCTCAGCAGGGGTATCAGAGACAGAGTCGCCAGTTCCGGAGCAGCCACCCTGGAAAGTGTGGTAGAGACCGACCCAGTGGCCGACTTCGTGGGTGGCGGTCTAGATTTTATGTAAGACACCATGAAAGAACGATTTCATAAAGCTGAGGAATTTACCTGGCCGAAGTTGTAGTTGGTAGTGGTTCCACCTGGGAGAGAAGAGTAAAGAATGACTGGAAAATGATGTGGTCAGGTTGTTGTCCTACGATTACTGGTTGAATTTTCCAACTTACCAACACCATCGTCCTTGGCGGCGGACTTATAGCTGGAGGGGAAAGTAGCATATCCGAGGAGTCCACTGCCGGAACCGGATTTGAAGCTGTGTGGAGAGCGTTTAGAATCCAATCCTGTTTACACCAAAAACATAAAAGCTTACCCAACGGTGTAGATATTGAGAGTGCCAGCGCCTCCAACACGGAGAGAGTTCTTCATGCTGGTTTGGTAAGTGGTCGAAGGAGCAGCGCTGTTGAACCAGTTGGCGTTGGTAGTTCTGGTGATGTTTTTGAGGACAAAGGTACGACCAGTTGCAGAGTAATCCTCGTTAAGGACATCAATTTGTGACTGGATCTGGGAATCACTGCACGATGTCTAGAAGTTTAGCGAGAAGTAGAAGCTAAACGAGTCAATGTTGTACGAACGGAACGTTGCCAAGAGCAAGGGTGGTTCCAGCTTGGATGACATGGAAGTAGACATCGATAGGAGCAAATGCCTTGTTGGCGGAAACAGCGACCTTGTTAGCCTGGAAGTCAGCTTCGGCGACCTTGATTTGGGAAGCAGAGATGCTGGTGCCGCAGTTTCTGTCAAGAATAAGTCAGGTAAAGTCTTGCAACGAGAAATGACCAAGGACAGACCTGCCAAGAGCAGATGGGGCAGCGAGCGCGAGCGCGATGACAAGGTTGCGGAATTGCATCTTCGGGATAGAGCTAGTTTAAAGCACGGGAGCTGTGAAGCAGTATCTTCGAGGGTTGCTGTCTTTTCATCGACTCTTGAGACAAGCTTTTATAGAAAACTAGAAAGGCAGAGGTGCAAGGGAGGCTCGCATGGCAAGGAGCGATAGACGCAATCTCGCTCGCATGGGAGAAATTGCGATAAGTGCAGACGACATCGAGACAACATGAACCCTCAGCTTGTCCACACCTATACGCGCCTCTCCAAAAACAAGAGATAATAGCCAAGACCGTAGTTGACGAGAGAAATTCAAATGCAAGAGCGTCATGAGTACAATATGGCCACTCAAAAGGCAAATCGCCCGCGTTTTACATACGGCTATAGTGAGCTATAGTGCCCAAGGTGACTTTCTGACCTTCATTAGAAATCCAGTAGTGTTTTTCTTCCTGAGAGACATTGGCAAGACATAAAGGTTATGGCAAGGCAAAAAGGGTGCGCTCGGAGGTACTTGAAAGCATGAGTGAGCCAGGGGAGTGTATCTGCAGAGAATAGGCTTGTTAAGGCCTCAGCCCGCATGTCGTAACTCGGACGCACTAGCGTCATGGATGTGTGAGTCAATTTCTATTGTACGAGTTGCACGCGGTGGTAAGATAGTGATAGATTCATGAAATATGTAGCACCAAGCGATAATTTCATTTTCCGATATTTTCAGAAAAAAAGGAGAAATTCGTGACGGAAAGAAGTATTTCGGACATGTGAGTGGTCAGGACTAGGAGGAAGCCTGAGGAAGCCGCGTCAGCCTCCGTCGGGCATTATCCATTATCCACGCGCCAACGCGACAGGCAAGCGCTCGCTTATTAGCAGCCGAAGAAAACTTGCCCCACATGTACCATAAATATTTTATCAATCTCTACGGAATACGGCTATACGTCTCGTCTTAGAATTTTCCGTGATTATCTGCATGACCCCCTCTCTATTCAACAACAATCTTATCTGTAATTCACCGATGGATGCACTGAATACAATTATTAAATCAGCGCTCTCCATAACTTGATTCATTTACCTATTCACGTGCATAGACTTTCGAAGAAGCAGAAAAACCTCATGCCTTCTGTGATTGCGTTGCATGGCAGCTGAGGTCTGTTTATCGGGATAACGGGTTCCACATGTGCAGTGAGGTATATGTTTGATAAAGGGCAACAATACAATTTTGCATTCTGTTTGCATTACTTCGCCTTGAATAAAGTGCTAGGCTCTACATGACAACTATTTAATTGTGACGGGTCTTTAGGCAGCGATGCCACGGTAGGTAGCAATTTGCGACCTTAGACGGGTGATTTGACCAGCGGTGAATTCGGTCATGCAGGAATCATCGGTGTAGTCCATGAAGTTGTCTGTCCAGTAGTCTAAGAAAGCAATTCAGAAAAAAAAAAAAGTGAATGAGCAACGCACGGATGGGATCGACACCTGCGCTTGAGCAAGTATCACGTCCAGTGGGGCATCCAAAAGCAGCAGATGCCTCAGCGGGGGTGTCGGAAACTTGGTCGCCAGAGCCTGAGCAACCTCCTTGGAAAGTGTGGTACAAGCCGACCCAGTGACCAGCCTCGTGAGTAAGGGTCTAACGAGATATAGATTAGATCAATGAAGTTCCAAGTTTATTCATGAACGTACCTGGCCTAAATCGTACGGAGTAGATGTGCCACCTGGAAGAGAAGAGAAAAGAATGACACAGCCGTCATCTTTCGGAGCGCCAGAGTAGTCTGAAGGGAAAGTTGAATATCCGAGAAGACCGGCACCAGATCCCGAGACAAAACTTGAAGAATTATGTTAAATAGGCGACTATGGTGTAGTCTAGAGACATACCCAACAGTGTAAACGTTGAGGTCCTTAGCAGTGCCTTTCCTCAGGGTATTTTTCATGGTCGTTTGTACAGTTGCATCAGGGCCAACGGTATTGAACCAGTTAGCATTGGTCGTGCGGTCGGTTCCGGCGAGTACCCAAGTTATTCCAGCGTTTGCGTATGCCTTGTTCATGACTGCAATTTGGTTCGCAATTTGGGAGTCACTTTTAGTTAACACGAAATGAAGTTGATAACAATTGTTTGACCAATGGTAAAATGAATGCTCACGGGATGTTGCCTCCTGCGAGAGTCGTGTCCTTTTGAATGACATGGAAGTACACCTAAAACAATGACCGGTCAGTAAGAGATTTATGTGACGATTAAATATACTAACGTTGATTGTAGCGGCACTTGCAGCTGCAAAGCTACTAGGAGTGACCTTGTTTGCTTGGAAGTGTGCTTCAGCAGCGACAAGTTTCTCGTCGCTGATTGTGGTTCCGCACACTCTGAAAGCATTCCATTAGAGTCGGGCACGTAGAATTGCACGTCTCAATCATACCTTCGTGTAGCGGTTGTGTTGAAGGGAGTTGCAAGAACTGCAGAAACACCGAGGAGAACGCTGACCAGTGCTTTGGAAAACATTGTGCACCGAGAATAACAGAAAATGGAAAGGGCTTGAATGCTGGTTATTAAGTCCCATTCCATCGCCTTTTAAGTCATTTCCTATCGCTCTCCAGCTCGTGCATCTAACAAGAGATCATGCATGCCGCTTAGATACATATGGATCTAGTTGGCTCGGTATGAGCATAGCAGGGGCCAAAGAAAGGACTTCGAGCCATAGAAGCCCGATCCGCATGTTTTGAAGAGGTAATGAACAGCAATAACGAGAAGAGACACGGAGGAATGACCAGCGGTGCATGTGAAGGCTTCAAAAATTAGGCATCTACCCTGCCAGATCTTTCTGGAGAATAGTAAAATCTGGCCGACCATCAAATTCTATCTGCGTCGTGAACCTCTTATCTGAAGTGCAAGTGGAGTTCTTGCAAAGAAACCACGCTGTGCTTCCACTTATTTTTAGTTCATCGCGGTAATCCACATATCTAGCACAAATGGGTGGTTTGTCGGACAGAACAAAAGATTTTTTGGGCACTTACCCGTCAAAATCGGTTCAACATAGTGGCTATTTCGCAAGTCGTCCGCAATGGCCTGGAGATATGGTCCACAATATCCTAACTCAAATCATATCAATTATATCGACCCAGAGAAGTCCGTTATTGGGATAGTCGTTTTTCTTTAACAGTGCACTAGATGTTTGAGGATAGCTCTGACAGTCTGCAAGAACAAGGAGCTGGAAAAGACATGCGGTGAATATCCTCGATATTGAATGAGGTGGCTGAAAGACTGATAGTGCACGCGCACGGGTGGCTATTTTTGCCTCGCAGACTTGAAAGCTGTTGTAAAGCGGCAGTTTAGATATCGGATATGACGCCGTCGCTTCTGGTTTCAAAGTAACAATGCAAAAAGATCAATCCCATGAGCAGCGATTTATGATGAACGTTCAAGTTTGTTGTAGTTGACCATGTGGATGAATAAAATGTCAATGACAGCGGTAAAGTAAGTTGTCCAAGAAGCTTTCAAGAGACCCGTATGTGGAAGAAAATTTAGAAAGCCAACAAGTTGTGTTCATGTATGAGTCTTTCTGGTAGGCGCACAGACATGCAAGTTGAGGCTGAAGCTGTTTTTGTGGTCGTCGTGAGCGCCTGCTCTCAGAGTCACCACTGTGCTAGTGACTGAGTCAGGGTCACCGGCCACCTGAACCTTTTCACGTGTCTCTAATAGCCGTGTAACTGTACTTGACTTACCACCGCTCGTCGCCGGACTTAAGTCTGTCTTTTGCGCTCTCAAACAACACTCATTCCTTCATCGTTTCCCGCAACTATTCAAGACTTTTGCTGCTCGTGTACTAGGGAACTGAGACACTCATAACACCATTCCGTCTATCTTAACAAACCACTTCATAGCATGGCATCTCGTGAGCTAATTGACGCCCAATTTGACCGGGCAGTTGAGATTGTCCAGGGCTTGCCCAAGACCGGTCCTATACAGACAGACTATGAGGAGAAGCTGACGATGTACAGGTGTGTAATATCTAACTTTCACTGCTATACACGTCCTGAATCAGGCTATGTCACGCAGTCTCTTCAAGCAAGGTGCCATTTACTTCCGATCATTTGCGTTACCCCGCATTTCTCAACGTTGTTCATACAGCAACTGCTGGTAATGTGAAGTCTCCCCGACCTGGCATTTGGGACATGCTAGGAAGGGCGAAGTGGTGGGTCTTGTCGCGTCAGGGGTTTGCGTCAGCCTGATATGGAATGCAGGGACGCATGGGCAAAGCACAAAGATTTGGATTCATATGAAGCAAAATGGCTCTATGTAGAAGCCTTGTTAAAGGTTCGTATATCATCGACCATTGCCCAAATATTCATGATAATCATGGATCGTTAGGTCTTGAGCAAATACTCAGATAAAACAGTCGCGATGAACCTAATTGAAGAACTGGAATCCTATGGGGGGGATCCATCCCACATTGTTATGAGTCGTACGGGCTATGTTTGATACTCCCAACCCGATTGCTCATGAAACTTTCAGGAACTTTGTCCAAGTCGGCAGGATCAGATAGTTCTGGTTCCACAGTTTCTGACAATGACGATGATGTACCACCATTTAGACCAAGTATTTCTCAGGCGGTACAGCAGGATAGACTCAGTACTATACACTCAGTTCCCGAAGACGATGACCAGATTTCTGAAGACGAGTCGGGCGATGAAGTACATGAACTCCCGAATGCCAGTCGCCAATCTCTCGATAATAGGCCCCAGTCGTCGCTGTCGTCTCAGCGTTATCGTACGCCTCTTGCTGGATCCCTTGCTTTTTCTCCGCCACCTTCCCAACATCATGTACCCGCGCAACAACCACTTCCTGGGTTTGAAACACCTTCTGCTTTTGACGATTCTTCTTCTCAGACACCTCAGCAATATCAGCAGCCACAATATCAGCAGCCGCGCTTTCCAGGAACGTTTTCAGAATCATCAAGGGAGCAAATGATGTCTCCTCCGAACCCATACCCTGGAAATCCTAATTATCGTCTTCAACACTCTCATCCTTCGCAATTCAGTCCCGCAAGACCTCCGTCTACCATGGCGTTAGAACGGGCGGTGGAAAGTGTCCAAGTCCACGTCGCTGCACTCACGGAACGTCTGGAAACATTGGAATCACGCTCACTGTTATTATCTCGGTCCAACGTCTCTGTCAATGGAGGCAGTGGGTCACCTCCTTGGGTCGGTGGACGAAGATCTCCAAACGACAACGCTCCCGTATGGGATATCGACGACCTTGGAATGTGGTCCATCGTACTGAATCCCTTGTCTCGCGGAATGGATCGCGTACGAGAATTGGCAACCTTCTTTGCGAGTAATCAGAACCGTTCGCCTTCTATGATCATCATCCGACGGCTATGCCTCGACGTGTCGTTCTTGCTTTGTGTCATTGGAGTGATTGGTACGCTGTGGAGAAAGAGCGGTGTGAGGAGGCGAGAGGTCAAGGCAGCTCTGATCGTTCTCTGGAGAGCTATAGTTGGGTCGAAGCAGCCTCGCTTACTCATAGATCAAGGAGTTTGACGTTTATTTTCACAGCGCCTAAATGGTTTCAATTTGCTACATCTGGATACCTCGTATTTATGTTAATAACAATAGAATAAAATTGCATGCTTGCTCAGTCAACTTTTGTCATCCGGGTTGGTGAGGTTTAAGCCATGTCAACAACACAGCGGATACAATCACCAGCCTTTGGGTTAACCAATCAGACACAGTCTTTCGAGCAAATGAGATGACCTACATGCATGTCGTGGAAACCTTCATTGATTTCTTCCAGCTTTCTATGGTGGGTAACATATTCGTCGATCTTGACTGAGCCTTTGAGGTAATCTGCACGTAACGGGGTAACCATAAGATGTTGCTTCTAAGTCCCATATTCTCGACTTTACCATCTACTAAGCCAGGAATTTCAGTTCGTCCTTTGACTCCTCCGAAAGCAGATCCACGCCAGGTTCGTCCAGTGACCTGTACAACTCTTTAGTAAGCTCGAATGTTGTCCTACGATTCTTCCTTACAAGTTGGAATCTGTATAAGATGTTAATCAAGTTGGTCATATTTGAGAGTATGAGCTACTTACGGCCGGGTGGAGATTTCCTGTCCAGCAGCTGCAACACCGATAACAGTGGACACACCCCAGCCTTTGTGGCACGCCTCAAGAGCAGCTCGCATAACATGGACCTGCAAAAAATCAATGCGCATGATTTCACACCATCGATAATAAATAAAATACGTACATTACCAGTGCAGTCAAATGTGTAGTCCAAGCCACCATCGGTAATCTCCACAAGGTAATCTTGAATCCTTTGGCCTTCCTTCAACTGAGTTGGGTTTATGAAATCAGTAGCACCGAATTTCTTTGCCCACGATTCTTTGCCTGGGTTGGTATCAATGGCAATAATTCGACTGGCACCAACGAGGGCGGATGTGTTAATAACACCAAGACCAATAGCACCGCATCCGAAAACAGCGACAGAAGATCCCTCTGATAGAATTTCCAGTCAATCGTGGTTTTTAAAAGAACGATGGTAAAGACGTACTGATTCCCGGTTGTTTGACGACAGCACCCCACGCAGTTGTGATTCCGCATCCAAGCAAGCAGACCTTCTCCAAAGGAGCTGATTTGTTGACTGCAACAACAGAAACGTCGGCTACAACGGTGTATTGAGAGAAAGTGGAGGTTCCCATCTGTTTATCATTAAGCGTTAGATTAGATATGACGTCGACAATCTCATACAGAACGTCGCTCACAAAGTGGTGGATAGGTTTGCCGTTGATGGAGAATCGGCTAGATTCATCTGGCATAAGCCCCTTTCCTTGGGTAGCACGAACTAATAAATTCAGATTATGAGATCATGGGAGAGATCGAGATAAAAAGATATGGCCCGACTTACCCTTTCCGCAAAGATTGGTCTTTCCGCTCTTGCAGAATTTGCATTCACGGCATTCTGGGAGAATGGCGTAAGATAAAAATTCGGTTATATGGTAGATATGTTCCAACCGGCCGTATATAGAGGGATAACATGATCACCAACTGCGACATTGGTAACTCCTTCGCCGACGGATTCGACCTAGAAGCGTTGTACTTCAATGCATCGATCGACAACCAAAAAACAGGACGTACAATTCCTCCTCCTTCGTGTCCAAGGATAACTGGGAAAAGACCCTAGAGTCGTACAGTCAGATTCATTAGATACTCGGAGGGAATATCAAGTTTTCTCACCTCGGGATCCTTTCCGCTGCGAGTGTACTCGTCGGTGTGGCAGATACCTATATGCGCAATTAAGTGTTTGCATACGGTCGAATCTCAAGGGGAAAAAAATACCCGTGTAAAGAATGTGAATTCTGACTTCATGAGCCCTGGGGGGAGCGACTTCAACTTCCTCAAGCTTCAAGGGTTCGCCCGCTCCCCAGCAAACGGCGGCTTTACACTTGATGGTTTTTCCAGCGGTGTCCGACATGGTGATGGTAGTGGTACAAGAGAGAAAGGATGTGAAAAGATGGTGTTTACTAATGTGCGCATTTATTTGCAATTACTGTGAGACTCAAGGAACAAAAAGTGGGGGAGGGGCCGCAAAGGGGCCGTCATATGGTGCATTTCTTTCGCTCTGGCCGTCTGAACGATGATCCACTTTCCCATTGGTGTGTACTAATCTGATATAAATACGATTCCAAGGCTTCTTTCTCTCTATGTAGCATTGAAGAAAGACAGGACTAAGACTAAAATAATAATCAAAAGATAAAGATGACATAGACAAACCATTATCCTCATAGGTACCATGTCCTCGAGATAAGATAATCGTGATGTGTTCCCAATCAGGGGCCCCGGCTAATGGTGATCAGTGGGAACCATTCAGAATGCACATTCAATTCAAGAGACCAGCGCGATGTCTTTCACAAACCTCTACTACAAGCGAGTGAGTTCTATACTCAATGAGCATCGATGATAGGCTCAGTTATCATGAAAGGAAGCGGGTACGCCCAAAGCGTGCTATGTCTGTAATAAACCAACGACAACAGTTTTGGCCACCATAAACACCGTCGATTTCCTGTATACCTGCCTGAATCACTTGTCCGACACGGGTTTTGCAACATTGCATGTCGATGGGTCGAAACCCGTCGTATCGGCAGAAGAAATTGCAAAAGTAAAAGCCGAATGGGAAGAAAAGGAGAAGACGAGACGGGAAAAAGAAAAGGAAAAACAAAAAGAGAAGGAAAAAGAAAAAGAGAAGGAGGAGAAAAAAGACGACGATACTAGCGACGATAAAAAAGAAAGTTCAAAGTCTCCCAAGCCCCCAGGTTCACTGAGCACAACACCGGCGCCTAGCACGCCTACGCCTACGCACCAACGCTACAACCTCCATCCCAAATACTTCGCGAGTTGAGTAAATTCAAGTTTTCACTCGGTCAGGAAACTGAATGTTTGTTCGATAATAGTGCGTCAAGACGCACATAGGAGGCGAAGACAGGCCACCCAAGTGAAAGAATTGGCTCCTAGGTTGCCCGGTGCACCCAGTGGAGGAATTTAAGGTTGTTTCTCGGGCAAGGTTTCGTCCATGTAGGTTTACATAAAGGGTTGAAATAAAGAATTTGTAGACACATGAATTAATGTGATCAGTCAAAGTGACGCGTTGTCGGAGTTCGAAAGGGTATAATCAAATTTTGGTCAAAGGTTATGCGCGCCAACTCATTCTTCGTTCCAACCTCCGCTATACCTCATTTTTTCATTTGTTTTTTTTTTTTGGTCTGAGGCTCTTTCGTTCGTTTTATCGAAGACGCTGGCTATTTTAAAGAGAAACATCGTTGAAGTTGAAAATTTGTCTCGTTCCTTTCAGGCCTGTTTGTATCTGTACGTCGGTCACCATGACTATCTTGCGAGGGAACTAATCCACGTTGCAAGAGTGTACATTACTTTTTACTAGATAGTGCGATGAACAAAAATCCATTTCTTCCGACACCAAGTTATACACCTCATCAACCGCCATTACCTCCCGGTCCACCTCCCGCTCAACCTGGACAACCAGACTACTCCGCGTGGTGGGCAGGTGCAGGGCAGCCTCATGCCCAGCAGCCCCCGACTGTTGGTGCATATAATCCACAATGGACTACCCCCCAACCACAACCCCAGCCACCTAGACCGCCAGCCGAACAAAGTGCTTTATACGCGAATTATGGATATGGCACTCAAACAAATCATTGGCAGAGACAGCAGCAGCAGCAGCCTCCACCACAACCCCAGCAATACCATGCCCCTCCTCCTCCAATGATGCCACCGCCCCCTCCTCAAAATCAACCTGGTTATAACCCGTATCAACCTACAGCAGGCTATCCTCAGCAGTATGTTCCACAACCTGGTCCTCCCGCTCAGCCTATGGTTCCGTCTTATCCGCATCCAGCACCGCAACAACCTCAGCAGATGTTTGCGCCCCATTTACCTCCACATCAACCACAACAACATCAACCACACCAGCAGCAACAGCAACAACCTACTCAACCACGTCATCACCATGGATCACCCCAGCATCTTCCTCCCGCGAAACGTCAAAGGTTTGACGGTCCCAATGCCAATAATCGACATGGTCAAAATCAGCAGCACCACCAGCAGCAACCTCCTCAGCCTCAATTTCAGCCACCACCACCACCACCTCAGAATAATCTTCCCGGTCCTAATCGAGGTATGATTCCCTCTGGACCTGGAGGTAGGGGAGGTGTTCCAAGTGGACCTGCTGGACGGGGTGGTAATGCTGGACGGGGAGGGCGTGGAGGTGCAATGGTTGGTAACAGAGGTGGACTCAGTGGGAATCGTGGTCGGGGTGGTAGCTTTGCGGGATCTGGTGGGCGTGGAGGTGGAGGTGCTCAATCATCAGGACCGTTAAGGGGCCACAATTCTCGCAATTTTGGAGGTAATAAAGATTTCCACGGCCGACGCGGGGGTGCTATGAACAATTCGTTCAACAACGGAGGTGGAAATTACCCTCAAGGATCTTCATCATTCCGAGGTCGCAATCAAGGTCCAACTGGTCCAGCCAGAAACAGGAACGATGGTGGAAGCGGAACGGCGTTTGGCCCAAGAGAAAACACAGCATCGAACTTTGGTAAGAAAGATGAAAATAGGCGAACACTTACGGACTTTAAGATCGTTGGTCTTTCTATCTCTGAATTGGGTTGGAATTGGGGTACTATCCCATCATCTTCTGCCGTAAAGACGGAAGAAACTGATGAACATGCCGAGACATCGGATGCTACAAAGACGGTGGTCAAAGAGGAAGCTACAGAGGACGAAGCTCCTGTGGCCTCTTCTTTATGCTTGCCTGAGGAGGAGCAGACGAAAACCAAACCAGATGATGTTGCTCAAGGCTCTCAGTCCCATGACACAGAGATGATGGATGTCAAACCACCTCAGGACGAGAGTCGTACCCGTGTTTCTTTGGATGCAGGTCAACCTCCTCCGTCGAGAATTCGCATCTATTTCCATACTCCCGTGACTGCTGATGATGCGCGACCTATACCTCATAATACCTCTTACTCAGATCTGCCTACTGATACGAGGAAGGGCAAAAGAAAGAAGTTGGAAGATGATGACGGGGATCTGGAAGAGCGTCGAGCTCCTCCCCCTCCTCCCCAGATGGCTAGTGGGGCTGCAGATGATCGTTCAAGCGTGCCTGCGAGTGTGGCGCCTAGCGTGGCAGAGACGGCCAGTGAGGCTGACTGGTTGATGGCGGCGATTGTAGAAGGTGAAGAGGAGGCCGAAGCGGCAGGTGAACTTGACCCTGCGGAAGAGGATGAGGAATCTGAACAGTTACATGCCGTGAAAGATCATGAGCATGACATACATCTTGATGGCAATGATGGAGACGCTCGAGAAGATGATGAGGCGCTTCTTGGTGGTAAGCAAACTCACATCGCTCGCGGCGTTGCTTTTAGTGTGAAAGATCCTCCTCTTTATCATATGACGAGAGGAGGTTTGTCGCCTTGCGCGCACACAGCTGACACTATTTCTTTCATTCAAGGCCACTCTCACGATGATGTTGAACATGACCATGATATGGATGTGGCGAAACATGCTGAAAGCGATGGCCATGACGCCTCTGCCACAGCTGCAACTCCGGGGGAATTTCTTCCTGACTCTGCACGAGGTGTTCCAGTGCAATCTTTTGAGGTCGACGCTGCTGGTCAACCTTCTGTTCATACTGTTATTGGCGATTCTCCTTCCCATGCTGCAGAGGTTCACCCTCCTGCAAGTGATTTGGCCACAAATGAATTGGCCCAGCTCAGCGTGTCTGAAGGTCTAGAACCTTCTTTCATTGGTGTTGATGCTTCATCTCATGATGGCATTCATGCTCCTGAATTTGCGTCCGTGTCCAATCATGTTTATTTCGTTGTCTGCGTTCCTCACATATATGTGCTTTATACAGTGCTGACCATCCCGCTAACCCTGCTGAATATCCTGACTTACAGATATATCCCCAGTCTTCACAACCCTGTGGACCGAAATCTTTGGAAGCTGTCTCTGCCGAGTCTACTCTGCTCGACGTAGGATCCCAACAAGCCACACAGCCAGACGATAGCCAATTGGAAAACACTACTATGATCTTGCAATCAGAACATCCATCAGAATCGACCACGACAGCGGTCCCGCAACCCGGCGCGTCTACACAAGAAGGAACATCTTCCGGTACCAATGGCAAGGCTGAGAAAACGCCTTCAGCGAATCGTTTGTCGATATCTTATTCTCGAGGCAACAGACGACTTGTGATTGACGCCGAGGTCGTGGAAAGTTTGAAAGTTTTCAGAGCAGAAGGCCGCATTGAGGTCTCCGTCAAGCTTGAGAAAGACAAAGCCGACAACTTGAAAGGCATTCTGGTATGTCTGTCTATAATGAACATATATAATCAAGTACATTAAAACTTTTTTTCAGATGGAAGGACTTTCTGAGGTTACAAAGTCATATTTGCCACTGTCTGAATCTGACGACTCAGTGACCACTGATCCTACTGTACCCTCCTTTGGGAAAGTCGGGATGCCATCAACACTTATACTTACCGTATACCTCGATACGACCCGTCCTCTTTCAGAACCAAAATGGGTGAAAACTGGTGATATTCAGGACTGGTTAAAGAGCATGTTTGGCCGTATGTTTTGGGTTGCTGGTGAAGCAGCTGAAGGCTGGGAAAAGAAAATACATGTCGTAGATCCCGATCCAGTGAGTCTCTCATAATCTGTCTCATCGGACATATCTTTCTCACATCCATATTCAGCCCCCGACTATCTGGACAGTTCTTGAGGGTTGGGTTAGTAACTCACCGGTCGGTGCACTTAACGAGCGACAACGTTTCCTAAAGACGCATCTGACTGACGTCGATAACATCTTGGAAATACTCCTGCGTCTCGTTCGTGGAGAAAGGGCTACTGCATTCTCGCAATCTTCACCAGCAATCTCTGCACCTAGTGTCTCTGGTCCACTACTCTCTGCACTAGGTCAAGGTTCGGCTCACAGTGGTCAACAGACACACGTGTCGCTTGCCGTCCTGGCTATCTTTAGGCTGGCTGAAGAGTTCGCGATCAAAGCTCTAGGTGACAAGGGCAAGGCTGAAGTTGAGGAACGTGTAGGCGAAATTATACGCTGCCTGCCCTCGCATCTTGTCTACAAGAGTCTTGACGGCATTTTCAAGGAATGGAGAGTAGAAAAAAAAGGCCGTTGACCTACCGCCTCGAATACTCGTGTTGTTTGTAAGTATTGTTTTGTTTACCTTTTAGTTACTATACGCATGACATGCATTGTGTACATATGCTCCTGTAATCCAAGTTTCCACACTAAATTGAATGCAAGAACTTCCCAATAACTTGGTAGAAATATGACCTTCGTACTAGAATCGTAACTGGTAAGTTTTTGCGGAGTCCTCGTTGCGTATATATATTGTATCACGTGATTATAATGAAAGGACATCAGGTTCAAGCGGACGCGTCAGCTTCACGATCTTTACTTCCACTACTTCTCTACTTACAATCATGGTATTTCTTCCAGAGATATGTATCTAGACGTGTCACTAATAATGCGATTTAGTTTCGAAACACTTACGATTCCGACAATACCGTTTTTTCACCCCAAGGACGCTTGCATCAGGTGGAATATGCTTTAGAAGCCGTTAAGCAGGGATCTGCTGCTGTTGGATTGCGTTCGAAGACTCATGCTGTCCTGCTCGCTCTCAAGGTACCTATAACAATTATTTTACTATATACATGTATTCACTGATATACAACTTGCAAAACAGAGGTCAACAGGCGAGCTTGCGTCTTACCAACAAAAGATGTTTCGAATAGATGACCATGTCGGCATCGCGATTGCTGGATTGACCTCCGATGCGCGTGTACTGAGGTGGGTGTTGACAGAGATTGTGGTATCTGTGCTATATCAATTGCTAAAATTTCAGTTCTCAGTAACTTCATGCGTCAGCAAGCTATGTCGTCCAGAATGGTGTTCAACAGGCCCATACCCGTTAATCGCCTGGTGTCTGCCATCGCCGATAGTACGTCAACTACTGTTCAGTCTATAGAAAACTTCTTATTGTCTACATGCAACTTAGAGGCTCAAGTAAATACCCAAGAATATGGACGTCGCCCTTACGGTGTTGGCTTCCTGGTCATTGGACAGGATATCAATGGCCCACATCTCTACGAATTCTCACCATCTGGCAATTCGTATGAATACTACGCCATGTCTATAGGTGCAAGGAGTCAAAGCGCGAAAACATACTTGGAGAAGCACTACGAAACCTTCGCAGATGGTACGTTGTTGGGATTGGGAGCCGCTATTAACTTATGCTAATGCTAATCGTGATCTGTAGCGTCATTGGAAGAACTCGTCAAACACGGACTTCACGCTCTGCGGGAAACCCTCCAACAGGATAAGGAACTCAATGTCAATAACACTTCTATTGGCATCATCGGTCCAAAGAGTGATGCGGAAGAAAAGGCCACTCCAGGAGGATCATTCCGTATCCTCGAAAGCGACGCAGTGCAACCTTTCCTAATGACAATGAAATCAAAGGAGGATCTCGCCGCCGAAGAGGCCGAGGAGAGGCGGATTCAAAAAGAGAAGGAAGCTGCTGAGGCTGCTGCTGCAGCGCCCCCAGCAGCAGCAGGCGATGACGACGTACAGATGTCCGGATAGGTCACACAAATTGTATATTATATTCTGTTTTTTTTTTC
>Ga0247779_1000210_pt1 | contig 43490 bp, 57 predicted proteins | sample UWRJL221509R5_FD_179925 | JGI IMG/M metagenome (GOLD analysis project Ga0247779, IMG submission 179925) | Plant litter microbial communities from Arlington Agricultural Research Station in Wisconsin, United States - UWRJ-L221-509R-5 | ecosystem: Environmental > Terrestrial > Plant litter >...
ATATCAGATATTTTCGAGTTTTTATCGGATAAAAATAATTTTACATTAGGTGAGTAGGCAAAACGCTAAAATATCGATGGACTATAGGTATCTAAACATGCGGGGGGGGGCTGGAAAGAGTTTGTCGACATTAAGTGCGACGGACCGTCGGTTTTGAAGATGGCTTTGCGGGTGATGAGCCATTCATAGGGGTTTGGAGTTGGGCCTTCGCCTCTTTGGCCAAAGCTCGCCACTTTTTGGCTTCTTCTGGTTTTGCGTATTTCCCATTCTCTGCCATTACAGTATCCACTGTTTCGACGATCGCTGAAGCCAGTTTACCACCATAAAATGATTTGTATTTAATCGATCTCGAGGTATCGTGTCTTTCAGCTGCGCCACTTGAAAGGAGCTTTTCAAATCCGAGATGGTCAACGATACGCAAAGCTTGGCGCATATCGGCGCGATTCTTAGTCGCAAGGGCAGTCTTGAGCATTACTGAAATGAAGTCAGCAGATGCTTCATAACTCCTTCCAGGACCCCGTTTATCGAGTCTAGGAACCGTTGCAATGGACCCATCCATGAAATCGTGAGCGTGGTATCCTGTCATTAAGTCGAATGTCCTAGTAGCAGAGTTCCAGTCCCCGCTGTACCAGCATGATTGCATAACGAGGTTGTATGTCGAAAGCGCTGGACGGATTTTGGGTCCATTGACTCCGGTGATTTCCTCACGCAGCATCCATTCGAGGGTTTCGACAGCATGATAGCCCAACCCTGGTTCCTTCATGGCGATTTCAGCCTTAAGGACTTCTTCCATGTGCGCTCGGTCCAAGATCGATACTCCACCGTTAGCTGTGGGTCGTCTTTTGACTTGCTGGAAGAATTGTCTGCAACCAGCATAGTTTTCGGTTTGGTTGCAAAGCCTGAGTGCGGCTGCTAGTGCCTCGGGACCTAATGGGAATAGACCTGCTGTCGAGACCGCTTTGTTGGTTTCAAGACCGAAATATTGCGCTACGATCCTGAACGCCAGCTCATGGTCGGGTTTATTGCCACCTGCCAATGCCTTTATCGCAGATACAACCGTATGCGAGTCAACGGTGATTTTTGGATTCTTCTTCGTCGCTTTAATTAATTGACTCCATAGAAGCCTAGCATCTCCTGCCACCTTCACACGTCCTTCGGTTGTGTCTCCCAACGCAGTATTGATCGCTTGAAACATTGCAGTAAATATAAACTGGTTTGGCGCTAAAGGCCCGTCTTGGTCCAAGGCATAAAAAACGTCAAAAATGTCCTGATAATGTCCAGCGCCTCCCAGGATACGGATGTAACCAGCGATAGGATCAACTGAAAGTTCTGGGTCATTAGCATCGTACCGCTTAATGGATGCAAGGTGACGTTGGAAGGCCTGATACAGTGCACGCGCGTTTTCGAGTTGTTTTGGATATGTAGGCCAGTGTTCAATCCGTGATAGACCCGTGAAAATAGTCTGGTATGTCCTCGTACTGGGTGCAAAACCTCTTCTTTTCATCTACAATGTGATGGTGATTTAAACACTTTTTTTTACATTGATCACCGTGAACTACTCACGTCAACGTATAATTGATAGCTCAACTGGTAGCGTTTAGCCTTTAGTGTTTCCCAGATCAGCGTATTCCAAACAGGCGTGTTTTGAGCATCTAACGGAGCATTCTTCAACATGAAAACAGCATCGTCAATTTTACCAGCATCGCAGAGCTTTTTGAGACGTTCCGAAAGCACATGAGGTTCTAGCATTCGTATCTCCGTTTTTGGTTTCGTTTCTTTGGAAGGATCATAATGGCGGGAACGGAATTCTGACTTCTGGTCCTCTTTCGATACCAAGGACGACTTGTTGCTTCTTTTGGTTGCATTCATTTTCATGGCATCCAAATTAGCTTCTGAAGTCGTTCCATTTTGCTGTAGAAGTTGACGTCGGATGAACCGAGGCAGTTGTGCTGTGTCTTCTGCGGCTTTGCTGGCATTTCGTTGAGGAGAATGACGCGTTGAAGCAAAGCGCCGACCATTTTTGGTACACGTTGAAGAAGCCAGAGCGCTGCCTGACTCTTGTCCGATTGGAAATTGGGATATATGATGCGCGTCAAGCCATGTTGAGAAAGTCTTCAATGAAATGGGATTGAAAGACTGTGAACTTGTTGAGGCCAAAGAACGCTCCAAATTGATGGTTCCCGCACCCTGCGTGATTTTCCGGAGCATTGTGAACAAGGCGGAGAGTTGGGAGTAGGATGGGACAGAGTAACGTGTAGCACGTCGAGCGGAAAAATTGAGAAATCCAAAATTGGTCACAAGACCCTAACTCAAAATTAGACCACCAAATAGACTCTCAGCCTCTTTCAGCCTCTCTCTTGGCCAACAACCCTCGATATCCTCCACTGAAAATCTTATCTCTTGGTCTTACAATCCTTACTTCAAATGTTTGCTGGTATCACAGAACAACAATGTAAAGCAAACTCTTTGAGGATTCAAGCGAGATTCAAGCAAGCGTAAAAGCAGCTCAAAATAGCCTCGATACGAATGAACGACGCCTCTGTAGTATTCTCCAGAACGTCATAAAACAGGGAAATACGTGGCCCTACTAGCAACTTCGCAACCTCAAGCTCCGCGCTTCTCCCAAAGACGGAGATTCTCCCTCCGCTTCAAGTTCGGACAAATTAAAGCAGGTCTCCATCTCCTCTCGCGATGCTTCTCCGAGAGCATAAAAGCCCTTTTCTTCCTGTGCTTTAGCGGTCGTCGCTCTTTTGATCTCTTGAGATGTACTCTATCAAAGACATCCCTTTCGCGTTGTTTGTGTTTCTCCTGTCCTGGAGGTTCATCGCGGCTGTACCCACATGGGAAGGAATGAACGGCCGTAGTTCAATTGGATCGTTGATTCCAGGATCATCGTACATTGAGGCAATGGGGTCTCTTACGGCAAAGACCAACCACCTGGCACCCATCAATAAACCAGGTAAGCTACTGGAACAACACCTCCCACAAGTAGCTTGTACTGACAGTTATCCCAAGGACAAATTGCGGGAAACTTAACGATCAGAACGAACATGGAGACACCACCTACTTTCTATATCAACCAAAATCAACTCTGGTTACTTGTCAATGAAACTACTGTCTATCCAGTGAATGTCCACAACTCGACGGCGGTACACAGGCTACCGATGCAACTAATCCTTGGGCAAAAACGAGAGGGGCTTACCGACGGGCTTTGGAGATGGAAAGCCACACAACTATACTATGAATTTCCCGGGGGGAAAACCAACCATGGTCTTTACTACCGGTGCATCATTGAGAGTGGATCGTACAATGTCTTCATGACCGTTATTGAGTAAGCGTTTCCTTTTGTTGCTATGAGAGGCTTTCCAATGACGTTCCACTTTATCTGCAGCATGGCACCTCCCCCGGGGTGTCAAATCATAACCCTTCACAGTTTCATTCGTGGCCAAATGAAGCTACCGTCACCATAGTTTAGATAGCAACATGTACAACAATATAAATTAACATTCTCAGTATTTATGACACTTTTTTCTTTTGGTGAAGTGTGAGGTTCACTCTTCGTGTAAAAGCGGCCAAAACAAAGAGACCCATGAAGACCATCCCAACAGCAGTTGGCTTCTTGAGATGCGCTGACCAGGAGACTTTGTATGATACCTGCACAAATTTTAGCTTTTATAAAAAGGCGGGCAATAGAACAGACATACAAATATACTTTGGGCATGCAAATTGGTAAGGTCTTTGTATTTGAAAGTCAAAGACGGGCGACCGATCGTATCCAAGTACGTGACATGGGTACCAATCCAGTTGGAAAGAGCGGGGAAAGGTGTAACAAATTGTACATCCCTTGAAAACATACAAGTTAGCGATGAGTATGGCTAAAGAGAATTAAACATACGTTGCGCCTTCTGGCAAAATGACGGTCAATTCCTCATTATCGACGACGGCACCCAAGATAGGTGTCATGATAGGAACTTCAACAATGTAACGACCGGTCGACTTGTCATAGCTAGCCGAATCTGCAAGGGGCGAGTCCCATCCTAGAGTGAAACTGTAATTCCAGCCACCGAGAATAGGGTAGCGAGGCTTGAACTCTAGCACACTAAATTGTGTGCCTTGCTTATTTTTGGGAACTGAAGGTGCAACCCTAAGTCTCGAAGTCGAAACATTACCAATGGTGTCATAGTAGTAAGTATTCCTGATTCCAGAAGGAAGGTGCAGAGTCAAGGCAGGAAGGACGTGAGGTGCTGCGCGCTTGTAGAACGCTTGCGTTTGGTGTTCAAGACGCGAGAAGTGACCCTTCAACCTAGGAGAAATTAGATAACAGCGAAAGTAGCAAAAATAGAGCTCACTTGGGCCCAGCATTATGCAAAACAATATTGTCCTCAGTATTCAAGTTGGCACCCCAGTGACTGATCTCTACGGAACGCTTGAGTTTGAGAACTTCAAGCACAGCTTGGTCATGGTTATAATGAATTGTGATAGGTTGTTGGTACTGCCCAACAAAGGATGATGATGCGCTCGGCGGAATAATGTCGTAGGGCCCATATACAACCGTGGCGCCAGACTTTGAAACCGGAGTATTTTCAGTGAAGCTTTCAACGTTCTTTGGTGTCGTGTAAGAAATGATACGCGGTGTCATGCCCCTGGAAAACATTGTGAGTAAAACCTATATTCAAAGCGTATACACGTACTTTATCTTTGTTCGTTGAACGGTGGTGGCATAAGGACTAAGAATAAATAGGTCGGTGGTATACCGGAGGGCCTGATCATCCTTCTGGGCTGCAGTTGCTGGCCAAGGTTCTGTTGCGTGTGTCTGGAGAGTTTCTACGACTAGATTAAGCGTCATGTTGGTGGAAAGAGGTTTTGCCAGCAAGATATCAACGAGGTAGTAGTCCCTGCAAGACACATTAGTTCACGACAACATAGTGACAAAGTACTTTCGCGTACTCCTTCGTATCCAATGCGTGTTCTCTGATTTGCAACGCGTTCTGCTGACCCTTGACTTTCGCTTCCAGGTAACTCGTTTTGGCTTTCTCGTCACGCCCGAGGGCAATTGTATATGCCTTCAACCCATCTTCAAGAGACTTGATCGCATACGTCGTCGTGACGTGGACTACAGCACCACCAAGTTCAACAGTACGAACAATGGCAGTGTTTTCAAACGACTGGCTAGCAGCAAACACAGAGGTCGCAAAGGCAAGGAACGGAAGGAGGCGCCAGCATTTTGGCATTGTGATAAGTGTAACGAAAAGAGAGTGTGTGGATATCCGAATTGGTAAAGAGTGCCAACGTGTCCCAATTGGTGCACTATTTTTAGCAAATAATACCGTAGAAGGAGAGTAGACTTTTTGGCCTCAACGAACGCTTCTTACATCTTTCTCAGAAACGGTACGACGATGGTATTATAGATGTATCAATAGAAGTATTTCACCAGCCCCACGTCGGTGACGGGTTTCGAATGGGCTTGTCTTCACGTACAAGCGCAGCCGACACAATTCTATTTAGTTTGCGTTTCTTCGCAGCCGCTTTCTCTTCCTCTATCGTTTTGCCCTCCTTGAGAACGACGCTCATTTTCGAGTGGAAATGCGTCCTTGTACCATAATGACCTCTTCCTCTAGGTTCCATCCGTTTCGGTGGTCGTTGACCTTTCGTCACCCATGCTTCCGCTGTAAGTCATATAACGCGTTGTCAGCGGCAGGTAAGTATGAATACTGTAGTTTACCCACCGACAATTAGTTTCCCTTCTTCTAAGCGCTTGTATCGACTGGCATGGTCTCGTGCTGTGGCAAGCATGTTCATGATACGTTTGCTAGCACGTTTCTCGCTGAACTGCATCTGCAGGATAGCATAATCGATAGGTTTGCCTGCAATCTGTCTCCCCAGCATGTTCAGTTTACGATGCGAGATTTTGAAGTTGGCTGTTGAATATTTATGCTAGTTACAAAGTAAACGGACGAATTTTGGTTATTTTGAAAGAAGAAGACGCACGGAATCGGGCTTTGGCTTAAGAGCTTTTTGAGTAGAGTAGCTCTTGTCGGCAGTGGGACCCGCCTCTTCAGCCTTGGTCTTCTCGGAGCGACCTGGAATATTTCCTCCTACAACATCTTCGAAAACGTTGGCCATACCCTCCTTCCTAGCCTGAGCTTTGGCAGCTTCGATCTCTTCCTTTGTTTTGGTCTCCTTGACAGTCGGTGCTAATTTGTCTCTGACCCAGTCTAAAGGCTTCATGAAACTTGCACTTTGAAAATCGTAATGTGAACTCGAGCAAGTTGATTTCAAGACGTGTTGACATACTTTCGCCTATAGGGAAGCGCAATGACGCTAGTAGTTAATGCCGAGCGCCCGAGCATGCGGGAACCTTTTGACTCTATTAGAAACGGGTAAGGATATTATCTGGCAAGCGAACACACCATTATTAAGGCAGACTTGCATGGCAGTCGCGACTCGTAGATATATTATTGAGCCGGACGTTGACGAAAACTAAAGCAGAGTGCGTGCGGTAACGCGTCACATATCACGAGCCACGACGAGTTTGTCACGCTCGTATGCCAATTGGTCAACGTCGTCATTTCGTCCCAGTTAACACGCGCTCACTGTATACGACCGTCGACCGGACTGGGCAGCCTCAACGTCCTTGACTCAACCACCATAATTTTATTCGTTCTCTTCTTGCGTCCACCCCAAAAATGTCTCTCTTTGGACTAGGGACGATGTTTTATGTTGCATTGTTACTGATCAATGCAATTGCAATTCTTAATGAAGAACGTTTCCTTGCTCGAAGTAAGCAAATTCGTGGAATCACCTGTTTGTCAATGTTCTCACAAAATTGCTCTTCTCAGTTGGCTGGCTATCCAATACTCCTCAAATACGGGATGTAAATACAGGATTTCAACAACAATATGACCAGAATGGCTTCAGTGCTGCCCAGGGGGATATGGGAATGAAGGCCAGGCTAATAGACCTCATCAGCGCTGTGCGCACTCTAATGCGAAGTAAGTGCCAATATTTAGTGGTTTTGATATGCCATATCATTTTCGCTGATTCTGTGTCTCTTAGTACCCCTCATAGTGTTGAACACTGTGGTTATCCTTTTTGAACTAGTATGGGGCTAGTAAACTACTTCTTTCTCTCTCTTTTGCGCAATGGACATTATACAAAGGCACTGTATACCGCTACACATCAAAGCTGAAGATACCTTAGGACAAAAGTATTACTTAAATAATACACGCATGAAAGATACCGTTTCCAGAAGAAATTCAGGCCTCATTTAACCGCTTATATTCGTCCTCGATTTGCTTCACGAAATTGCTGACTGTATGTCCGTTCTGTTGGATCTTTAGTAGAGGGGCAATTGATAGATCTTTATGGTGCGTACTAACCTCGCAGTCTTTCCATGTACCGTCATGGACGCATACCGCTTGACCACTGATAAGAATTGTGCAGCTTTTCCTAGAAGATGGCCATTGAAAACCGTGTACATTGTAGAGGATGTATGTCTCTTACTGAATTCCCAACTCTTTTCCTAGAAGGGTGCTCCGTCTTAACAAAGCCACTCCTTCCTCTCCCTTGCCGTCTCCATCTAGACCTGCGCATACTCCAGCACCGCTGGTCTCCCAGTCTATACCAGCCGTCGTTGCACATTTTAGGGCAACACCAGGGTTCCCTACGTTCTCCCGTCCTTGGAAGTTTTGGCATTGGACAAATTCCCACCAATTCTCGAAAGGCGCGTACTTATTGACGCAAAGTTGCTGCACATTGCCTGCGCATTCCTCGGGGCCGTGCATGCATCTGACCCCGAAGTCAGGTTGATTGTCATCAATGCTGAAGCAAGGTACACTTTAGAGCGCGGTGCCCACCGATAAAAATCAGAATGCACCTACTTGGCTACGTAAACTAAAGACAAGTCAACTTTATTGGAGACCTTCTGAAGGACCTTGGTGAAGGTGCTTTCGCACAACAATGCGTCAGGGCATCTACTCATGACTCCCAGTTGAACTGAGACTTTGATATCAGGAACATTGAGGCTGCTTTGAGAATTGTAATTTGAGATAGGAAGATGCGTAGCGAGGACAGTGCATGAGCCGAGGAAGGCTGCAAGTAACGCTAAGTGAGATTTCATGGTCGAGATAAGTAAGTGAAAGGAGGAGTGCTTAGAAAGTGCAAGACCGCCTGCAATTTCGCGAGAGCCATCTGTATTGCGTCATATATTCCCACTTATATTCTTGGACGATGGCTTGATGCATGAAGTAATCAATCAATTCAATGTGCATTCCTAGGTGGATTATATTATGGCTTAATCATATTTAATTGTACTAGACTTTATCTTTACCACCTATATTTGCCTCCACAGGCCGCGTCGCTAAGACATGCGATACATTCATGCGCAAATCTCGTGAAATTATTTGTTTGCAAAGCGACCTTGTTGCAAGAGACCGCCAAATGTTAGAAATAAAAGGTGAGGAGCCACTTGGCAGATATATCGAAGTACACGAGAACGCATCTATGCTCACAACATGCCGGCATTAGCTTTGGGCAGCTTCCCACATTTTGCGAGCCTCTGCGTCTGTTTGCGGAGGAGAGAAGTATTGGCAGCGGTATCGGAATGCTAGTATGGAATAGGTTTGTAAGAAAGAGAAGTCAAACATGCAAGAAAATAATACGGCGACGCACTGTCTGCGACACGCTTCCGAACAATGGATTCGACTGCCAGTTCTCTGTGCACCTGCTTGCGCTATGAAAGAATAACAACCAAACGTTTAAAATGTCAGTTTTAACACGACCATAAAGTCTGCGTACCTTTACTTCATCGGCAAAGATTTCCCCCTGAACTTTCCTTTGGCTCGATGGGTCCTGCGCCAGACCTCCCATCGCAGCCTGCTTTTCCGCCAAAGACTGATCTACGACACCAACGCAGTAGTCGACTAGCTGTGTTCGCCGCTTCCAGTTCGCTGTTCAAAACGAAGACGATAGTGTAAGACATAATGATTCGTCTGAGCTAATGAAACTCACCGACCAGCTCCCGCCATATTTGCTCGCACGCCTGGTCCTGCACGGTTTTGTTTGCACTGAGACCATGTATCCGGTCTTCATCCCGCATGAAGGCATCTGCTCTATTTAGCCTCATGGTAATCGCGTCATCTAGGCGCCTGTATTCCTTCAAGATACCTGACAGAAGAATTAGTTCGTGTCAAACCATGACCAATTTCCGAAGGCAGACCTTTGAAGAGTGATAGATCATGACATGTTTTGGGTGATATTTGAATAATCTGTGGGTTCAATGATGGCCCTTGAACAGCAAGGCTACCCAACTGTGGTTGTTTCGGAGGCATGATTTCGTCAGGCATTCACCAACGATGGATGTCCAATAATGGCTGGGAGAGCTACGAAGAATAGAGCCAGGGCCGCTCACGGGTTCACACGCTCAGGTTCGGTACTATTCAATTATACTGAGCCTCGGCTGGTCTTCAAGGAATATATGGATATGTAATACTTAGGCGCGCTCAATCTACATTGGACAACTCAAAAGCATTGCGATACTATGTGTATACATTTCGGTTTATCACGAAATAAAATCAAATGTTTTACATCCAGAAGTATGATAAGTGCTATTAGTGCAATTCAAATGATGCAGAAGTTGCCCTTATTCTTTCAGCATACAAATACAAGGTTTTACGCAGTTTCCTAGAGGGAAAAGTTCAGACTGAAATATCTCTGACGACCAGATGAAAACAAACTTGAAAAGTGCGTATATCTATGAGGAGAATTCAGAAGTCAGAATTGAAGACAATAGGTTCAAAGACTGGTTTCGACGTCTGGCTAGACAGGTCCTCGCTCCAGTCCGTTTCTTCGGTCGTAGAAGTGGCATTGGTCTGAGTTGCACCTCCAAACGCAAACGCGCTAGCGGGCAATGAGCGCGTTTCGAATAGGTTTCTGCGCGAGTTTCTAAGAGGCTTCATAGGTCTCATTGACGCCCCAGTTCCTGATTGTTCTTGGACGCCTTCCATGTCCGACTCTTCGCGGATTGGAGACCCATCTCGCGTAGCGGAACGAGATCTCTTACGAGTAGTATCATTTGTGTCCATTTGCTGCATGCGAACATTGTGGTCCTTATAGACTTGTTGGAGCGTCGCGTTCATGGGCGTGAAGATGGAGCCCATAGACTGAGCTTTGGAGAATGCCGAAGGGGTTGTTCGATAACCTTCCTGAACGCCTAAATCATAAGAACACGCGGCAAACGCGTCAAGAGAGGTCGTGATGAGGCATTAAAGTAGTACGGTACTCTTTCTTACGCGTGCGCCGGCATTGCGCAAGCTTTGTGTAAGGTCCTCTGAAGTGCTGTTCAACAGAGATTAAGGAGTTATTATAAATGAAAGCAATAAAGCGAGTGACCTAAAGCAAGATGACTGGAAGAAGTTGTCGGAATTAGATGATGATTGACGGGTTTCTTCTGTTAGAACACGTTTATTGGGGAGTTCCATGGTGGTTTGAATGAAAGGGAGATGATTAGGTAATTAGCGGGCCGAAGACAGAAAGACGGAGATCTGTGAGCGGCGTGCGTGGTTTTGACTTGCACCATCGAAGTTGCTTCGCCTAATAGGCTTGCTCTTCAACATTCCGCCTGCACCCAGGCAGGTGGACCTTGCTAATGGCCCTCCTCTTTTTTATTTCTCTCTTGCTTCTCTCTTCATGTCTTCATGCACAGAACATCTCTACCTCCACCCCCGTACCTCCTCTCCAATGGATCAATTTATCTCCCCTTCTCATGGGTTCTACTCGTCCACCTCCTCTACGAGACGCCTCCATTGGCTATGACGAAACTAGGTACGATTACAAGCTAGTAATATTTGATGTCTTCTTATTCCAATAGTCGTTCGCTCATCGTGTTCGGAGGCTTGTCGGAGAGTGGACTACCTCAGTCGCAGACTTATCTGTGCGTTCCGTACCCACCCTATGACTTATTCATCATTAATTTGAATCCAGGTTGAACCTCCAAACCCTTACCTGGTCTACTCCTTCACCACCCGAATCTCTAATAAGAAGCCCCCCTTCAAGGAGTGCTGCTCTATCAGGAGTCGATTTTGCCGCGAGCAAGTTAGTGTAATGCTTCCGAAAATATCAAGGCTAGCTGACGCCGCGTGTTTAGTCGCCACGGATTCGTCGTCATCGGCGGGAAGGGTGCAGACGGGAAGGCTCTCTCGGACGTTTGGGTATTTGCTATATCCACTCAAAAAATATATAGAGAGAGAAAGCTAATGCAAATCTGACAGGAATACGACTTTAACAATCAGTTTTGGTCTCAAGTTACCCTTTCTCCTGGAGGCCCATCTGCTCGCTGGGGTGCGTCTGGAGGCATTGATATCAGGACTCCTTTCCACCAGGACCCTGTTGTTCCAGGTCCCAACAACACGTTTTTACTTGCTGGCGGATTCAATGGAAGAACTGGCGATCCACTTTCTGATGTTTGGCAACTTGAGCTATCTGGGACATTATCTTCCAATCTTCCTGACAAGGTTCAAGGCAGCTGGGAACACTTGTCTTTTAATACCCTGCCTACTCGTATCGATCAAGCCAGTACTGTAATATCGACTAACATAATTGCCTCGGGGGGATGTGATACAACTTCATCACCGACCGCCACTAATGCGACATGTGCTAAACAAGATTCTTTCATCATTGACACGAACTCTCGATCTAGCATTCCTCCCGTAGTTTGTCCAGCACCCAGAGTCGCTCCTGTCCTCGTTCCGAATCTCAATAGCTTCTCTACGTCTTTTACCTCACAAGCTTTCCTTTTGTTAGGAAATACCAATCTTTCTCATTGGAAAGATGACGGCGGACTTGCCCACGGGGAGGTGGTGAGTAATGTAGCTATTTATATTTCCTTGTTGCCAACATTCCTTTCGTTATAGGCGATTCTCGACATAAACACAGGAACATGGACGAGAGTCCTGCCTGCTGGCGATCCGGACTCTTCCGGTACTGTGCATTTCCCGACCGCAAGAGAAGGCGCGTCTGGCGTTTCATTTACAGAAGCACTTGTTGGGAGCTCTCGGAATATATCATCTGATACAATTGTGCGTAGCAGATTTACTCACGGCGCCCTTCTTATCATTCATTGCCTATTCTCAGATATTTGGAGGTCAGGATGCCAATGGGAACTTCCTCTCAGATGTGTGGCTACTTAGGGCATATACCGGCGTAATCACCCCTTCAAATCTCACCTGGACCGGTTTTGGAGACGGGAACCTGAAGACTGGCGTCGAAGCGGATGGATCAGGAGTCCTCGTTCAGTATCTTAAGGATTGCGCCTCTGTTATTCCAAACAATGGTGTTAGCCTTCCAAACTCTGGTAATAGCAATAGCAGTACCACACCTGGAACTGGAAGCGGAAGGGGAGCTGGAAATGGAAATGGAGAACAGCCTACAGTCATTCAAAGCACACCGATCTACAATACCTCTTTCGCACATAAGCTATTTGCTCCCCTATCCGTGGTCATACTATTTCCTGTTGTTATTTTCTTTCGCTGGACCCAAATCAGTACCGAAGAACGTTGGGTACCCCATCGACGTCTCGCTTTTGTCTCGACGTTTGCCATTCTCGGATTCGCCGCCTACGCGATTGGAATTGCGGGGCTCATTCTATCGTTCACCACAATATCTTCTCATTCTTCGTCTGTTCGCCAACTGCATCTAAAAACTGCGCACGGAATTGCTGGACTTGTGTTTTTCCTGTGTCTTTATGCACTTGTTCCTCTCCTCTACCTCCTATCTTTCTGTTTCGGACTGCTCGGTAGACACGATGATACCAGAAGCCAGAAGACGGACGGTGATAAATCCACCTCCGTCGATACCAATGAAAAGCTGGATCCTGGGACTCCTCTTCCCCGAAGTTATACCCCCAGTATGCAAAATGTTTCGCCGCCTGCTTCCCCTCGATCAAGAACATTATCTTGGGATGCATCATATATGCTACGTCCAAGTCATGATGGCACTGGGTCTGCTGAATCTCCCTCACCGACTGAGCGCAAGGGATTCGAAGTATTGGGCCGACCAACAAAATCAAGAACTAGAAATATTAGTGAACCCTGGTCAACGAATGGCAACAGAGGCAATCCTTATACCCTACCGTCGACTAGAAGTCTTGGAGAAATTGATTGGTTACTGAGGAGAAGGAGCCTTAACGCAGTTGTCAGTCATCAAAATAACGTTTTTCTTCTAATGCTGAATTTCCCAACAGGGCGAATTGGATTATGCTATAACTCAAGCTCACAATGCTCATCTTAGTTCCAATACTTCAGGCTCTAACCCATCACCAGCCGTTTTTGTCCCCATACTCCAATATCCTCCTCGACATGCCATTGCATCTCATATTTTACTCCAAGTTGCGCTATTTGGATTGGCTGCTGTAGCATTGGCCCAACTATGGCTGCGAGCTCCTCGTTATCTTTTTGCCATATTCCTATTATGGGTCGTTGCGTATTCCATTGCCATAGCCGTTCTATCTTGGAATCGACGTCCAGCTTCATCTTTACTAACTGTCTTTCTCTGGAGTTTGAGCGGGAAAGCGCTCCCGTCTATGCCTATGGAGAACTTACATGACCGGCCCCCAACCGCTCAGGGTCCTTACACCCACCATCGCCCTCCTCACCAAGTTGCGCCGCATATTGACGACACGCAGTCACAGATGCATCCTATCAGCGTTGAGACTGACGGTAACGATGATGACATTGATGAAGACACCCGACAAAGACAAATTGAAGAAGAGATGGACAGAAGAGAGGTTTCCATTGTTACGGTACCCCGGCGCAAGCTCCAAGTCATCAATCCTTCATAAAAAAAAATACTCATTACCGGGGAAATGAGTTCATTTTATTGTCGTCCACTCATTGTTGTCGTTCTATGCTGTACTTCTTTTCTCGTAAACCACGCTTAGAATCTTGTACTTCTTCATTCCAGTTCATCTTGCCCTATCACTCTCAATCTCCCATAAGTAACATCGCGCCATATCGTGGACGTTTTATCACATATGTATTACCATGCTACTTATATATAATTACTACTATTGATCCAGAAGTCCGTGTTGTACCTGCTTTCATAGTCGGATTTTGTGTCCACTTCCTTGTTTGTCATGCGTTGCGACCTTCTGGGACGACATCTCGTCTCCAACGATCAACTAACCCGAATTTCATCTCATCCTGCACAGGCGGAGGAGACGGCATGGGTGCAGGAACCTGCATCGACATCATTGCCATAGGGTTGACCATTGGAGATGAGAAATAGCCTGGGCTCATCATGCCTGGATTCATCATAGAGGCGTTCATCATCATGCTGCTCTGCATCTGCGCCTGTAGCACCATTTGTTGCTGTTGGGCTTGTACTTGAGCTAACATCTGATATTGAGTTCGACGCTGCTGTTCCGGATGGAAAGCAAGTGGTAAATCGTCTTCGTCTTCATCTTTACCAGTAGAATGTGGCACTATTCTGGATGCACGCAACCCGAGAGGCTCGTCGTCGTCTTCGTCTACAGGACGCTGGGCATCAAAAGAGAGTTTGCCAAAGGTGTTTTGGACATCTAAGAAGCCTCCCGAAGGCTGCTTAGGTTTAGACCGTAAGACCTGTGAAAGAGGTTGATCTTCGTCGGAGTCATCTGCACTCTTGAAAGCCGCACGGGCTTCTGCCTTATGAATAGTAGCTGCTAGAGGAAGGTCTTCGTCGCTGTCGCTATCTATGGGGTGTGTAGGGACTGAAGATTTGGACGTTTTTCTCTGAGCAGGATATCTTGGTCCAGTGCCTGTTGTGCGTCGGGGGCCTGCATTCTCTTCGTCTGAAGAACCGACGTGCCATGATGGTTCCTTTTGAACAGGTGGTATAGATGCTTCGTCGTCTTCGCTTTCTGAACTAATATCGGAATCCGATGGTTTCGGAGGTGCCCGCCTAGTAGCGCGTTCGATATTGGGAAGTATTGGGGGCTCCACGGATACACGAGAAGGCCTCTCCTGGGTTTCAGGTTCAGGTTCAGCATTCTTATTCTTCTTTTTTCGCTTGTCTTTCTTCTTCTGTTTTCTATTTTCTTCTTCTTCTTCTCTTAGTCGTTGTGCTTCCTTTTCAGCTTCTTCCGCGGCTTGAATTTCTTTTAACTTGACCATTTCCCTCTGCCACAAGGTATCAACTCCAAATACAGATCGGGTGCTTGGTAAACGGTTGTTCGATGGGGGTTGGAGGCCATTGTCTTCGCCATCGAAATTAAGCAGAGGTTTCATTGTTAACGAAGGATGCCGGCTCAGCCCAGCTTGGTCTTTGCCTAGAGCGCCATAAGAACTATTCCTTTGTGCGACAGGCTTTTGCAAGGCTGCTGGATCGATTAACGTGCTGGACCGTGTTTGGTCCCGAGCCATCATGGAGGGCCTTTGATCACCCGTGAAGACTCTGGAGAAGTAGAGAATAAATAGTTTATAAGAAAGGGAATTCGTTAGTCTCATGAAAACTTACCTTTGCTTGCTACGCATCTGAGCCTTTCGGTTTTCCAAATCGTCAATGAGACTCTTCCCATATAACTTCCCTGCTGGTCTGGATGCCTTCGACGGCCCTTCAACAGGGATTGCGACAGGTTGAACTTCATCGTTCGGTGTAGGGTATAATTCGGCTTGTTCGCCCTCCTCAGTTGCTCGTGGAAGTCTGTTCATTTCCAAGTTCGATGCAGCTTCACCTGGTACAGCTAGAGTGTTTCGGAAGGTTTTCTGCGAGAGGGAGAGGTCTAACAATGGATTGGGCGTAAAAGAATTTGAGGCTAATGGAACACTATCGGAATTTGCACCATAGGCTGACAATGATGTAGATAATCGTCTAGTTGAACGAGCACCAGGTGGCAGTGGTGGCCCATCTGCAGATAACTCAAATCCGTCTCTGAGTGCTTGATTAGGTTGGATAGGCACTTGAGTAGCAGTAGGCTGAAGGGGACTGGGCATCACGAGCACCTTCGGTCTAAGAAGTTCCAAGGTTGAGTAGGGCCGTTCTCTGGGATATGGATCTCCTCTCGTCATTACAGATTGTTCGTCGTTTTCAAGCATCATCCTAGATCCAAATGAAGCATTCGAAATCGATCGGGCTCTGGAAGCAGATTTCGGGTCGAAACGAGAAGTGTGAGTGGTAGTCTGGATGGCAAATGGATTGTCTTCTTGGGTTTTGAGCATTGCATAGGTATCGCTCGAAAGATTCCGTTGTCTTATATCGATATTTTCTTTATTACCATCACTGAGCATCATACTAGCTATGGAAGCAGTTCGGTCGTGCAGTGTAGGTCGCGTAAGGGTATGTTCTATTCCAGGAGAAGGAGAACGCGCTGAAGTAGTGGGGAAAGGTACAAGATCTGGATGAGAAAGTGCCTTGGATCCTTGAGAGGTAGAGCGGGGGCGGCTGGCAAAAGGGATGCCTGACGGTTCCATGCCCACAAGATCCAAAGGTGACCCGAAGGATCGACGTCGTTCAACCTCGCGCACGTCTATCTCGAGGTCAGAAATGTTTCCACCTAGGCTTGCAGACTTGGAGGTGACGACTGCCCGTCGGGGTTGTTTCACGGAACTGTCATGATTGGTGGATGGATGACGCGAACGCATCGAGCTAATGGCTGGTGCGGGCTGTTTGCCTTTACCTTTGGTAGACTTTGCCTTATCTTTAGGAATGAATGAATCAAGACCCCATGATGCAAGATCAACTTCCAATCCTTGTTCGTCTTCTTCCAACTCTCCGTATTCCGACTGATTGTCGGCGCCAAAAGGATTTCGGAGAGCATCAATTGAAGCCTTCGAACCCCTGGAACGTCGGGTACCTACGGCAGACTCTCGTCCACCTTGACTTTCAGAGTCGCTCGGAAGTGATACTCCCAGAAGGTCGCTTCTTCGAGAGACGAGATCTGGGCGTGCTGCAGGGTTTCGTCGTAAATGGGCGAAAATTGCGCTGTCTTGAGCAGATCGATATGGTGCATTCGGGTCGTCGGAATCATTGTCATATTCTAAGGAAAGGTGCTGGAACGCTATTTCTTCGTGTATGACAAGCACTACGCACCTAACAAAGCAGCGGCCAATTGAAGACGAGAGAATGGTGCTGGTGTTGACATAGTTAGGAGAAAAGTGAATGAAAGGTATATTAAATGGTGTAAAGGGAGTGAGATAGAGTGCTATATGCACTTTGGGTATATAGCGACGTTGAGTCTGAGCAAACGCTGGAGGAGATGGTGGTGGTATGAAGTAAAGCGGCCAGTTACTGGTATTACGGCCATAAATTAAGCGACCCTGAAACCAAGCTCTTTATTTATTATTACATAATCATTTCAGTTATAAATAGATTGCCACTATTTATCAACAGCTATAGCTCATCATGTTGCGGGACAACGTTGCCATCCTCGTCAATCTCCTCCATCTCCAATGAAATCTGAGGGCAGGTTACAGTCAGTTACATGGAACATCGGTGGAATCGTATTTTATTCACCTTGTCTTTCAAGTCATCTGGGAGAATTACACCAGGCTTGCCGTCATCGACAGGCAAGTCGGGAGTAGGCAATTCAGATTCAACAGGAGGTGCGGGCTTGATATCAACCTTAGCCTCCGCAGTCTCTGATACACCCAGCGACCTTCTCAGGACACGATCGACGCGACTAAAGAATCTGATAAAAGATAGTCAGCCTTTGCCGCTCGAAGAGACCGCTTTATGGAAATACAAACTTATGACTGTCAGGTACCTCAAAGCCTGAGCGGACAAGCGCGCCATCTATCAAGATGGACGTCACTTCTTTTAACTCTTCTTCGGCATCGGCATCCTTCTCGTCTTCATCTATAGGAAGGTCATTGATGCGTCGTAAAAGCCCCTCAATCAAAGGAGAGCGAGGGTTGATCTCCAAGACTTTAGCTTTCATAGCATATTCGTGTAGGATTCCACCCCTGTTGCCTTTGGCATTTGCGGCAGCTGAGACGAGAATCAGAAGGTATAAGCAAACATCTCCAAGTCTTGCTTACTCATCATTCTTTGCACATTGGCAGTGTAGCCAGCCGCATCGGCGACGATAGCGCAAGGACTCTTGACAAGACGTTGGGACAGTACGACTAAGCCCGCTTGTCAGCATTGTTGAAGGTCTGGACAGATCATTATGCAATTACCATCGCGGACTGTGTCTCCGATTTGTTCTTTGAGATAGTCGACCAAGGGTTTGAATTTTTCTTCCTGTTCTTTCTGTTGTGCCTTTTCTTCTTCGGGGTCGAGGTCTAATCAGCAAATAAGTCAATCTAGCCAAATCTGTACGGCATAATCTCTTACCTTCGTCACCGAATTTGAGTCCAGCCTTTGCAACATCCTGGAAAGGTATGCCCCTGTGATCTCTATGAGCAAGGCGCTCTGTAGGTGAAACTTCCTTGCACTTACTTCCATTCACGAAGATGACCGATTAGGATCTCGTCCAAGGGTTCGGTAAAGAGGAAGACTTCATAGCCACGAGCATGAAGTTTCTCAATGAAAATACTCTGAGCCAAATCTTCTGGCTTCTTGCCTATTTCAGCAAGGTAGAAAATTTGCTTTTGGCCTTTCTTTCGATTCTCGAGATACTATACGCAAACCGGTCAAAGACGGGGTACGGGCTTTAGAAATAACAACAAACCTGGTCAAATGAAGTGTTGTTTCTTTGGTTAGTCGTGAAGCGAGCCAATGATACTAATTTTTCTCGGTTTTTCGCATCCTCGACTGCGCCCAGCTTGATGACAGAACCGAAAACTTCCTGCATCTTCTCAATTTTCTTTTCATCCTCTCCTTCCATGATCTTAGTGAACAGTTGGATCATGCGTTTGATGATCATCGAGCGCAATTGCTTCATAAACCGGTTCGACTGAAGAGTTTCTCGGGAAACGTTGAGTGGAAGATCCTCAGCTGATAGTATGCATGTCAGCAAAGTCCTATAAGGTTGATTCGCAGTGAAAGATATTACCGTCAATGACGACCTTAACCCAGCTCGCCCATTGTGGTAGAGCCTGGTCTCCAAGGTCCGACGTAATAAATACACGCTTGACCATTAACTTAATGTCTTTGGCCCTGTACTCCAATGGCTTCTGCCAAAAATCTTCACCCCTATGATACTATGAGTGCCGGCCAACCAAAGGAGGAAAAGAGACAAACAATTTCGAAGGGAAGAATAACAAGGCTTTGAAGGCCGTGCCGGAGCTGGCGTCACCAGAAAAATGCTGCCAGGCTAAAGGCTTGTCGAAATCCTTGAAAAATGACGTGTAGAATAAGTTGTATTCGTCTATAAATATATTTTCATACTTTAGTGTTTGCGTTCAGCGGCAACAGAAGAGAAACACACCAGTTGTGATATTTTTCGGATCTCTGATATAAACGTTAATTAGCCTCGCTAAATTCATTGACGGAAAGAAGTGAACAGACAAACCTCGCCCATAGAGGAGCCTGCGAATTCAATCTCGTCCATTGTTCTTTGGTAACGTTAACCATTTTTGGCGCTGGAGGTTCAACTATCTTTTCGTCGTCTTTGGTGATATCTTCTACAATAGCTTCATCTACATCTACTTCCTCGGGTGTTGTTGTTTCTGACGTTTCGGCGGCAGACGTTGTTTCAGCCTCTCCGGGAACTTCGCTTTCATCGGGAACTTCTTCTGTCCATCTCTCGAAAAGGTAGATTGGGAACGAGGACGAAAATGCCGAATGTTTGTGACTGCAAGGGAAATGAATAAGTTAGAGCACAGAGGTATAATGTGATACGTACACCAATGCGGAAAGGGTGGATTCCTCAAGGTACTCTGAGGCGTCCGGCTTCAAAAAGAGGGTAATCTCGGTTCCCCTTCCCAGAGTATTGCCTCTGGGGTCCGGATAGACGTCGAAAGTGCTGTCGTCAGCAGAAGAACTGAAAACATGTTGAGCAGGTTGTGGATTCTTTTCAGATTTCGGGGGGATAGACGCGACCTCGACCCGATCGGCTACCAAGAAACTACTGTAAAATCCCAAACCGAAAGCGCCAATAAGATTTCCGGTTGCCGTTGCGTCTCCGCTTTCAGCTGTTGCAAGGAAATCGGAAGTGCCTGATTTGGCCAGAGTTCCCTGTGAGAAGATAATTTATCAACCATTGTACGTGGCTTGAGGCAGTTTGAGATTCGTACCAGGTTGTTGGTCAGCTCCTCCGGTGACATTCCAATACCAGTGTCTGTATCTCATTCAACAATGGCCCGTCTCGAACAGCAAATGGAGCTCACCTGTAATGACCAAGCGTCCTCCCTTCCCATCCTCGTTCTTCACCGCCTTGATTGTAATATTCAAGGGATCCGCGCCATCCCAAGCACTCTTGTCCGTGAGCGCGACAAGTCGCAATTTCTCCAGGGCATCGTTCGCATTTGAAATTAGTTCCCGAAGAAAGATTTCCCTGATGTAGCAATGAGAATTGTTCTCCGATCTAGAAGACCATGTATACTCACTGATGGGAATAAAGACTGTACAGAAAAACGTTCTAGTAGTGCTTCCAACTCGCCGCGAAAGCTCTTACCTATTGATAACGATTTTCCGTAGTCGCGCTACGTCACTCTGTACAGTGGTAGAGCATAGTCAGATTCAACACCCTTTTCGTTTAGGACAAAGGCAGATTTATAGCTTACCTGGTAGTTGTGCTTGGACTTGACTGTCTCATCTGCAGTAGCGTATGAGGATAGGAAGGCCAAGGAGAACAGGAATGGTCGAACTAGACGCATTGTCGTCGATTTATTCACTCAACGCGGTGACCGGATTGAAACTAATCCCACGTTGACGAATACAAGTACTTCACAGTTAAGGACTACGAAGAGGTTATGCGCGTACTATATATGTGAATGGATTATCAAACGCGATTATTCCCGGACTATGCGCAGACTGACGTGTCAGTTTCGTGGCTTGTAGGTTCAAGTACTTAGGGACAGGTGGATTAATTCCCACTGTATCGGTCATATGACCGTAATCAAAATCTCAAACGCTCATGGAACAGAACAAGTTAACGAGCAAACGACGTGGACGTTCAAGAACTTGCACATGGACCTGTCAAAGTACGCTGGCACACTTGCACAAGCCTACTGTTAGACATTTACTGTTGCAGTGGTTAGAAAAGCATGATTGCGGTACGATGGAGTACACTATATCCAAGATCATACTCTATTTATCATGGAAAGGCCGCATGTATGCCCTCCTTAACCATCGACATGGACGGAAAGCCTAGGTGCAGACAAATGGGAAAGGTAGTCCTATAAGAAATAATAAGATGACGGCAACCTATTGGATGAAGATCTATAACCAAAAAAATCACTCACTCGAATCCAACGTTCTCTTTGCTCGGGGACATGGTCAAACATGATATAACGTTTATCATTCTGGAATGGATTAGAAAACAAGACAGTCGGAGAGCGCAGTTTGCGACTTACTTTCAAAACCTTTTCCATTTCCTTGATGTCGACGTTTTTTGCTAAGGTCTTCATATCAACCTTCTCTTCCCCTGTCTCCCCTATATCTTCCGCATCGATTTCAAGGCCACCGTTCACGCCTTGTCCGCCAATTTTACTTAGACGACCCCAGAACTCGACAAACGAATTCTCTTCCATCATTTCATCGAAAGCAGCCCGACATGCAGTAGTCCTCTCCCTTTGCCACCTGTTGAACTCATTTTCTAGCTGTTCATCATCATATCCAAGTTTAACGGCCGGGGCCGAAGAAAGAATTGTGTTGAGAGGCAATGAATTGAAGGTTGTCGCAAGAGATGGGGAATGTGTTTCAAACACACTGTGCAGGTTGACCAGCTGCTTCTCACGTAAACGCGACACATGTGTGTTGAATAGTTGTATTTGATGACTTTGAGAAAGCGGGGAGTTTGTAAATCGGGGATCGGTCTTGAGTTGTAGAAGGGACTTGTCCCAGGTAGTCTAATTGGGGAATGGTTAGTTACAGACCATGTAGACGGAAATTTCGTACTTGTGGCTCACGAATTGCATCCGTTAATAGCATCCTAGAAGAGATTAGAAAGAAAGATTGACCGTGAGTGCCAGAGCAAGTGTTGGACGTTTTAAGAAAGTGCAGGCACACCTAAATAGTCGTTCACCTTCTTCCTTATCTACGCCAGCTTTGGATTTCTCGATTTCTGCATCTAAACGTTGACGCTCATTCTTGACCTTGTCTTCCCGCTCTTTCACTGCCCGATTTCTTCTTTCCTGACGGTCCAAGGTACTTTCATTGGAAGGTTGATCTTGTGCAGGTGCCAGATCCTGTGCACCCGATGAGTCATTCCCTTTTTTGAACGTGTTGAATAGTTCTTCGCGGAGACTGGAAGAACCAACGGCGTCATAACGCGGGTCTTTATATATGATTTTTTTGGCCTGAAATAATTATTTAATATCTGAAGTTGATCTACTTCAAAATGCAATATAATACCTCTTTCCAAGTAGTACCGTGTGCGAGGAATGATTGCTCCTTGAGAAGTGCAAAGAAATCGGCCTCCGCTTTCTGTGCTGCAGCCCTCTTTTCTAAGCCATAGTCAGCATCACCCTGCCAAACATGAAATTAAAAGGTTATACGTTCTCCAAGTTCCTTTAAATAATCTCTAAACCTCTTTTCTCGTTCTCTATCGTCACGACCCCACCCGTAAAAGCGGCGGTCCTTTTTCCACGTTCTTCTGAAGTCGGTCCAACTAGCCCTTGTGCTTTTCACCTCTTCTCTCAACAACTGTTCAAAATCTTCTTTTGGACTTGTTGTTGCCTTTTCCTTTTTGACGGTGGATTGGCGTAATTCACGGGCCCTCTCCTTGCAATACTCATCGAAGGCCTCCCGGCGAGCTGCCACAGAGGGTAGAAGAACATACCGAGGGTCAGATATGAATAGGGGTAAGGACTTATCCCAAGGGTGTAGCGGATTTATGTCCTTTTCTCTTAATAAGTTCTAAAACTAAAGTGAATAAAGGGTCGGTGAAAGAATAATACTTTTGATACTTACCTTGAACAGCGCCTTTCCCTCTTCGATAGAAAGGTCTACCCTTGCAGGAACGACTACTTCTGCGGCTTTCTGTGCACGTTCTGCTGCTAGTTCTGCCTCTTGTTCCTTTCTCAGTCGTTCTTCCTCTGCCTCAGCTGCAAGTTGCTCGGCCGCTTCTCGTTGCCAATCTTCTTCCTCTTCTTCGGATTCATCTTCACTGGTGTCTTCTTTTTCATCGACAATTTTAGCTCTTTTGTTTGTAACGACTTCATCCACAGGAACCGGTTCCTCGGCCTTTCGTTTGATGTGTTCCGTTTGCTTGCTAGGCTCCTCCGAAGAGTGCTCAACTTTTGAACTTTGAGCTTCTTGTGCTTGAAATGCCTCCAATGCAGACTTGAGTTCGTCAGGCACTGTCCAGACGCTCTCCTTCCTAATTTTGTGAGAATAGAAAACATTGCCTTCGGTCGTTGTCACTCTCAACCAATCAGTTCCCGGTATGAGAGTCTTCAGCAGGGGTTTCTCTTTTTTCTTAGGGACGTTATCTGCCGGTTCGGTAGATTGTACGATAGGCCGAATGTAGGTCGATTCTCGGGTAAGAGTATTGAAATAGTACGGCTGGCCAGTAGGTGCTAACATAGAAATATCAACTTAGTTGCCATTATTATAGACGCCTGATGGAAGAATCTACCAAGGTGCTCTGTCCATCCCTGTGGCAGAGGATACCGAGCGTAAGGAAATGTGGACATCGTGGAAAAGAACAAAAGACGATAGCTATGTATAACAGTAATTGACTCAAGAAGCTCGCTTGATTTTCCCCATAAATGACATTGTACGGTCACGTGTTTCTTCTATCCGCGATCAATACGGTTACATAGCTATTTTTAACCAACGGACATTGGACGTTCTCCAGTCTTTGGCGTCGTATCCGCATACGGACCAAAGTCCAGTCATGGATCTCCCCACCACCTGTCTCATGGTTCCCTCTTATAACCACAGGATCAATATGGATTGTCTTCTCGTCCCTTCTTCCAGGTGTCCAGCTTACCATCATGCTTTCAACCAAGCAAAGTCAATTTCAGGTTACCGAGGCCTCAGAAAGGCATAAAGCCATGTCTAAACGTGTGCTATGGAAACTTGACTGTCATGTCCTTCCTCCCTTGGCTCTCGTAAGTTAGCTCTCTTTGTGGTGCTTACTTTAAGCTCCATCATTGACGCTGTTACGACGCTGTAGCTCTGGTTAGCAAACTTCATCGATAGGAGCAATGTAGGAAACGCAAGGTAAATTATCTCTCGGTAAGAACCATCTTAGCGACTAAGCATATCTCTAGGATAGCGGGTCTTGAAAAGGATACTCATCTACATGGAAACCAGTTCAACATTGTGTTGGCCGGCAAGTCTCTACGATCTCCCTCTCATTTTACTGCTCCTGACTATGTGTTTTCAGTATTTTATGTTGCGTGAGTGAAATGCACTGATGAAGTAACATATCATAATTTTTTGGCAATAGATACCTCCTGGTGGAACTACCATCGAACATGGTCTTGAAGAAAATGAAAGCGAACGTACGTGTGGATGAATGCGCATGATGCCTATGGAGATATGAAATATATGCTCAACAGAGATGGATCCCATTGCTCGTCTGCTTATGGGGTGTAATTACCACACTCTCATCACTGGTAGGTCAACGAGGGTTTCGCGGCGCATATGTAACATCAAAGTGATGGGATGGTCCCACCAGGTACAAAATTTCCAAGGCCTTGTCGCTATTCGAATCTTTTTGGGATTATTTGAAGGCGGGCTGCTCCCAGGAATTGTAAGTCCATTTGGTGTCATGCATATAAAAGGGAATGTACTCACTTATTTGGACAGATTTTATACCTGAGTACGCTGTATAAACGTCATGAACTGCAATTGAGGTTTGTCATCTAAAATATCATGGTATAATTTTGGCTTATGACGCGGTCCCATTGGGCAGGGTGGGGATATTCTACGCCTCTGGTAAGTTTTTCTTCCCTCCATATGCTATTCCAGAGCTTGTTCTCATTTTCTTCTCAAGCATCTCTTTCTGGGGCCTTCGGGGGCGAGTCCGAATTATTTTGTGTTGAACCAGGTACCAGACATTCTTACGCTTCCCACAGGACTTCTTGCGACGGCGATTCTAAAGATGGATGGGGTCGGTTCTCTTGCCGGCTGGCGTTGGATCTTTGTGCGCACGCTTATTTACAGATTTATCCAGTTCTCCGAGATTCACGCTTATCGCAGATCTTGGAAGGACTTGCCACCGTCATTGCGAGTTTTATCGCGGCATGGTTCTTGCCTGAAGGACTTGCTACTGCACCTTTTTTTACCGATGAAGAACGGGAGTTTGCGCGTAAGTATTTACAACTAGCTTTTGGAAAACTCATGGAATAATGCGATATCTTTTAGTCAAGCGCTTCAATCTTGACGCTGCCACACCATCACTGGTACCCGATCCAGAGATTCACCCTGCTAAGTCAGTCGAGGATGCGAAAGTCGAGGACGATGTTCAGTTAGAACATGCCGAATCCCAGAGCTCCACAAGTGAGCACGTGGTAGAAGAAGAATTTGAATGGCGGGAAATTTGGAGAGGTATTTTTTCCTATGTTACTCCGGATTGGATGGATATCGTGATTCACAAACTCCTCATCGATAGGTGTTTTTGAAATACAAGTCTGGCTCACCGGACTGGCGTATTTTGGGTTAATTGTTAGTCTATACTCTTACTCCCTGTTTCTGTGAGCGCCATTTTTTTCTCGGCCGTTCAACTGAAAGCTGAGATAGATAGTCCTACCATCGTAGCGGGTCTGGGATACTCAGGGCCGGCTGCTCAACTTCACACAGGTATGCCAACTGCTCGGCTATATGACAAAATTCGCTCAAGATAAAATACTTCATAGTGCCCCCATATGTTCCGGCAGCAGTTCTCACAGGTAATAATTCGTATGATACGTTTGAAAGCATGGGATTTAACATCTATAGTTTGCGTTGCCGTGCTGAGCGATCGTTTCAGATGGCGTGGGCCCTTTATCCTCATATGTCTACCTTTTGCCATCGTTGGTTGGTGCAAAATTAACTCTCCAGTATTTTTGAAGTTAATGTTATTCATGCAGGATATGTTCTCGCTATAACCGCCGAAACAAATCGTACGCGGTACATTGCCGTGTTTTTCATGGCCGCTGGAGTGTTTGTGTCTCATTTCTTTTTATCGTTGATATTAGTGATATTGACATCCATCGTATTGTCTAGCTATCCGTCTGCACCAAGTATTCTGTAAGAAAAAAAATCGAGGCTGCACTATCCAGTGCCCTAGCTGATTGCATATTTAGATCTATTTTGCCCAATAATAGCAGTGGTCATTACAAAAGAGCGGCAACCACTGCTCTGCAGCTAGCTATAGCTAACGCTGGGTAAAGATGCCTTATTTTTAACACGCAATGTAATCTAACGCCGTTTCACAGTGGATTTGTGGCAACTTTTGCTTATACTCCAGGTCAGTTTAAGCGCTCATGCACATTATGTTTGCTCCAAGGCTAATTATTGTCCCATTTAGATCAAGCACCGAAATACATCCGCGGTCATACGATATCACTCATTTTCGTTGTGCTTGCATGGGTCCTTGTAGCATTGAACGTGTACGTTTTTTCTTGGCTTTGCAAAGACGTTAGTGAACAAGATAATGTCTAGCTGTTACTGCATCTGGGAAAACCGAGCGCGTGCACAGGGACGTCGAAATGATAATATCACCAAATATCAAACTCTCGTTGCTGAAGGAAAGACCAGAGCGCCTATTGGTGATCGCCACCCAGAATTCCGCTTTACATTGTGAACCAGTCTAGTAGTCATTATGTCATGAAATTTATGTCTAAATTTGTACAAGTATAAAATACACGAAGGAATGGTATCATTACAAATGCGTCTCGAAATGCCAGTGATAGATAAGCAGAGCTACGATAACATGCAGAGTCCGAAAATTAAGCATAGAATCTGGATAAGCACCGGTTAGCAAGGGATATCGATACAACAAATTGCAAGGAAAATACGAACTTTTTGTTAATCTGGAAGAGAAATTTCTCAAAGTTTACCTTCGCTTTACCATTGAACAATGATAAAGACTGCCTGTTCTCGTATTTGGCCTGCAAAAGGTCTTCCATCCGAATATCCTCACTCGCGATGCGCGTAGTAATGCCTAGCATATTTGATTCGAGAGACAGATTGAAAACACCCGCGAGATTAGACGACATAGTGATTTGGAGCTTATCGAATTGGCGGGGAGAATACTGGTCAATTGAAAGGAGAATGCCCCTTTCGTAAAACTTTTTGGCCGAGTAGAGGAAAGAACCAAATTGAGGAGCTTGTCCGGTTTTCTGTAGATCGCGAAGATGGAAAAACTGTTTTGTGAAAGGAAGGACAGAACGTCGTTTGCTAGATAATCATGAGTATGCTTATAATACGCGTCCGCAAACATGGATTCATACCCTTTTCCTTTTTGCATAGTATTCATGGCCGTTTCCACATAACTGTGGTAACTGTCGATCTGCTCTTCAAAGTATTTCTTACGTTCCCCTAATTGTCGGAGCGCTTCGTTCATACTCTGCATCTCTTGCTGCCGCTGAAGCCTTTTCCTATGCTTGCTCCGCACATCTCCCGCTATCGCGTTGAGAATACCTTGGAAACCATCTTCGCGAGTAATTTTCCCTTGTTTCTCAAGCTCAAGAAGGTTCGAGATTGCCAAAGCTTTGACAGCAGCGAATTTCAATCTAATGATAGTTAGTTGGGAAAAGCTTACTATATCAAAGCAAGAGACATACGATCTGATGTCCTCTAATCGGTACGCTGAGTCATTCGCCATAGCAGAAGGTTGGCGTCTGGGCAGCTGACGGATTTCATTCTCGATCTCAGCTTCTAGAATGTCTTCCCATAGGATTTCATCATTTTCAGTGACCGGTCGCATTAGCGATTCCAAAAGATCCTGCGCAGGTTGCACTCGAAGAATAGCTAGGACGCCCCTCTTAGCTTGCACCCAGAGTGTCTTCTCTTCTGCATGAGGGTCTAAAAGGTAATCGATCAAGTAAGGACATGTCAGGTAGGTTTTTAGTTTGAGAAATACCTTGAACATAAGCAAAGCGGTTTGTCAACTCGAGAGTGACAGCGGTATCACGAGCATCTTTCAACTCTTCGTTGTCCAGGTGAGGAATTCCACCAAGTTCGGCCAAAATGACCTTCAGAGCGCCGTCGTGCTCGGGTTCCTATATCATGATAAGTTGACCATCGGAAATGCGGAAAACAATGAACATACCAAGAAAGCCTGGTGTTGGAGTAGTAATGAATGCATCGTATAGATTTCATTGGGTGAGATGTATATGGGCTTTGGTTGCACGGTGGCATCCATAAATTCATGAGCGTGAAATTGTGCCTCCGCATCAGGTACATCAGCGACTAGAAACAAGTTAATATATCTTTCTTTCGCGACATTCAATGACCTACCTTGGATGAACCACGCTGAAAGTTGTTGGATGGCTTTTCGTACAAAATCGTTAATGGGGACATAACTAGGCTGCGTATCATCGAACTCATGGCCAGTAACAATTTGGGAGAGGACTTTGGAGATCTGAGCAAGATTTTTTTTGGCAACATTGGGCGTTTTTGGAACGATGTCGAATGTTTCGGGTGCCCTATTAAATAGATGAGAAAATCGAAATTTAACACATAGAGATAACATACACGAGAGCAGGATTGATATATCGATGGAATATCAGCCTTCCAAGACAAGCGCTAAATGCATCTTCAGAAAATCCGTGGAACTTCTCCTATAGTATATAGTAAGTAGGATAGTCTTTTCAAAACATATACCAGGACACGGACCCGAAGACACATAAGCGTTTCCCTAGCAAGATAGCGCATACTGTATGGCATCTTCTTGGTAGACTGGATCATGGCATTGACAAAGGCTTCCGTCCACCATTGAAGCACTTGCAGATCTGTTTCTAAATTTAACAAATAATAGACGGGAACAAAACAAAAATAAACCTACGACGGATGTATATCGCCCTAGTATCTGGATCCACGACGGCTTCGCGGAAGGCAAGGTCTTTGGGTGCTGAGCTGGGCTTAGAGGATTTCATTTCTTCAACATCGATGCGTGCTTGATGTATCTGTTTCATCAAAAGAATGAGGGAAATCGAGTATCCATTGAAGCACGGTACCTACCAGAACAGGGTCTGCCTCAAGATCCAGTTCATCGGCGTCTATCAGCTCCCGTATGATGCTCTGGAAGGCTTCTCGCACGTAGGTGACTTGTCGAGATCGGACATAATGTGCTGCGATGTTTATATACATCGGGTGTTTGCTAACTATAGCATCGAGAGATGGTACATTGTAAATTTCGTCTTTGATCGCAAGCTGGTGGTACAATCAGCGCGCGTATAGAATGAGTAAGATTTGAAATCATATACCTGGAATAATTTGAGCAAAAGGAAATCTTCTCTTCTGTCTTGACCATAACCAAACAAAGTCAGGACGACTCGTTCGGTAAATTGACGAGAGGATTCGGGGCAGTCGTTCTTGGAAAGTCGAACGAAAAGTTTGCTCAGATAATCACCACGAGTCTGAAGGAGGTAGAACAATTGTTGATACAGTTCCAATTTTTTACGGGCATCTTGGTCAAGTGTATTAGGGCCAGAGAATGGGTCCCCATGAGCAGCGAGAAGGGAAACACGGGCTGCATGTAAAGCAGCGCTGTCGTGCCTTTTTCTGGCTTTAATCACGTCCTCAAAGCTCCTAAGATTATCAAGGACCAGGGCGATTTTGGTGTCAAGGTCATGAACATCACTCTCTAGAGCTTGATTTTCCCTGATTTGCTCTACTACCCGTTTTCGCAATCTCTCCACCTTGATTTCGTCCTGGTAATCAGCCTCGGAATCGTCCAACAGATGAACGAAATTCTTGATCGTCCCTACGGTTACGTTCTTGCCCAAAGTGAGCTGTCGGTATTGCTCGCGTGTCTCTTTAGCACGGAAGAGAGACTGGATCTTGACAACCTTGGAAAGATTTTCGCGGTAATATTCCATCTTCTTGCGGAAGGTACGGCGGAGCATAGACCCGCGCAGTAAAGCTTGAAGCATAGTGGCAACTGGATGACTTCGATGTAAGTGGTCCCTCCACGCACGATATTCGTTCCTCAGGATGCTTCCTCTACCAGCAGCTTGAAATCCGATAACATCAGGAAGAACAACATCCAGTTTTTTGTCGAGTTCCCGGTGTTGCTTACGAATGAGAGATGCTTTGGCTGCTGCTTGCAGCCCACCTACAGCTTTGATCGTTTTGAAATCCACCAGTGCCTTCTTGAGGCTGACGTGTTGTTGACGTATCAAGTTGGCCCGCGCGCGAGCCTGCAAGCTTACAATAACGCTTGTCGCTTTCCGAAGACCTCTAATAAGCATTAGCAATCGCTTCCTGGCCAGATATGTACGAGCAGCTGCTTGTATTGCAATGACAACATGAGTAACATTCTCGAGTTTAGCGAGTTGGGATCGCATCCTTCGTCGCATGATCACTCCTCGACACTGGGCCTGTAACGAGACGATGCTGTCTTCTGCACGGTACAAACGACCCATGCGCTTGGCCAGATGGCGACGCAAAAGAAGTCCCCTAACACGAGCCTGAAGGGAAATAACTGATTCAAATACTTTGGGCTGGATGAAAGATTTAACAATTTCTTTCTGGGTACGACGGAGTAGATGACCTCGAGCCACTGCTTGCATGGTTTTTGCTGGAAAACTAATTTTGCGTAATGCAGTCTTTAAACGGTTAACGCGGCGTCGGACAAGCACTCCGCGAAGCTGAGCTTGAAGCTTGATAATGTTGGGAACAGCTTTCTTCAGCGAACGTAGCTTGGCATGCCACTGTCTTCTGAAGAGAATACCTCTGATTCGAGCTTGAAGATGAATAGCCCATGGCGTCAAGGCATCTCTCGCGTGACGGCCTGCACGTATCTGGCGCCTGACCAAAACTCCTTTCAAATGGGTTTGTAGTTTAAGAATGTGACGTTCAGCGAGGCGTAGTCGACCCTTGTACGCAACCAAAGCCTTACGGGCAAGAAATCCACGGCACTGGCTTTGTAGTGAGATAATCGAGGATTCGTTCTCGAGTAGCAACCTGTCTCGTCCTGCAAGGAGAATGTAAGTACTCCGTCTTTTTTTGGAGATGAAGCACATAACTTACGCTCATCCTCTGTCTCAACTTCCACCTCAGGTTCCTCGTTGATTTCCTTTGCTAGTTCTCTACCAACGTTGCCGAAATTCGGCATCGCTATTCCGGCGTCTTTGAGCCCTTTCTGGGTTTGTAGGAGTTGATCGTCAGAGAAGTGTAGATGACCAAGAAGGTTCCCTATCCGTTGTGCCATTCCCCGCCGAGCAAGTAAATGACTGGAAAGAAATGAATATCAAATGTATGTGCAAGGTCGTAGATCGATCGCACCTCAGGGCATGGATACAATAAATGACCTTTGGAAGATTCTTTTTGTCATACAAATCTGTCAATTCGAAAATAAAACACTGAAATCATACTTGTGAGCATAAAGATCATTCGCAGAGAAGGTCCTCTTACCTCAGGTAAACCTATTTCACGAACAAATCTAAAGAAGTGTTGATAATTGTCGGAATGGCGGAAGTCAAGTTTGGGAGCCTGTATGAAATGCAACGATTGAGTCACAAGGAAAGCAGGAAGATGTGGGACTTACTTCGTAGATTTTGCGGACGGCATTTTCACCCAAGAATGACCGAACAAGTTTTGCCAGAACTACACCATTTCGCAAGCCATCTTCCAGCTCTACAACACCAAACTCCAGCTCTTCACCCAGGCATCCTTCAATCCACTGTTGCGCTTCTCCAACATGGCACAGGTATTCATATGCTTGTAAAAGATGTCGTTGCTTGTCGGCCCATGATCCACCAAGAAGTCGAGATGATGGCGTAGGAGCAGGAGCGAGACCAGGAGCTTTCAGAGGGATACGGCCCGGTAAACCAGCTACTCCATCTCCCTGAAGGACTCCAGATGGTGTTAGGGAGGGTTTTTGTAGATTCGAATTGATATGCCGACTGCGTAGCATTTGGGCCCTATCTCTACGGAGTCCAAGGGGGTCTACTACGTTCACCTTTTCCCCTTCCTTCTCCACTCCCTTCTCTTTCTCCTTCTCCTGCTTGATCGATTCAAGGGCTTCATCTCCATCTCCACTTGCAATGCGGGGCAAATGATTTCCCAATCTGCGCCTCCCAGATACAGACAGCGTCTCGATATATGAATCCGACTTTTTATTCGCCATATACGAACTGCGATAAACAGGCGGATTCATGACGGATGATGTCATGGAGGGTTTACTGGGAGAAGCTGGGGGCGTAGGAGAGGTCAAATCAATAGAAGGTGATATCAGATTATGACGGGATGAGAGGGGCGTGTATGTACGAGTGGGCGTTGCATTACTATCAGGATATATGACTGAACGAGGCCTGGGAGATGGACCATTGAATGAGGGTGACTTTTCCGACTTGAGATATGATGAACTGGTGTCGCTGCCATCGTACTTTGAACTTGAAGAGCTTGTCCACTTTGATGTCGAATCAAGAGTATGTGATCTGTGCAGTCTTGTGTTGGAAGAGCTGTTAGGCACTGAATTGCCAGAGGTATCCAAGATATCTGATTGCGACGAATAAGGCTTTGTCGGAGAAAGTTGTACAGGTATATGTATGCGATGAGGAGTTGAAGAGGTATGCGAATCAGCCTCTACTGAAATGCCTGTAGAGTTTGGAGAAAGAGGTGAGGCGATGATAGGGGCGGGGAGAGTCTGGCGCTTGAGGTATTTGGGAGTAGTGTAAGCATCTTTGGTTGTCGTGAAAGATGGGGGTGTAAGCGGCCGATCGCGATCAAGGGGACTCTCGGAAGGGTTGGCGTGAATTGGGCTCCGCAATTTCGTTGAACTCGACAGGGCCTCGTCCAAAGCGGCCGCTTCCCTCGACCGTTCCTCCCATCTCCCACGCACAAGATCAAGACTGTTTCCAACACGGTGTGAAGGCGTCCATCTTCGCGCTACATTAGATGTCACCGATGATCCAGTAGTGTTCGTCAATAGACTAATGCTTGACTGAGAGTTGGTCCTCGACAGGGTGCCTCCGCTACGAGTTGATGAAGTACGCTCTAGGAGACGCGTCTGATATGCGAACGGTGCTGAGCCAGATCTGGGCGCATTGGATGAACTAGAGCTACCCGTAGGGTTTGAGGAAACAGGGCTTGAGCGATCCATTCAGACTATGGCATGCTCGTACAGAAGACAGTAGCGCAGCCGTACAGCCGAGGTCTCCCAGTTTAAGCCTTGAACATAGTCACGTGTAAGATAACGGCACCATCCGTGAGAAGATCTCTGACATCATCAATACATACACGTATGATAAGATAACTAAGGGTATATATCCAACGTCTGCATAGATCCGACCTATTCAATAAACACCAACTCTAAAGCTTCGCAGAGGGTTGCGACGATCTCTTTAGCCATGCCTCGCTCGCCAACTTTCGCAAGTCTGTCTTTAAGATTTTACCTGATGGGGTTCGTTCTGTAAAAATGGGTTAATACTTAATCCGGATTGTGATTCATATCGCAACTAACCAAATGGCTCGTTTTGAATTATCACCATGACAGGCACAGCAAATTTCGGCAGGCTAGAACAAGTTCAGTCATAATATTCCCCCTTCCCTCAGGCGCAGACCCACCTCTTTGATGCAAGCGCTACAAGGGAGGCTTCAGTAACCTTGCCATGGTATGCAGGCTTGACAGAAACGACGGCCGCAACAAGTTCACCGAGACGCTTGTCGGGAACACCAACAGCAGCTACTTCAAGTACTCGGTCATCAGTGTGAATCGCATTTTCTACCGAGACAGAATCCTACAACGTGCGGCATCAAATGGCATCAAGAAGAGATCAGATATCAAAAGTCAACAATCACTCACAATGTTTTCGCCGCCACGAATGATGATATCTTTAACTAATCATAACATCGATTTAGCGAGGTCTTCTAAATTGAGCAAAAATGTGAATTACTTCGGTCACGAATATATAGGAATCCCTCATGGTCGAGGTATCCAAGATCGCCAGTTTTAAACCATCCGTCTTTGGTCAAGACCTTGCAAAAAAAAAATGATAGTCAACCTTTCGTGAAGCGCTTAGATTACATGCCACCATGCTGTAAGTACCTTATCAGTTGCTTCTGTCATGTGCGTCAACAAGAAGAAGCTCATGAGTCGGAAATAAAGCATACCTTGGTCTCGCCAGTAGCCTTTCATTACGTTTGGACCTCTGAGCCAGACCTCTCCTACAGTTCCCGGTGGAACACACACATTGTCGTTGACGATGACAATATCATTGATAGGGGTAGGCAAACCACTAAAGGAACACTTTGAACAAATTCACGAATACAGGTAGAAACATCCTCACCAGCTCATCGGACGAGCTAAATAATCTTCTCCAGCTGAAATTGGAGGACGTAAGTCTTGTACTTTTAACCTCTCCCAAAAAACGCACCGAATCCGACAGCTACACTGCTTGTTTCAGTAAGACCATACCCCTGGCTCCTATTTCTTGGTCAACATAATGGAGGGAAAATGTGGACAGATGGGACGAACAAACTTGCGGTTGGAAAAGCTTGTTGCGCTCTTGTTGCCAATGAGGTGTGAGCTGGTGCTCCTCCGAACATCAGCGAATCTAATGGGTGTCCAGCACCTGAGCTGTCTGCCAGATCGGATACCATGGATGGGACACTAAGAAAATTGCGAGATGAGTTGTCTGGTCGCCATAAAATTAAGAAGGACTAGTTAGTGCTCACCCTCCAGCAAGGGCAACGTTTTCGTTTTTAATCAATCTTGGAAGAATGAACAATTAATAGTGTTGTTATCAAAATGATTTCGTTGTACCTTGCGCCTATGAGAAGTGTAAGAGACATGCGAAGGGTGATTAAATGAAAGAATACAACCTTCTTCAGGATTCCATTTACGCATCATCACGATTTTCAAACCTGCCATAGAGGCTAGCATCTATGAATAGAATTAGAATAAGCGACACAGCGAAATAAACGAGAAGCGGAATACTGTTAAGCTAGTCAAGCCGGTGACATGAAACAAAGGAACCGATAAAAGTATTCCTTTCTGAGGCCCAACTGGGGGAACGGGTATATCCTCGCCCCGCCTGAGCGCCGCCCTCCGACCACCATATGTAACCTACAACGTCATCAGCGTTAAGTTTCAAAGATTGTGTATAGCTTACATTCAACACGTTGGTTATGAATTGTCGTTGAGTGCTTAGAACCCCTTTGGGCATGCCAGTTGTTCCTAGACATTACTTAGGACGATATGATGAGAGAAACTTATTTTAACAAACCGGAAGTGAACAAGATGGTTGCATCGTCCTCTGGAGCAATGTCGAGTTCCATGCTCAGTACACTTCGAGGGTCTCCCTTGAACTCTTCGAGAGCTTCGACCCAAGTCTTCATACCATCCCACTTCCCTTTTCCTTCATGGGCCTCAAGCACCAATATACCGTTGCTTTTGGCTTCTGGAACGAGTTTGCTTGCAATAGGCTCCAGTCTATCGGCACGTTCGGGATCGACGATGATCAACTTGCACTCTGTGCGAATGATGCAGTAACTCAGAGTATCCAAAGGTGACCAGCTATTTTTGATATCAAGTTCATCAACACGAGCTGTGTTGAGAAGAAACGTGCTTACGCATTTGGAAGAGCAGACACGGCTCCCAGAAGGTCTGGTAATGAAATCAACTCACGAGTAGGATAGAAAGTGAAAGGGTACGCTTACGGCATGCCCAAAAAGCAACAATGACCTCGGGGTAATTCCTTGAGCAAATGACGACTCTATCTCCTACGGGTGATGATCAGTCATTCTGATGGGCTGAAACACTTTTAAATAACATACTGACCTTTGCGTACCCCGTAAACGTCGCGAAACATGGCAGCCGCCTTCAAGGAGCGCTGGAAAACCTGGGAGAAGGTGTGACGCTGGTTTTCCAAGATGGCATACATGGCATCCTTGTGCTCATTCGCTGACCACATCCAGAAGACGCGCAAAGAGGGCCAAAGATTCTTGTACACGCGAAGCAAGAGACCATCAACTAGTCTAGTTTCGGTTTCGTGTAGTTGGCCGGGGCCGGTGAGGATTGCATGGGCTGTTGTTGGACAAGTAAGAGGAAAGGTAAACAAAGGAAAGAAAAGAAAAAGGGACCTTCGTCAAGAGTGCGCTTTGGGGACCAGGATTGGGACATGGCAAGAGAGGGGAGGGGTATTTTAAATAACGGTGAGAGATGCAGGTCTTATATGAATGACGGTATCACGGGTAGACAACATGCCGGAGACATGATCTCGATTTACAACATTTGCTTAAATGCTGGTCACCGGACTCCGCGGTAGGAGTGAAAAGTCGTCTTCACCATATTTGGCGATAAGATAATTATAAATTTCAAATTGTCCCTCTTCCCCTCATGCATCGACAATCACGCATCCATCTCAACTCTCCCGAAAAGCCTTCTACTACGCGCTCAAGCTCAATTCTCACCCGTTCCTCTTCCCCTTCGTCCACTGGCTCTTATTCAGACCTCGCATTAACGCTGGACTCCAGAGATTCAAAGTGTGTGCATTCAATCCCCATACAGCATCCATCGCTGATCCTTAAATCAAGACATGTTCAAAACCAACAAAAGGTCGTTCTGGGCGTATGCGCTATGGACATCAAAGCACGTAGCAAGGCAATGAGAGAGATACTTACCAGACTCGTCGAACGCGCCCGAGGAAGCATAGAAGTCAAGGTGTTCGGCGACAAGGTGATTCTTGATGAAGGTACGTCCGGCTATTTCTTTGACTGACACTCCCCGTCACTCAACGTTTTTACGCGTACTCCCAGATGTCGAGCACTGGCCACGCTGCAACGTCCTTATCTCTTTCTTTTCTACCGATTTCCCTCTAGATAAAGCAATTTCTTACGTCAAACTTCGAAAACCTTTTTGTATTAATGACCTGCCTCCTCAAGCTTTGCTTTGGGATAGACGCCTTGTTGGCGCGGTTCTCGATCATCTGGGAGTTCCAACACCTACGCGCTTGGAAGTATCGAGAGACGGTGGGCCAAAGGTTGAACCCGAGCTCGTCGAAATCATGAAAAACAAACTGGGCCTCACCCTTGGTGGATTTTCCGTGACTCCTGAAGTCAAGCTTCGCGAAGATGGGGATGCCATTATTGTTGACGGTGTACATATGGAAAAGCCTTTTGTGGAAAAACCCGTAAGCGGTGAGGACCATAACGTGTATATCTATTTTCGTGGCGGCGGTGGACGTCGACTGTTCAGGAAGGTATGCCCTCCCGCTTTCACTATTAAACGCGTATTCCGATCCTACTTAGGTGGGGAATAAATCGAGTGAACTTGATCCAGCACTGAATCATCCTCGAACTGATGGATCGTATATCTACGAGCAATTTATCGATGTCGACAATTCGGAAGATATCAAGGTATACACAGTAGGACGCGAGTACACCCACGCTGAAACTCGTAAATCTCCCGTAGTAGATGGGGTGGTTCGGCGCAACACAGAAGGCAAGGAAATCCGGTAATTACTTTAATTATACGCAGCTCTTCTTTTTACATATAAATTTTCAGATTTATAACTCGACTCACGGAAGAAGAGAAATCATGGGCCGATAAGATCTGTGAAGGTTTTGGTCAGCGTGTTTGTGGTTTTGATATGCTTCGCTGTGAGAATGGCCGTAAAAGCCAGGTAATCGACGTCAATGGCTGGAGTTTTGTGAAAGGGAACGAAACCTACTACGGTAGGAACATTCACCAACCAGTGAAGCGATTCACCAAGTCATTTTTTTCTGGCAGATAAGGCAGCAGACATTTTGGCCGCTTTGTGTATGCGTGTTTCGTCCTCATTAGTTGGTCCTTTACCTGCAGAACAAGTGACACCACCTGAGGCTCCAACCTGGCTTTTGAAAGCCAATGTTACTGTGTTCCGCCATGCTGATCGCACACCAAAGGTCTTCTTCTGTCCTTCCGATACTAGTGGGACAAAGACTAACTGCTCTCTACCCAACTAGCAAAAACTCAAATTCAATTTTCCAATTGGGGAGCCTTGGACGCAACCATTTGTTACACTTTTGAACGGAGAAACAGAAGAAATTATTCTACGCGAAAAGGAGCAATTGAGCTGGATCGCAACCGCGATTGAGGAAGCTCGGAGCCTGGGTGCGGATGGAGAAGAATTAAACAAGTTGACACAATTGAGCAATGCTCTCTTTAGCAAGATAGATCTTCCCGGAACCAAAGCGCAATTAAAACCCGTATACTCTAAGAGACAGTTCGGGAAAATGCGAAAGCTTACCAAGTTGACACTGGTATTCAAGTGGGGCGGAGAGGTGTGTTTCTCAAATCCCGCGCACGACATGCTATGTATCTCAACGACATCATCTAGTTCACGCATTCCGCGCGTTATCAATCTCGCGATCTTGGCGAAAATTTGAAGAAGGATATTTCTATCATGAGTGCGTCTGTTATTGCGAGAAATAAATCCTGATCCATTGACGCGTCTTTTATAAATAGATAAGGAGGTTCTTCATAATGTCAAGGTAGGTGCATTAGGCGCTTCTTCTTTCCCCTATACTGACAGCTCGATACTTAGATTTTTACTTCATCAGAGAGACGGGTTATCGCTTCTGCCGAAATTTTTGCCGCTGCGCTACTTGATCCACAGCATCCTAGTTATTCAGTCCCTTCTTCTAATTCATCTCGCATGTCTCTTGACAGCAAGAACAATGGATTTATCAACAAAAACTTGCCTGCTCAGCAGCAGCAGCCTGATCAAGTGCCTCTCAAGTTGATTGTTCGAAAGGACCTTCTAGACGACTCTAATGCTGCTAAAGATCTCATGGATGATGTCAAGAAACGCCTCAAAATCTTGCTGCGACCCGGGGAATCAGAAAAGAGGCCCGAACTTACGTGGCCAAAGAGCATGAAGAAGGAGCCAGTCGAGGTCGTCAAAGTAGGTCCATGTCTCCTTAGTTGTGGCCACCTCAGAACCTCACGATTACTATCAACAGGAGGTTATAGAGCTACTAAGTTCTTTTAGAGACACAATGAGACGTAACTTTGAGACGTTGGATGTAGATAAGATACAAGAACGATGGTGTGTGAGGATTATCCAATCTCTTCTACCGAGTAAAAGCTCTCGCATCTCCTAATTACTAATGACTCCTTCTATTTTTTCAAGGTGCTGTGGCGATGAACCTTGGCTTTTCCGCGAAAGGTGGGAGAAACTCTTCGAAGATTTTTGCGATGTCGAGCAAAAAAAGTTTGATCCATCCCGCGTAAGCGAAACGACATTTCTACTGTCTATAAATCTGACGGATCTGTTTGGCGTAGGTTTCGGAACTATACGATACTATCAAATACTGTGCTTTGCATCATAGAACGTTCCTCTTCGCAATCTTCGATGAACACGGCCGTACAGACCCCCACCAACATCCTCATGATCGTAAAATACACGAACTTTATGGTCGGGCCAAAGCTCTATTTGATTTAGTCGCTCCGCAAGAGTATGGTATTGATCCTGATGAAAAGTGAGTCGCACTATTTCTTGATTGCCACCATAGCTTAACCTATCCACAGGGAAGAAATCGGGGTACTTACGTCTCTGCCACTTCTGCGTAATGTCGTATCCGATTTAGAAGCAGCAAGGAACAACGGCGAAAGTTCGTTAACGTTATACTTCACCAAAGAAAGCCACATACACACTCTGGTCAATCTTGTACTACTTTCTGGGCTACCAATTGCCAACCGGCGTATTCCAGAGCTAGACTATGCAGTGAGTATATTATTTTACCAATATCCGTCTAAAACTAAGCATATTCTTCACCAGTCTCATATAACGTTTGAGTTATACGAAAGAAATCATGGACGAGGAAATTCAGACAAAGAATATTCGATCCGACTGTCATTGAGCGAAGGAGCTCATTCGTCGAATGTCCTTGATTCCACGCTGGATGCCCGACACTCGTTGAACGTACAACCGCGCAGGTAAAGTCATCGTTGGTCTCACTAGAAGTATAGCTTTGTTAAAGGGTTTTTTGCAGGAAATTGACCCAGCATCTACCGTACAGTTTAGTCATCGAGAAACTATCGAAACATTTTGATCGTCTAACAGATGTGAGCAATTATTTTGTGAATGATCAAAGATTGGAGTTGAACCTAATACTGTTCCAATCTAACAGGAGGACGATAATGGACCTGAAGGACCTTTTGAGACCATCGATGCTCCCCTATCCGTATCACCTGTAGGAAATGCTGAGGAGACGTAATTGGTCGCTACATATGCATGGCTTATAATAACACTACGATACTATATCTACATTCAATTTAAGATGTAGTCTGCCATTCTTGTAGACCCAACCTTTCTCTTTGCTGCTTTAGTAATTCTGGTTTTAATTTTCGGAAAACGATCTCTGACCCAACATTGCCCAAGGGAGATGGATGGTCCGAGTCGAATAGCGCAGATTCTGACTGGGACAAAGAAGATGACTGTGTGGCTAATGCTGCAAAGGATGGGGTTGATTCTCGATATCTACGGGTCGAATTTGAGATATCTTGTCGGGCAACTAATCAAATAATATATATCATTGACTTACAGACTACCCAGGAATCAGCCAATAAGCTCAGCTCCATATTGCCATTATTCTAAACTCACCGAAAGGCCTCCTTGTTATAGCAGTCAGATTCTTCGAACTGGTCTAAAGCGTGCTTCTTGAACGCCACTTTGATCCAGTGGAGAACATCAAAGACATGGTGCTCTTTTGGTCTATATTCAGGTGAGTTTCTAGACAGACACATAGAAAATGGAACTATAACAATATGTACCTCCATGGGCGGAACCGAGGGTTCAGATTAAACGAACCCTTTGAAGAAATCAATGGGTGGAAGACATCAGTCACAAAGTCTACGGCAGGAGGAGCCTCAGGGTAATTTGCTGGAAATTTGAGACGAAATTTAAGGATGGAATCTGCGTAGTACCCTAAGCGAAAATCGCAGCTCTCGTTGTTTAGTGCTCTCGTTGTTACTGTTAATCTGTCAGAGAAACAGCCTACCTTGATGAACGAAAAAAACAGCGTCCCACTTAAACAGGTCACTGGAGGACGGCACGACATACATGCCTAGGGGACAGTGTCCAGCATTCCTCAGGGAAGCATATTCGAGTGTAATGGCAGTTCTCGCGAGAATGTTCTCCTGTGGTGGGCTATCGAAATGTTGTGAAGAATGCGTAGTCATTACTGTATTTTTGTTGTGTTTCAATAGAAACTAGAGGTCAGATACACGAAAACAAATCGAAGCAAGCAGAGAGGTCCAATGCGAATTGGCTAGCAGTGACTGGGGGAATGAATAAAGGTTGTGTGTGATTATAGGTCATAGGCGCGTCACTAATTGGTCACCACCTTAACTTGGGCAGCCAGGACCCAAAAATTCACAATGCGTTGAAAGCGCACAACATACTAGGCTATAGTTATTTATGTTGAGCAATATACAAAGTGGGTTGACGCGTCCCCCTTCGCCAGAATGGTTATACATACAGGACTGAAACCGATAATACTACCTAATTGCTAATCAGTATACTACCTGCCCGAAACGTCATCTCGCGTATCCGCCTTTATATCGAGGGCCAGAGTCAGATTGTCGGTATCGATCCGATGAATACCTTTCATCACGCCTATGACGATCATGGTTGCTTCTCCTGGAAGAACTATGTCTCGAGGAACTAGAACTATGATGTTCGCGACGACTCGAACGGCTTGAATAGCCATCTTCAATGCTGATATTAAGTCGTTCCATGAGACTGGGCTTATGGTGATTTGCTGGAGGATCATAAGATCTTGTTTCTCGGAAAGATTTGCCAAATGAAATCTTTTTGGAATCCTTAGAGGGTTGGTTGGAATTGTTCGAGCGCTTTGCAGAATTAGCGAACCAATCTTCTGGATCTTCTTCAGTTTCCTTTGCCTGCTTTGCCAATGCCGCTCGCGACTTCATTCTGCCTTGTTGACCAACGTTTGTCGGCGCAGATGCTCCCCAACTACCCAAATCCTGAGCTAGTTCCGTCCGGCGAGGTCTGATAGTCGGTGTTTTCGATTCTTTCCTTGGGTCGTAGAAAGGACCGTTCATAACGTTAAATATACTAAATGCCGAAAATTCTTCTGAGAAGCAATCTTCTTCAAGGTCTTCGCACTCCTGTGTACAGAAGAGTAAAAAAATGAGAGAATGTTGTTTCGTTACAAGCGGATGGGCGTACGTCTCCCCAATGTCCGTAACTCCCACAGTTGTAACACCACTCATCTTCAGCCACAAATCCTTCACCTCCCTGACCGAGTAGTAAATTCTTCTTTGTTTGACGCAGGGTCAAAGTGCGAGTCTGCTCTTCGCTAGTGAGGTATTCGTATAAGCGCCACAGCGTCGGACATTCCTATGCCACAAGAGTTAGCCTAGTAGACGTCAAGGTACATGAAATATAAACTTACATTAGTTTTATGACGCGATGATGAACATCTATCGCACTCATTTTCTCTCGATGACATAAGTACACGAGCCGACCGTCGATTGGGACATTTCTATGACATCGTTATTATCTGTGCACTTGAGATATAAGAAGGGAACTCACAGCGTTGATATGCCCCTTCATACCACAGGTGAAGCAAACTTTGCTAATTGGACAGGATCTGGTCGAATGCTCGTCGCGGACTCCACATGTTAAGCACTATTTGAAAGAAGTGAGTGGTGAGTTTCAAAGATCATAAATTGAGAACGCACAATCTGGACTGGGCAAGCTGAGGTCTTGTGTTGACCTTCTGCACCGCAATTCTTGCATACAGTTCGACTGATCACAGCTGCTTCGTCTTGGGGTTCATCGTAATATCGCAGGGTTTGCTTAAGCATTATATTAAATATTGAAAAAGGGTTTGACACGGGATTATCGGTACCTTTGAATCTTCGTAGTCGAGGTAATCGATGAAGTCGTCATCTTCCGAGTCAGACAAATCTTGAGGAATAATTTCAACGGGGGTGCTACCAAGCACAGTAACATGAGCAGGTACTAGAAGCTTTGCAGCCGTTTCGGGTGTTTCCTCGGGCGCCTTTTCGGTTTTGGGAAGAAGAGTGGAAGGAACAGCAACAGGAGCCAAATCAATAAAGAACAAGTTTTGGTTCCCCTGTTCTATTTCAATCACATCGTCTTTACCAATACCCTGACCACTTCCTTCAGCTTTAGAATTTTCGTATAAGGTGGGTGTGTCTCCCATTCGTTGTCTTTTTACTCGATCCAAGTCTTCTTCAGGTTCCGCGGAATTTCTAGCAGAAGGGTGAGATATTGTAGTCGGAGTCGAGTTTGCAGTGGATCTTCTTGTTCTCTTCTTTCGCTTCCTTCGCG